>WNEZ01001017.1_pt1 | contig 23175 bp, 27 predicted proteins | sample 5400521 | NCBI WGS metagenome assembly WNEZ01 (sample SAMN13153339, study PRJNA577476) | soil metagenome | isolation source: 120 cm saprolite under Douglas fir tree site 2 hole 1 replicate 1 | place: USA:California | collected 2015-04-18
CGGGACATGAGTCTGTAGTCTCCGATGGCAGCGGCCTAACGGATCGCGCTTAGTTGGGATGAAGCGGCTGGCCATCCACGACACGTGGTGGCTCCATCGCCCCACAACCTTGCACGCGGTCGTACAGCCGCACAGGGACGGGAGGCTCGCCGCCGTGGATACGATAGGGCTTGATCTGCACAAGCGCGAGAGTCAGCTCTGCGAGCTGACGGAAGAAGTCCGCTTGGCGCAACCAGGGCGATGAATACGCCGGATGCTGGCTTCGTTATACTAGGACGCATGAAGTCTCTCAGGTACAGGGTGATTTGGGGCACCGTTCTCTCCGTCACGATCGCAGCCGCAGGCGTTCTGGGCTTCCGGGTGCTGTTTGCGTCGCGGAAGCCGACCGCACCAGCCTGTCCGATGAGTCAAGGTCTCGCCTTCGGCTGGCTTTTCTCAAGAGGCGCCGGTCGGAATCGAACCGACGAATAGAGGTTTTGCAGTAGACGGGAGCCCCAGCGTCTGACTCTATTCGGCTCCGTTCCGCTTCACAAGGCGTGCGGCCTCTTCGGTAAGACTTCATCTCGTTGCGCCCGCTGACGCGGGTTGTGCCCGAGATGTGCCCCGGGCACCAGCGTCGACGCCGTGCGCGAGTTGACCGTTGCCTGACGACGCTGCATGGTATTAGCCACGGGATTCAGCGGCGGGGCTTACCGGTATGGCGGAAGTGCACTGGGCTCGCTTGAACGCCGACGTGGACTCTCCGCTTCGACGCGGTGCCTGGTATCGTGTCTTGTCGTTGACGAAGCTCGAAGTGTTCGTCGAGGTGCAAGGGGCCTCGGTGCCCGTAGCCCGACCCTTCGTCGATCTCCGTACCGCAGCGCCGCAGGAGTGGACCGTCGTCGGGCACGTCAAGGCGACACTGCAGGGGCCAGAGCCCTTGCGGAGTGGGTACGTTGTCTGCCCCACCTGTCGGAATCGCGCAGTGCTGCCATTCGCACGAGTGCTGAAGCTGCGCTGTCCGCGCTGTAACGAACTCTTCCCGATTGGATGGGACGAGCAAGCGTTCAAGAACCCGGCATAGCCGCCTGAGCCCGCAACATCTATAGGTCGTGAACTTCTTGCGACTCGTCGCACCAAAGTTAGCGACCTTACGACTGCCACAAGCGGGCTAACGGACCACGCACTGCCCGACCACCTTCTGCCCGAATAGAGTCTTGCGTCTCATCCCAGCCGGGGGTTGTGCTCCGATCTCTGCCCCACGAGGCGGACGATCCCTCCTGAAAGGGAAGTAACTCGTTGTTCTGCAAAGAGGCGCCGGTCGGAATCGAACCGACGAATAGAGGTTTTGCAGGGCCGCAGCGATAAGAGCCCATGGACGCTAACTCGGTTCCACTGGGCCTGTTGTGCGTTGCAACTCCGGCCCACTGAACCCGTTGGCGACGCACTCCGCTGGACCGCGCCCCGCGTTTTGCCCCGCGCCTAGTTCGGTGGGCGCCGTGTCCGGAGCATGCTGCATGTAAGTGTGAGCCGCAAGTGGTTAAGGCGGTGGTCCGATCTAGCTAACTGACAACCGGAATGACAACCACCTCGCTCTCGTCCCGCAGAAGTTTCTGCACTCGGTAGGTCTTCACGCCAATCACATATGCATGCCACGGTTGCCCCGGCACGGGGTCCCGGGCAACGACCTGACCACACGTGTGCCTCGCGAATCCCGTCGTGAACGCTGCAATACCATACCCATCGTAGCCGGTCAGAAACGCCTGCTGCCCAGGCGACTCTTGCGCAATGGTGACGGACATCGGAGTGCCGTCTTTTGAATTGTCAAATGCAGCTGTGCTCAGGCGGTAGGTGTCCGTTGCTGGGTCTCTCCGCCACCAAAGCGGGTGAATCCGCCTCCACAGGACCGCCCCGTCGAGGATGGTCGGGTCATCACCCAGCGGGAGGGGTGGGTTCGCCAAGGCGACGGCGGGACTAGAACCAGCGCGAAGCTAAAGCTGACCAGTCAACGCTACGAGCGGACCCAAGTCTGACAGGGTCACGCGGTCAAGCTCATCTACCTCGCCAGCGGCTTCGTTGACTCGAAAAGCCGAGATCTCGCCGTTTGGAGCCACACGAATCTCTAGCTCGTCACCGGCGCGATGCCACTCAAGCTGCACGCCACCCGCTGACGTAGGGACGATGGCTGGCGGAGTACTGTCGTGACCTAGGAGATGCCCGATCAACTCAAGCGCGTTGACGATAACGTCATCTTGCGGTGGCCGACCGCCGTATGAGTCCCAGTTCTCACCGAGATGGTTCAAGCGCTGTAGCCAGCTCAGCGTAGGATAGAACCAGGCGGGCTCCGGCCCCTTCACCTCGATGATAATCACCGTCTTTGAAAGCTCGAGCGGAACCAGCTTGGGCTCAGTTAGCAGCCGCCGTGGCTCACGGCGCGAGCGAGGGGTTGGCTGTCGCTGGCCCATGCCAGCCCATGTGGGGCTAGTAGTACAGGTCCCGACCGTCGCTGTCAAAGGGGTCATCGCTGTCTCTCCCATGTCGCGTGCATCTCAGGCGTAGTGACGGCAGTAAAGCCCTCGACGATCGCTTCGTGGCCCCTATCGAGGAAAGCGAGCGCTCCGCTGACGTCAGCGGTCGGCGGAACGCCCCGGGCAATGAGCGTCAAAGCGTACAATGGAGCGCTGTCCTTGATGTAACGCTGCGGGTCGAGCGTGATGTGCAGCCGCCCGACGGGCTTCTCCCCATCCCGCATGATGTAGTGCGCCTGGAAAGAAGCCTCTTCAAACTGTGGCAGTCGGCCGACCGCTTGGTCGCCAGCCCAAATTCGAACGATCCGCGAGAGCGGCTTCCGACTGCCGTCCGCCTCACGCGCGTCAATGTGGTTGACGTAGGTCAACTCACCTTGGACGGCGCGGAGGGCACCGAGACCTTCTCGCTCAACGAACCGCTGGAATCGCCCGAGCTCCTCGACTAGGGTCTGCCGCAGTGTGTCATACCGGGGGTATGGCTCTCCCGTCTCGAGCTTTCGCCAGTTGAGGATAAAGTGATCGCGCTGGACCTGGACCAAGCGCGTCCCATCTTGATTCAAGAACCATACGCGCGGCATGGGGAAGGCCGCCTCAACACTGAAGGAAAAACCACGCGACGGTCCGGCCTCGAACTGCTCGCGCATGGCGGGTAAAGGAGGCTGTTGTTCGACGCGCGGGTAGCGATCGCGGTACTCCGCCCACAGCGCGCCCAGACGTCCAGCGTGAAGGTCGGTAATTGGCTCGAACTGGACCGCGCACGCGACTTCCACAACTGGGGGCTTCGCGTACTCGGGAAGCGCCGCGCTGGTAGTAGTTGTTACGAGGCTGTCTGTAGAACGCGGCAGTGGACCAGTAGCTCCTTTCCGTCGTCCGTCCCCGACGGCCGGGGCAATAGCGAAGCAGCTACCGCCTCCGATAACCAGCTACCGCCTCCGATGTGGTACGGTCCCAGTACCCAACCAGTTCCGAACGCGTTCCCGACCCCTCGCGAACCCGCTCCGGACCGGTTTTGAGACCATTCCCAGGCCGTTCCGAGGCTGTCGTTGCGGCCACCTTGTGAAACTAATCACAAGCGCTGGCCACGACAACGGCGCGGTTTCGGCCGCCGCTACAATGCGGCATCGAGACAGCGCCTGCAAGTGGCCAGGTCACAAGCACCGGGCAGCTCACGGCGTCGCCCTCAGCAGCTAGTCCGCATCGTCCAGCGCGTAGAGCGCGGCCAGCCATTCGTTCGTGGGCACCACCACCCCTGTCGGGCACGTCCTCTCGTACGCCGTCGTACATCAGCTGCTGCACGAGAGCCGCGTCACTGCGCGCCTCACCAATAGGCTCGCCCGCTCGCGGCCAGCTCACGTGTGAAGCGGACGAGTGCTTGATCCTCGTCGCCGACGAGGCTCATGCTCAAAAAGAGAGCAAGGCCGCGATGTTCATAGGGTTCCAAGGGCTGTTCGCCAAGGTGGAGGACGCGAAGCACGCGGTGATCGGCACGACCAGCACCGCACAACCGACGAGCCGTCTCGTTTGCTCGGCTACCATTGCTAATAGGCCACACAATTACTTCTCGCGAGCAGGTTCAGATCGTGGACTGGTACTATGCCACGACGGCGACCCACCCGCACAGTATCGACCCAGCCTGGCGTGGTCTGGCCGCCAACCCGGAACCAGCCGGACGAGTCCCGTTTCCCAGATCGTAGATCCCGGACCTCGAAGAAGGCTCGGTAGGGATGCCCCGGTGCGGCTTGCGCGTAGAACCGCTCGCACGTGCTCCCCTTCATCGGCAGGATGACGTCCTGTCCGATCACCTCGCCTGTATCCGAACGCCACTTGAACAGGAGGGAGTCTGCCGTCTCATTGACCACGAGCACCGTGACCGGCAGGCCCCTGGAGTACGTGGTTCCCGACGAGAAGTCACTGTGTCCGAGGGCAACGATCATCCCCACGATGAGCCCCAAGAGGACAAGAATACCGACCGCCTTCAGGATGCCTTCCGTGACGCCCTTCGCAATGACCTTCTGTTGTTCGTCGGGGTTCATGGGAGTGGCTAGGCACCCGCCTTGTAGCCAGAACCGCCCCAGATCAAGCTCACACCAAAGAGGAAGCCGAAGTCGTACCAGCGCCCGTTGTTGTTCGTTTCATAGATGCGGACCTCGGTGGTGACGAGGCTGATGAGGAACGTGAAGGGCACGATGAGCCCGTGCCACAGCCCCGCCCAGAAGTCCGCAGGCGGCGCTCCTGCTACGCTGTACTTGGAACCGGGTCCGGCAACGGCGAGCATGTTGGGCATTGGTCACCTCGGGTCCAACGCGGTGGTTGCTGCAGCCTAATAGAGCGCCGCCGGTCGGTGGCCGCCAGGCTGTTCTTGCGGCACCGAGGGGCGGGAACGCGACAGCCGCGCTCACTGCGTGGAGTGCTCCCCGTCTTTCGGACCAACGCATGTGAGACATATGTTACAGAATGCCCGAGAGGGTGGTTTGCTCCTCGCTTTTCGGGCCAAGGGACATGAGCCGATCCTCGGTGAAGCGTCTGCGTACACCTTCCCCTACTTGCTGAAGGGGGGGTGACATGTCCCATTCAAGAGTTGCGCTGCCTCTCGGCGCGTTTCTCAGTGCCTGCCTCCTGACCGCTGCACACGCCCAAACGCCCGCCTGCGATACGCTGGCTGTCGCGAGCGACCCTGCGACCTCCGACAGTGTGTACCCGCCGACCTCTGCAGACGTGCAAATCCCCAGCTCAGGCGCTCGGATGAACGGGATACTGTACCTCGCCCAAGGCAAGGGGCCTCACGCCACGGTCCTATTTCTGTACGGCTTTCCGGGCAGCAAGAAGGCCCTCAAGGACCTGATCCACTCCTGGCCGAACATCGACCTGGCACAGGCCGTCCGGCGAGCCGGGTTCAACGCCCTGGTGTTCCACTATCGCGGCGCCTGGGGCAGTGAAGGGCAGTTCTCCCGCAGCCACGTGCTGGAGGACGTCGCCGCCGCCCTGCAATGGCTCCGCACACCAGCGGTGGCGGACTCGTACCGCGTGAACCGGCGGCACCTGATTCTGGTCGGCCACAGCATGGGGGGCTTCGCCGCCTTGTACGGGGCCGCCGCCGACAGCGAAGTCCGCGCCGTTGCCGCTCTGGCGCCAAGCGATCTCGGTCGCCGGGGCGAGCGCCTGAAGGATCCCGAAGCATTCGCGGCGTACGGGCGCGGGTTCGAGCCGTTCCTCGGAGCCTTGCGCGGGACGTCGGGGAAGGCTCTCGCCCAGGAGCTGCTCGACCACGCCGCGGAGTGGCACTTGGAGCAGTACGCGCACATCCTGGCGAGGAAGCGAGTGCTGCTCGTCGCGGGGACACGCGACACCATCGCGCGGTTGGGAGAGGTGTATGAGCCTTTGGGAGCGGCCCTGCAGCGAGAGGGGGTTCAACATCTGACGGCCGAAACGCTCGACGCGGACCATGGGTTCTCGAACAGCCGCGTGAGACTCGCCCGCTTGCTCGTGCGCTGGCTGTGCTCAGAACAGACATGATCACCACAGCCCGGCCGACGGACACCCGTGGCTGTCGCATAACGCTGGTCCGAAGAACGGGGGCATCACAGAACAGAGAGTCGCGGGGTTACGAAGCACGCTGGCGCTCCTTGGAGTATTGCCAGAGGGCGCGGTCAATCACGCGCATCGTCAAGCCGGTTCGCGCGTGGAGGCCGCGCACGTAGCCGCAGTAGTCGTTCCAGAACGCGAAGTTGTATTCGGTTGGTGCGGCGACCCCGAGCGACCAGAGCGCCCGAAAGTCCAGAATGGGGTACGGTCGCCGGTCGCAGAAGTGGAGGAGGACCGAGGCGGTCGGCCAACGCACGCCGTGCAGGGCGAGCAGGGCGGCGACCTTGAGGCGCTCATCCTGCGCTCCGAAGGCGACGCGCGTCACTTCCTCGACCGCCGCCTCAGTATTCCGCGCGCAATGTGACTGCGAGCGCGCCGTTTTCCAGCGGCAGAGCAAGAGGAAATCCTTGCGGTCGAGAAAGCCCCGCTCGCGAGCCTGTGGGCTCACGCGAGTCTCCACGTCCCGTTCGCGCTCGATTTCCTCTTGGCGGGCAGCTGCCATGTACTTGCGAGCCCACTCCGCGAGGTGGTCCTCAGGGAACCGCAGCTGGAACATTCTGTTTGGTGACTGTCTCGATTTGCTCGGCGAAGATGGACACAGCGCGTCTCAGCCCTCACCCGTTCGCGGCGCGCACTTCGTACTGGACAGTCGAGTCCTCGCGCGGTGCGTTGTCGGCCTTGACGGTCACCATGAGCGGGTGCTTGCCCGGCCGGGTGGTGTTCTTGACCTTGCAGGCAAGAGTTACGTCCCACTTGTCGCTACCCTCAATGGCTGCGCGACGCGCCCGCGCCCTCGACTTCCGAGGTGCCGAGAACGCACCGGCCGGTAGCATCGAGACCTCGACGTTGACGGCCGTTTTCTGCCCCATGTTGAACACGGTGGCGTTGTAGACGGCATCACCTCCCGGAAGGACGACCCCCGTGTAGTTCCCTCCGAGGCTGAGCCTCGCGGGCTCCAAGCGCTTCGATTCGACGGGCCACGTAAGGGCTCCAGTATCGCTTACAGCGAGCAAACCCACTCCGAGATTTCTGGCGAGCGCCAGCGTGTCCTCGGAGATGAACATCTTGGGCCCGCAGACGTACATCTCGTCCACCTCCGGCAAGCGGAGGAGCGCGCGGCCTTTGGTGAGGTCGTCGAGGATACCGTGACTGGTGAACTTGACCTCGATGCCCTTGCGAACACCGTCCTTGACGGCGAGAAGGTCGAGTCGGTGTCGCGTACCGATGGGAACTTCGCGTTGGAGCTTGTAGCCCGCCTCGCCGAGCGCCCTCTCCACGAAGTCAGCGAACTCCCGCTCGTTTCGGAACATGGCTCGGATTATTGCTGTTAGGGGCGCCCTTTACCAGCCTCGGGCGAGAACACGACTCCGACGGTGGGAGGACCGCTAGAGGACACCCTTTGCGCGGAGAATGTCTAGGTATCCGGGTCCATCTAGCGGACAGCTGAGCGCATCGGCAAACTGCACTTCATTCAGCCGCATCTTCTGTCTGATGAACTGAAGCAGCATTCCCTTTGTTGCCTTCGCTCCGTGTGAGCGCTTAGTGCGTAATATCATCCTTCTCTCAACCCACAGCGTGGCCTTCACGTCCTTGCCCTTCTTGTCTATCACGAACCCTAGCTTTGTCCACATGTTGTCAATCTCTGCTGGGTTCATCGACCTTCCTCGATTAGCTCACGGAAACGCCTAAGCTGCCCGGCGGGCGCTGCCCCGAGACTCTGCTCGTTTGCCTTCAGGAACTGATATTCCTCCACGATAGAGTGACGCAGGTCCTCCAACGCCTCGTACTCGGAGTCGCCCTCGCCGAACTCCTCCAGGTCAGGAGCGTGAGCGATTACTGAGCCCTCCTCGAAGTAGAGTTCCACCGGTATCGCACTTCGCAAGTGAAACGCGTCGGAACCGAGGGACGAGACGAAGATGACGCGATGCGACTGCTTCAGTTCGCGAAGTGACTTCAGTTCCGTTGCGACCACCGCGTTACTGGCAACCATCGTGGCCACTACCCGCTGGAACTGGTCCTTGAAGGATTCCGTAGCACGCGCGGAGGAGTCCACCGAGGTCCTCAGGCCAACGAGCAGCGCCTTGAAGTCCTCATCGCTGAGTGGTCGCTGTGCGGGCGCTCGCGGGTTCTGCGAGAAGTAATACACCATCGGCCCAGCAGGCCCCAACAAGGAAGCATCGACAAAGCCCGTCACATTCACGTTACTGATGTGAGTGATGGCGGCGGCCTCTTGAGGCTCATCTGGAAGTTCCAAGTGAAGGAAGCCTCCCGATATGCGCGACTTAGTCGTTGGCATGCGCCTCCCCCGTCGTCTCTGAGGGGTTTTCCGAAATCGACGCCTTGGGGCTCGTTGGCTCAACCGTCCCGGCGGTTTCGGCACTCGGCTGTGCGACGAAGTTCACGAGCTCTGTAGCCCGCTTCAACGCTTCCTCGTAAATTGACTCATCTAACGTCCGGTGATACGTGAAACCGACACCGATTCCATATGAGTTCCCGCCAATCCAGCGAGCGCTTACCTCGTAAAGGACCTCTAGCTCACGAACTTTGGCGAGGGTGTAACCGACGATGTGCGAAAAGGCACCACCGGCATACTCCCTCTCGACGGGAAGCTTGGGAAGCGCTGGGAGGTTGCCGGAGCGCACAAACCAAGCTTGAACATAGAAGTCCACCTCCATCGCAAGCTTACCGAGGAGTCGCAGCAGGACTGAGGGTCGCTTTGAGCTGTCTGCCTTCTTGGTGATGCCTCTAGGTGCACCGGTGGCGACTAGCTCCAAAGACCAGGTATCGGCCGCCTCGTTCCCTTCCTGTACGAGAGTGAGTGTCGCAAGGAGCTGATGCTCTAGGTCTCCTTCGATGTACGTCTCGCTCAGCGTGTTTGGCTGCCGCAGTAGCAGCGTTGGCTTGAGGCCACTGTCCTCCGCTAACCGCTTTCTCCCGAGGCGGAAGTTCGTCACCGCCGTGAGCTGCGAGCAGCCGACGGCGGCCAAGTTGGGACGGTGCACCACCTTAGGCATCTAGACTCGCGGCTCTCAATCGCTTCCCTCTCCAATGAGGTCCGGGGCTTGCTTGTAATCTAGGCAAGGACGCCGACTAAGTTAGGATGTTTTTGCGGCACCGATAGGCGGGAATGCGACAGGGCCTATGGCCCGTCAGCTTCAGGCGCTTGTTCGGTTGCTTCTGCTTCCCTCAACAACCGCTGCACTTCTGGGGGTAGAGCGGACCAGTCGATGTAGCCGAACTCCGGGGTTGGAGACCTGACCTGCGCGACGTCATCGAGAAGGCGATGCAGGGCGTAGAGCATCCATGCGGTGAGTCCAAGGAAATCCCAACGTGATCCGGTAGGCCCGACGGCGGACCGGGTTGCTGGGTATCGACGATTGTAATCGGATGCCTGCTCCAGCGCGCGGACGCGGTTCCTAACGGACTCCGAGTCAAACGTGAGGTGAAGGGGATTGTGGGCGAAGTCGTTCCTGATTTTGCGTACAAGGTGCAGATCTCTGGCCATGTACTTGGAGATGAGCCCCAACTGGTAAGCGGCGTCGATCTTGGCGGCGAACGTGCTAAGGGGGGCTCGGTCGCCGTCGAGAAGCGAGCGGTATGGCGAGGGCGCTTCGAGCAGCCGCCTGCGGAGGAGAGACGCAAGAGCCACGTCGAGCATCGCAGCTACAACGATTGCAGCCGCTCGATCAGACTCGGCGCGGAACTGAAGATGGATGGCTTCAAGCCATTCGTCAGCCGTGCTGGGCACCGACTCCCCAGGTGGCAGAAGCAAGCTACCGGACCGCGTGAACCTGCTGGCGCCCGCGCCGCCACGCAACCCGCCGCTTACCAGTACTGTCGTCCGCTCGCGTTCACCACCTGCGCTTTGCGGCGCCATCGACACTACTACGCCGCGATCGCCCACCCTTCAGAGAGCACCTCCGCCTGCTCCAAGACCAGCCGAGTCGCCTTCTCCTGCTTGTCAGGCGGATACCCGTGCTTGCGCAGGAGGCGCTTGACCAGCACGCGGAGGTGGGCGCGCACGTTCTCGCGCACCGTCCAGTCAATTGTCACGTTAGCCCGCACAGTCTTCACCAGCTCCCGGGCGATGATCCGCAGCGTGTCGTCGCCGAGCACCTTGACCGCACTATCGTTGGCTTCGAGAGCATCGTAGAACGCCAACTCATCGTCGGTGAGGCCAAGCGCGTCACCGCGTGCCTGAGCTTCGCGCATGTGCCTCGCCAGCCCGATCAGCGCTTCGATCACCTGCGCCGCCTCAAGCGCTCGATTCTGGTAGCGCCGCATGGCCTGCTCCAACATTTCCGCAAACGAGCGGGCCTGGACCACGTTCTTGCGCCACCGCGAGCTGAGTTCACCAGCCAGGAGCTTGCGGAGCAACTCGACTGCGAGGTTCCGCTGGGGCATCCCCCGTACTTCGGCCAGGAACTCCTCGGAGAGGATGGAGATGTCAGGCTTCTTCAATCCGGCCGCGGCGAAGATGTCCACCACCCCCTCTGATGCCACCGCCCGCGACACGATTTGTCGCACGGCCAAGTCCAGGTCCTCCTCGGGTCTCGCCTGACCTGGGGCGCGTTTGGCCAGGACAGACCGCACGGCCTGGAAGAAGGCGACATCATCGCGGATCTCAAGAGCCTTCTCATTGGGTACGGCCAGGGCGAACGCTTGGGACAGTTCGCGGACGGCTTGGAGGAAACGGTCCTTGCCGTCCGGCTGCGCCAAGACATGCTCCTGAGCCGGAGGCAGGAGGCCCAACCGCTCGACCGGAGAACCCGTCACCCACTTGGACCAGTCGAAACCGTGCATGAGACCGGCGCAGACTTCGTACTTCTCCTCCATCAGCGCCACTGCCTCACTCTGATCGATCGCGGTCCGGCCGGTCCCGCCGCTCTCGGTGTAGGTGACGAGGGCCTGCTTCAGCTCCTGAGCGAGGCCGAGATAGTCCACCACCAAGCCGCCAGGCTTGTCTCGGAACACGCGGTTCACGCGCGCGATGGCCTGCATCAGGCCGTGCCCGCGCATCGGCTTGTCCACATACATCGTATGGAGCGATGGCGCGTCGAAGCCGGTCAGCCACATGTCGCGGACGAGGACGATCTTCAGCGAGTCCGTTGGATCGCGGAAGCGGCTCGCCAGGGCTTCGCGGCGCGGCTTGTTGCGGATGTGCGGTTGCCAGTCTAGGGGATCTGACGCCGAGCCCGTCATAACGACCTTGATGGCGCCCCGGGCGTCGTGGTCGTCCTTCCACGCAGGCCGCATGGCCACGATCTCTCGGTGCAGCTCGACACAGATGCGGCGGCTCATGCACACGACCATCGCCTTGCCGTCCATCGCCTGGAGCCGTTCATCAAAGTGCGTCACGAGGTCCTGGGCGATGAGGCGAAGACGTTTGTCGGACCCGACGATCGCCTCGAGCTGCGCCCACTTCGACTTGAGCTTCTCTTTTCGTTCCACTTCCTCGCCTTCGGTGACTTCGTCGAATCGGGGGTCGATCTTGGGTCTCTCGGACTCGTCGAGCGCCAGCTTTGCCAGGCGCCCTTCGTAGTAGATCGGGACGGTCGCCTTGTCCTCAACAGCCCGCTGGATGTCGTACACGCTGATGTAGTCGCCGAACACGGCTCGTGTGTTCTTGTCGGTCAGCTCGATTGGAGTGCCAGTGAACCCGATGAAGGCCGCGTTCGGGAGGGCGTCGCGCATGTGCCGGGCGAACCCATCAATAAAGTCGTATTGACTGCGGTGCGCCTCGTCAGCGATCACCACGATGTTCCGTCGCTCCGAGAGTATCGGGTGGTGATCCCCCTTTTCCTCGGGGAAGAACTTCTGGATCGTCGTGAAGACGACGCCGCCACCCTCCACGCGCAACTTGGCGTGCAGATCCGCGCGACTCTCGGCCTGTGTCGGCGGTTGGCGGAGAAGGTCCCGGCAGCGGGAGAACGTCCCGAAGAGCTGGTCGTCCAGATCGTTGCGATCGGTAAGCACCACGATCGTGGGGTTGGCCATCATCGGGTGGAGGATGACCCTACCTGCATAGAAGGCCATCGTCAGGCTCTTGCCCGATCCCTGCGTGTGCCAGACCACACCGACCCGCCGGTCGCCGGGCACGCCCCCCGGCCGCGTTCCCGGTTCGTAGCGGCCTGGCCCTTCCGCCACGCGACGGATCGCCTGGGCGGCGCGCAGCGTCTCCTCGAGGGCGACGTTTACGGCGTGGAACTGGTGGTACCCAGCCACCTTCTTGGCGAGGTTCCCGCCGCCTGCGTCCTCAAAGACGATGAAGTAGCGCACGAGATCGAGGAAGCGGCCGTGGTCAAACACCCCTTCCAGGACCACCTGAAGCTCTGCGAGATGGGTCGCTGCGACCTCCCACCCCGTGATCGTGCGCCACGGCTTGAACCACTCGCGGCCCGCGCCCAAGGCGCCCATGCGTGCCTCAACCCCGTCGGACACAACTAGCGCGGCGTTGTACGCGAAAAGCGACGGGATCTGGAGTTGGTAGGTCTGGAGCTGCTGAAAGGCAGTCCAGATGGTCGCGTTCTCATCGGCGGGGTTCTTCAGCTCAAGCACAGCGAGCGGTAACCCGTTGACGAACACCACCACGTCCGGCCGCCGATTGTGCTGGCCCTCAGCAACCGTGAACTGATTGACGGCCACCCAGTCGTTGTTCTCCGGCGTCTCGAAGTCAAGCACACGCGCCTGCGCTCCGGCGATGGAGCCATCCGGTCGGCGATACTCCACCGTCACGCCGTCCACCAGCATGTGGTGCACGGTGCGGTTACGTTCCAACAGCGAAGGTCCGTCGGCGCGCATCAGCTTGCGGAAGGCGTCCGCCACCGCCTCGGCCGGTAGGTCGGGATTGAGGCGCACGAGGGCCTGGCGCAGGCGCTGCTCCAGCACCACGTCGCGATAGCTCGGGTCGCTGCGCTCCGCGGCCGGTTCGCCTGCCGCAATCTCGGGACCGTGGAGTACCGCGTAGCCGAGAGCCGCGAGCCAGGAGAGGGCAGCGTCTTCGACGACGGATTCGGTAAACGCACTCACGAGCGCGCCTCGTCGAGAGCGTCCGCGTGCTTCACCCGCAGCTCGCCGGAGATGAGCTTGGGCAGCAGGGTGTCGCGCAGGGTGGACAGAGTGCGGCTCGCGTCCATCATTTCCCCATGGCGCTTCCGGGCTGCTTCAGCAAGTCCATCGAAGCCGCGGACGATGACCGACGGTGGAACGACGACAAGCGGGCTCTGGAGGCCGTCGATCGGGAGCATGTTGACAGTCGTCCCGTTCGCATACCCGCTCACGGTGTCATGCATCACCCTCTTGTTCAGGAGGTGGCACAAATAGTCGGGCGTCAACCCAGAAGAACTTCTGGGACGCACGCGGTAGATGTGGTGGCTGAAGAGGCTCTCGCCATCAAAACGCGCGGGCACAATGGCCGCGTAGCCGATGAGCAGTCGGTTGTGTCCTTGCTCGGTGTTTGCGACGATGAGATCTCCGGCACGGACAAGGTGATGCGGGCTGTAGTCTCCCTTGTAGTGCTTGATTCCCTCGTGCTTGTATCCGCCGCCCTCATAGATTGAGTTCAGGTTGTGCATTGGCAGACCCGAGTCGGACAAGGCTGAGCCCTTGTAGGACAAGCCGCGGGCGGCATCGGCGCACTCAGCCAGCGGCAACACGCGCCACCCTGTCGGAATCGCCCCCAGATCCGAGTCCTCGAAGGAGTCCGGGAAGAGGTCCGCCAGTTGTTTCGCCAGGCCGGGGTCGCGGCCTTCGGCCTTGGCGTGGACGGGATCGAAGTCCACGAACCACGACTGGAAGACGGCCCGCGCCGTAGCCTCCAGCGTCTGGTTCAACCGGCGGTTCAGCTCGATCTTGTCGTCCAGCGTGCCCAGGATGTGGGCGATGGCGCGTTGCTCTGGGAGTGGAGGAACATCAACTGGGACTGGATGAATGAAGTTGCGGTTCAGCGACGGCTGTGCACTCCCGGAGTTGTATGCCCGGAAGTCAAAGAGCTTCAGGAAGTAGTACGCGAAGCGCTCGTCGTTGCCGTGGAAGTCGATGACGTACAGCGCGGTGTTCAGCGGCCAGAAGTCCACCGGCGAGTAGCTGACAACACCGAACGACGCCCCGCTGCGACCGACTGTCACCCCCGGACCACGGGCCTTGGCCGCATCGTGCCAGCCTGTAATCCCGAACGATCCCAGGACGGGGACAGGTCCCTCGCGTCGCCGTTCATCGGGCAAGTCGTGTCCCCGTTGGAGCGTGACGAAGTCGCCGAGGCGCCGCCGAGTCCATTCTTCAACCGCCATACCCGAGCTCCGTCAGGTTGATTGCGATCGCGGCATCCAACCTGGCGGCTTCCGCCGTCTGTTGACGCAGCGTGGCGGTGAGCCGCTGCATCTTCTCCTCGAACGGCTCGCCGTCGTCGTCGGCAGCCTCGGCCCCGACGTAGCGGCCGGGCGTGAGCACGTGGCCGTGTTTGCGGAGGTCGTCGAGCTTCGCGGCTTTGCTGAAGCCGGGCACGTCGGCGTACTCAACCGCGTCCTTGTCGCCGCGCCAGGCGTGGTAGGTTCCGGCGATTTTCGCGATGTCGGCGTCGGTCATCTCGAGGTGCGTACGGTCCACCATCGATCCCAGCTTGCGGGCATCGAGGAAAAGCGTCTCGCCGCGCCGGTCTCGGAAGCGCCCGTTCTTCTTGTTGCGCGCGAGGAGCCACAGGCAGACCGGAATCTGCGTTGCGTAGAACAGCTGGCCCGGCAGGGCCACCATGCAATCCACGAGGTCCGCCTCGATGATGCTTTTGCGGATCTCGCCCTCGCCCGACTGGTTGGACGACATCGAGCCGTTGGCGAGCACGAAACCCGCGAGCCCCGTAGGCGCCAAGTGGTGGATGAAGTGCTGCACCCAAGCGAAGTTGGCGGTGCCCGCGGGCGGCGCGCCGTAGACCCACCGCTTGTCGTCCTTCAGCAGATCGCCGCGCCAGTCGCTGTCGTTGAACGGCGGATTGGCCAGCACGTAGTCAGCCTTGAGGTCGGGGTGCCGGTCGTTGTGGAAGGTGTCGCCGTGGGCGATCTGCGCGTCGATGCCGCGGATGGCGAGGTTCATCTTGGCCAGGCGCCACGTCGTGTAGTTCGACTCCTGCCCGTAGATCGAGATGTCGCCGAGCTTGCCGCAGTGGGCCTCGATGAACTTCTCGCTCGACACGAACATCCCGCCTGACCCGCAGCACGGGTCGTACACGCGGCCCCTGTAAGGCGCAAGCATCTCGACCAGTACGCGCACCACGCGCGAGGGCGTGTAGAACTGGCCTCCCTTCTTGCCCTCGGCACTCGCGAACTGGGCAAGGAAGTACTCATACACGCGACCGAGGATGTCCTTGGCGCGGTCCCCAGGACTTCCTAGCCCGATGTCGCTGACCAGATTGATGATCTGGCCAAGGCGCTGCTTATCGAGACCCGGGCGACCGTACTCCTTGGGAAGTACGGCCTTGAGCGAGGGGTTGCCTCGCTCGATCGCGGTCATCGCATCGTCCACCAGGGTGCCGATGGTCGGCTGCGGCGCGTTCGCTTTCAGGTGCGTCCAGCGCGCCTCCTTGGCCACCCAGAAGATGCTCGCGGCGCGGTACTCGTCGGGATCTTCGGGATTGGCGCCCTGCGCCTTCTGGGCCTCCAGCTCGGCGTGTTTCGCCTCGAAGGCGTCGGAGATGTATTTGAGGAAGATCAGGCCGAGGACGACGTGCTTATACTCGGCCGCGTCCATGTTGTTACGCAAAGCGTCGGCCGCGGCCCAGAGCTTCGCCTCGAGGCCGACGGTTGCGCTCGGCGGTTCCGTCACCCGCCCTGTGCTTGCCGCCACCGCCTTCGCCTTACGAGCCATCCGTCTCAACCCTCCGAGATGTCCCCGAGTCGCTACGCCAAGCTTGGCGTCAGCCTGGAGACGACTCGAAGGTGGGTGCCGGAAGCGTCTTCAGTAAGGGCGTTTTTGCGGCAGGAGGGGTGCCCTTTGCGGCACTTGATTGGCTAACCTTAGGGGACATGTGATGCCTGAAAGCCCACTACGCCTCCTACGACGTTGCGCAGAGTTCATCTCCAAGAGGTGCTCGAATGACGACCCGTCGTAAGGATGACATCCGCGGCTTCGTCAAGCGCCCACCGCTGGAGCACGGCTTGCGCGGTGATCAGGCCCGCCCACCGGTGCCCGCCCGGCTCAGCGAGCCATGACCGTCTCGCCAGTCTTCGTGATCGTGTTCGTGGCCGCGCTGTCCGGCTTGACGATTCTACTTGGCCTGACCGCAAAGCGACGCTGGCCGTGACCAAACCCAACGGGAAGCCGCCCTCGAAGCCCACGCTCGTCAAGGACGGAAGTTTCCGTGGATCTTCCGCTCCTCAGAAGCCCACGAAGCTCGATGTGAAGCGCCAGTTTCGCACGCCCAGCCACGGCCGCGGCAAACTTCAGGTCGGCAACCCCGGCCCGCGGGATACGACGTTCAAGGAGTTCCGCCGGGCGTGCGCCGAAGCGCTGAAGGACGTCAAACTGTGGGATCAGCTGATGGCCGATCTCCGTCGGGCGGGACCGAAAGGGGCGCCGATGCGTGCCGTGCTGTTCAAGATCCACGCGAGCTACGCCCACGGAATGCCGCGGCAGGTGGTTGAGCTGACCGGTCGGGACGGTGGCCCGGTCGAGTTAGCGGCTGTTCGGGAAAGCCTGGTCCAGAAAATAGGGGGCGCGCTGCACGCCCCAACCCGCCCGCCGCAGTAGGCCACAAGCCGCCTCAGCCGCGGGGAGGCTCCTGGGCTGACGATGCTCCTTTCGACCGCGCCCGGCGCCAAGCCGACAGGTCGGGCTGCTCGCCCGCTTCTGCTCGCCGTGGGCGGGCATTCGTATCGGGTCGAGGTGTGATCCGTCGCCCCAGAGCATCTTGGAGCGGCGAAGGCGAACGCTGCCGCTCGGTGAACGCCTGCACCGAGCTCAGCGGCACGCGCCAGGCACCGGGCCGCTTCATCCCCGGCAAGCGATAGCTGCCCGGGAACAATCCCCCCTCCACCCACCCCCTCGCCGTCGATAGACTACGCCCCAGCCGCTCGGCGAGCTGACGCACGCTCAAGTCAGGTGGCGCACCCGCAGGCGCCGTGGCTTCCGGCGATAGCAGGTCCGCCAACGCATCCGCGAATACCACTGGCAGCTTCCCGCAGCCGTTCCCGAGCGCCGCCCATTGCCCACCTCCCTGTTCACGGATTGACTAGAACCCCCGCGCTGCGCCCCGCGCGGTGGGCGGACACTACACACCAAGCTCGCACGCACCACCGCCCTAGCTCTTGGTCGCAAGAGGTTTTCAACACCCTCCGGGCTCACGGCAGCGCCTTAGGGGTCCGGCGTTGGGCGATCCAGACCTCGACGTCATGCCGGTAGAACCGCACTGTGCGCTGGCCCAACTTCACGCGCGGCTGAATGTTCCGCAGCACCCAGCGCTCGCTCACGCCGCCAACTAGCTCTGCGACTTGCGTCGGCGTCAGCAGCGGCCCGCGATCCGGCGGCGGCACCAGCGGCACCACACTAGCGCCCTTCACAGCCGTATCCCTCCGCGGGGGCCGCTGGTGCGAGCAGTTGACGGGCGCTGACCAGGACCGCTCTCTCACAACGGGAGGTCTTCATCCCTCGTCGTCCAGCGTCTCGGGAAATTGAGCCGATGCTTTCCGATGCTCCCTCGGGATACCTTCTTTCGCCTTTCGAGTTGTAGGTGAAGGGGGAGACGGAGCAGGAGTAGAAGTAGAAGAGCCATCCGAACCGATTGGGTTCGACATGGGTGACCCATCCGAATCCGATGGCTTACCCATTGGGTGACCTATCCGATGCCAGCGCCGTTCTGCGCCGAGCCTGCCGCCGTCAGCCTGGCGGGAGCGCCACTCCTCCAATTCACGGCGGTAGTCCTCCAGCCAAGCGCACTGCCGCTTGCCCTGGGCGTCCCGAGGGAAGTGACGTTCAATCGCCGACCAGCACCGTTTGAGATCGGCCGCTGACACCTGGCAGAGTCGGGCCAAGCGCTGGGGCTCGTCCGGCAGCGGCCCCCGGAGCCACTCGAAGCACGTCAACCGCGTGACCAGCCCCAGCTCTTCCGCCGTAAGGTCAGCTGTGCGCGCGAGGTGCTCGGCCGGATACAACTGGAATGCGACGGCTGGCTTGCGGGCTCTCATGCGGCCCGTCCCGGCGGTTCGCGCCAGCGCCAGCACCGCGAGTCCGCGGTTAGCCGGTAAGCGCCCGCCCCCGCCAGAGGTTCAGCGGAGCAGACCCCGACGACGGCGAGCGCTGACGGGGGCAGGGGCTCAGGCGGCTGGCGCTCAGTCACAAGTCTCGACAGCGCTCACCATCGTGCGCCGGTGAAAGGACGTCAAACTCCTGGCGGCCACAACGCGCCGCGGTCCGGAATGAACTGACACAGCTCACTCCCAGTGGCCTTAGGCCAGGGGATCTGCGAGAGCGGCGTTCAAGCCTCGCACCTGCGCGGCCTTGCGCCGCTTCAGCAACCGTCCGGCCTCCGCGAGCGACGCCCGCGTCACATACCACCTGCTCTTGACCCGGCAACCCTTAAGCGAGCCGGTCAACACCATCCGCATCGCGCTTTGATGCGCGATACCCAGCGCCAACGCTGCCTCGCTCAATGCTACGACCTCGTCACGCTCAGTTACCGGCGCCGTCTTTACCTTCGCCATAACACGTGTCTCCTGTCAGGGGACTGGCGACCAAAGGTTAGCGCGCGCGCCTTCCAAGCTGCTTAATCGGTGCTTCTAACAGCCTCATATGTTCTGTGACATGCCGCTTTTAAGCGCACGAGCCTTTCCAATTAGCGCGCGCGCGCCGATATTCGAGCTAGGCAGACCACAGGAGGGACTGGGTGAGGAAGCGCATTCCGACGACCGAGGCAGCCGAGATCACCACGCGGTTGGACGAGTGGGTGCAGCCGCGCTTCGGCTCGTTCGGCGAGCTGTGTCGGCGCAAACGGTTTCACCGGAGCAATGCGGACAAGTGGGCGGCTGGCCAGGTGCCCGGAACGTTTTTCCTGTGGAAGCTGGCGCAGGAGGATGAACTCGACCCGTATTGGTTGTTGACCGGTAGGCGCTCACCTGGGGAGCGACCGCTCGTTGACCGGCTACGGGAGGCACTCGTTCACGCGTACACGAAGGCCGAGCGCGTACCTGCAACCGACATTGAGGCAGCCTTGCCTGATGCGAAGGCGCTTTGGCGATGGCTGGGGGCGAGCGTGCGAGCGCCCCTGCATCGAGCCTTGGTGATTCATCAGAACTACGCTGCCGTCCGCCGTCGGCGTACGGGCAAACCCCAGAGTGTCTACGTGCTCGGTCGCCGCGGTCCGCAGCTTTTCAAGGAAGCGACTGACGTGGTCCTGGAGCGAGCCGAACGCGCTCACATCTCACAGGTCTATGACGAGGCGCTGGCCTTGGTGGACGCCATGACCCAGCGGGTAACATCTCCTTCACCGACGAAGCCGCGGCGGCCCCGCAGCAAACGTTCACCCAAGAAGGGTAGGAAGCCATGAAGCGGAAGGCGTGTCTCCGGCTCGACCGGGTGTTTCCTGCTGTGGGCCGGATCAACTTAATCAGCGGGGCCAGCACACACGCCGAGCACGCAAAGCGTGACGCGTTGCTGACCAAGCTGTACGACACCGGGCGCCTCGAAATTCTACTTGCCATCAAGGCGCACCGGCTCACGGTCAACCAGGTCTACGCCGCCGACATGGCGGGCCGCCTCGGTTTCGCCGCGGCGGACGTGGCGCTCCGTCAGAAGCTCTGGCAGGCCGTGGGGCTCGGCCCCGACGGCAAGGAGACAGGCGCGGGCTGGCTGCCGACGTCCGGCCGTGCACCTGCCACGCGCCGCCGGGCGGCGATCTCAATGCGCCGGTTACAGCGCAGCGGCCCACTCAGCGCGGGCGCGACGATCCAGGACCTTGGGGCTACGAACTGGCGAGCCCTGTTCAACGCATGGCCCACGGGACCGGCCGGGTGGAACCGGATGCGCGCGGCCGTGAGCCTCTTCCTCTCGATGACCCTCGCGAAGCAGCACTCTTTCCGCTTGGAAGTCATGGCCGCGATGCCGCGAGCCCAGGAACCCCCGGGGCCGGTGCCCGATCTGACCGTTGAGGCGTTCTGGCGCATCGTTGGTCGCGTACCGGGCGTACTGCGCCCGGCTTACGTGCTGCTGGCAGCCACGGGGCTGCGGCCAGGCGAGTATCTCCGGCTCCAGGGGACGGACCTGCTGCCGTTGACCAAGAGCCTCCGCGTGCCCGGCACAAAGACCGCGGGCAGCGCCGACGTAGTGCGTGTGCCTGCGGAATTGTGGCCCTGGGTGGCGGCGGCGGTGCCGTGCCCCGTGGGTTACCAGGTGCTACTCAAGCGGTGGAAGCACGCCGCGAGAGCCGAGGGGCACCCGACCCTGACACTCTACTCACTACGCCATTTCTTCGCGCAGCAGTTGGCCGAGGCGGGCGCCCCGGAGTCACGGATTCAGCAGAGCATGCGGCACCGCTCCGTGACAATGACGCGGCGCTACACGCGCATGGTGGACAAGGGCGAGAACGCGAAGGTGGTAGGCGCGGTCCTGGCACCGCCGGAGCACCTACAGATCGTCGCCGGTGCCGCTAACGGCGACTGACAATTGCCGACCAAGGGAGCGCGCACTGAAAACTAACAAAACCAAGGTCGCGACCGCTCAAAGTTGACGAATGCATTCAAGGCGTTGGAGTCCGGACTTACGCCTAAGCGCTTCAAGGCGCGGATCTTGTCGAGGCAGCCGGAATCGATTTTGCGCACGAACTCGCGTAGGGCCTGCTCGTAACGGTTGCGACCCCATGTTGCAGTCCATGTCATGCGACTTTGCTGAAACGGCTTGAGCCACGGCCAGATGAGTGTTGCGATTGAATCAACCGTCTTCGCCCTCCGCTGAGCAGTCCAGGGGACGACGACGGTTGCCATGAGCTGGGCGGTGCTGTAAGTCGCTGGCTCGTACAGCCTGAGGGACAGTGCGTAGGAGACAACGTCTGCGCATGAACTCTGGTTGCAGAGAACGACCCCTTCCAAGACGTAGTCCGGGCTTTCATCGAGGGTCACCACGTCAACATCGCCGAGGGACCGGAACGCCGCGCCAAATGCGCTCTGGAAAATGCCTCCCGTGGCACTGTCGGTCATCGAGACAGCGACCTTGATGCGTTGTGCAGATGCTGTCTGGATCATCAGCAATGCGCATACCGATGCGAGGATGCTTGCGCGAGTGGTTCGCATGTGGTGGACCCCTCAGCACGCGCTTTCAGTGTTTGCAGTGCCGCCTAACTCGCTCGTAGGCGGCTGGTAAGCCCCGCCTTTCTCAAGTTGGCCCCCGCGATTTGCCCCGCGACGTCCCGAAAGACCTGGGAGAACCACGGGGCTAACTCGTTGTCCTACCGAGAGGCGCCGGTCGGAATCGAACCGACGAATAGAGGTTTTGCAGACCTCTGCCTTACCACTTGGCTACGGCGCCGAGAGAGATAAGCTCGCAAGCTGCTTGGACTTTCTCAACCCACCACGGGGAGACTCTTAAACCTCTGCCAAACCTCTGCCTTAGTACTTGGCTCTGTCGCCGTGTGGGCTTCTAACTTCACCGGATCCTTGGATTTCTCAATCCCACGCGGTTCAAACGTTCACCTGCCTTAACCTGATTGGGGGCAAATTTGGGGGCATTTCTTTCCGGAGCTTCACGCCCGTAGCAGTGCCAGTACTAAGACAAGCCGGATAAAGGTAGGTCGGATCATCGTGATCTTGTCCCAGCAGCAGAAAAGGTTCCTATGAGTCCGAGTTCACACGACCGTCAAGGAACGACAGGTTCGTCTACAACGGTGCAGAGCTTCATTTTGGGTCTTTGGGGCGTTCGGTATCAGGTCAGAGATGTCCGCCGCTCAGTTGCGTTCTATACCCAAACGCGTGGTTTCAATCTGGATCAGCAAAACTTTCCAGCCTTCGCTCAGGTTTCGATCGGTAATCTGAAACTGATCCTCAGCGGCCCCGGAGCATCCGGCTCCCAGCCTCACGGTGGCCTCGTCTGACGCCCTCACGGCAGCAACCCCCGGGACGATCCTAAAGGCCACCATGCTCCTTAAGAAGCTCGGCGCCTCGGCTAGGGAGAAGCTGGCTACTGACAATGCCGTCGTGGATTGGCCGAGTTCACCTGATCCAGAGCGCCGGCCCCAGGGCAACCAAAACAGACAATTTGACCGGGAATGGCGTTCCGACGAGCATCGGCGCCCTGTCGGTCTTCTGTGAAGCGGCGGACTCTGTCAAGCCCCGGAGCTCGGCCGCGCGCGGGATGATCCGCTCGAGCGCCTCGCGGCGGATGAGCTCGCCCGGCATCCCTAGCGCCTGACCTTGTCCTGTGCCGGGGGAGCAGGCAACACCTCGCCCGACGCTTTCTCGGGCAGGGCGAGCGCCGGGGTCTCGGTTCTCCGGGCGCCGCTCTCGAGGAGCCCCTTGAACAGATCGAGCGGGAGCGGGAAGATCATGGTCGACTTGTTCTCCGAGGCGATCTCGGTCACCGTTTGGAGGTAGCGGAGTTGGATCGCCGCCGGCTCCCGCCCGATGACCCGCGCGGCCTGCGCGAGCTTCTCCGACGCCTGCAGCTCGCCCTCGGCGTTGATGATCTTGGCCCGGCGCTCGCGCTCCGCCTCGGCCTGCCGGGCCATCGCGCGCTTCATCTCCGGCGGCAGGTCCACGTCCTTCACCTCCACGGCGGAGACCTCGACGCCCCAGTCTTCGGTCCGTTTCTCGATGATGTTCTTCAAGATGTCGTTGATCTTCTCACGGTTCATCAGCAGCTCGTCCAGTTCCGTCTCGCCGAGCACCGAGCGGAGCGTGGTCTGGGCGAGCTGGCTCGTGGCGTAGAGGTAGTTCTCGACGCCGATCACCGCCTTGACGGGTTCCTGCACCCGCATGTAGAGGACGGCGGTCACCTTGATGGAGATGTTGTCGCGGGTGATGACGTCCTGCGGCGGGACGTCCATCGCCACGACGCGGAGCGAGACTTTCTGCATCTTCGCAAACAGCGGAGGCAGGTAGATCAGCCCCGGCCCCTT
>WNEZ01001999.1_pt1 | contig 23173 bp, 21 predicted proteins | sample 5400521 | NCBI WGS metagenome assembly WNEZ01 (sample SAMN13153339, study PRJNA577476) | soil metagenome | isolation source: 120 cm saprolite under Douglas fir tree site 2 hole 1 replicate 1 | place: USA:California | collected 2015-04-18
GAAGGCGTGCTCCGTGGGCTGCTCGACAAGATCGCGGCGCAATCCGGCAACCGCATCAAGACCGGCGTCAATCCGGGCGAAGGCACCTTCTACGGCCCGAAGTTCGAATATGTGCTGCGCGACGGCATCGGCCGCGACTGGCAGTGCGGCACCACGCAGGTTGATTTCAACCTGCCGGAGCGATTCGGCGCGTTCTATATCGATGCCGACGGCTCGAAGAAAACGCCGGTCATGGTGCATCGCGCGATCTGCGGCTCGATGGAGCGTTTCATCGGCATCCTGATCGAACACTATGCGGGTAACTTTCCGCTTTGGCTGGCGCCGATCCAGGCCGTCGTCACCACCATCACGTCGGAAGGCGATGAATACGCCAAGGTGGTCGCGGCTGCGGCGCGTCGCGCCGGCTTGCGCGTCGAACTCGACCTGCGCAACGAAAAGATCAACTACAAGGTCCGCGAACATTCGCTGGCGAAGATTCCGGCACTGCTGGTGGTCGGCAAGAGAGAGGCCGAGACCCATTCGGTCTCGATCCGGCGCCTGGGCAGCGAAGGCCAGACCGTGATGCCGACCGATGAGGCGCTGGCCGCGCTGGTCGAGGAAGCGACCCCGCCGGACATCAAGCGGGCGCGGCTGGAGGCGTGATGGAAGACGAACAGGAACTGCCGGCCTATCCGATCCGGGCCTACCAGCTGATCCCGGATCCCAATCGGCCGACCGTGGTGGCGCTGGCGATCGAGACCGATCAGGGCCACAGCCTGTTCCTGGCCACGCGCGAAATTCTGGAAGATCTCGGCAAGGATGTGTTGGAGCGGGCGGCGAAGATGCCGCTCAAGAAGGATCAAGCCTAGCGGTTGGATCGGCCGTATCGTTTGCGTGCCGGCCTCGCCGAGGCGCAAACCATCTCCCGATCACAATCGGTCTAAAATGCCCGTCCACCGCTCGTGGCCGGCGGCACCGCGTGCTATGCGATCCCCCAGCATTCCCGATGAAAGAGCCCGCATTGCCTGACGCCATCGACCTCCTCAAAACCCGCCGCTCGATAAAACCGCGCGAGATGGGCGAGCCCGGCCCCTCGCCAGCCGAGCTTGAAACCATTCTGACGATCGGTGCGCGGGTGCCCGATCACGGCAAGCTGACGCCGTGGCGTTTTATTGTGTTCGAGGGCGACGCGCGCGTCCGCGCCGGCGAGGTGATCGCAAAGGTGTTCGCTCGGAAAAACCCGCAAGCCCCACCCGCCGAGATCGATATCGAGAAACGCCGGCTCACCGATGCGCCGCTGGTGATCGCCGTGGTCAGCCTGACAAAACCGCATCCCAAGGTGCCGCCCTGGGAGCAGGAATTATCCGCGGGCGCCAGCGCGATGAACATCGTCACCGCCGCCACCGCGCTCGGCTACGGCGCCTGCTGGCTGACCGGCTGGTTCGCGTTCGACCGCGACGTGCTCGACGGGCTGGGATTGAAGGCCGACGAAAAACTCGCGGGCTTCATCCATATCGGCACGCCATCGAAGCCGAGCGAAGACCGCCCGCGCCCGGCTTTGTCGGATATCGTGACGCGGTTTTGACAATGCTGTCATTGCCGGGCGTAGTAGTCTGCCTGGCGCAGACTACGTAAACTTGTCTGCGCTCCCGGCAATCCATCATTGAAAAAACACGTGTGAAGATTGATGGATGCCCGGATCAAGTCCACGGGCATGACGGCGTTGGATCAGCGCGCGATGACCTCGACCTCGCCGTCGACGCCGTTGACGACGTTGAAGGGGCGCTCGAACACCTTGCCCTCGTTCTTGGCGATGGCGCGATATTCGCCTTCGGACAGCACGACGCGGGGGAATGCGCCAATCGATTCCTTGATGACGTCGCCGCCCGGCGTAATCACCGACCACGCGGTGTTGGCCAAGGCCTCGCCGCCCTTGTCGCCGACGAGCTTCAGCGTAATAACCGCGGCGCGATGGCTGATGATCACGTCGGTCAGCTTGCCGGCCTGCACGCGGATATCCGAGCGCACCACGGAGTTGGCGTCGCCGTAGTTGGAAATGATGTAGTAGGTCCCCTCCGGCAATAGCGCGACATCACCGGCGGCGACGCTCGGCACCAAGGGCGCGCGCTCGCCGACTTCAAACTGGCTGCCCTTGTAGATCGCGAACGAAATCTGGTTCTGCGGGATCTTTGACGTGCCGACGCGGCCTTCGATCCGCAGGCCGCCCGCCGGAAGCAGGAAGGCCTCGCGGTCGGTTTCGGACTTCAGGGTCACCGGCCGCACCGCGCTGACCAGTCCAAAGGTGACATGGACGACATAGCCGCCCGGCGGCAGCACGATGTTGGGCGTCGCACCGCGTTCCTCGCGGATCAATTTGAAGGTGCCGTTCTCATCGGGACGATCGGTAAAAACCCGCCACACCAGCCCGGCGTTGATGGCCGGCAAGTCCTTCCCGTAACGCGCCGTCAGCGACAGCACGGCCTGGCCGGGGGGCGCTGCACCCTGAGGCGCCGCAACCGGTGGCAGCGCGGCGATCGAAGGTTGCGTCAGGGAAGGCTGCGTCAGGGAAGGCTGCGTCAACGGCGCCGGCATCGTGGGTACGGATCCCGGACCGGACGGCGGGGCCAGGCTGATGGCGCCGCCGGGGTCGGGAACCGATCCCGGAGGCACTGGTGGCGGTTGATCGGAGAACATCTGGGCCGTAGCCGGACCCGCCAGCACCTGGATCAGCATTGCCGCAAGCACAAGCGCTCGGAGCAAGCGTCCGCGCGCCGCGAATCGGTCGATGCCTTTACCCCATGGTGTCATGGAACATGCTTTTCACCGAAAACGCGGCAAATTCAAGCCTGCAGGCGCGGCAGATGGCGGCTCCACGGAACCGGCAAAAACCCCCGATGCTATCCCGAGCGTCGCGGTCCAGTCACAATCCCTGCCTACGCCCATCGGCACCGCAGCATAAACCATTCTTGTGGTACGTTCTGGCGGGACCGGGCTTTAGTGCATAGTCTTGTGCTCCCAGGAGTTATCAGGTGCTGGATATATTGATCGGGCGCGGCCAAAACGGCCAGGACAGTCGCGACAAGGTGGGTCTCGGGAGTATCCGGCGGCCAGTAATCGGGCTCGCACTGGGCGGCGGCGCCGCCCGCGGGTTCGCCCATATCGGCATCATCAGGACATTGATCGCCCACGGCATCGTCCCCAATGTGGTGGTCGGCACCTCGATCGGCGCGGTCGTTGGCGGCGCCTATGCCGCGGGGCATCTCGATACGCTGGAAGACTGGGCGCGCAGCCTGCAGCCACGAAATATCCTGGGCTATCTCGATATCCGGCTCAACGGTTCGGGCCTGATCGGCGGCGACAAGCTGGCGGCCCAGCTGGAAGCCGCGATCGGCGGTGCTGGTGGGCGACCGCTGGCTGGTCGACGGCGCGCTGGTGAATCCGGTCCCGGTGTCGGCCGCGCGGGCGTTTGGCGCGGAAATCGTCATCGCCGCCAACCTCTCAAGCGACATTTTCACCCACAGTACGACGATCTACTCGCACGGCCCGTCGGCCGAGGTATCGGTCAGCCTCGCGCCGGACGCCGAGATCGAGCCACCGCGGCCGAAACGCGGCTTCGGCAAATTCTTCTCGCCCGAGCGCACCATGAAGCGCGAGTTTTTCGGCAGCAGCGGACGGCCGGGCATCTCCACCGTCATGGTCGATGCCTTCAACATCATGCAGGACCGCATTACCCGGGCGCGCCTGGCCGGCGATCCACCCGACCTGTTGATCTCGCCCCGGGTCGGCCAAATCGGCTGGTTCGATTTCCACCGCGCCAGCGATCTGATCGCGCATGGCGCGCGCGCCGCCGAGCGCGCCATCGATTCCATCCAGGAAGCGATTCACATTCTCGCGCCGGCCGCGGCCCACCGACCCGCCGCTGCGGTTGAGAAGAAGGTCTGAGCGAACGCGTCCGCTAGGCGGTCTTGATGTAATCGCGCAGCGCTTCCTGCTCCATCTCGAATTCCTTGACACGCCATTTGACGATGTCGCCAATCGAAATCAGGCCGACCACCTTGCCGTCCTCGACCACCGGCAGATGCCTGAATTTACCCAGGGTCATCATCTCCATGATGGCGGCGACGGTGTCGGCCTGCCTGCAACTGACGACCTTGCGCGTCATCACCGCGCTGATCGGTTCGTCCAGCACCGCAGCACCCCGCTCACCCAGCACGCGCACAATATCGCGCTCCGACAGGATGCCTTCGATGCGACCTTCGCTCATCGCCAGCACAGCGCCGATCTTGCGCTCCGACAGAATCTTGATCGCTGCCGAAAGCTTCGTGCCCGGCTCGACGCTCTGGATCTGATGGCCTTTGGAATCGAGAATTGCGCGTACCGTCATGGTCGTCTCCCTAAATGGTTGTCTCCCTGAAGCCGATCGCGCCCTTGAGCGAGCGCGGTCGTGGTTGCCTTTTGAGTCTGCAATCAACAGTTTTAGCGCCGATTGGTTGCAGGCGCTTCGTAAGCCGCGGATATTAAAGCACGCTCACGGGCTTATGCACTAACTCTGACATGATGGATGAAACCGACTTGCGCCGCAAGCGGCGATCAGCCGCGTTCCGATGCATCGGAGGACGACGCATCTGCAGCATTGGGCGCGGCACGCGGGATCGGGTCGAACAGCGAAAACAACAGTAGCCCCGCGAAGAACCCGCCGATATGCGCCTGCCAGGCGACGCTGGCGCCGTCGGCGCCAATCGCGATCGATCCAATGCCGAAGATGATGTTGACGCCGAACCAGACGGCAAGAAAACCCAGGACGCGCGTGTTGCGCAACGCGCGCAGCAGCGACAGCGCCGGCACCCTTGCCGCGGCATCGGCGTCGCCGCGGCTGAATGACAGAAAACTGCCCCGCACGAAGGCGAAGCGGATCGCGGCTGCCATCGTGCCGGACACCGACGCCGAAGCGCCGATCATCGGCGCCACCGCGTGTTCATGGGTGACGAGATGCGCCAGCGCGCCGGCCACGGCGGTCACCGCCATGAACAGGAAAAAGCGCACCGCGCCAAAGCGGCGCGCCAGCGCGCTGCCGAACGGCAGCAGCCACAGCACGTTGAAGCCGATATGGGTGAGATTGGCGTGCAGCAGCGAATAGGTCACGAAGGTCCAGACCTTGGCGCCGGTGCCGCCGGGAAACGTGATCGCCAGCAGCGTCGAATCGTAGCGCTTCGGAATGAAGCCGAACATCTGGATGACGACGTCGTCGATATCGAACGGCAACGGCATTCGGACGACGTGAATCACCGCAAGCAGCAGGACATACGCGGTCAAGGCGCCAGGCAGCGTCAGGATCGGTTCGCGCGGGCCGTCCGGCGGCAATTCTGGCGGGGATTCCAAGGGCTCAAACACCTCAAACGGCTGGCTCACGTGACCGATTGCGCCCCATTAGGCGGCTTGGCGCTGCGGCGCAAGGGCGCAAACCCGTCCGGGGGGCGCGGTGGCCGAATGCATCGATCGCCCCCAGAACCGTCCTCCATCGCCAAAGATACCATCTTTTGGATTTTCCGTCCGAAATGCCCGGCAGCCCGGCAAGCGCGGCAGCCCGGCAAGCGCGGGATCACTTCCGCGGCCTGTTTGGGGTGACGTTGGTTCGGCGCGCACCGGAGCATTCGGACCAGGGGGCGTGCCAATCTCCGCCGGATCGCCCCTTGAGGCGAATGGGACGTCAGCATCGACGGAGAAAGACCATGAATTCGAATGGCTCCAACCAGGGTTTCGTCATTACCGCATTTTGGGAAACCAAGCCGGGCGAGGAGGATTCCGTTGCAGGCTTGTTGCGAAAATTTCTTCCCGAGGCGCGGAAAGAAGCGGGCGTGAAGGAATTCCAGATTCATCAGAGCGTAACCAAACCGCAGGAGTTCTTCTTCTACGAAGTATTTTCGGCGGAAACCGCGTTCGCTGCCCACCAGCAGACCGAGCATTTCAAGAAATTTATCCTCGGCGAGGCCATCCCGAAGCTTGCCAAGCGTGAACGGTCGCAGTTTCGATTTATCTGAGCCGTGTCACGCACAGAGCATGATCCGCCTCGGGACAAACGCTAAGCGTTTGCCCGGAGATCATGCTCAAACAAAGCGATGAAGTCATGATCCGATTGGGCTGCGGACTCATTAGCGCGCAGCCAAATGCGGATTGATGCGAGTTTGATGAAGGCCAGATAATTGGCCGCGAGCTTGTCATGTCGGGTCGCATACGCCGACATTGCTTGATCTTGTTGCCGGGCTGAAAGGGGCGAGCGCTTTTGCGCGATTTGACGCACCCCCAGGCAGGCAAATCTGTAAGCCATAACAGAAACATGAACTCAACCGAGTCCGTACTGCAACCCGTTCGCTCCTCAAGGCTGCGGGCCTTTATCCTTGCCCAGATGTTCGGCGAGGCATAGCGTTTGGTGGCGGCAAAGAGTTTGTCGTGTGAACCAAGCCATCAACAGCGATTACGATGGCATCGGTCAAGTCGTTGGCCACAAGAAAGGGACGTACAAGATCATCAAAACGAACTGATGCAGCCGACCGAAGGAGGTCTCTCATGCCGGCTTTTCGTGATCGACTACAGGTGCTGTCGGCAACCATTATTGTGTTGGCAGCAACCAGCACCGGCGCAATTGCCCAGAAGAAATACGACATTGGTGCGACAGATACTGAAATCAAAATCGGCAATATCATGCCTTATAGCGGGCCAGCTTCCGCTTACGGCGTCATCGGTAAGACAGAGGCTGCGTACTTCAAGAAGATCAACGCAGAGGGCGGCATCAATGGCCGCAAAATCAAATTTATCTCATATGATGACGCCTACAGCCCGCCGAAGGCGGTTGAACAAGCCCGCAAACTGGTTGAAAGCGACGAAGTGCTGTTCATTTTCAATGCTCTCGGTACGCCGTCTAACTCAGCAATTCAAAAGTATATGAACGAGAAGAAGGTGCCTCAGCTGTTCGTTCAAACCGGTGCGACAAAGTGGAACGACTCGAAGCAGTTTCCTTGGACGATGGGCTGGCCGCCCAATTACCAGAGCGAAGGTCGCATTTATGCTAGGTATATTTTGAAGGAAAGGCCGACTGGCAAGATCGGTATCCTTTATCAGAATGACGACTACGGAAAAGATTATATCAAGGGCATCACGGACGGTCTGGGCACTAAGGCGGCTTCGATGATTGTCGGAGAGGAAAGCTACGAAACCACCACGCCTACCATTGACTCGCACGTAGTGGCGCTCAAGTCGGAGGGTGCAGATATTTTCATTAGCATCACGACAGCGAAATTCGCGGCGCAGTCAATCAAGAAAGTAGCGGAGCTTGGTTGGAAACCGCTGTTCATTCTCAACGGTCCAGGTGCATCAACGGGAACCGTGATGAAGCCAGCTGGATTAGAAAACAGCCAAAACATAATATCCGCAACTTATCAGAAAGATCCTACAGACCCGCAGTGGAATGATGACGCAGGTATCAAGAACTTTGACACCTTCCTTACGAAATATTTCCCGGAGGGTAATCGTGAGGACCTCAATCTAATGACTGGCTACAATGTTGCTCAAACGATGGTTTATGTTCTCAAAAAGTGCGGCGACGATCTTACCCGCGCGAATATCATGAAACAGGCCGCGAGCATCAAGAATCTGCAGCTGGAAGGGCTCTTGCCCGGCATCACGCTCAACACCAGCGCAACTGACTTCGCTCCGATCAAGCAATTTCAGCTCAGGAAATTCAAGGGCGAGCGTTGGGAATTGTTCGGCGATGTCATCAGTAGCGAGGTCGGCGAGTAGGGCATGAGGTGATCTAATGAAGCGGCGAGAGTTCATCGCGCTGAACATCAGAGGCCACGGCGTGGGGTATGCCTTGCCGATGAGGTGATCGATAGAGGCGGCGGTGTTGAGTCCGAATTTGGCACGTCACGTCGTTTCGCTGCGATGCAACGATTCGTCGGCTATCGGGGACAAAGCGGACTCGGGCAGTCAGTCCGATCGGCGCATTGATGAGTTCATGGCCTAAATCGAATCGGATCATGATCTCAGAAAGCGCCTTCGGCTGCTACGGCCGAAGGCGCTACTCAAACCGAACTCCGAACGTCTCTCGATAAACCCGTAACCCCTTCGGGGTGATCCGCAGTGCGCGCGTGCCGTCGATCCTGCAGACGAAGCCTTGCGCAAAACTATGGGCGCAGAGGGCTGCGCCGACGACACCCGCCAGATGGCTGCGCCGCTCGCTCCAGTCGAGACATGGACGGCACAGCAGGCGGCCCGACTTCATTCCACCCCGCGCCCGCATGGCCGAAACGTCGATTCCGACCCGCTCGAGAAATGCCAGACCGCGCTCGGTGATAATCCCCGACTCGGCCGAGAGCTCGGCATACCCCGCCGAGGTCAGTGCGTCGGACAGGGAAACGCCAAGACGGCCGGCAAGATGGTCGTAGCAGGTCCGCGCCTGCCGCAGCGCCACATCGCGCGGGCCAACCGAAAGGTTCTTGCGCGGCGGCTGCAGTTCGGACGCTACCCGCATGATCCCCTCGATCATGCGGGCTACACCTGACGTCGCCAACCGGTGATAGCGATGCCGCCCTTGCCTCGCGACCGCAAGAAGCCCGGTCTGCGTCATACGCGCAAGATGCCCGCTCGCGGTCTGCGGCGCGATCCCTGCTACGCGCGCGAGTTCCGAAGCCGTCAGGGCACGGCCGTCCATCAGCGCGTGAAGCATCGCGGCGCGCGCCGGATCGCCCGCCATCGCCGCGACTTCGGCAAAGGCCGCCGTACTCGCCATCGTGCCTACTCCTCCCACGGAGCTGGAGCCTATCGCGTCGCAGGCCGGCGATGCTTCGGTCCTCGCCGTAGCATCCTTGCACGCCCGACCGGTATTCGGGCGGCGCGCTTCCGCCCCGGCGATCGAACGCAATCGCCAGCGACACAAGCGGTAAAGAGGCGAGCAGACGATGACGGCATTAACGTACCGCGAAAAGTTCTATGGATGGCGCATCGTGGGGGCGGCCTTTGTGCTGGCCGTATTCGGCTGGGGTCTCGGGTTCTACGGTCCGCCGATCTATCTTCAGGCGGTTCGTGATCTCAGAGGCTGGTCGCTGCCGCTGGTGTCGGCGGCCGTCACCGTTCACTTCCTGTTTGGCGCGCTCGTCGTCGCGCGCTTGCCAAAACTTTATCTTCGCTACGGGCTCCCGGCGGTCACGAAGGCCGGCGTGCTCTCGCTCGCTCTCGGCATTTCGGGTTGGGCCGTCGCGGCCGAGCCCTGGCAGCTGTTTGCGGCGGCGCTTTTCAGCGGCGCAGGTTGGGTTGCGATGGGCGCCGCTGCGGTCAACGCGATCCTGGCGCCGTGGTTCGTGCGGACGCGGCCCGCGGCGCTTGCGATGGCCTACAACGGGGCCAGCATCGGCGGCGTGGTGTTCTCGCCGCTCTGGGTCGCTGCCATCGGGATGTGGGGTTTTCCGGCCGCAACCGCGGTCGTCGGCGTGATCGTGACGATCTGTGTCTGGATCCTCGCGGACGTCTATTTCTGCAGAACGCCGCAACAGATGGGATTGGCGCCCGATGGCGATGAGCCCGGGGTCGCGGCAGTTTTCGGCAGTTTTGCGGCGGCGAGACCGCTTTCCGGCGCGAGCCTCTGGAAGGACCGCAGGTTTGTCACCTTGGCGGCCGGCACGGCGCTTGGCCTGTTCGCGCAGATCGGCCTGCTCGCCCATCTGTTTTCATTGCTCGTCCCCGCCGTCGGCGCTCAATTGGCAGGCATCGCGATCAGCGCTGCGACGATGGCCGCGATCGCAGGGCGCACGCTCGTCGGCTGGTTGATGCCTGTCGGCGCCGACCGGCGTCTGGTGGCCTGCGGCAGCTTTACCGTCCAGATCACGGGCTCCATCGCATTCCTGATCGCGGGTGGCACCCATATTCCCTTGCTTGTTCTTGGCGTCATCCTGTTCGGGGTCGGCATCGGCAACGCCACCTCGCTGCCACCGCTGATCGCTCAGGCCGAATTCGCCAAGCAGGATGTTTTAAGGGTCGTTTCCCTGAACGTCGCGATTTCGCAAGGGACCTACGCGTTCGCGCCGGCCAGCTTCGGATTAATCAGGGAATTTGCCCCGCAGGCGGGCGTTTTGGCGGGTGCAGCCGCTCCGTATCTGTTTGCTGCCGCCGCACTGCTCCAGGCGTTGGCGCTCACGGCCTTTCTCGCCGGCCGTCGACGATCGACCGCATGCTCGTTCTGAAATATGGCGGACGACGTCGGCTCACGCACCGGCTTGACGCTGTGCCAAGCATTTCAGGAGCCGGGGGATCTGATTGTGCGCGATGGCCGCGATCCGCCATCCGGCGCGCGTTTCCGCAAGTGTATATGCGGCCTCGAAATCGTAAAGCATCCCACCCGTGCGACGATGCACTTCCATCCGAAAGGAAGCCCGCGTCAGCCGCGGCGAGAGTTCGATGATCGAAAGATCACAAATAGAGCCAGTTGGTGCTTCGAGTTCACGATGCATCGCAAGAACCTTCTCGACAGCAGCCAGGCAATCCTGCCGGTTCGAAAGCTGCAGCAGAACGATTTCATCGGCATCGCCAGTGATATGGCTGGGATAGACAAAATGGTCGGCAATGGCGGCGGCATCCAGTCGCTCGAACGCGTCGCGATAGGATTCCAGGAGGGCCCGAACCGCCGACATGGTTTCATTCGACGTCATAAAACTCACTCCACGCATCCGACCCGCACATCATATGTCCGGGGATGTGACCGCTGGATTACGTCGCGCTGATATCGGCGGCGAAAGCGAGCCGACGGCTTCTCGAATGTCCCCGCGGCGGGGTTGCGCGACCCAACAAAAAAGGGAGGGCTCTGAGAAAGCCCTCCCTCGTCGGTGCTGATCTTTTCGCGCAAGGGTAAGGGGTGACTGACATCCACCCTCCCAGCACGACGACCAACTTGCTTGACGCCGCCTTCTGTAACGACCTCGCCGGACCCTGCAGAAAACCGGCGAGCAATGGAGTGCGCGGACACTAGCACGCCTGCACCGATCCCCAACCCCTTAGTTAATTTAACCTTAACATCGCAAAGGCGCCGCCAATCGCCCGATAGCGCCTCCGCGGCATGGACGCTGCAAAGCCTGTCTTGCAAAACAATCAGGGGAATGCGCGTGGGCGAAAGCGGGACAGAGGTGTCCCACCGAGCCGGGCGCCGGACGAGGTAGCCTCATGAAACATCCGTCAAGCCGCGAGTTTTTCGCATATTGGGACGAGCAGCGCGGCAACGCGCGCGCACCGGAGCGCAGCGAGATCGAGCCCGGCGCGGTGCGCGAACTGCTCGGCGATATCTTCGTGCTGTCGTATGACGCCGCCGCCGGTTATCCGTTTCGCGTCGCCGGAACCAGAGTCTGCGCCCTGCTCGGCTGCGATCTGAAGGACCGGAGCTTTTCCGCGCTGTTCGAGCCGGAAGGCCGCCGCGAGATCGAGGATATCATCGCCGTGGTATCGGAAGAAATGCTGGCCGCTGTCGCCGGCATCACCGCGACGTCGCAAGATGGCTCGCGCGCGCATCTGGAATTGCTGCTGCTGCCGTTCAACACCCGCGCGCACACGCCGCTAACCCTGACCGGATTGCTCGCGCCGTTCGGAAACAACCACAGCGTGCTCCGGGATTTCCAACTGACATCGTGGCGCTATCTCGGCCACCAACCGCAGAAGCTGCTTCCCCGCGCGTTGCGAAAACTGGCAGTCGCGCGCGGATTCATGGTCTATGAGGGACTGCGCTAGAAAGGATCCGTTGACAAAATCGGACCGCAGCAACGCCCGGTTTCACGCCCTTCGCTGTCGCATGCATTTCAACCGAGGGTAGCGCAGTTGCGCAAAGCCAGCTGGTCACGCTGTCACCTCTCATTGGCCACAATCGAAGTTTTCATTCGCCACAATCGAAATTCAAGTTGTGCCTGCGACACAACAGTTTTTGCAAACAATCAAAACGATCAGTTGAGTATTTTTCTAGTGGAGGTTGCCATGAATACTGCTTCGGATGTCTCGGTACGCGCCATTCCCGAAACTCAGACTCTTAATCCTCTCATGTCCATCGCTCTGCTTTGTGCACTTGTTCTGGGCACATCGTTCTGTCTGGCTACTTTCGGCCTGGATATAAGCGCCGGTTTTTTCTAAGACGCCGTTCCGGCGCACCCGCGGCGGATCGGCTGACTGACGGTTTCGCGCCATCACGGAAGCAAAGAATACCCACCCCAACAATACCCGCCCGAGCTTAGGCGGCCGGCTAATCTCCCGCAGTATTGCGCGCCCCGTTCGAGAGCGACCACGGGGCGCTCCGGGATTTCCAGCTGACATCGCGGCGCTATCCTGGCCAACAGCCGCAAAAATTCCTTCTCCGCGCGCTGCGGAAACTGGCAATCGCGCGCGGCTTCATCATCCATGAAGGGATGCGCTGAACTCCTGCGAACGACAGCAGCACCCTCGATCCATGTCCGCTCTTGATGTCCCCGAGGCTCCGCCAAAGCTGGTGCCGTGGATCGGCTAGTGCTGCGGGTCAGGTCGATGTTTTCGAAGGGCCAGCCATTCGGTCAAGAGGCGCCCGCGATCCGGAGAGAAATGCCGGCGAGCACCTTGGAGGCGGCGACGCCCTCGATCCGGAAACGATCGCCGAACCCCGTTCCGTTCAGCGTCATCGTCATCCTGTAACAGAACTGACATGCGTTCGAAGCACACATGACACGTGCCGCACCTACCTTCCATTGCCATTCGCTGCTCGCCGAACGACATCGACGCATTTCGAATGTAACTTTGAACTGGGAGGCGCGTTATGCTCAAACAACTAACGAAACGTCTAAGGGATCGCACCGTCATCACCGCAGCGATCTTGTCACTGATGGGATGCGATGCTTACGCGGTCGAAAACACCGCAATGGGAGGAACCCATACCGGCGACCGCAGGACCGCCAGCCCCATCAAACATGTCATCGTCATCATCGGCGAAAACCGGACTTTCGACCATGTGTTCGCGACTTACGAGCCGCGCGACGGCGAGCATGTCGACAATCTCCTGTCCAAGGGAATCATAAGAAAGGACGGCTCGCCTGGCCCGAATTACGCCAAGGCGGCGCAGTTCTCGACAACGGTCAACAACTTCTTCTCGATCGACCCCACGCCGAAGACCGCCTACAACACCACGACCAACAAGCTGCAGGCGCCGGGAACATCCTACGCGCCGCAGAACTGCTATGCCACGGTCGAACAGGCTGCCCTCAATGGTCCGGGATGCCTCGCCACGCTGGCAGAGGCCGCACGGGGCGATTACGGCCTGCGCAAGCAGGATCTGCCGTTGCTGACGACGGGGGCGACCGGCATACCGGGGAATTCGCCGGACGCGCGCATCCTGGACTCCAGCAACCTGCCGAACGGCCCCTACCCGCTGGTGACGCTGCCGCAGGGCGAGGACGAAACCTCGAGCCTGTACAAGACTTACGGCGGCAGCCCGGTGCATCGCTTCTATCAGATGTGGCAGCAGCTCGACTGCGACGTCGCCAAGGCCACCCAGCGCAATCCAAGTGGATGTCAGGCTGATCTGTTCCCCTGGGTTGAAGAGACCGTTTCCTCCGGCAGCAATGGCAATCCGACGCCGAAACCCCTCAAGGAAGGCGATATTGCGATGGGCTTTTACAACGTCGCCAACGGCGACGCGCCCTATCTGACCAAGCTCGCCCGCGAATACACGCTGAACGATAACTACCATCAGGCGGCGATGGGCGGAACCTACGCCAACCACATGATGATCGGCTATGCCGACGAGCTGTACTACGCTGACCAGAATGGCGATCCCGCGACCCCCAACCACGTTCTGGTTCCCGGTTCGAACCCGCCGGTTTTTGTCGATGAGGTCGAGAACCCCAATCCGGCGCCGGGCACCAACAATTGGTACGCCAATAACGGATACGGCGGCGGCAGCTACACCAACTGCTCCGACTTTACCCAACCGGGCGTCGCCCCGATCGTCAATTATCTGAATTCGATCCACGTGCCGCCGAACTGCGCGCCGCGCGCCTATTATCTGCTAAATAACTATGTCCCGTCTTACATCGGCAGCGGCGGCACCGATCCGATCAATAATGGCCCATTCACGTTGCCGCCGGTGATCAAGCAGAAGCACATCGGCGATGCGCTCAGCCAGGCCCAAGTGTCGTGGGCGTATTTCGGCGAGCGTTGGAACGACTTCAAGACCGCCCCTGGTGAGGGCGCAAACTTCGGATCTCTCGATCCGATCGCTTATCTGTATTGCAACATCTGCAATCCGTTCCTCTATTCCGCTTCGGTCATGACGAGCCAAACACAGCGCGATGCGCACCTGAAGGATACGCTCGATCTCTATGATGCCATCGAAGACGGTACTCTGCCGGCCGTGTCGTTCGTGAAGCCGAGCACCTTCAACGATGGCCATCCGTCCTCGTCGCGGCTCGATCTGTTCGAATCCTTCACGCGGCGGATCATCGACCAGGTGAAGTCCCACGAGGAGCTCTGGGAATCCACCGCGATCCTGGTCACCGTCGATGAGGGCGGCGGCTATTATGATTCCGGTTACGTCCAGCCGCTCGACTATTTCGGGGATGGAACCCGCATACCGCTCATTGTCGTGTCGAAATATTCGCAAGGCGGGCGCGTCTCGCATGAATATTCCGATCATGCCTCGATCCCGAAATTCATCGAACGGAACTGGGATCTTCCGAAACTCTCCACCTACAGCCGTGACAATCTGCCGAACCCGAAGACGTCGCATGACAACCCGTACGTTCCGCAGAATCGGCCGGCGCTCGGCGATCTCTTTGGCAATTTCCAGTTCGCCGATCACGATGGCGGGGATCATGACGGCCACCACGACGGCGACCATTGATCGGCAATGGCTGCTTCCGGCGACGGAAGCAGCCGTTCGCTGACCGATGCCATTCACATAAGCGCAGATGGCCGGGCGTATCTCGCCCGGCCATGATGGAGCGACCGCTTGCCTACCACAGCTCAGCAGCGAGCCAACGTACCGCCCGTGAACGAGGCCCGACGCGCATTCGCCAATGGCGATCTGGCGACGGCGGAACGGATTTGCTCCCAGGTACTCGCACATGCGCCGGACGATGGAGCCGTTTGGGCACTTCTGACAGAAACCGCCTTGCAGCGGGGGCGCCCCGATGCGGCCATCGTCTGCGCCGATCGCGCGGTCGCCCTCATGCCGAAGGATCCGCTCGCGCTGGTTCTGCGCGCAAAATGCCTGTTTGTTTCCGGTGAGGCGCGCGGCGCGTTCGAGGCCGCCGAAGCCGCTTCGAAGATGATCGACGACGCCCCCGAAACGCTCGACGCGTGTGGGGCGATCTTCGGCCTGCTCGGCTTGCATCAAAGGGCGAAGGAATTCTTCCTGCGCGCGGTCGCCGCCCGTCCCGATGCGCCGCAGTACCTGTTCAATCTCGCGGCGACCGAGCGAATGACCGGGGCGTTGGATGAGGCCGAAGCGCATTGCGACGCCGCCATCGCACTCGACCGCCGCTATGGCCTGGCCCACTACCTGCGCTCAGACCTGCGTATCCAGACCGCCGATCGCAATCATATCGAGGAAATGGAAGCGCTGCTCCGCGATGGCAAGTTGGCGTTGCCGAGCGAGGTCATACTGCGCTTCGCGCTCGGCAAGGAATACGAAGACCTCGATGCACACGACCGCGCGTTTGATCATGTCGATGCCGGCTGCAATCTGCAGCGCCGCTCGATAACGCATGATCGTGCCGCCGAGATCGCGGAGGTCGATCGGATCATCCAGACACACACAAGAAGCTGGATTGACGCCGCCCCGGCCGGTTATTGCGACGCCGCACCCGTGTTCGTCGCCGGGCTGCCGCGCACCGGCACCACATTGGTTGAGCGGATCATCGCCAGCCACTCGGCGATGAGCTCGGTCGGAGAAACCGGGGCGTTTGCGACCGAGATGCGCCGCGCCATGAAGGGTATGCCGACAGCAGGCGACCTTGCGGATATCGGCAGACGCTATATCGATTCGGTGACGGCGTTCCGCAAGCTGCGAAGTCAGCGTTTCGTCGACAAGACGCTGCAGAACTACCTCTACTGTGGCCTCGTTCACGCGGCGCTGCCGGCGGCCAGGATCATACTGGTGCAGCGACATCCACTGGACGCGTGCTGGGCAATCTACAAAGCTCACTTTCAAGGCAAGTTTTCGTTCTCGTATCATCAGATCGAGTTGGCGGAATATTATCTGGCCTATCGCCGCGTCTCGCGGCATTGGCGGGCGACACTGCCGTCGGATGTGTTGCTGGAAATAAATTACGAGGACATTGTGAGAGATCAATCGGCAGCAAGTCGACGTCTCATCGGCTTTGTCGGACTGCCGTGGGACGACGAGGTCCTGCGATTTCACCAGAGCCCGGCGCCGTCTGCGACCGCAAGCGCCGTCCAGGTGCGGCGCCCGATCTATTCGTCCTCAGTGGGCAAATGGCGACACCATGCGGAACGGCTCGCGCCGTTGCGCGCGCGGCTGGCGCGCGAGATTCCGGAAGCGGAACTGGCGTGAGGCCGCCCTACGGCAATCGGGCTTGAGATTCGTCCACGCCCCAAAATCACTCTGCCAGCTCCGGCCACGGCACGATGGTCGATTTCACCGTCTTCATCGCCATCGCATCCGCGACCGCGCGGCCGATGCCTTCCTCGGTGAAGGGATAGATCGCCTGCATCTCGAGCCAGGGATATTTTTCGCGGGTGCGATAGAGCATGTCGACGCCGAGCGGCAGGTCGTTGCCGGTAAAACCCCATGAGCCCAGAACGTTGAGGTCCTTGGTGCAGATGCGATGCCATGACGTCTCGATCGAACCGGCATCGGTGAACTGGCCCATCTCGACATAGGTGCCACCGTCGCGCAGCATTTCGATGCCTTCCGGGCCGGCGCTCGGATGGCCCGAACAATCCATCACCAGGTCGGCCCCAAAGCCGCCGACGATGTCGCGCACGGCCTTGATGCGCGCTTCCGGCGTCGTGACCTCTTCAATATTCACTGTCGCTTCCGCGCCGAACTTGCGCGCCAGCGCAAGCCGCGGCGTCTCCGGCGCGCCGACGCAGATCACTCGCCCTGCCCCCATCTCCTGTGCTGCGGCCACGGCCAAAATCCCGATCGGGCCGGCCCCCTGGATCACGACGGTGTCGCCCCATTTGAATCCGCCAGCGCGCGTGGCGCGATTGAAGGCACGGATGCAGGAGGTCAGCGGCTCAGATAACGCGCCGAGCCGCAGCGACATATCGTCGGGCAGTTTGTAGATCTTGGTGCCCGGCAGCATCTCGAGATCGACATAGACATATTCGGCCCAGCCGCCCCACAGATGCGGCGCCTTGTCGAAGCCGAGATAGCGGCCGTAATACACCGGGGTCAGGCACTTGTTGGCGCTTTCGGGATAGTGAATGCAGTAATAGCACTGACCGCACGGCATCAGCGGTGGGATCATCACCTTCGATCCCACGCCAAGCGGCTTGCTCATGAAATCTTCCTTGAAGTCCGAGCCGACCTCGACCAGCACGCCGCCTATTTCGTGGCCGAGCGTGAACGGCCACGGCAGCTGCTTCGGCCAGTGGCCTTTGAGGATATGCAGATCGGTGCCGCACACGCCGCAGGCGCCGACTTTTATCAATGCCGCCTGCTTCGGGATCTTGGGCCAAGGCACGGAGCGAATGACCGGCTGCGCGCCGGGGCCGTCATAGGTGCAGACGCGAATCTGTTGCATGGAATTTCCCCCGTTGTGTTTTGTTCTTGACGATGTTCGGACCGATCATAGAGCTGCCGTCAACGGCGTCACAACATCGCCATTCGTCGCTCCTCCGCCCTTCGCGATTGTTGATTGAATTTATTCGGGCGCGGCGAGCCTATGTGAACTCCGCGCCGATGCCAATCTTGCCGTGTCGCAATCGATGCACGGCGATTGACAGGCGCAGCACCGCGTCCGAGGTTGCGCGGTGATTTCAATGGAGTGAGGTGTTGCACAACCGCTGGTTCATGCTTGCCGTCTTGTTCGCGGTTCGCCTCACCATGGGCTTTCAGTTTCAAAGCGTCGCCGCCGTAGCACCTCTGCTCGGCCGCGACTTCGGCGTTGGACTGGCCGACATCGGAATCCTGATCGGCCTGTATTTCACTCCGGGCGTCGCGCTGGCCTTGCCGGGCGGCGCCATCGGACAAAGGTTCGGCGACAAGAGGACGGTACTCGGCGCCCTGCTGCTGATGCTGAGCGGGGGCCTTGCGGCGTCGCCTCAAGCTGGCCAGCGTACGGCCCCGCCAACGTTTCTATCGCCGCAACACTCAAAACCACTTCCTGCGTCATTTGCCCGGGCTTCGCAGAACCCTCGCTAACTCCTCATTAACCCTATCGGCCGTAGGGTCTGGCGACACCGAGCAGCCGGTTGTCGGGTGGCGAAGATGGCGTTGGCGCACAAAAGATCGATACTTCCGGCCGCCGAAGAGCGCCGCCGCTTTCAGCGGGTGAGGGTTCATCTGCTCGGCCGCTATATGCTGCCGGACCGCCGCGAATTTCCATGCCAGATCATCAATATGTCGCCGGGGGGGCTCGCCCTGCTGGCGCCCGGCATCGGCAATGTCGGCGATCGCGTCATCGCCTATCTCGACCATATCGGCCGGGTCGAAGGCAAGATCACCCGCATTATCGACAACGGTTTCGCCATGACCGTGGGCGCCACCGCGCGCAAGCGCGACAAACTCGCTGCCCAGCTAACCTGGCTTGCCAACCGCGATATCCTCAATCTGCCGGAAGACCGCCGCCACGACCGCATCATCCCGCGCAACCCGATCTCCCTGCTCACACTTGAGGACGGCACAAAGATGACCTGCCGGGTGATCGACATGTCGCTGTCCGGTGCCGCCATCGCGGCGGAAAACCGGCCGCCGCTGAAATCGCTGGTCTTGCTCGGCAAGGTCCAGTCGCGGGTGGTGCGAAACCTCGAAGAAGGTTTTGCCCTTGAGTTCGTCCACGAGCAGCTGGCCGAGACGCTCGAGGACAGCGTTACCGCGCGGTAAAGCCCGGCACCGGCTCATTGCCGCGCCGTGCCGGCTTGGACAAATATTCCTGCGATTTTCGCCTCGCTTTTGAGCGGCGTCACTTCGTCCGGGTCGATCCGCACCCTGATATCGTCGAGGTGGTCCTCGATCCCTGTAAACCAGTGACCGGTGCCGGCCGGAATCATGACGACGTCGCCGGCCTTGATCCCGCAGGCGATGCCTCAGAACCGTTGTTTCCGGACCCCTTGAATTCGACGACCGGGCGCACGGACCCCGCGCTTTGCCAGGTTTGCCTTGCATCGCCAAAGACAGCGTTACCGCGCGGTAAAGCGCCCCGCCCTGCCATTCCCACATTCCGTAGCCCGCCAGCGGCCTCTTCGCCGCGGATGCCGCCCTTTCGCCGTTGCGCGCCTGCTTCACTTTAAGTTAACGCGTCGGGCTTTTGCCGCCGCAAGTTCCGCATCGACGGGCTTTGCCGCGTTAATACGTAAAATTTGAATCAATTGTAGTTGTTTCAAATTTTAATCGAATTTTACTCAAGTATAGATCGAATTAACCGAAGCTTTTACTCGTATTCGTCTTAAATGTACTTGGCTTACTTAGCGGCGGCGCAAAACCTTTGTGCGAAACATGGTCCCAACAAGAAACGGGGGCCGCAATGTTTGGGTTCAGGGGACAGGGGAAAGGGTTGGCGGTTGTCGCCATCCTGTTTGGTATCAACGCGCCGGCCAGTGCCGGCGAGGAACGAGCTCTTTATGCGAGCCTGGGCGACACCACGCGCTCGCCGATCGGCTGGGTCGAATTCTGCGCCGACAATCCCGGCGATTGCCACGGCGGCACGACGCAGCCGCGCGATATCGTGATGTCGCAGACGGCATGGCGAGATCTGCTGCAGGTCAACCGCTGGGTCAATGAAACCGTCAAGCCGATGACCGACATGGATCATTGGGGCGTGATCGAGAAATGGTCGTTGCCGACAGACGGCTACGGCGACTGCGAGGACTACGTATTGATGAAGCGCAAGATGCTGATCGACGCCGGCTGGCCGCGTGAAGCGCTGCTGATCACGGTGGTGCGCGACAAGAAGGGCGAAGGCCACGCGGTGCTGACCGTCAAAACCGACAAGGGCGAGTTCATCCTGGACAATCAGAATGAAAACGTCGTGGCCTGGACCGAGACCGGCTACCGCTTCGTCAAGCGTCAGTCGCAGAGCGATCCCAACGTCTGGGTCTCGCTTGGCGACGGCCGCCCCGCGGTCGCCACCGCCAGCGCCCACGATCGATAACAGGAAATAACAGGACACGCGATCCGGTCACATCCCCACCCCTCCCCGTCCCAGACCGGATCGCGCGCGGCCAGCTCTCCCCCAAGAGCTGGCCGCAACTTTTTTGGTTATTGGTTCTATTGGAATTTTCTAGCCCATCCGCTACCGCGCATAACAGGGCGCGAACCGCGCGGGTCACGCGTGGAGATCCGCGGAATTTGTTCACTGGCTGTTTCGAGAAAAATGGCCCAGCCGCAGGTTCCTCACATCTCGCAGGAGCACGCGCATCACTTCGCGTAAAACAACGAGCTGGAAACGATCCGATATCCCCCTGCCCCCACCTCATCGCGTAGCAGACGTGATTAACCACCCGAGGTTCAGTAAAAGGGACCTTTAGACGCCAGGCTCAAGAGCGAGCCTGCGGGCGCGTAGCGGCTGGCGATCTAATCGCAACCCAATAATGGGGATTGCGAGCTGATTGAATTTTGAGCCACTGGTAGTCAGTGGTCTGCCACGGTCGGATTGCATCGGCCAGGTTGTCCATGACGAGGTCACCCTTCGTCGTCACAACGACAAGGACAAGATGCCCGATCCCTGCGGCAGTCTTGGTCACCGACAGTCGCAAAGCACTCGATGGGAAGCCGCGCCTCAGGAGTTCGTGTCGCTTCGTGACCGCGTAGTCGTTGCAGTCTCCCCGGTCTGGCGTCTAAACTCCCGGAAGTCAGGTCAATGCGTTCACTTTCTGCGGAATTTGATCGGCAATCGTCTGGATACTGCAGGCAAAATCGAATGTGTTGGAATGGAGCAAGCGTCGGACCGGATTCAACGACTGGAGTACTGGCCTTGAAAGGGATCCTGGTGCGCGCGCCGGCGCCGCCATGCGGCAATACAACTGCAAGAGCCGCCAACAATACAAGCGATGAACGTCCCATCATTGGATATCAACCCGTCGAGGCTGAACGGCGCTTCCCTCATGCTCAATGCCGCTTGGCGGAGTATAGCCGCCAGGCCGCGCTGGCTTAGGCGCCGAACAATTAAAACCCCCGGCGTCGTTGTGAAGCACAGGATGTGCCAAGATTGAATGGATAAACCCCGTAGAACCACGGAGACTTCAGGCTCCGACTGTCGAGAATTGGGCGGACGATTGAAGCCCGTTGCTGACTGGGCAGCCTCGCGCCAGCGAGAAGCGCGCGCGGCGAAGCGCCGACCATCGGTTTCCACCGCGTCAACAATTCAGCGCGACAAATTTGGGGTGCGCCACCGGTCCTGCTTTGGTGCTGCGATTTGCAGTCAACCCGCACGGCGCTGGCAAAAATCAGACGCGGAGAGCGTCGTGTATCGGTCGCCCAATTGGCAACACGCGCATCGCTACTCTCGTATCCTTGGCAAATCCATCACCCGCACCAACCCGTTTTGGCTCGTGAATGTCAGCGTCTGGTCCGCGCTTTGCGCTTGCGCCACGCCTGAGATGCGATGATCGCCCGTGTCGTAAATTTCGACATGCCCGCCGTCTTTAATGACCAATCTTCCTGGAAAAACCGCGTACCGAAGGTCATTTTGGGCGCCAACTGCGCTGGGTGTTCCGAGATTGGCGGGCCACCAATCTGAACCCTGCCGGACTGCACGATAGCTGACCTCAGGGTCGTCACGGCTGCGGCCCTGATCAGTCGAGGCCGATTGAGCGATGTAGCCCGCCAATTCTGTGCACACGGCATCCAATTTGGATTTCAGGCTGTTATTGAACATGTCGCCCACCATCGCCATGCCGGGCGACCATTGCGACATCCCGCCGAAGTCCGGATGGCTGAATTGCGCCATGCTGCCACCGCCAGAACGAAGCGCTCGCAGGATGGTGCGAACGGCATCTGTGGAGACTGAATGGCGGATAGAGACCCGGGAGATAAACCCTTCTTCGTTTAATGGCATCGCCGTCCCCATTGCTATGAAGCGGGTTTCGCCGATCAATAATAACGACCGCCGTAATAGGGCGACTGCCTTGCAACCCGTAAGAATAGTCTACGGTGATAGAAAGGCCCTACCGTCCCGCATTGCTCCGCAATCTGGGTGTAGTCGGTGTCAACGTACACCCGACAGGGCTGTCTCGGGTAGACCGTTCCAGCCCTTGAAGGCACGTGAGAAATCAGGAGCGTTGCGGTGACAAGTGCAAGCGAGATTTTCATGGGATCGCCCTCGCATCGGTTGACCTAACTTACCACCTTTCGCCAACGCCTGTCGAAGCCAGTGTGCGGATCAAGGTGATCAATGGCGCGTCTTCGTTCGCAAGAACTCTACCATTGCTGCCTGATGCTGATCCCAAAGTTCAAGCCAGCGCTTTTCCTCCGAACGATGCCACTCGTCTCGCGAGATATGCGGAAATGCACCTGTTTCGTTGATATGCCGTTCGAGACGATCGAATTCCAGCGTCTCCTCCAAGGTCAGGCCGATCAGGACGCGATTGCCGTCTGCGTCCAGCATGAAGTTTTCATCGTCGTCGATCATCGCCGCAGCAGAGCAGAAACCGGCCCCAGATCAACGTGTCTTCGGTTTTAACGTAACCGATCAAGGTTACCGCATCCGCGCGGCGGCGGTTGTCAATGCGTAGCGCCGACGCTTGGCTTCCACGAGCGAGCGGCATGGCGCGATGGCGGAAGCGGATTTGCAGGGCTTGGCCGCGGCGGGCCGTCAAAAACAGTAAGCACGATGATGCCCGAGCGGCGGCTATCATGTGCCAACGGCTGCCCGCAACTTTTTTACGACGATTGTGAACTGGATCACATATGGCCGGACTGGAACCGGGGCATGATAGCGTCTACCGGGCGGCGCAAGCCGATTTCAATGTCCGGGGCTGGCAAGGCCGTTTGCGGTATACTGCGCTGACGGCCTTG
>WNEZ01004559.1_pt1 | contig 23102 bp, 23 predicted proteins | sample 5400521 | NCBI WGS metagenome assembly WNEZ01 (sample SAMN13153339, study PRJNA577476) | soil metagenome | isolation source: 120 cm saprolite under Douglas fir tree site 2 hole 1 replicate 1 | place: USA:California | collected 2015-04-18
CAGTCTTGGCGACCGGACGAATGGGCTGACGACGACGAGGCCTGGCGCGGCGATCTCCATCGCGACGCCGAGCCGTGGCGCGCCGATCCGAGCGACGCGCAATGGCGCGGCCAGGAGCACATCGCCGACTGGCCGGAGGCGCAGGCCGGGCCCGAGTACTGGATGTACAAACGGGCCGCGGAAGACGCGTGACCGTTCTCACGCGAAGGGGGTCAAGCGTCTAAAAGGAGGCTACATGCCTGCCACGTTTCCCCGCTTGATCGCCGTCGCTACCTTAACCGCCGTACTCACGCTGCCGCTCGCCGCTTCGCCATCCCCGAAACCGGTCCGTCCCGCCGCCGTCATCGGACAGGAGCCGCACCCCGAGATCAACGCCGCGATCCGCGCGCTCGAGGCCGCCAGGCTGCATCTGCAACGCGCCGCGCATGATTTCGGCGGACACCGCGTGAAGGCGATCCGCGCGATCGATGCCGCCCTGGTGCAACTCAGGCTCGCCCTGAAGTACGATAAGGAGTGAGCGCGTAGATCACCCGCAGCCGGGGCCCGGCCGCATGAATAGGTCGGGCCCCACGTGTTTTCTGGGCGGCTTGCGACGTTTCCTTCGGTAGGGTATGCTGCGAGCCGTTCGTCATTTCTCGGGAGACAGGCGGTGACTCTGACCATTGCGGCGCTCTTCGCCTCTATGCTGGCGGGCGGCGACACACTGCGCGGCGCGGTGGTCGACACGGCCGGTCATCCCCTCGCGACAGCTACCATTAGCGTGGCCGAGCTTGGCCTGACCCTGGTGACTCAGGCGGACGGAATGTTCCGGGTCGCCGACCTGCCCACGGGTCGCTACACCGTGGTCGTTCGCCGTCTCGGTTACGCGCCGATCGTTGCGACCGCCCGCGTTCCCGGCCCACCGCTCAGGCTCGTGCTTCGGCCCAGCGCACTGCACCTCGGCGCAGTCACAGTGACCGCCACCCGCTCCGCCATTAGCCCCCTCGCCTCACCGCTGCCGACCTCAGAGCTCTCGGGTGAGCAACTGCGGCGCGCCCACGAGGTGTCGCTGGCGCACGCGTTGGACCAGCTCCCGGGTGTCCGTACGCTGAGCACGGGCGAGCAAGTGGGCAAGCCGGTCATTAGAGGACTCACGGGACCCCGCGTGCTGGTGCTCGACAACGGACAGCGCCTCGAGGACTACTCGTGGAGTGACGAAGACGGCCCCTCCGTGGACGCCCGCCTGGCGGATCGCGTGGAGCTGATCCGCGGGCCGGCGAGCGTGCTCTATGGCTCGGACGCGATCGGCGGCGTGATCAACGTAATCCCCAATGAGGTACCCGACGGCCGTGGGCATCCATCCTTCATGCGGGGCGCCGCCGAGCTGTACGGCGCGACCAACAACAACGAAGTGGGAACGGTGCTCCGCGTCGAGGGGGCAAGCGGTCGGTTCGGCTGGGGGCTGACCGGCATTGGGCGTCGCGCGGACAACTTCCACACACCGCCGGGCAACGACTCCACGCCCACGGGCGATATCTACAACACCGCGTTCCACGCCATCAACGGGGAAGCGGTGGCTGGCCTACACGGGGACCGCAGCACGGTAACCCTCCGCTACACACGGTATGGGGGCGCGTTCGGATTGCTCGACGGCGCTCCCGTGCCCGCCGACAACACGGACGGACCGCTCCGCCGGCTGTCCGACAACAGGCTGCAGCTCGCAAGCAACAGCGTGATCGGTGGCGTGCGCCTTGAGACGAAGTCCCAGTGGCAGCGTCACTCCCTCCAGGAAGTGTCCGACCAGAGTCGCAACGGAGATTCGACTCCGAACTTCGATCTGCTGTTGAACACCTATTCGACGGACGTCCTGCTGCACCACTCTTCGCCCGGCGGCCTTACCGGCACGGTAGGCGTTTCGGGCCTGTACCAGGACAACCAGACGCGCGGCACCGAGCCCCTTGTCCCCGCGGCCCGCACCGTCGGCGGAGCGGTATTCGCACTCGAGACTGCCAACGTGGGCCGCTGGACCCTGTTGTTCGGCGCCCGCGGCGACGCCCGCCGCTTGAGCGCCGACTCCAATGCCGCACTTCAGGTTTCGGCGCAGACACGGAACGCATCTGCGCTGACCGCGAATCTTGGTGTGGTCTATCGCGCCGCGCCGGGGCTCGCGGTCGCGGCGAACGCCGGCCGCGCGTTCCGCGCGCCGACCCTGTTCGAGCTCTTTACCAACGGGCCCCACCTGGGGGAGGACCGCTACGAGATCGGGCTGCCGACCGCGCGCCCGGAGGTGAGTTTCAACGCCGACCTGAGCGTCCGGTGGCAAGGCAGCCGTGTACGAGGCGAACTCGCGGCGTATCGCAACCAGATCGGGAGCTACATCTACATCGCGCCGACCGGCTCGACCGACCCGGGGTCCGGGCTCGCGATCTATCGCTACCAGCAAGCGCGGGCTGTGCTCGTGGGCGCGGAGGCGGGTGCGGAGGTCGTGGCCGCCCCGGTACTCACCTTGCGTGCCAGAGTGGACGCCGTGCGGGGCACAAACGAAGACACGAACGAGCCGTTGCCGCTCACGCCCGCGCCTCGCGCGGACGTCGAGGCGGAATGGCATACGACCGGGCTCCGGTGGGCAGAACGAGTCTACCTAAGCGCGGGGCTCCAGGCGGTCATGCGCCAGACGCGGCTCGGGCCGTTCGACGAGCAGACCCCGGCGTACCAGCTCCTTAACTTGGGGGCGGGGCTCGAACAGACCGTTGGCGGCCGCCTGATCTATCTCGACGTCCGCGTCCGCAACGCCACGAACACACGGTACACTGACTTTCTCAGCCGCTATAAGGTGTTCGCGTTTGGGGAGGGCCGGAACGTCGTGGTGCGCCTATCTACCGGATTGTAGACCGAGCTCGATCGCCGTGAGGATCGCCCTCGTCACCGCGGGGCTGGCGCTCTTCGCCCCCTCCGGGACCCCGGGGCAGAGCTTTCGCCAGAAGGACTTCGACGCCTACGTCGCCCGAGGACTCCAGGCGCTCCAGACGCCCGGGGCCGCGATCGCCGTCGTGAAGGACGGCCGGGTCCTGTTCGCCAAGGGCTACGGCGTGCGCACGCTGAGCGACACGGCCCGCGTGGACGCCCACACGCTGTTCCAGATCGCTTCGAACACCAAGGCGTTCACCACCGCCGCGCTCGCGATCCTGGCCGACGACGGGAAGCTCTCGTGGGACGATCCCGTGACGAGGTTCCTCCCCGGGTTTCAGCTGTACGATCCGTACGTGACCCGCGAGTTCACGGTGCGAGATCTCGTGACACACAGGAGCGGCCTGGGTCTGGGCGCGGGCGACCTGCTGTGGTTCCACTCGAACTACAATCGGGGCGAGATCGCCTACCGGATCCGCTTCGCCAGGCCCGTGTCGAGCTTCCGCAGCGCCTACGCATACGACAACGTGCTCTACATCGTGGCAGGCGAGATTTTCCCCGCGGTCGCCGGTCAGAGCTGGGACGACTTCGTGAAGAACCGCATCTTCACGCCGCTCGGCATGACGGAGTCCGGGACCACGACGGCGTTCTTCACGTCGAGTCGAAACGCCGCCACGCCGCACGCGTTGGAGGACGGCAAGTTGCAGGTGGTCCCGCTCGATTCGGTCGACAACATCGCCTCCGCCGGCGGGATCGCATCCAACGTGACGGATCTGGCACGGTGGCTCATCTGCCGGCTCGACTCGGGCCGTTATTCAGGCGGACGCATGTTCAGCGAGCGGCAAGCGCGCGAGATGTGGTCGGGCCAGACCATCCTGCCCATTCCGGACCCCCCACCGCCGCTCGCCGCGCTGCGGGCCAACTTTGCCGAATACGCGCTGGGCTGGCGGGTACGGGACTATCAGGGGCGCAAGACCGTGTCGCACACGGGGGGGCTCGCCGGGATGTCGTCGCAGATCACGCTCGTGCCGGCTGAAAAGCTCGGTATCGTGATCCTCACCAACTCGGAGTCGGACCTGATGGCGGCGTTCACCTACCGGCTCCTCGACGATCTACTCGGCGCGCCACGGCCGCGGGGGGACTGGGTGGCGGCGTTCGCCCAGGCCGGGCAGCTCACCCGAGCCCGCGCCGACTCGACGCTCCAGGCAACGCGCGCGGAACGGGATTCGGCATCTCGGCCGTCCCTGCCGCTCGCCAGGTACCCGGGATCGTACCGCGACGAGCTGTACGGGGACGCCAGCGTGGCCCTCGAGAATGGCCGGCTCGTCCTCCGGTTCGACCGCTCCCCCGCATTCGTGGGAGACCTCGAGCACTGGCAGTACGACACGTTCATCGCGCGCTGGCGCACGAAGCACCTCGAGGACGCGTATGTGACCTTCGGGCTCACTCCGGGTGGGTCCATCGATCGGTTCCAGATGGCGGCCGTGTCGCCGCTCGCGGACTTCAGCTTTGACTACCAGGATCTGCTGTTTCGACCGGTCGCCACGTCGCGTTAAGATTCGGGCGTGTTTGGGCGGAGGGGATTGTGATCGAGGTGGGCGCAGGCATCGGTGTGATGGCGGTGACAATCCTCGCCGCCGTGGTGGGAACGTGGACCTACGGCTACCTGCGGCCGCGGTTGCCGCACTGACCCGGGTGAGACTCGCAACGGCGGCGGTCGTGCTGATCGCCGCCGTCCTGCTGCTCGGCTACGAGATCCCACCCGTCCCCACCTGGTTCTACGTCCTGGCCTGGTACCCTACCCTCGTCATCCTCGACGAGGTGGTGGTCATGCTCGGCGGTGAGTCGCTCCTCGCCCGGCCCCGCGAGCTCGTAGTGATGTTGTGGTGGTCGGCGGTGATCTGGTTCCTGTTCGAGGCGATCAACTTTCGGCTGCAGGACTGGTACTACGTCTTCCTGCCGGCGAGCCGCCTCGAGCGCTGGCTCGGGATCACGGTGTCGCTCGCCACGGTCGTCCCCGCGGTGCTGCTTCCCGAGCGCGTGTTGGACCGCCTGGGGGTGTGGCCCGATCTGCGGCTCCGCAGCTTCACCCTCGAGCCTCGGCATCTGGAGATCGCCGGCTGGGTCGGCTGGGGACTGCTGGCTGCCGCGCTGGTTTTCCCGCGCTATCTCTACCCGCTCACCTGGGGTGCGGTCTGGCTCGTCGCCGAGCCGCTGTTGTACCGACGCGATCCCGAGCACTCGCTGTTTGCGGACATCGCCCGCGGGAACTGGGGGCGCATCGCACGGCTCATGACCGCGGGCCTCTTCGCCGGCGTGCTGTGGGAATCGTTGAACGCCATGGCGCGTGGCCGCTGGATTTACACGGTCCCGTTCCTCGAGCGCCTGAAAATCTTCGAGATGCCACTGATCGGGTTCCTCGGCTTCCCGTTTTTCGCGCTCGAGGTGTGGTCGCTCTATCACCTGCTCGCGCCGCGCACCACCCGGCGAACCCTGGTCGGCTCCGCGGCATTCGTACTTCTCGTGCTCATCGGGATCGACCACTGGACGGTAAGCTCCACGACGCCGATACTGCGCGATCTGCCGGGCGTGACGAACGGGGTGATCTCGCGATTGCGCGGGGCTGGGTGGGAAACCGTGTTCCGGGTCGCCGAGAGCCCCGTGGCGGAGCTCGCCTACCGCGCCAACCTGAGCCCGCGCGACGCGCGCGCGGCGCACGACGCGGCGCGCCTCGTGACACTCCGAGGCATCGGCACCGCGCACGCGGCCGTCCTGATCGGCGGCGGGGTGGGGAGCGTCGAAGCCCTGGCCGGCTCCGACCCCGACTCAGTGTGGAAGATGGTGCGGGGCGGGGGGGCCGGGGGGGGCGGCGCGCGCCCCACGCCCGCGGAAGTGCGGGTGTGGGTGCGCGCCGCCCAGCGACAAGCGCTGGCTACGCCACCGCCGGCTCCGGCACAGCCGTCCACTCACCCGCCAGCTCGTCCACGGTCCTGAGCTGGCGCGCCGGGTCGGTCGCATACCAGGTCTTGAAGTATTCGAGGCCCGCCTGATGCGCCTCGTCGGTGAACGCCTGCAGCCCATCCGTCACCCACACGAGATCGTACCCACGCTGGAAGGCGTCTCCCGACGTGTGCCGCGCGCAGCAGTCGGTGTGCAGACCCGTGATGTAGAGTCGGGTCAGCCCCCGCTCCGCCAGGGTGCGCTCAAACGCCGGGTTCAAGAACGGGCTGTACGTCTGTTTGCCGAGCACGATGTCGCCGGGCTCAGGCACGAGTCCGGGGACGATCTCGGCGTTCCAACTGCCTGCCATGGCGTGCGGCGGCCACTTCCGGAGCTCGCTGTCGCCCGGCGTGTGGGCGTCGGTCGCGTACACGACCGTGAGGCCGGCACGCCGCGCCGCGGCGAGCAGGCGGCCCAGCGGTGGGATGAGACGCTGGGCGCGCTGCTGGTAGTCGGGGCCGCCGGCATCGGCGATCACGCCACCGGGATAGACAAAATCGTTCGCCATGTCGATCACGACCACGGCGCTGTGCTGGAGATCGCTGCGCTGCGAAGGCATGGGATGCTCCCATTGTTGTAGGACCGCCGCCGGGGGGCCGATTGGGCAACGCCTAGGTCCGGCCGAGATGCCGGACCGCTCCCGGTGCATGGCACGGGCGAGCCGTGCCGCTGGAAATATAACCGCTCCGCCGGGCTCGGCCGGCTCAGCGCCTTCCGGTCACGCCGCTCGCCGCCGGGCGCGTCGGACCCGTGCCGGCGCCCGTCCGCGTAATGGTGGCGGCGATCACGTCGAGATCCGCCGCCGTCAGCTCGAGCGTCGCGGCGCCGATCCAGCCGTCCACCTGCGCCGGTGAGCGAGCACCGACGATCGCCCCCGTCACCCCCGGGCATGCGAGTGTCCACGCCACCGCGACGGCTGAGACCGTGGCGCCGTGCCGCCGGGCGATCGGCTGCAACGCGTCCCGCAGCGCGAGATTGCGGCTCAGGTTCGGCTCCTGGAACTCCACGGCGCGACGCCGCCAGTCGTCCTGAGCGAGCGCGGACATTCGGGCCGCCGTGAAGCTGTCGGTCAGGAGGCCCGCCTGCATCGGGCTGTACACGATCACACCGGTGTCGTGCCCGGCGCACCACGGAATCTCGTGAGCCGCGGCCTCGCGACGGATCAGAGAGAAGGGCGGCTGCAGCGAATCCACGTGGCGGATCGCCTCGCATCGCTCGAGCAGCGGGACGTCGAAGTTCGAGACGCCCGCAGCTCGTACCTTGCCTTCCTCCACGAGCCGTACCATGGCGCGCCAGGAGTCCTCCACTGGCGTCCCCGTCTCGTCGGGCCGGTGAAACTGATAAAGGTCGATCCGCTCGACGCCCAGCCGTCGGAGCGACGCCTCGCACTCCTTTCGGATAGAATCCGGGCGCAGCACGCGCCGCGCTTCCTTCATGCGATCGCGCTCGTCCCACACCAGCCCGCACTTGGTGAACACGAGTGGGCGGTCGCCCGAGGGCAGCTCCCGCAGCAGACGCCCGACGAGCTCTTCGGAATGGCCGAGACCGTACACGGCGGCGGTATCGATCCAGTTGATGCCCAGCTCGAGTGCGCGACGCATCGCGGCGAGCGAGTCGGCGTCGTCTTGCGGGCCCCAGCCGAACGCCCAGCCGCCGCCGCCGATCGCCCATGCGCCGAAGCCGACGGTCGTGATCTCGAGCCCGCTCGAGCCGAGCGGTCGGGTAGGCAACGTCATACGGATAACTCCGGGTGAACTGGAGATTCAGGAATCAGCAACACCTTCCCCGTGGTCTTGCGTCCTTGCAGCAGCTGGTGCGCCTCTCCGGCTTGGGCGAGCGGGAGCTCGCGCTCGATGCGCACCGTCAGTTTCCCGCTCTTGATCCAGCCCAGCACCTCGCCTGCCCGCGCGAGCAGCTCGGCGCGCGTGGCGATGTAGTGGGCGAGGGTGGGCCGCGTGAGGAAGAGCGAGCCCTTCTGGTTCAGCACCTGAGGGTCGAACGGCCCCACCGGTCCGCTCGACTGGCCGTACAGCACCATCATTCCCCGGAGCGCGAGGCAGCCGAGGCCTTTCTCGAACGTCGTCTTCCCGACGGAATCGTAGATCACCTGCAGCCCGGCTCCGTTCGTCAGACGCTTCACTTCAGTGTCGAAGTCCTGCTCGGTGTACAGGATAACGTCGCCGGCGCCGGCCCCGCGTGCCAGAGCGGCCTTCTCGCGCGTCGAGACCGTGCCGAGCACTCGTGCGCCCCGCAGTTTGGCGATCTGGCACAGCAAGAGACCCACGCCGCCCGCGGCGGCGTGCACCAAGCATGTGTCCCCGGGCTTCAAGGCGTAGGTCGAGGTCGCGAGATACTGCGCGGTCATGCCCTGGAGCATCGCCGCCGCGGCCTGTTTGACGCTCACCCCGTCGGGGAGCACGACGACCCGGTCGGCCGGCACCACGGCGTACTCGGCATACGCGCCGAGCAGGCTCGCGTACGCGACGTGGTCTCCGACCTTGGGTTCCGGCACACCGGGACCGACGGCGCTCACAGTCCCCGCCGCTTCCTGACCCAGCGTGACCGGCAGGGGGACCTTGTAGTGCCCCGTGCGCTGGTAGATGTCGATGAAGTTCACGCCGGCAGCCTCGATCTTTACGAGCACCTGGCCGGGGCCCGGGGCGGGTCGCTCGATCTCCTCGTACCGCAGCGCGTCCGGACCGCCCGGCGCGTGTACCCGAATCGCTTTCATCCTGGCCTCGTGTACCTTGCACACATGAAAATCTCTTTCATCGGACTCGGCAGCATGGGCCTGCCGATGGCGCGGCACCTGTTGCAGGCGGGCCACACGCTCACGGTTTACAATCGGACGCGCGCCCGTGCGGAGCAGCTCAAGCCGTTCAACCCCGTCGTGGCAGACAGTCCCGCCGCCGCCACGCGCGACGCCGAGGTGCTGGTCACGATGGTGGCAGATGACGCTGCGCTCGAAGACGTGATGCTCGGCCCTCAAGGCGCGCTGGCGGCGCTGCCCCGTGGAGCGATCCATGCTTCCATGAGCACCATCAGCCCCGCACTGTCTCGCCGGCTCGCCGAGCGCCATAAGACTGCCGGTCAAACGTACGTCGCCGCGCCGGTCTTCGGGCGGCCGGAAGCGGCCGAGGCCAAGAAACTGTGGATCGTGGCCGCCGGACCGTCGCAGGCGCTCGAGCGTATTGGCCCGGTGCTCGACGCCATGGGTCAGGGTGTGATCGTGGCGGGCGATGATCCGCCGCGAGCGAACGTGATCAAGCTCGCCGGTAACTTCCTGCTCGCGGCGGCGATCGAAGCGATGGGCGAGGCGTTCGCGCTGGCGCGCAAGTACGGCGTCGCGCCCGCCGAGCTGCTTGATATTGTGAACGGCCGGCTGTTCCGCTCGCCGATCTACGAGACCTACGGCAAGCTGATCGCCGAAGAGCGCTACGAGCCTGCCGGGTTCAAGCTGAAGTACGGCTTGAAGGATGTCCGCCTGGCGCTCGGCGCCGCGGATGAGGTCGCCGCGCCCATGCCGCTGGCGAGCCTGATTCGGGACCGCTACCTCTCCGGCGTCGCCCGTGGTTGGGGCGACATCGATTGGGCCGGGCTGGCCCGGATCGCCGCTGCAGACGCGGGGCTCAGCCCCCCGCGATCGCCGGGATGACGGTCACCTCGTCACCGTCCTGGACAGGCGCCGCGAAGCCACCGCGGAACCGCACGTCTTCATCGTTCAAATAGAAGTTGACGAAGGGGTAGGGCTTTCCCTCCTTGTCCCGAAGCCGGGGCGCGAGGGCGGGGTAGCGCGCAGCCACGTCGGCCACGGCCTCACCCAGCGTCCGGCCGGTCGCCTCGATCGTCCGGGCGCCGCCGGTGTGGGCGGCGAGCACCGATGGCAGGTTCAGCGTGATGGCCATGTCCGTTCCTCCTCCACAAGAGTCGTCACCTCCCGGAGCCGCGGCGCGATGACGGGGGCTTCGGGGACCGCTCCCTGCACCGCCTCGAGCGTCTTCAAGCCGTGACCTGTGATACAGAGGACCACTTCGTCCCGGGGTTCGAGCCGGCCCGCGCGCGCCAGCGCGAGCGCGCCCGCGGCCGTGACGCCCCCCGCCGTCTCGGCGAACACGCCCGTGTCCTCGGCGAGAAAGCGGATCCCCTCGACCAGCTCCGGGTCGCTCACCGCTGCGGCCCAGCCGCCGGTCTCCCGCATTGCCCGGGCGGCGAACACGCCGTCCGCAGGACTGCCGATCGCGAGGGAGCGACAGATGGTCTGCGGCACTTCGGGCTCGAGCGCATCGCCGCCGCGCTCCACCAGGCGGACGATCGGGGCGCACCCGGCGGCCTGTGTGCCGTACAGCCGCGGCAGCCTGCCCCCAACCAGCCCTGCCTCGAGAAACTCGCCGAACCCCTTGCGCAGCTTCGAGAGGAGCGAGCCGCCCGCCATCGGCGCGACGACCGCGGTCGGCAGCCGCCAGCCGAGCTGCTCGGCGATCTCGTACGCGACGGTCTTGGACCCCTCGCCGTAGTAGCTCCGCAAATTGACGTTCACGATCCCCCAGCCGAACCGATCCGCCACCTGGGCGCACAGCCGGTTCACGTCGTCGTACGTCCCGCGCACCCGTACGAGGCGGGCGCCGTAGACGCTGGTACCGATGACCTTGCCGGCCTCGAGCTCGTCAGGGATGAAGATCCACGCCTTGAGGCCGGCCCGTGCCGCGTGCGCCGCGACCGCATTCGCGAGATTGCCGGTGGACGCGCAGCCGATGGTCTCGAGTCCGAAGGCGGCCGCCGCGTTGATCGCCGCGGCCACGACGCGGTCCTTGAAGGAGAGCGACGGATGGGACACCGTGTCGTTCTTCACCCACACCCGCGCCACGCCGAAGCGCCGTGCGAGCGCCGGAGCGTCGACCAGGGGCGTGAACCCGGTGTCGAGCGACCATACCGGATCGCCGTCGAACGGCAGCCACTCCTTGTAGCGCCAGAGTGAAGGCGCCCGGCCGGCGATGGTCTCGCGGTCCGGCAGCCGGCGTCCCGGCTCGTAGACGGGATCGAGGGGCCCGAGACACTGCTCGCAGATGGCGGTCGGGACGGCGGCGCGCTCGGTCCCACAGCTGCGGCAGCGGAGCGGCCGGGCGGTGAGCGGCGGAGAAGCGATGGTAGCCGGCATGTGAGCCTCAACAAAAAAACCCGGGCATCAACTGCCGCGGGCGGTCGCTTTTTAGCACCTTGTTTAACGTGGCGGCAATACGCGGCAAATCACCACGAGTCGTCGATTGTCGATCATAACAATACTCGGCCGTCTAATCGGCCGCAACCGGAGCCACTTCCCCCACGAAGCGCCGGATCGCGGCGAGCGCCCGCTCCAGCTCCGCCGGCTCGGTGGCGTAGCACAGCCGCAGGTGCCCCTCGCCGCCCGGCCCGAACGCCGTTCCAGCGAGCACCGCGATGTGCCGGTCCGCGAGCAGCCGCTCGGCAAACGTTTTCGAGGTGAGGCCCGTGCGCTCGAGCACTCCGCTGATGTCGGGGAAGCAGTAGAAGGCACCCGCCGGCGACGCGCAGCTGATCCCATCGATCGCGTTCAGGCCGCGCACCAGGAGATCGCGTTTGGTGCGGAGTCCCGCCACCATGCGAGTGACCGCATCCTGCGGCCCCGTGAGTGCTGCGATCCCCGCGTACTGCACGAACGTCGCGGTGCAGGAGACGTTATTGATGATGAGCGTGGTCATGGCCTCGGTGAGCGACGCCGGCATGACGCCGTAGCCCAGCCGCCAGCCCGTCATCGAGTATCCCTTCGAAAACCCGTCCACGATCACGGTGCGGTCCGACATGCCCGGGAGCGCGGCGATCGAGTCGCGGCGCCCGTCGTAGCGGATCTGTCCGTACACCTCGTCTGAGATGACCCACAGATCGTGGCGCTGCGCCAGCTCCGCGAGCGCCGCGAGGTCGCGCGTCGTAGCCACGCCGCCGGTGGGGTTGTGCGGCAGGTTGAGGATGAGCACGCGGGTGCGGGACGTGATCCGCTCCGCGATCGCCTCCACGTGCGGCGCGAACTCCCGCGTCTCGTCCAACGGATAGTAGACCGGCCGCCCACCCGCGAAGCGGACCACGGACTCGTAGATCGGGAATCCCGGGTCGGGGCAGAGCACTTCGGCGCCGGGCGCGATCAGCGAAAGCGCGGCGCAGAACAACGCCGGCTTCGCCCCGGGCACGCAACGCACGCACGCCCGCCTCGACCACGTGGGGGGGAGTCGGCATGTCCGGCTCGCCGATCTCCAGGTGCACGACCTTGTGCCCCGCGGCCTCGAGACGCCTCGCCGCAGCGAGGACTACGTACGCCTGTTCCGTACCGAGTGTGTCGAGCCGTGCGGCCGAGTGCATAGACAATCCTGTCAGTGATAACGAAACCCCGGGGCGAGCCCCCCGGGGTCGGCACTGCCACGCAATTTACGTGCACGCCTGCTCCGCTGCCCTACCCAATCGGGGGGGCCCTACTTGGCGCGCTCCAAATAGGCTCCTTCGCGGGGGTCCACCCGCACTTTTTCACCCTCGGAGATGAACTCGGGCACCTGGATCGTCACGCCATTCGAGAGCTTGGCGGGCTTGGTGCTCGCCGTCTTCGTGGCACTGCGCATGACCGGAGAGGTCTGCACGACGGTGAGCTCCACGACCGACGGGAGCTCGATGCCCACGGGGCGGCCGTTCAGCCACTCGACCTGTATGTGCATCTCCGGCTGCAGCCAGTCGGCGTGATCGCCCACGGCTTCGGCGTCGAGCGTGTGCTGCTCGTACGTCGTCGTATCCATCACGTGCACGCCACCCTGATCGCGGTACAAGACCTGGAACTCCTTGGTCTCGAGCGGCGCCTCGTCCACAAAGTCGGTGGCGGCGAGGCGCGTGTCGAACGTGTTCCCCGTGACGAGGTTTCGCAGCCGCACCTGAACGAACGCCCGGAGGTTGCCGGGGGTGCGGTGCGTAAAGTCCATCACGCGGCACGGCTGTCCGTCGATCATGATGACGTGGCCGCGGCGAATGTCGGTTGCCTTCATGAAGGACACTCTCTAGAAGAGGCGGGAAGATAAGCCGGATGGAGGGGGAATCAATACAAGGGCTCCGTCAGATACCCGACCCGCTCCCGCTGCCACCATGCGCCGTCCCTGGCCCGCTCGGTCTGCGTGCTGAAACGGTACCTGTAATAAACCAGCCGAACGTAGCGGGGCGGTCCGCTCGGAAACGGGTTCTCGTCGAGCAGGTTGAGCACCTCGGGCGTCCCCTGGAGCAGGTGCCGCAACAGGGGCACGAGCCAGTCCCGGGCGCCCTCCGGGTTGAGCGCCGCGAACCACATTTGCCAATCGAGCCGCGGCATGTGCGGCGCCACGAAGGGCGGGCGGCGCGCCGGATCGCCGGGCTTCCAGCGGAACTGATACTCACGCCAATGCACAGTGTCGGCCCCGCCTTCGATCACGATCTCGAAGCGCTCCGTGGTCATCACACGGAACAAGCCGTACCCGTTCACCGAGCGCAGGGGCGCCACCGCGTCGAGCAGCGGATTGGCGCCCCCCCCGCGCGTGCCGGGCAGCGTCTGTACGATCTCGCGCGCGAAGGCCAGCGCGGCGAGCAGCGCGAGCAACGGCGCGAGCCCGCGGATCGCATACTGCTTCCAGCGGGGCTCCGGGTCTCCAGCCGCGAGCCGGAGCGGCAGCACCCGCCCGAGCGCGTCGTCATCGAGCAGCGATAGGCACAAGACGATCGCCAGCAGGTTGAAGAACCCGTAATTGCCTGTCAGCGCGATCGCGAGCTGGCCGAATACCAGGAGCCCGCACGCCGTGTAGCGCGCGCGACGCCCCCACCGCCCCCAGCGGTCGGGAACCGTGATCAGCCACGGCACCAGGAGCTCGATCGCGATGATCGCGAGTGTCATCCCCCGGTGCATCCATTCGGGCAGCCACTGCGCGTACCACGCCGGCCAGGGGGGAAGCGGTTGAGTCCAGAAGTGGTAGTCGAGGGCGGTGAGGTGGAGCCACGTGGGGTCACCACTCGCGAGCTTCGTCATACCTGAGAGGAACATCAACCGAAAGACGAGCGCCCACACGAGCCACCGCATCGCCGTGGAAGGCGCGGGCTCGCGTGCCAGGCTGGGTCGCAGCTGGATGGGCGCGTACAGCACCGCCAAGAGCCCCGTCTCGAGCAGCAGCCCGTCCCACTGGAACCAAAGGAAGTTCTGGCCGGCCACGGCGAGCGACAGGTAGCAGATCCAGAGGAGCAGCAGGACCGGGGCCTGTGCGACCCCGGCGACGAGCACCAGGGAGAGGACCGCCCCTCCCCACGCCAACGCGTGCAGCATCGTATCGCTCGCGCCCAGCCAGCAGAGCGTGGGGAACAGCCGGTAGGCCCCGCTCCCGTAGGCGGCGTGCGCCCGCTCGAGGAACCCGCCCGCGGGAAGAATGCCGTGCTCTCCCACGAGGCCCGTGATTTGCAGCGCAAGTGAGACAAAGGCGACGAGGTAGACCACGCCGAGCAGGCGGAGGAACAGCCAGCGCGAGAGGACGTAGGTCGGGTGGCCAGTACGGGTGGCCAAACCCTCGGTGATTTCGGTCGTTGTGCCCTCGCGGCGAAAAGAGTAATAATGATGGAGAACTGTGCAATGCCTTCCGGTGTAGCACCTGTCCGACAGACCCCGTTGTCGACGCCCGACACCTGTGACCTACGTCACGCCAGTCCTGGCAGGAGGTTGAGAAAGATGACCCGCAATTGCCGTCGCCTTGCGCGCGGCGCATGGCTCCCGATCGCACTGCTCATCGCCGCAGGGTGCAAACAGGGGCCGTCCCCCGAGGTACAGGCGCGCATCGACAGCCTGTCCCAGGCGTCGTCCCAACGCGACCGGTTGATGCAGGAGGTCGCGGAGAACACCCGCCTCGTGAGCGAGATCAGCCGCGAGCTGGCCCGGGTGAATGTCCCGGCGCGAGCGCTCAAGGTGTCCGGCGAGTCGCCGCTCCGCGCATCGCGCGACACGCTCATTCAGAAGATCCGGTACATGACCACGCGGGTGAAGGAGATCGAGCCGCGGCTCAAGGAGAGCGAGCAACGTATCAAGGACCTCACCACGCTCTCCGACAGCCTGCGGAACGAGCTCGCCTCGACCATGCAGAACCTGCAGGGCGTGATCGCCAATCAGAAGGAGACGATCGACGCGCTCACCCTCCAGGTGGAGACGCTCACGGCGGAGAATTCGGCCCTCCGGGACACGCTCGAGAACATGTCCACGATCTCGAACACGGTCTACTACGTGGTCGGCACCAAGGATGAGCTCGAACAGAAGGGGATCATCACGGAGGAGGGCGGCGCCCGATTCCTCTTCGTCCTGTGGAAGAGCGGGAAGACGCTCGTGCCTTCGCGCAACCTCGATCCCGGCGTCTTCACGGTCGCGGACCGGCGTCATTTCACGGAGCTGCCGTTGCCGACGGCCGATAAGGAATATCGCATCGTCTCGCGCCAGGACACGTCGGCGCTGGAGACGCCGCCCGATCACGACGGCAAGATCAGCGGTCGCGGGGTGAAGATCGCGGACCCGGCGAAGTTCTGGGCCAACTCGAAGTACCTCATCATCGTCGAAGGCTGAACGCACCTAAAGGGGAGGCTCGCGGCGCTTGACCGGAAACACTCGGGCCGCTAGCCTCACCCTGTGGTCCTTTTCGCCAGCACAGGCCCCGGTCTCCTGAGCCCAGACCGGTGACTGTAACGGGGCGGCCCCAGTTTTGTGGCTGGTTCGGTCGCCTGCGCGTGCGCTGGGTCACAGGGGGAACACCGCCGCTACGCGCGCACGGGGGCGCGAGACTTGCGATTGCCCGCCGACGCGCCCGCACGAACTGAACAAGAAGGAGGGCTCATGCACGGAGTGATCAGGCGGTACCGGGTGAGGCTGGGTACGGTGGAGCAGGCGGCCCACTACGCGGAAAAAGGCTTCATGCCCATCGTCCGCGACATCCCGGGCTTCGTCTCCTGCCACCTGCTCGATGCGGGGAACGACATTCTGACCTGCATCGTGCTGTTCGAGACCGAGCAAGGGGCGGAGGCGGCGGTGCGCGCCTCGCGTGAGTGGTTCCGCGACGAGTGGTCGTCGTTCCGGCCGGTCCCGCCGGAGGTGACCATTGGCGAGGTCCTGGCCCGCGCCACGGCCGATCGGCGTGCGGCAGACCGTCGGCAGCTGGCCTTGATCGGTGCGGCGATCTGGACCGGGCCCGAGCGCCGCATGAACGGCGACCGCCGGGTCGAGGCGCCGAGCTGGGCCGTCGCGGGCTAGCGCCCTAGCCCCAGTCCCCGAAAGGCCTCGTAGAGATCGTCGAGCACGGCCGCGCCGCGCTCGAGCCGCGAGTCGTCGCCCGTATGCCGCCGCACGACGCCGGCGATCATGCGCTCCAGCCCCGCCGTTTCGCTGCGCCCGAACTTTCCGTCCTTGCAATCGATGTCGTGCACCAACTCCCCGATGACCGCCAGCCCCGCGTCGGTGAGCCCGAACCGGGCCACCAGCGTTTCGAAGGTGCAGCGATCCCCCTCGTGCGTGTACTCGGCTTCGAACATGTCGAAGCGCAGCTCGCCGGGGGCGGTGCGCGCATCGTGGGACGCGACGAACCGGAAGCGCGCCTTCGGGTCGATAAAGCGTCGGATCAGCCACGCGCTGGCGATCCGGTCCACGTGCACGCCACTGCGGGTCACCCACGTGCGGCCGTGCACCGGACGGGCGGGCCGCGCGGCGGATGCTCGCGAACGGCGGGCAGGCTTGCCGCGGTCCCGCGCCCGGGTCAAAGCCGCCTCCGCTGCGCGGCGCCCGGGTGCGCCGAAGTGATCGAGCGCCGCGATCTCCGCGAGCCGGCGCTCGAGCCGCGCCAGCTCTCCTGACGAGTTGCGTTCATCCCCATTCCCGCTCTCCCGCGCGACCTCCGCCGCCGTGCGCGCGAGCTCCCCATACTCGGCGTCGCGCTGCGCTCGGAACAGCGCCTCGATTTGGCCGTCCGATAGGCCGTCCACGAACGCAGCCTGGCACACGGATGCCTCGCCGCCTCCGGCCACGATTTCGCGCCGCAGCCACTGAAAGTCTTCGCTGGCTTGCTCGGTGTGGGGCAATACATAAACGGAGTTCTTGATCGCGACCGCGCCGATCCGCTGCAGGCGGCGCCAGATCTTGACCCTGAAATAGTCGGGTTTGGGCGGGAGCTGATGGATGAGGAGCAACCAGCGCCCCCCCGGACTCTCGAGGACTGGACGCTTCCGCCCACTCACCAAAGGTTCCGCATGGCGGAGCCCGCAGCGCGCCGGACGCCCGGCTCGCCGGGCGTCGCGAGCCGCGCGTCGGCGCCGAGGGCACCGGTCGCGGGATTGAAGAAGTGCTCGCCGGCCACGGCCAGGGTGAGTGCGGCGACCTCCTGCTCGGAGAAATGGCCCCGCAGCTCTGCGAGCACCGCGTCGGGAATCCCACCCGCCCGGTCGGTGTAGCGCGACACCGCTTCGGTGAACGCCAGCGCGGCGCGCTCGCGCGTGGAGAAAAGCGGGCTCGCGGCGTAGCGTCGCAGCGCCCCGAGCTCCGCGAGCGGGAGAAACGCCTGGCGCCACCGATGGACGCCGTGCTCGATGCACCAGCGGCACCCCGACAGCTCGGCGGCGAGCTGCCGCACGAGGAGGTCGACCCGGGGGTCGACCGCCGCCCCGCCCGCGATGTAGCGGCCCATCCGCGCGTAGGACGGCAGCGCGCATGGCCCCGGGAGCGGTGGCGGAGCGGAGAGCGCGCTCCAGGTGCGAGCAAGCCACCGTAACAGTATCATATGAGTGATACAATTGTATCATCCACTGACTGGCCAGGCAACCCCCTTCCCCCGTCCCCCACCCGCAGTATCTCTTGGCTGTCCATGTCCCTCTCACGTCGCCTGTTGCTGCGGGCGTCCCGCAGCGTCTGGCTCGCCCGGCAGCTGTCCGAGCGCGCCTTCTTCCGCCGCGCCGTGCGGCGGTTCATGCCCGGGGAGGACGTCGGTGCAGCACTCGCCGCAGCCGCGGACCTCGCCCGGGACGGCCTCGGCAGCGTCCTGACCCAGCTGGGCGAGCAGGTCACGAGCCGCGAGGAAGCCGCCGGCGTGCGCGATCACTATCTGCGGGTGCTCGAGGAAATCCGGCAGCGCCAGCTGCCCACGGAGATTTCGGTCAAGCTCACCCACGTGGGCCTCGACCTGAATCCCAGAGCGTGCCTCCAGGACCTGCTGGCGCTCGCGGCACGGGCGGCCGCCGTGGGGTCGTTTCTGTGGATCGACATGGAGGAGTCACGCTACGTGGACGCGACGCTCGAGTTGTTTCAGGCCGTTCGCGCCGCCCACGCGGGCGTCGGCGTCTGCCTCCAAGCCTACCTGCGCCGTACGCCCGCCGACCTGGAGGCGCTGCTCCCGCTGGCACCCGCGATCCGGCTCGTGAAGGGCGCCTACAACGAGGCTGCGGACGTGGCCTTTCCCAAAAAGCGCGACGTCGACGCGGCTTATGCCGTGCTGGCGGGGCAGCTGCTCGAGCGTGCCGCCCAAGGCGAGGCGCGCGCGGTCTTCGGCACGCACGACCTCGGCCTCATCGCGCGGCTGCGCGAGCGGGCCCTGGCGGTCGGGGCCGCGCCGGGAGCCTACGAAGTGCACATGCTCTACGGCATCCGCGCCGCCGAGCAGCGCGCGCTCCAGAGCGAGGGGGTGCCGGTGCGGGTCCTGATCAGCTACGGGACACACTGGTTCCCGTGGTACATGCGCCGGCTCGCCGAGCGACCGGCGAATGTGTGGTTTGTGGTGCGCAATCTGTTCTAGCCGTTATCCCGGGCTTGCGCCCGGGGTCAGTCGAAACTCTTGAGTAGGTGCGGGCACTGACCCCGGGCGCGAGCCGGGGTGCATCGGCCGCGGAACGGGACGACTTGAGCAGAAATGCCCATCCCGCGACCTTTCCCACCATGACCGCCCGAACCTCCTCCTCTCTTCCGTCAGCCCCAGCCGAGCTCGACCGCTGGCGTCGCGAGACGCCGGGGTGCCGGGACCGGATCCATTTGAACAACGCTGGGGCGGCGCTCATGCCCCAGCCGGTGCTCCAAGCGGTCACGGCGCATCTCGAGCGCGAGGCGGCGATCGGGGGCTACGAGGCGGAGGACGAAGCCGAGCCCAAGGTACGGGAGACGTACGAGCTGCTGGGCCGGGTGGTGGGCGCACCGGCAGGGAACGTGGCGATCGTCGAGAATGCGACCGTGGCCTTCAGCCAGGCGCTGTCCGCCTTCGATTTCCGCGCGGGCGACCGCATCGTCACGACGCGTGCCGACTACCCCTCGAACCAGCTGACGTACCTGTCGCTCGCGCGCCGGGCGGGCGTCGAGACGGTGCGCGCGGACGACCTCCCCGAGGGTGGGGTCGATCCGGCGAGCGTGCGCCAGCTCGCGTGCCACCCGGGCACGCGCCTCGTCGCGCTCAGCTGGGTGCCGACCAACTCGGGGTTGGTGCAGGACGCGGGCGCGGTGGGCGAGGTGTGCGCGGAGCTGGGCGTGCCCTATCTGATCGACGGATGCCAAGCCGTGGGACAGCTGGCGGTGGACGTTACCGCACTGCGCTGCGATTTCCTGGCGGGCACCGGACGCAAGTTCTTACGCGGTCCGCGTGGCATCGGCTTCCTCTATGTGTCCGACCGGATGCTCGAGCGCGGGGCGTTCCCCTTGTTCCTCGACATGCGGGGTGCCGACTGGACCGACCCCGACGCCTTCCGGCTCGCCGACGGCGCGCGCCGGTTCGAGAACTGGGAGTTCGCCTACGCATTGGTGGCGGGCTTGGGGGCGGCGGCGCGTTACGCCCTGGCCGTGGGCTCAGGCGGCCGCGAGCGCGCCCATCGGCTCGCGGCCTTGCTCCGCCCGCAGCTCGCGAAGATTCCGGGGGTGCGCGTGCTCGATCGCGGGCGGGAGCGGTGCGCCATCGTGTCTGTGGACGTGGCGGGCCGGGATGCGGCCGATCTCAAGCTGCGCCTGCGGCAGCGAGGCATCAACGCGAGCTCCGCGGATCGCAGGTCAGGGGTGCTCGACATGGACGACAAGGGGGCCAGGAGCGTACTCCGTTTCTCGCCTCATTACTACAACACGGAGGACGAGCTGGACGCAGCCGTCGGAGCGCTAGCCGAGCTCGCCCGCTCGTGAGTGTCGCGCGACCGGGCAAGGTCATCGGGATCGGGCGGAATTACCGGGATCACGCCGCCGAGCTCGGGAATACAGTGCCCGCCAAACCGCTGCTGTTTTTCAAGCCGTCCACGGCCGTGATCGGAGACGGCGTCGCGATCGTGCTGCCGCCCGAATCGCGGCAGGTGGACTTCGAGGGCGAGATCGGCGTGGTCATCGGACGTCCGCTGCGGCGCGCCACGGAAAGCGAGGCGCGCGCGGGCATCGCCGGGATCACATGCGTCAACGACGTCACCGCGCGGGACCTGCAGCGGGCCGAGGAGCAGTGGACCCGGGCGAAGGGGTTTGACACGTTCTGCCCCATCGGGCCCCGCGTGGTGCCCGTCGACCCGCGTCGATTCGACGAGCTCGAGGTGTTCTGCCGGATGAACGGGAAGGAGCGCCAGCACGGCCGGGCGCCTGACATGGTGTTTTCCATTCTCGCGCTTGTTTCCTTCGTCTCGCAGGTCATGACGCTCGAGCCGGGAGACCTGATCGCCACGGGAACGCCCGCCGGCGTGGGGCCGCTCGCGCCCGGCGACGTGGTCGAAGTGGAGATTCCCGGGGTCGGTGTGCTGCGAAATCCCGTGATCGCGGAGAAACGATGAAGCTGGCCGTGCTTCTTTTCGTGCCGACGGTGTTGCCGGCGCAGATCCCGCAGAGTCAGCACGCGACGGTTTCCCAGATCATGGGCACGACTCAGGTGACGATCGTGTACAACCGGCCGAGCGCGCGCGGGCGGACGCTCTTCGGGCGGGGGGGGGTCGTGCCGTGGGGCAAGGTGTGGTGTCCGGGTGCCGACACGGCCACCACGATCGCCCTGAGCAGGGACATGGTGGTGGGGGAGCAGCCGCTCGGCGCCGGGAAGTACAGCCTCTGGGCGATTCCCGGTCCCGACGAGTGGACGCTGATTTTCAGCCGGGCGGCGGATGTATTTCACATCCCCTACCCCGGCGCAGCCCAAGACGCGCTGCGGCTCGCGGTGAAGCCGCAGGCGGGACCGTTCATGGAATCCCTGGCGTTCTACTTCCCGGCCGCCAACGCGGATCGAGCGCTCCTGAACCTGCACTGGGGCGAGACGATCGTGCAGGTCTCGCTCGCGGTGAAGTAGCGGCTCTCTAGTCCTCGACCTGCTCGCGCTGGTCCAGCCAGTTCTTCAGGGCAAATCCGAGGGAGGCGCCGAACCCGGCGCTCGCCACGGTCAGCAGCAGTTTTCCGGTCACCAGTAGCACTACCATGCTTCGAGCTCCTTGAAAAACGCCGACGCCCCCTCGCTTTAGCCTTGCGCGGGGGCGTCGGTCTCACCCAGGTCGATCGACTGCTACGCCTTACATCCCACGCATCCCTTCACGCCTCGCAATTCGCAGACCGTGACAACAGGTGCGATGAACGCACATCGGGATAAGCATGGGATTTCGCATCGCTTGAGAAGCATAAACAGGCACCGCTGCGGTGGTCAACGCCCTCCCCCCTCCCCTCTTCCCTCGACCGGGCCCCCATCCAGTCCGAGCCGCGAATTGCCCTGCTCCGTTGCATCTTCCACCCCCGTGATGCGCTCGAACCGCTCCTGCACGCGTCCGGCCTGCCGCTCGCTCTCCTCGAAGCGCTTCTGGGCATTCGCGAGGTGCGCGCCCACCGTTTGGAACGCAGCCCAGAACCCCTCGAACTGCTGGCGCAGCCCGCCGAGCTGCTCCTGGATCTCGCGCGCTTGCTGGTCTACACGCATCCCCTTGAGCCCGTGCAAGATGACCAGCAGGTAGGCGTAGAAGGTGTGGGGCGACACGGGAATGACGCGCCGGCGGAGCGCGTGACCCAGCACACTCTTCGGATCTCCCGGATCCTCCGCGCGCAGCACCGCCTCGTAGTACACGTTCTCGGCGGGGATGTACATCAGCGCGAAGTCATAGGTGCCTTCGTCGGGACGGATGTACTTGTCGGCGATCTCGTCGATCCGCTCCTTGAGGGAGCGCGCGAAGGCGCGGGCCTCGCGCTCGGCCTCGGCGCCGGTCGCGCCGAGCAGCCGCTGGCATGCTTCGAGGGGAAACTTCGCATCCACCGGCACCAGCCGGTCGCCGACCCTGAGGGCCGCGTCGACCCTCTCACCGGATCGAAACACATACTGCATCTGGTAGTGGGAGGCGGGGAGGATCTGTCGCAGCAGCTCTTCGAGCCACAGCTCGCCGATCGTGCCGCGCAGCTTCGGGACCTGGAGCAGCTGCTGCACCTCGGTCACCGCCGTGCCCATCGTCTCGAGGCGTTTCGTCGCCTCACCGAGCGCCCCGAGCCGCTCGTGGACATCACGCAGCGCGCGTGTCTGATCCGCGCTACCCCGCAGGAGCAACAGCGCGAGCAGCACGACGAGCACGACGATCGCGAACGCAGCGCGCGTGTCTGATCCGCGCTACCCCGCAGGAGCAACAGCGCGAGCAGCACGACGAGCACGACGATCGCGACCGCCGGAGACACTTTACGGCAACCTGGTCATGGAGCGGGTAATCTACCCCTGGTAGGCGCGGATCCGCTCACCGTTTCCAGCGGTGCGCGCCTGGATCAGTGCGGCGCCGGCGTGTTCCAGCAGGCGGTCGGGAGCGAGCGGTGTCGCGTGCAGGTCGGCGACGGCCTCGTAGCCGGCCCGCACCAGCAAGGGCGGCAACCCCGCTGGTCTCGGGCCCGCGGTCTCGAGCGCCTGCGTGAGGCGTTGGGCCATTTTCACCGCCCCGTCAGGCGTGGTCGACGGAGCGAGCACTCCGAACTCGCTCCGGCCGAGCCGGCCGATCGCGTCGGACGCGCGACCGCGCGCCTGGAGGATCGCCCCGGCGTACGCCACGGCCACGGGTGGTGCCGCGAGGGGGGCGGGACGCGCGTCTTGTGGCTCCAGCTCGACCGCGAGCGCCAGGCAAGCGAGTGGCGCGTGACGGCGGAACGCGTCCGAGACGAGCTCGCGGGCGCGTCGCTCGAGCCCGCGCATGGTGTACAGCCCGCTCGCCGGCTCCACAGCGGCCTCTTCCAGGGCGCGATCGGTCTCGAGCTT
>WNEZ01001141.1_pt1 | contig 23061 bp, 16 predicted proteins | sample 5400521 | NCBI WGS metagenome assembly WNEZ01 (sample SAMN13153339, study PRJNA577476) | soil metagenome | isolation source: 120 cm saprolite under Douglas fir tree site 2 hole 1 replicate 1 | place: USA:California | collected 2015-04-18
CCACAATCCGGATCTTCCGACCGATAGTCTCTTTGAGCCGGTACGCGACGTTTTCCTTAAGCAATTCGATACACAACAAACGCAGCCACTCCTCACTGTTGCGCAGGCGTTTGAGCAATGCGACATCCGAAATGTCGGCCCAGTTCGCCAGCTTAGCTCGCACAACCATTTCCCGCAGTGAGTAACCCCTCGAAACATGCAGCATTAGCATCCGTAACAGGACGTCAGGTGATGGAAACCCTCGCAGTCGCTCGACCGCACCCGACTCCCACGCCATTTGCTGCCATCGGGCGGGAATCAACGACGCGAGCACCTTCCAGTTGTCTTCGACGATACGCATTCACCAAGCATATATCCGCAAACACTTTAGGCAGTTCGGATGCAGTGCGCTAGAAAATCTGTAGTGACCGGGATGTCCTCTCGTCCCACGGTCGGCTGTGTCCTGCCTTCTGCGGGCTTCGCTCGGTGGCAGCCAAACCGGCGATCCCTCCACCATCTGACAATCACGTTCAGAGCCACTCCTAACATTCAAAGCACTGCCGGAGGATCTTATGGCGACGAATTTCGTCCAGATTGAGAATGACTCGGAAATCAAGAAGCGCTTAGAAGCGGAACGAATACGCCTGCGGAAGATTGCCGGACTTGACCAGCCGGCACACTTCCATCGTCCGATCGAGCGAGCCTTTACCGCAGAGGAGCGCAGCCGTGTGACCATCCTTTTCGGCGGCTTTACCTGGAAGCACGAAGACCTGATTCGCGCGGTATTCCAAGGCTGTGGATATCGGTGCGAGAAGCTGCCCGTGCCGGACGTGCCTGCGTTCCAGACCGGCAAAGAATACGGCAACAATGGGGGCAGTGCAACCCGACATATTTTACGGTGGGGAATTTGGTGCAGTATCTCCAGTTCCTGGAGAAGGAAGGCATTTCACGCCAGGACATTCTGGAACACGCGCATGTTCATGACCGGTTCCGGTGGCGGCGGGATTGCCGAGCAGATTGGCGCGAAGTTTGTGCAGGAAGTCACGGCGGTGTCACTGGCGGTCGAAAAGCTCCATCCCGAAGTGTATTCGGTCATCGAACTGGGTGGACAGGACGCGAAGATCATCGTCTTCAAGGATGACGATGAGACCGGGCGCAAGAAGAAAATCCCGTCGATGAACGATAAGTGCGCGGGCGGCACGGGGGCCGTCATCGACAAGATCAACGCGAAGCTGAAGATTCCGGTGGCCGAGCTCGCGGTGCAGGGCTACCGCGGGATCAAGCTGCACAAGGTGGCCGGCAAATGTGGTGTGTTCGCCGAAACCGACATCAACAGTTTGCAGAAAGTGGGAACTCCACCGGATGAGCTGATGGCTTCGCTTTTCGAGGCGATCGTGCTCCAGAACCTGAGCGTCCTCACCCGCGGCCACACGCTGCGCCCTCACGTGTTGTTGCTGGGCGGGCCGAACAGCTTCATCAAAGGCATGCGCGAGGCGTGGCAGGCGAACATTCCCCGCATGTGGCAGGAACGCAAGGTTGCGATCCCCGACGGCGCCAAGCCGGAAGATCTGATCAAGGTTCCAAACAACGCGCAATATTTCGCGGCCCTGGGCGCAATTGAATTCGGCAAGAGCGAAGAGGATTGCGTCGGCTGTTACCAGGGTTACGAAAAGCTGGTGTACTACATCGAGTTCGGCCGGCAGGAGGAGAAAGCCAAGTCCGGCGCCAAGGGCCTGGTTTCGAGAGAAGGAGAACTCGAGGGGTTTAGGGAAACCTACCGTCGTAAGAAGTTTTCCCCGGCGACGTTCCAGAAGGGTCAGACCGTCGGCGGCTTTATCGGCATCGACGGAGGGTCAACATCAACCAAGGCGGTGCTCTTGGATGATCGAGGAGACATCTTGTGCAAGGCCTACCAGCTCTCAAACGGAAACCCGATCCAGGACACGATCGAGATGTTCGAGAATCTGCGCGGCCAGGTCGAAGCGCAGAATGCCAAGCTCGAAGTGCTGGGTGTGGCCACAACGGGCTACGCCAAGGACATCCTAAAAGACGTGTTGCATGCAGATGTGGCGCTGGTAGAGACCGTAGCTCACACCGAGTCCGCGCTCAAGTTCTATGAGGATCCGCACGTCATCGTCGACGTGGGTGGGCAAGATATCAAGATCATCATTCTTCACAACGGCCGCGTCAAAGATTTCAAACTGAACACGCAGTGCTCGGCAGGCAACGGTTATTTTCTGCAATCGACCGCGGAAGGTTTTGGGCTGGGCGTCGAACAATATGCCGATCTGGCTTTCTCCGCCCAGTCCATGCCCGTTTTCGGCTACGGCTGCGCAGTGTTCATGCAGTCGGACATCGTGAACTTCCAACGTCAAGGCTGGAGGGCGGAGGAAATCCTGGCAGGTCTAGCGGCCGTGCTTCCCAAGAACGTGTTCCTGTACGTAGCCAGCATCCCCAATCTCGCGGCGCTGGGCACGCGCTTTGTTTTGCAAGGCGGGACGCAGAACAACATGGCGGTGGTGAAGGCCGAAGTGGATTTCATCCATAACAGCTTCCGCGCAGCGGGCAAGAAGCCGGAGATTATCGTGCACGAGTTTTGCGGGGAGTCTGGCGCGATCGGCGCTGCGGCTGAGTCTCTGCGCCTGTGGCGTAATGGCCAGCAGACCACGTTTGTCGGTTTGGATGCGGTTCGAAAAATTCAGTACCGCACCACCCGCAACGAATCAACCCGCTGCAATTTCTGCAAGAACAATTGCCTGCGCACCTTCATCGATATCAGAACTGCTCCCCAGGATGAGATGAGCATTGTTCCCATTCAGAAGGTCACCAAAGTTCCGCTAATGCACGGGGAACAACGGCTGATCATTGCAACCTGCGAAAAGGGATTGGTTGAAGATGTCAACGACATGAAGGACATAAAGGCGGGAATCGACCAGATCAAAGATAAGTATCCCAACTTTGTGGACTTCGCGGCCCGCGAGGTCTTCCGGCCGGTCAATGCGAAGAATGTAGCCGATCCCATTCCGGTCGCAAACTTCTGGAACACGGCGGCCAAAGAGCGCATTCCGCTGATGGAAAGCCGCAAGAAACTTCGCGTAGGCATTCCGCGCGTGCTGAACATCTACACTTACGCGCCCCTCTTCAACGGATATCTTGAGAGCCTGGGTGTACAGCCGGAGAACGTCGTTTATTCCGACTACACCAGTTCCGATCTCTACCGGGCGGGAGCGAGCCGGGGCGCCATCGATCCCTGTTTCCCCGCGAAGATCGGCATTTCGCATGTCTACAACCTGATTCAAGAGAAGCATCGCAAGAAGCCGCTGAACGTCATCTTTTTCCCCATGTACGATGTGCTGTCTTCGCCGCTGGTGAAAATCGTGGGCGCGAATGCGTGCCCCACCGTGACCGCGACGCCGGAAACCGTGAAGGCCGCATTCACGAAGGAGAATGACGTCTTCGCCGAGCACAACGTCAAGTACCTGGATCCGGTGCTGAACTTTGCCGATCGCAAGCTGTTCGCCCACCAAATGCTGCAGGCGTGGCAGCCGATCCTCGGGCTTTCGCAGGAGGAAAACGATCGTGCGGTTGAGGTGGGTTACAAGGCGCTCGATGACTACGAAAGCAGCATCCGTCGGAGGGCCCGCGAGGTTCTTGACCAGCTTGAGCGCGAGGACCGCATCGGTATCGTCATGCTGGGCCGGCCGTACCATCATGATCCGGGATTGAATCACGAAATCATGGAAGAGTTTCAGAAGCTGGGCTACCCCATCTTCTCGCAGAACACGCTGCCACTGGACGAAGACATGCTGGAGCGCCTGTTTGGTGAAGAAGTGCGCGCGGGAATTATCAGTCACCCGCTCGACATCACTGATGCCTGGAAAAATTCGTACTCCTGCAGCACGAACCACAAGGTATGGGCTGCGAAGTTTACGGCGCGGCATCCCAACCTGGTGGCGCTGGAGATTTCGAGCTTCAAGTGCGGGCACGATGCGCCTATCTACGGAGTCATCGAGGGCATCATCGAGCAGTCGGGCACGCCATACTTCTGCTTCAAGGATCTGGACGAGAACAAGCCCTCGGGCTCGATTAAGATTCGCGTCGAGACCATCGATTACTTCCTGCGGCGGTATCGCGAAGAAGTCATCCGCAAGCGCAAAGCAGCGGAGGACGTTGAGGTTCAACTGGCGGCGCTCGAAGCGGAACTGCGCCGGCCAACGGCGTCCCGGCCACTTCAACTCGAGCCGGAAGTGCAGGGGATGGCGGCCGATTGATTTGTCACCTACGGCCCATCCTGACTGCGGTCGCCAAGAATCGAAACCCGCTGAGAACAGGCAGGCGGTTCGAAGCAACCTCCGTCGGTTGGATACGAGCGCGATCTTCTTGTGTCGACCGTGGTCCGGTGAAGCGGCTGGCCTAAAGTTACCGAACCCGGCTATGATTCTGAATGGGTGAAGTCTTCGTCGGAAACTTCCGGAGTTGAGACGCGGCCGGGGCTTTGTGCGGACTGCGCCCATGCGCGGCGCATCGAATCCGATCGTGGCTCAGTCTTTTTTCTCTGCCAGCTCGCTCTGACCGACGGTCGCTTTAAGAAATACCCGCGATTGCCGGTCCTTTCCTGCATCGGATATGAGCGCAGGACGGAGTCAACCGCGTGAGAGATAGCCATGGCTTTGGCGAAACTTTTGTTCGTCTCGGAACTCTAATTGGTTGGCAGGCCAAGATGGTCGCGCGGGGGTGTTTTGTGTTCAGATTCTCTGCTCCTATCTTCTTACTATTTTTGCTCGTGGTTGCGGGTACCGTGGCCTTTGGCGCGGGAAATGCTTCCGGGGTGGTTCCGCCTCCAGCCGTGGACGCCACCAAGGCAACCAGCTCGGGCCAGCAAACCGCAGTAGTGGCGGGAGGGTGTTTCTGGGGAATCCAGGCTGTCTTCCAGCACGTAAAAGGAGTGATCAGTGCGACCTCAGGGTATTCCGGAGGAGAATCCAAAACCGCGGAATACGAACTGGTCAGCACAGGCGAAACCGGCCATGCGGAGTCGGTGAAAATTGCCTATGATCCCTCGCAAATCACCTATGGCGAACTGCTGCGCGTGTTCTTCTCGGTGGCCCACGATCCCACCCAATTGAACCGGCAGGGTCCTGACCAGGGCACCCAGTATCGGTCGGTTATTTTTTATGGCAATGACGAGCAAAAAAAGGTTGCTCAGGCGTATATCGCCCAGCTCGATCAGGCCAAAGTCTTCGGGCATGCAATTGCGACTCAAGTTGTGCCGCTGAAGGCGTTTTACCCGGCGGAGGCTTATCATCAGGATTACGCGACGCGTCATCCGGACCAGCCCTACATTGTTTATAACGACGCACCCAAGGTCGCGCATCTGCGTCAGCAATTTCCGGAGCTGTACTCGGGAAAGTAACGCCACAAGACAGATTCCTCGCGGCTGAAGCCGCTCGGAATGACAACAATGGGGACCCCGACCGCGTGCCAAGGCGGTGCCGCCCAATGGTTTTGACGAATAATCTGGGAGTTGTCTATGTTCGACTCCGACCTTGATCGGGATGCTTCTTCGATGAGTGTGAGGCGGCGGGCCTTTCTGGGAGTTTCTGTTTCTGCCATCGCCGGAGCTGTCTTGTGGACGTTGCGCAAGCCACGACTCATTGAAGCGGCGATACCAAAAGGTGATCCCGGAGAAGTCACAATTGTGCAATTCTCCAATTCGGGGCAGCGGCTGCAGAAAGTCCGCGTGTCAAAAGTGGTTAAGAGTGATGACGAGTGGCGCCAACAGTTGTCTCCGGGGGAGTTCGATATCACCCGCCATGCGGACACGGAAATTGCCTTTAGCGGAAAGTATTGGGACCTGCACGACAAGGGTCTCTACCGCTGTATCTGTTGTGACAACGCGCTGTTCAGCTCGGCCGCCAAGTTTGATTCGGGTACCGGCTGGCCCAGCTTCTGGGAGCCGATTGCGGCCGAGAACGTGCGGACGATCAACGATAGGAGCTATGGCATGGTAAGGAGCGCGGTTGCTTGTACCGAGTGCGACGCCCATCTGGGGCACGTTTTCGATGACGGACCGCAGCCCACGGGCCTGCGATATTGTATGAATTCCGCTTCCCTTAAGTTTGTGAAGCAAACGTAGATCCACATTTCTTCCCGGGAAAGTTTATGAATTCCACTGTTCCCGCATTTCGTGCGCCCAGCGCTGCCGAGCGCGTGTTCAATCGGGTCTTTGGGTTTTTGGTTGGGCTAGGCCTGGGATTTTCCTACAACTATCTGCTGCAAGTCCGGGGACGCAAGAGCGGAAAAATCTACTCTACGCCGATCGATTTGCTGGAAGTTGGCGGGAAGCGGTTTCTGGTGGCGCCGCGAGGCCAGACGCAGTGGGTGCGCAACGCGGAAGCTGCGGGAGAAGTAATTCTTAAGAAGGGAAGCCGGCGACAGCGGTTTAGGCTTCGGGCCTTATCCGATCAGGAGAAGCCGGAGATACTGAAAGTTTATCTGGATCGGTTCAAGCGGGAAGTTCAGAGCTATTTTCCCGTGCCTGCGGGGTCGCCTGTGGAGGTTTTCCGGGAGCTGGGGCAGAGCTATCCCGCGTTTGAGTTGATTCCTGCGTGATGGTGCTCGGGAGGGTCCTGTCGAGCTGTGCTCGACCGGACCGGCGAGGGCGGCTGCCCCCACGTGGTTCTTGTTGCGGTCCGAGGTCTGACGCCCGAGAGCGACGTCCGACTACTCCAGCACGTAGTCATCCAGCTTCTTTCTCCCCCAGTCGGCGGCGGCCTGGATAAAGGCTAGCACCAGCGGATGGGGTTTGCCGGGTTTGGAAGAGAGCTGCGGCTGGAACAGGGTCGCAACATAGAAACGGTGAGTGGGGGACTCGATGGCGCGTATCTCGCCTTGCGGGCCGCGGGCCACCACGGGAAAACCCGCTTCCATGGCAGCCCATTCGTAGTCGGGATTGACTTCGAAGTTGCAGAAGAATTCTTCGGCGACCGTGTCCTGCGAATAGAACGACTGCAGGTAAGAGCCGGGGCGCAGGCGAATTTCCGGGATCGGGCCTACGAGCTTGGGGGCGCCCTTTGCGCGATCCGGGACGGCGCAAGCGACCGGATAGATGACGATGTTCTTCGATCCGGAATTGTTCTCGGCGCTATCGGCATCTTTGATCCCCAGGACGTTGCGGACGCACTCGATGAGCGTGTACTGAAAGCCGCCGCAGGTTCCGAGGAAGGGCCAGTCGCGCCGGCGGGCGAATTCGATGCCTTTCAACATGCCGTCAAAACTTTTGTAGGGACTGCCTGGCGCTGCCCAGAGTCCGTCAAAGCTCTCCAATCGTTTTTGTGCGTGGGGCTCGAGGACGCTCGGAGTTGCGATCCACTCCGCTTCGACGGGTAGATTCAGCGTGGCGGAGGCGTGCTGTAATGATTTCTCGACGGCGGGAAGCGTCGGTGACTTGGGGTCGTAGTCACCGAGAATTCCGATGCGCACAGGGTCACTCACTAAGCCATTTTATATGGAGAAGTTCGGGACTGCAGGGAAGGGGAGGTGAGAAGGCTGGTGCCTTGGCGAATGTCAGGTTGAACCTTTAGGATTAATGCGGGGGTGAATCCCGGAGGCGGGCGGGGGCCCCCCTAGACAGGGTCTGGTTATTTTGCGACCACGGCTCGCTCTTTCAGGATTTCATCCACCGCCGCGAGGGCGATCTCCACTTCGTCATCTTTATTGTAGAAGTGCGGAGCCATGCGCACTCCTGCTTTGGGGCGATAGTCCACGAGGATGTCGCGCTTGAGAAGTTCGCGGCAGACCTCTTCGGCATCGGGCATGTCGATGGAAACGGTGCCGCCACGGCGCTCTGGGCTCGCGGGGGAATTTATTCGCCATCCCCGCTGCTCGGCCATGGCTATCAAGCGCGAAGTTTGCCGCTTCGATTTTTCTCGAATTCGCTCGATGCCCACCTCGGCAATGATCTTCAATCCCGGGCGCGCCGCCTCTAAAGACGGGATGTGCGACGTGCCATTCATGAAGCGGAACGGGGGCTCGGCGTAGCGAGTGGGGCCAACCTCGAATCCGAATGGATTCTGATGGGCGAACCAGCCGGTGAATTTCGGTTGCAGCGCTTTCCCCATGTCTGGACGAACATACAGATAACCCACACCCGGCCCACCGCACAGCCACTTCAAAACGCCGCCACAGGCAAAATCTACATTGAGCGCTTGCACATCCACCGGCACCGTGCCCAGCGACTGAAAAGTGTCCAGTAGCACGTGCGCGCCTACTTTGTGGGCCTTTTCGATGATTGCTTCCGCGTCCTGGATATAGGAGCTACGGAAGATCACGTGTGAAACCGGAACGAGCAAGGTCTGTTCATCAATCGCGTCCAGCAATCGCTCCACGGGGACCGTAATCCCGTCGTCGGTCTTCACCATGTGGACGCGGGCCCCGTAGGCTCGTTGCGCTTCCCAGAAATACATCACAGAGGGGAAATTCATGTCACTGTAGACGACTTTGTTGCGCTGGCCGGAAAAGTCGAAGCAGGAAGCTACCAGCGCCTGGCAGGTGGTGACATTCTGGTGAGTCGATACCGAACCCGGGAGTGCGTTCATCAGCGCGCCAATCTCGTCGCCGACCTGGGCGGCCAGCATCCACCATCTCTCTTCCCAGGCGCGTATGCCGCGCGTGGCCCAGGTGTCGGCATATCCTTTCATGGCGTCGTACACGCCCTGCGGCATCGCGCCCAGCGAATTGCTTATCAGATAGGTTGTTCGTTCGAGAATGGGAAACTGGGAGCGATAGCGGAGAAGCTCATCGGCCATGCAACCTATTGTACTGCGCGTCCTGGCTGCATGCTCCGCCCCACATGGGGTCTTCTCAAGGCAATCTTTTCCTTAGCAGGAAATAGGCCGCCGTCAGCACTACCACGTACACCGCGCCGCTGATCAGCGTCAGGTGAGAGCGCCAGCCGGTTTCGAGCACTGCCACGATGATCAGCAAGAACCCTAGCGTGGAACCCCAGGCCCCTAATGGCGAACGCATCGGCAGGGCGGCGACCTGACTGGATGAAAGTTTCTGGCGGAATTTGACGTGAGCCGCCAGAGAGACCAGCCAGGACAGCAGCATTCCCACCAGCGCGGCGCCCAGGATGGAGACGAACGCATTCTTCGGCGCCCATTTTTCCAGCACTAGCGCCACCACGATTCCATAAGACGAAGCCAGCAGAGCCAGGCGGGGCGATCCCGAGGCATTGAGCCGGCCGAACACTGCCGGGGCCCATCCTGTCCTTGCCAGGGAAAACAGAACTCGCGAAGCGGCATAAATCGCAGCGTTCGCCCCTGACAGCGCTGCCGTAAGAATCACGAAGGTCATGATGTGGGTGGCGGCCGGGATGTGAGCGTGCCGGAACACGGTGACGAATGGGCTCTCGGTGACACCGGCACGATTCCACGGCATCACGCCCACCAGAATGATGATTGCTCCCAGATAGATGGAAGTGAGGATGGCGAAAGTCAGCTTGATGGCGCGGGGAATCTCGGTCGCCGAGCGTGATTCTCCGGTTGTGATGGCCACGAACTCAACTCCGGCGAAGGTGTAAATGGCAAAGCCCATGGCCAACCAGGGCGCCTTCGACCCGTGGGGCAGAAATCCGCCTTGCGTCGTGTACTGGGGCGCCACGCGGCCGCTCAACAACAGCCCCACTCCCAACACAATGAATGCCACGATGGCCGCCACCTTGATCATGGCGAACCAGTATTCGAAGCGCGCGTAGTTCCCGACGCTACGAAGATTGATCAGCAAAAGCATAGCGGAAAAAATCACCACCCAGAACAGCGCCGGGACCGAAGGGAACCAAAAGGCAAGATAGGTGGCAGAAGCCACCAGCTCGGCGCCGATGGAAATGGAAAGCGCCGCCCAATATCCGGCGCGAGCGATAAATCCTGCCCATTGATTGAGGTAAAGGTCGCCATAAAGCCCGAACGATCCGGCGCCGGGGTGCACGCTGGACAGTTCGCCTAGCGCCATGGTCACGGTCAAAGTGATTAATGCGGCCAGAGCGAAACTCAGGATTACTCCCGGGCCGGCGATTTCGAGCGCCGCCGCCGATCCCAGCAACAGGCCGGTCCCGATTGACCCACCCACCGCGATCATGGCCATCTGGCCGGCGCCGAGCTGGTGGCGAAGCCCTTTTTCCTGGTCTGCTTTGTCGGCCGCAGGCATCCGGCACGTATACCAGAAACTCATTTTCGGCCAAAGCTATATTCTCCTGTGACCTTAGTAATCTCGGCCGGGCCCGACTTCGTTGCCGCTCGGGGGACCGGCTTCTAAAATCTCACCTGGGTTACTCCGCACATTACCCTTTTTCTCTCATGCCTGATCCGACCAAGCGAATGGACCGAGCCGAGATCGCCCGACGCGTCGAGCGCGCCGAAAAGCTCTTGCAAAAAGGCAAGACCGTCGACGCTCTGGACGAATACATGCAGGTGCTCGGGGAGGACCCGCAAAATGACAATGTGCGCCAGATGGCGGCTGATCTTTGCCTCTCCTTGCAGCGCACTCCGGAAGCGGTGCGGTTGCTGGGTGAGTTGTTCGAACGGCAGCTCGAGGCGGGAGAAAACACGCGTGCCAGTCTTACCTACAAGAAGCTGGCCCGCTACGCCACTCCGACTAGTGTCCAGAGGCTTCACTTCGGGCAAATCCTTGAGACGTCGAATCGGAAACTCGCGCTTGAAACTTACGAGAGTGCGCTCGAAGATCTGACCAAGAATGGACGCCCGCAGGATTGTGTGCTGGTGCTGCAACGGCTGGTTGCCCTGGAGCCCTCCGAACAAAACTTTTTGCGTCTGGGTGAACTCTGCTCGCAGGCGGGAGACAAGCAGGAAGCCGCCATCGCCTTTCTCAAACTGGCGGAGATGACGGAAGCTTCTGGCGCTGACGCCGCGCAGTGGTATGAACGCGCCTACACCGAAGATTCCGCCGATACCAGGATCGCGCTGGGATACGGAAAGAGTCTGGTCGCGCAAGGCCAAGTCGGGGCTGCCATCTTTGTCTTGGAACCGCTGGCCAAGGCGGATGGGGCCGCTCTGGAAGTTCTGGAGAGCTATGCGAAGGCACTCCTGTCCGCAAATCGGCTGAGCGATGCGGAACCGCTGGTTTGGCAACTCTTTCAAAAGAACCCTTCGCGTCTGCAAGAGGTCGCGAACCTGATCGGGCTGCTGGTGGATGCGCAGCAAGATGCCGAGGCGGTGGCGCTGGCGCGCAAGCTGGAACAATTTCAGCGCAGCCGGGGAGAACGGCGCTCTTTTGTCGCGATGATGCAGGAAGTCACTGGCCAACATCGGAGTTCGCCCGAATTTCTGGAGTTCATGAGCGAGTTGTTCAATGCCTCCAACCGGGAAGGAGATTATTCTCAGACTCTGCTGAAACTTTTCGATCTGCACTGCGGCATGGGAAATTACCCCAAAGCCGCGGAGTGTCTTGACCGGGCCGCCGACGTGGATGCCTACGAGCCGGGCCATCAGAAGCGTCTGGAAATTCTGCGCGGAAAAATCGATGAGAACCGGTTCAAGGTGATTGCTTCACGGTTCACCAGCATGGCCAAGCCGGCCGAGCCGGTTAAAACCGAGGGCCCAACGCTGGGTGCCGCTGCCCTGCAGGACCTGATGTTGCAGGCGGAGATCCTGGTGCAGTACGGGATGCGCTCCAAAGCGATTGAGCGCCTGCAGCGCATTCAGGAACTTTTTCCGGGGGAAGAGGAACGCAACCAGGATTTGCAACAGTTGTACCTGGCAGCGGGAATGACTCTGCAACGTTCGGAAGCTGTGCCGGCGCATGCCACGGCATCGTCGAAGCCCGCGGTGAAAGCGCCGTTGCCAGCGCCGTCCGTTCCTTCTCCAGCGCCGGCGCCGGCCGAATCGGCCGACGTGAATAGCTTCACCAAAGTGGCGGAAATCACTCGCAAGCTGTACCGCCAGACCAACGCCGACGCAGTCATGACCACGGCGGTCAACGAAATCGGTGCGCAGTGGAAGCTGAGCCGCTGCGTCGTTGCTATGCGCAAGCCTGGAATGGCGCCCAGCGCGGTCAAGGAATATCTGGGCGAAGGCATCAAACGGGGAGAGACAAAAGCACTGAATCAGTTAGTCACATTTGTGCAGGACACGGTGGTGAGCCTCGGCACCTTGACCCTCACCCATGCGGCCACCGCGCCCGAACTGGAGGAGATTCGCGAAGTCGTGGCGGAGTTGGGCATCGCGTCGCTGCTGGCGCTGCCCCTCAGCGACGGAGAAGACCAGATGGGAGTGCTCCTGCTGGTGCAAAACACGGTACGCAGCTGGCACTCCGGCGATATCGTCGTGCTTAAGACGATCAGCGAGCAGATTGTGATCGCACTGAACAATGCCGGCCTGCGCCGCCTGGTGAAGAGTTTGTCGGTCACCGATGAGCAATCGGGACTTCTCAAGCGCGCCTCCTATCTTGATCTGTTGATGGCGGAGACGCGCCGCGCCTTGCAGCAGAGCACCCCGGTGACAGTAGCGTTAATGCAGTTCGGGAAAAGCCCGGCCATGGTGAAAGAGCACGGAGAAAAAACTGTAGAAGCGGCCATGCAGAAGATTGGTCAAATCTTCGCGGCCAACATCCGGCAGAATGACCTTGCCTTCCGCTATGAGATGACCACGATTGCGTTGGTGCTCGGCGAAACCGGAGAAAAAGAAGCGCTGATGGCGGTGGAGAAGTTGCGCAAACTGCTGGCGGACGTAAAGCTCTCAGACGAGATTCTCCCTTTTAGCGCAGGGCTGGCGGAGGCCGTCGTGCGCCAGCAGTTCGATCCAGTAGACATCGTGACCGAGGTCATCAACCGCGCTGATATCGCGCTGGCTATGGCCGTCGCCCAGGGCCTGGGCCGGATCGTCTGCCTGGCTCCGTCGGCTGCTGCCGCAGCTGTCGCCTAGCCACCTTCCTCTCAAGCCTTTCTTAGCGCTCTTGGGCTCTCCCGCTGATAAACTCACAAGTCTTATGGAAATCAAAAAGGTTGGCGTGCTGGGCTGCGGCCTCATGGGTTCCGGCATCGCGCAGGTTGCGGCCACGGCGGGTTTCGACGTCACCGTGCTTGAGGTCGAGCAGAAATATCTCGACCAGGGCCTGGCCGGCATCGAGAAGTCGCTGGCCAAATTCGCCGAGAAAGGCACGATCAAGGAAACACCGCAGGCGGTCCGCGCGCGGCTGAAGGGCACCACCAACAAGCAAGACTTGGCCGATTGCGACATCGTCATCGAAGCCGTGATCGAAAACGTCGACGAAAAGAAGAAGATATATGCGGCGCTTGACGGAATCGTGAAGAAAGATGCCATCTTCGCCTCCAACACTTCATCCATTTCGATTACTGAACTCGTAACCTCTACGAATCGCCCGGAGCGATTCATCGGTCTGCATTTTTTCAATCCCGTGCCCCTGATGAAGTTGGTCGAAGTGGTACGCACCATTGCCACTGCCAGCGAGGTCTATGATGCGGCCTGCGAGTTCGGCAAGAAACTTGGCAAAGTTCCCGTCCGTACCCGCGACAAGACCGGGTTCATCGTGAACCGGTTGCTGGTGCCGTACCTGCTCGACGCCATCCGCGCGTACGAAGAGGGCGTGGGCTCGATCGATGACATTGACAACGCCATGAAGCTCGGCTGCGGCTATCCCATGGGGCCATTTACGCTGTTGGATTTCGTGGGTCTCGACACGACTTACTACATCACCCAGGTAATGTACGACGAATTCAAAGAGCGCCGCTTTGCCTCACCGCCGTTGCTGAAGCGACTGGTGATGGCCGGCTGGTACGGGCGGAAAACGGGCAAAGGATTCTACGACTACGCGGACCCGAACAGTCCGAAGCCAAACCGGCTGTAAAATCGTCGGGTTAGAGGCTGAGGAGTGCGGTTCGGATGTGAGGTGCCAAATGACAAAGGAGTCGGGCTGGGTCATGGGGGCCGTTGTGGTGCAGTTCCTATGGGCTTTGGTGCTGCTGGTGCTTCCCGCGTATCTTCTCTTGCTTACACGTTCTTCCGCGATTCTGAGGGAGCCGGATGCGACGCAGGCAATTGCAGGCTTGAAGATCGCCGCCGCGATCCTCGGTCTGCCGGCGCTCGTGGCCGCCGCCGCTTGGATTGGTTTGTTGAAGAGAAAGCTCTGGGGATGGTGGCTGGGTCTGGCGGGCGACTTCGCGATCGTCGGGCTGCTGGCCTACAGCATGCTCGACGATGGCTGGCGTAGTCCCGACTGGGAGCTGGCTGGCCTAACCGTGGCGGCTGCGGTCCCTTTGGTGTTTTTACTGCTGCCGATCGTGCGAAAGGCTTATTGGCAAAGCACGGCGCCCCAAGGTGCCTCCGGGGTGGCTCAGCAGGCAACGATCTGAGCAGCGCTGGGAGATCCAGGGCAAACGAGAGTCACCCAAAGCAAGGCTAAACCTGAACCTATTGAAAGCCCGCTCCAAAATTCGGGTCAAAGCTCTCGAAGGCAACCTGAGCGCCGACGGAAAGCGCTTCGGCGTCGTCGTTTCGCGCTTCAACGCTTTCATCACGGAGCGGCTGCTGCAGAGTGCTTTGGACGGGCTTCTGCGCTGTGGCGCGAAGCAGAAGGATGTGCAGGTCGTCCGCGTCCCCGGCTCTTTCGAAATACCCTCCGCCGCCCGTACTCTCGCCGAAACCAGAAAATATGACGCCATTATTTGCCTCGGATGCCTGTTGCGCGGCGACACCGCACACTACGATGTCATTGTCAACGAAGTGACGCGCGGCATCGGACAGTCGGCGCAAGAGACGGGCGTGCCGCACGGGTTCGGCGTCCTCACCTGCGAGACGCTGGAGCAAGCCATCGATCGCGCCGGCCTGAAGATGGGCAACAAAGGTTTCGAGGCGGCGTTGGCGGCAGTGGAGATGGCGAATCTGAGAGCAGTCGTCAGTCGTCGCTCTTCGGTGGTCAGCCAAGCTGTCAGCACTCAGCCTTCAGCTGTCAGAAAAGCGCAACGGTCTAAACCGAGTGCCCGCCCCGCGAAACGCAGAAGCAAACAATAACTTCATCGGTTGTACACTGATAGCTGAAAGCTGACATCTACCCTTGGGAACCCGCCGCAAATCTCGTGAACTCGCACTGCAGATGCTTTTCCAGGCTGACATGGGGAAGCAGGATCCGGACCAGGTCCGGAACTCGTTCCGGCGTGAGCGGGAAGATGTGGGTGCTGATGTGCGCGACTTTGCCGAAGACCTGTTCCGGGTCGCGACCAGCCGCGCCACCGAAGTCGATGGGCTGATCGAAGGTCACGCCGAGCATTGGCGCATGGAACGTATGGCCGCCGTCGACCGCAACCTGCTGCGCGGAGCGGTCGCGGAACTGCTAGGCTTTCCCGCCACTCCGCGCGCTGTCGTCATCAATGAAGCCCTGGAAATCGCGCGCAAGTTTTCCAGCCCGGAATCCGTGCAATTTATCAATGGCGTGCTGGACAGTGTCGGCAAGGAACTGGAAAAGACAAAAGCTTAACCACGAGGACACTCAGGACACGGGGGAAAGTCCTCGTCCCCGAAGACCTCCCGCAGGTCAACGACCAACGATGCGGCTACGGCTTAACCGCGATCAAGTCCGGATTACAAGTGAACGTCGTTCCTACACAAAGGCCGGCTTGTAAAGTTGTGGCATCGGTGGGGAAGGAAATCTGCTGGATATCGCCGCCACTCTGGGTGTCGAGAACATGTACCTGACCATCGGCGGCCGCAACATAGAGCCGGTTTCCGTCGGCCGTGAGCGAAGCCTGGATGGGGATGGCATCTCCGGACAAGGGAATGGCCGAGGAAGTCTGGTTGCCCACATTAAACACCAACACGCTGCCCAGGTTGCTGGCAATGACGTAAGCCCGGGTGCCGTCCTGAGAAACGATCAACTGCGTGGGTAGGAAACCGCCCTGCCCGAGATTGAAAAAGGCTGAGCTGTTTGTAGTGATGTTCAGCGTGCTGTTGGCAAGGTCGAGCGGGCAAGAGGTGGTGAAGGGCGGAGCCGGAACAGTGATCTTGACCCCAAATAGGTCAATTCCAGGAGAATCGACAGCCAGCACGCTCTCGTCATAGGTAACATTACCCAGGGTCAAGCTCTTCGATAGTGCTCTCATGAACTTCGGAGTGGAGGGAGTAGTAACGGTTTGAGCCGTTTCCTCCGCATCAGTACAAGTCCTCCATGCGGTGACGGAAGAAGCTGTGCCTCCGGCTAAATACGCGAACCCACCCTCCGGCAGAAATGACACCTCATTGGCTGGCGCGCCTAGAGCTATCGTTTTCAACGCTTCGAGCGTGGAATAAACGTAGAGTGTACTGCCCGCCAGAATGTAGGCCTTCAGATTGTCGGGAGAATAATCGGCGGCCGTGGCTGCGGCGATGGGCAAGTTAATCGAGGTGTTGCTGGTGGTGTCGAAGACAAAGACTTGATTGGGGGAAGATTTGGTGTCGGACACGATGACCTTCTTCCCGTCGGGAGAAACGGTCAGCACTCTACCGGTGACGGCTTTGAACTCCGAGACTGTGGGCGGTGATCCCGGAGTAATCGCCATGAGCCCTCTGCTTCCCAGGAATCCAAAATCGGTGCCCAGATATGCCTTCGCGCCCTGGCGGTCAAAGACCAAGGAATTCGGCGTCGCCGGGAGCGTGATTGCCGTGCCTACCGTGTTTGCGGGAGCGGTTATCGGGACCAGCGTACTGAAGCAACCGCTCGTGGTGGCGCAATCACCGGAAGCAGAAACGCCGGTGCTCGAGACATAGATGGTTTCGGCCGGCGCCGTAGTCGTAGTGCCGCTGCCAGCGACCACGACATCCACCGCGCTTTCGGGGTAAATCGGTAAAAGAGGCTGAAACCCGATATTGCAGGTCGGCGGAGTGCAGGAGGCGATCACGCTGCCTCCGCCCGCCTTGGAAGTCGTCACGCCGCCGGAGCTGCTCGCGCCGACGGTTGCGGACTGCGACGAACTCCAGGTTAAAGGAACGCCAGTGATCGTGTTGCCTAGCGTGTCGACCACCGTCGCGGTAACGGTCTTGCCCGCCCCCGAGGTTACGTTGATGGAGTTGGTGGTGCTGCCGGTAACCGCAAGCGTAATCGCTTGGACAGCGCACGTCGTGAAATCCAGAGGCTGGCTGTTTACGTTGCTGACACTGGCATACAGCTGCGTTACTCCGGGAGTATTGGCCACCGCCCGAAGCTGCCCGGGCACCAGCCCGCTCACCGGAACGCTGACGCTGGCGGTGGTGAGCGTGGCCACACTGGCGGTCAGTGCTTGCCAGTTAAACGGCCCCGCGCTGGCGGTAACATCGAGGCCGTGGCTCAAGGCGGTAGCCTGGTAGTTCACGATCTGGCCCTTCGAAAAGCAGGGACCGGAAGGTAGGGTCTGCCCGGGCACTAGACTGATCGAGATATTGTCAACGTGCTGGTGGACGTACACGGTTGTCGGCGGACTGCTTATCCCATGCGATGTTGCGGTTACCGTAGCCACTCCTACCGGACCCGGAGTACAGATCTGCGGTGTCGTGAGCGAATCCCATGTGCCGGCACAGGCAAGACCATTGCTGGCTACGGTCAGGACGGAAGTGTTGCTCGACAGGAAGGATACGGGTGTGGTGACCGTCGTACCCTTGTTGTTCTGGGGTGTTGCCGTAAACGCCTGAGTAGCGCTGCCCACGTCCAGCGAAACTTCGGTCGCGGGCGAGAGAATGATCTTGGCCGGAACCGGGAAAGGTGTGTTTACGGTAGGACTACTGCTACTGCAGCCGGTCAGGGCTGCGATCAAACTAGCTATTATGCAGATGAATGCAAACCTGACCAAATCGAACGACCTACCCATGCACCCTCCCCGCCCAGTGGACCCACGGGGCGAGCTGTCTGGACATTTCCGGAAAACCCCAAGTGTAGAGGCTAGAATTTTTTTCAGCAAGTTGAGCCGTCTTGCGAGTCTTGCGAGCCCATTCGACAACCTCGCTTCGCTCCGTTGCTCGGAGCAGGCTAAGTAAGGAGCCCGCAGGCGAAATCCTGAACGAAGTGAAGGTCTCCTTGAGCCGGGAGCCGGTCCCAGCCGGGCACCGCGCGGCGACGCAGTAGGGGCGTCCAGCCGCACCTTCAGAGTCGAATCCCCGAGTTTGAGGATTGAAGAATTTAGATGCCAAGATTCGTCAACTTGAAAATCCGACAATTCGCTAATTCTGCAGCAAATTCCCCTTCCCCATCTGATGCAACAGACTGACATTGACGATGTGTCGCGCGAGTTGCTATATTTGTAAGGTTCCGCGAGCTAAAGTCTGGCTTACCTGTACGCGGTGGCTTCTGATCCGCACGCGCTGGTTCGTGTGTGGAAAGACCCCGAACAAAGCAGTTGAGCTTTAGCAATACACGTCTTCGGGAAGGAATACACCACCGGAGCCGCCCTCGCTGAAACGCCCTGCGCTCACCTTTCACCCGTTGAAAGGCTATGCGGGGCAGTGCTGACGAAACGGAGCAACTCCCGGACCAAAGAATTCGGGCCTGGTGCCACCGTCGGCGGCGTTTAGTCTGAACGGGATACTGAAATCTCTCGCCGGTTTTTTGTGGCGCGCGAGAAACATGGTTGGCGCATCCGCCATCCAGCCCCTGAAATGCGGGGAACAGCGAAAAGCAGAAGCGGCGTTCTTTCGCGCCTGGGGGCCTTGATGACGCCCCGAGCGAGACGGAAAAGCCGGAGGTGGATAGGAATCAAGCATGCCTACTTTCAATCAGTTGGTACGTAGCGGCCGCAAGCGGCCGCGGTACAAGACGGCGAGCCCCGCCTTGCAAGGATGTCCGCAAAAGCGGGGTGTGTGTACTCGCGTCTACACGCAGACGCCCAAGAAGCCGAACTCCGCCCTGCGCAAAGTTGCCCGCGTCCGATTGACCAATGGGATTGAGGTTACGACCTACATTCCCGGCGTGGGCCACAATTTGCAGGAGCACTCCATCGTGCTGATTCGCGGCGGCAGGGTGAAGGATCTCCCCGGTGTTCGCTATCACGTAATCCGGGGCACGCTGGACGCCGTCGGCGTCGCCGGCCGCAAGCAGAGCCGTTCGAAGTACGGGGCCAAGCGGCCGAAAGCATAAGGGCGGTCGTGGGCCGTTCGTCGTTGGTCGTGGGCAAGAAAAATTAAGGGCGAGCAATAACTTATCGCCCGGCAGCTCAAAGCTAGAAGCTAAGAGCCAGGAGCAAGAAGCTGAATGCCTCGAAAAGGATACATAGCCAAGCGGAAAGTGGAGGTCGATCCGGTGTACGGGTCAGACCTGGTGACGAAGTTCGTCAACTCGATGATGTGGCAGGGTAAGAAGAGCACAGCGGAGGGCATCTTTTACGAAGCCTTGACCAAGCTCCAGCAAAAGGGTGGCGATGAGCCCCTGAAGCTGTTCAAGAAGGCGGTGGAGAACGCCAAGCCGCTGCTCGAAGTCAAGAGCCGCCGAGTGGGTGGCGCCAACTACCAGGTTCCGGTGGAAGTGAATGCCGACCGGCGTACCTCGCTGGCCATCCGCTGGCTGATCACTTACTCCCGCGGCCGCGCCGAAAAAGGCATGGTCGACAAACTGAGCAACGAATTGCTCGACGCCAGCAACAACCGCGGCGCAGCCATCAAGAAAAAGGAAGACGTGCACCGGATGGCCGAGGCCAACAAGGCCTTCGCTCACTATCGCTGGTAGAGGGGTTTCGTTCGGTAGAGGCGTAGCTGGCTACGTCTGGCAGCGTAACGGTGGGAGAGCTAACAAGTTAGGTCTCTACGGAGAGATAGAGAAATCGAGAAGGATAGGGATTTGACGGGTTCAATCGCCAACGAGCAAGAGTCACGGAAAGAAGAGAGAAAGAAAGCTGTGTCCAGACAAGTTCCATTAGAACGGTGCAGGAACATCGGCATCATGGCCCATATCGATGCCGGGAAGACCACGACCACCGAGCGCATCCTGTTTTATACGGGAAAGACGCATCGCATCGGAGAGGTCCACGACGGCACCGCCACCATGGATTGGATGGAGCAGGAGCAGGAGCGCGGCATCACCATTACATCCGCCGCCACTACCTGCACCTGGCGCGACATTCGCATCAACATTATCGATACCCCCGGACACGTGGATTTCACCGCTGAAGTGGAGCGCTCGCTGCGGGTTCTCGATGGTGCGGTGGCGGTGTTCGACGCGGTCCACGGAGTGCAGCCGCAATCGGAAAAAGTCTGGCGTCAGGCCGATAAATACGGTGTCCCGCGTATCTGTTTCATCAACAAAATCGACAAAATGGGCGCCGATTTCGAGCACGCCGTCGATACCCTCCGCAAGCGCCTCAACGCCAAGCCCGTCGCCATCCAGATTCCCATCGGCCAGGAAGACAAGTTCAAAGGCGTAATCGATCTCATCGAAATGAAATCGATTGTCTGGCAGGACGACACCATCGGCGCCGAGTACAGCACCGGCGAAATTCCTGCCGAACTGCAGAAGAAAGCTGAAGCCTTCCACACTGCGCTAGTCGAGACCGTCGCCGAAAATGACGACGAAATGTTGCACAAGTTCCTCGAAGGCGAGACCATTTCTCCCGCCGAACTGCGCGCCTCGCTGCGCAGGTCGACCATCGCCTTGAAAGTGTTTCCGGTCGTGGTGGGAACTGCCTTCAAAAATAAAGGTGTACAGCCACTACTCGATGCGGTCGTGGATTATCTGCCTTCGCCGCTCGATGCCGGCGAGGTCAAGGGCACGAATCCCGATAACGGCGAGATCATTACCCGCAAGCCTGCCGATAGCGAGCCGTTTTCCGCGCTGGCTTTCAAGATCATGGCTGATCCCTATGTCGGCCAACTGACGTTCATTCGGGTTTACTCCGGCCAGCTCAAGTCGGGCGACTCCGTGCTGAACGCCGGCCGTGGACGAAGCGAACGCATTGGGCGCCTGCTCAAGATGCACGCCAATAAGCGCGAGGATATCAATGAGATTCTGGCGGGGGACATCTGTGCCGCGGTTGGTTTAAAAAACGTTTCCACCGGCGACACCATCTGCGACGAAAAACATCCCATCGCTCTCGAATCCATTACATTCGCCGTGCCAGTGATATCGGTTGCGGTCGAGCCCAAGACCAAGGCCGACCAGGAAAAAATGGGTATGGCGCTCTCCAAGCTGGCCCAGGAAGATCCCACCTTCAAAGTTCATACCGACCCCGATAGCGGACAGACCATCATCAGCGGTATGGGCGAGTTGCATCTCGAAATCATCGTTGACCGCATGATGCGGGAGTACAAAGTCGAAGCCAACGTAGGCAAACCGCAAGTGGCCTATCGCGAAACCATTCGCAGGAAGGCGGAAGCCGAAGGCAAGTACATCCGGCAGACTGGTGGTCGCGGCCAATATGGGCACGCCAAGATTCGCATCGAACCCAATGAGCCGGGCAAGGGCTACGAATTTGTCAACGATGTGGTGGGCGGTTCGGTGCCCAAGGAATTCATCAAGCCCATCGATCAGGGAATCAAGGAAGCCATGGAAGGCGGCATCCTGGCCGGTTACGAGATGGTCGATGTGAAAGCCACCCTGTACGACGGCAGCTATCACGATGTTGATTCCAACGAAATGGCGTTCAAGATCGCCGGTTCGATGGCCTTCAAGGAAGCTGCTCGTAAGGCCTCTCCGGTGCTGCTGGAGCCGGTGATGGCGGTGGAAGTGGTTACGCCGGAGGATTACGCCGGCGTCATCATGGGCGACCTTAGTTCGCGTCGCGGGCGAATCGAAGGTATGGAGCATCGTGCCGGTTCGCAGGTAATCAAGGCCATTGTGCCGCTGGCTGAAATGTTTGGCTACGCCACTCACATGCGCTCGAGCACGCAAGGCCGCGCCGAGTACTCGATGCACTTCGCGCGCTATGAAGAGGTGCCGCGCGGCGCGGCGGACGAGATCATTGGGCGTTCACAGGGACCCAAGAGGTAACCGAGCAGGCAAGGGTGCCTGCTCTACACGGAGCTAGGAAATGGCGAAAGAGAAATTTGATCGCAATAAGCCGCACTGCAACGTAGGGACGATTGGTCATATTGACCATGGCAAGACCACGTTGACGGCGGCCATCACCAAGGTGTTGCAGAAGCACAACCCGAAGATCGTCTTCCGGTATGAGACCGCGAACCGGCACTACGCGCACGTGGATTGTCCGGGGCACGCGGACTACATCAAGAACATGATCACGGGGGCGGCCCAGATGGATGGCGCGATCTTAGTGGTGGCGGCGACCGATGGTCCGATGCCACAGACGCGGGAGCACGTGCTGCTGGCGCGGCAGGTGGGTGTGCCCTACATCGTGGTGGCGCTGAACAAGTGCGATGCGGTAGATGACGCCGAGCTGCTCGACCTGGTGGAACTGGAAGTGCGGGAGCTGCTGAAGAGCTATCAGTTCCCAGGCGACGACATTCCGGTGGTGCGTTTGTCGGCCCTGGGAGCGTTGAACGGCGAAGCCAAGTGGGAGAAGCAGGTGGACGAGCTGATGGCGGCGGTGGACCAGTACATTCCGCAGCCGGCGCGGGAGCTAGACAAGCCGTTCCTGATGCCGATTGAAGACATCTTCTCGATATCGGGGCGGGGCACGGTGGTGACGGGAAGAATCGAGCGCGGCAAGGTGAAGGTGGGCGAGGAAGTGGAAATCGTGGGCTTCCGTGATACCCGCAAGACGGTGGTGACGGGGGTGGAAATGTTCAAGAAGCAATTGGACGAAGGTCTGGCGGGGGACAATGCCGGGCTGCTGCTGCGCGGGATAGCGAAAGAAGATGTGGAGCGAGGCATGGTGCTGGCCAAGGGCGGATCGATCACGCCGCACACCAAGTTCAAGGCTGAGGTTTACATTCTGACCAAGGAAGAAGGCGGGCGGCACACGCCCTTCTTCAAGGGCTACCGGCCGCAGTTTTATCTGCGGACGACGGATGTGACGGGAGTGGCGGAATTGCCGGCGGCCACCGAGATGGTGATGCCGGGAGACAACGTGCAACTGGTGATTGAGTTGATCACGCCGGTGGCGATGGAGAAGGGTTTGCGCTTTGCCATCCGCGAAGGCGGGCACACGGTGGGCGCGGGAAC
>WNEZ01001140.1_pt1 | contig 23060 bp, 17 predicted proteins | sample 5400521 | NCBI WGS metagenome assembly WNEZ01 (sample SAMN13153339, study PRJNA577476) | soil metagenome | isolation source: 120 cm saprolite under Douglas fir tree site 2 hole 1 replicate 1 | place: USA:California | collected 2015-04-18
TCTTCAAATGATTCGCACTCGTATGGTCTTGTATGTAACAGACAGGCATGGTATGATTCTCTCAAAGAACGTGGAAAGGGCGTACCAGGATGAACAATGACCCTCAACTTAGCACTCTCGTGGCCTGAGCAAAACTTGCATGAGCTGTATTGGAACTGCCGGACATGTCGATCACGGAAAATCAACCCTTGTCAAAGTGTTGACCGGCATTGACCCTGATCGCCTGACCGAAGAAAAAGAACGTGGTATGACCATTGACCTCGGCTTTGCCTGGCTCAAGCTGCCGGGTGGGCGCGAGGTTAGCATTGTAGATGTACCCGGGCATGAGAGCTTCATCAAAAACATGCTTGCTGGCGTAGGCGGCATCGATGCAGCCCTACTCGTCGTTGCGGCCGATGAAGGCGTCATGCCCCAGACACGCGAACACCTGGCCATCCTCGATTTGCTGCGAGTGCGCCGAGGCGTCGTGGCACTGACGAAGGCTGACCTGGTGGATGAAGAGTGGCTAGAGTTGGTACGTGAGGAAGTTCAGGAGCAACTCAAATCAACCACCCTGGCAAATGCTCCCATCGTTCCTGTCTCCGCCTACACAGGGCTAGGATTGCCCGCATTGCTGGCGCAGCTAGAGCAGGTCCTCGATGAAACACAGGAGCGCGAGAACATTGCTCGACCGCGTCTAGCTATTGACCGTGTCTTCACCATGACCGGCTTTGGTACCGTGGTTACCGGAACGCTGCTGGATGGGAGCTTCAAATTGGGACAAGAGGTCGAAGTGCTGCCGCAGGCCATCAAGACACGCATTCGCACCCTGCAGACACACCGGCACCAGGTCGAGGTCGCACAACCCGGCAGCCGTGTCGCGATCAACCTGGCAAACGTTGCTCGCACCGACCTCGAGCGTGGCAACATCGTCGCCCAGCCTGGGCAACTACGCCCGACGATACTGATCGATGCACATATACAACTACTGGCCGACGCGTCGCGCCCGCTTGCGCATAATACGCTCGTTGATTTCTACAGTGGCTCACAAGAAGTCCCAGCACGCATCAGGCTCCTGGATGTAGAAGAGCTCCAGCCTGGTCAGAGCGCATGGGTGCAGTTGCGTTTGAGCCGTCCAGCAGTAGTAGCCCGCCGCGATCGCTTTATCCTGCGTATTCCCTCGCCTAGTATAACGATTGGCGGAGGTGAGGTTGTCGATATCCAGCCGCGTTACCACCGGCGCTTTCAGCCATCCGTGCTCAACGCCCTGGCAACCCTGGAACGTGGATCACCCGAGGAGTTGGTGCTGGCTGCATTGGACAGGCGACGATTGGTCGGGTACGACTTAGCAGATATAGTCAAACACAGCAATTTGTCCCAGGATGTGACACAACAAACACTGGAGACGTTATTAAAAGCAGGCAGGGTGAGACGCATAGGCATGCTCTGGTTCGCACAGGCTGTGTGGGACGCCCTGGCCGATGAGGCTATTCGGCTGGTACGGGAGCAGCATCGACAGTATCCCTTGCGTAGTGGTCTCTCAAAGGAAGAATGGCGCACACGGCTGCATCTGCCGGCGAAGATGGCAACAGAAGTCTTTGCAGCTCTGCATGCAGAAGGACAACTTGCTCCCACGATAAATCGGGGAGCTACAGGCGAGGCTGCCACAACAGGTGGCTTCATTCGACTACCTGGCTTTGTACCAACATTTACTGCGGCACAACAGCAACTTGTCGAGCGACTAATGCGCCAGTTCAAGCAGAGTCCCTACACACCACCCGTCTATGCTGAGGCGGAAAGCATTGTCGGTCCTGAAATACTGGGGTCACTGATTGAGCAAGGGCGACTGGTCAAACTAGGCGACGGCGTGCTTTTTCTGCGAGAGACCCATGAAGAGGCAGTAGCCAGACTGGTGGCACATCTGCGGGAACACGGCAAGATGACAGCAGCAGAGGCGCGTGATGTGCTGGGCACAACACGCAAGTATGTCTTACCGCTCTTAGAGCACATGGATGAGCAGCGTATAACACGACGTAGAGGCGATGAGCGTGTACTGGCGAAGCAGGAATGACCGGCATCGCTGGCATCGCTGACACCCAAAACTCCTGAAAGGGATGGAAATACTGGAAGGATATGTTAAAATAGGCTGAGTCAAAGCCTGACGAGCAAACGTCGGATAACCTATTTAGGAAAACTATGCAGATCGAAGTTCTGGGTGAGCGATACCAGCTACAAAACCCAATAGGTAGGGGTGGCATGGCCACGATTTATCGTGGTTTGGATAGGCGCATGGACCGCACAGTAGCTATCAAAGTGCTACGTGAAGCCTATAGCACCGACCCAAAGTTTGTGACACGCTTTCAACGCGAGGCGAGAGCGGCCTCAGCATTGCAACATCCCAATATTGTACAGGTCTATGACTACGGACAGACCGATGGCAATTATTTCATTGTCATGGAGTTAATCGAAGGCACTGACCTGCGCCGCTACCTGCGTTCACGAGGGGTACTGGATATCGATCGTGCTGTCATCATTGCGCACGATATCGCGCTAGGCCTGGGAGCCGCACATCGCCGCGGCATCGTGCATCGCGATGTCAAACCCCAGAACGTCCTGGTGGGGCGTGACGGTTCAATTAAACTGACCGACTTCGGTATCGCCAGCGTCTATAAAGACATCAACGCCGAACGACTGACCACCACTGGTATGACACTCGGCACAGTGCAGTATTACGCACCAGAGCAAGCCCAGGGTGAGATCGTCACTCCAGCTGCCGACGTGTATGCCCTTGGCATCGTCATGTATGAAATGCTGACAGGGCGTCCTCCTTTCGATGGAGAAACACCTGTGGCAGTAGCTATGCAGCATATCCAGGACAGGCCGACACCACCCAGACATCTCAACCCCCAGATTCCCCCTGCGCTAGAAGAGATTATCATGCGCTGCCTGGAGAAAGCACCAGATAGGCGCTTCTCAGATGGTAATGCCCTGGCACGGGCTCTGGAGATGCTGGGGGAAGCCGAAGTGGCTGATAGCATACCATCCCAAGGAAATACAGGCACACCGCCGGGACAAACGACTGTTTCCCTTTATTCCCCCAATGAGCCACCCGTTCAAACTGGAACACGGCGACCTCCGATTTCAGGACCTAACAGAGCGGTGAGTAGTCCTGCGACCGCTCGTAGTGGTATCAACAACAATGCCGGCAACATACTTCACCAACAAAACTACAACAGCCAGCAGCTCGAGTTAGGTCCAGCGGGGCCCCCATACACTGCTCCAATGCCACGTCCTGCCGGACCACGCTACGACTCACGCGCCGCGAGCATTATTACGGCGCTCATCCTTCTGGCAACATTACTTTTGCTCGGCTTTAGCTTGTATCTGGCAGGAGTACTTGGCTTCATTCAATTACCTTTTATCACGCCTACTCCCACGCCAACCGTCACGGTGCAGGTTCCTGTACCCTACCTCATTGGCTCGTCTTACCAGGCAGCACAAACGGAGGCAGCGAAGGCCGGTTTTCAATTGAAGGTTGACAACGGCCTGACATCAGGCATCGTGAAAAGTCAGTCTCCACAGCCAGGTGATAAGGCTCCGAAAGGCTCGACTATTGCAGTCCACTTGCAGGCAGCGCTGATCATCCCTGATGGGCTCGTGGGTGACACACTTTCGGCAGCAGAAGCGGCTCTCACCCAGGCGGGTATCAGCAATTATGAAGAAAGGACTGCTACCCCTGCCATAGACCCAACGAAGGGACCAAATATTGTTGTGCAGGTAAGACCGGCTAGTGGCACGATCATCAATGGCAACTCAGTCGTCAAGCTCTACGTGGTGAACCGGACAGACATTACCCCCACTGTAGCACCAACTCCGACACCAACGCTGGCACCGACCCCCACACCAACTCCGAAGCCAACGCCGACACCGAGTCCGACACCGCCGATGCTTTCAGTCAGTCCAGGCAGTTTCACTCTCCCCACTACTAGTGACCCTAACTGTTCATTTAACACTCAAACAGCCTCCTGGAACTGTAATGTAACCTTGACGAATACCGGCCAGAGCAACCTGAAATGGTCAGCCTCCAGTACTACGGCTGGCATAACCTTTAGCCCATCTACTGGTACACTAACCCCAGGTCAAAAAATAACAGTGACTTTCTCTATACCAGGAACACCAAGTGGCTGTACGAATGTGAACCCATCTGTCACCTTCTCAGGACCAGCAAATACCGTCCCTGTAACGGTGACTTGCCCCATGGGTTGAACTTGGCAAATCACCAAGACGAGCAAAGCAAAGCTCTACGGAAGGACTTCTATCCCTGCCATTGCGCCTGTTGTTGCTGGAGTCCAAGCAACTGTTGCTCAAGGTACATAATCTGTTGTTGCAGCTCCTGCTTCTTCTTCTGGTGACCCCACAAGCGTGCATCCTCGATGTCTTTGTAGCCACGTTTGAGGATGCCACCAGGAACAAATGACGATGACTGGTTGTATTGTGCGCGGATAGCCGACATCTCGGTATTAATGCGCTTCAAATCCAATTTGAGTTGCCGTATTTGCAACTTGAGCTGGCTAATCTGCTCCTGGTACGGGTCCTTGGGCTTGTCGGCACGACGGCTTGTTTTCGCTGGTGCCCTCTGTGAGACGCCTCCTGGAGCTTGCAACGATGCACCACAGTTCTCACAAAAATGCGCACCGTCCGCTACTTGCGCTCCACATTGTGAACAGAACATGGACAACCTCCTGATAGTGAAAGTGATCTTTCTGTGCTAGTATAGCACAATCAAGCATATGTCTTTCTATGCTTGACCGCCTGCAAAAGTTAGGTTATAGTGGCAGCACATAAATAAGAAACACATTTGGCTACACCTTAGTCTGGAAGAGTAGAGGAACAATGTCAATAACCAGTGAGAAGCAGCAAACCGCCGAATCTGATGCAAGGGATCTCAATGCATATCTCACCGCGCTCGTTAAACAAGCAACCCTGATCTATCTTGCCCAGGAGCAGATAGACCTCGATATCGAACAGTTGCCCATTGACCTGCGTTTCTCAGCGCAAGCAAGCTTTGGCGACTATTCGATGCCCATCATGTCATGGGCAGGCAAGAACAAGCTGGGCCGACCCCCATTGTCAATCGCCGAAGCGCTGGCCAGCATACTGCGTACCATGTCTATTCCCGCCATCGACGAGATCACAGTCACTAAACCTGGCTATCTCAATTTTCGCCTGCATCGCCCTGGCGTAGGTCGAGCCATTATGGAGCGGGTCCTGGAGGCAGGGGCCGATTTCGGACACAACGATACCGGTGTTGGCACCAAAGTCGTGATTGAGCATACCAATATTAATAGCAACAAGGCCGCCCACGTGGGCCACCTGCGTAATGCAAGCATCGGTGATACCGTCGTACGTATGTTGCGCTCGCAGGGCTACCAGGTCGAGGCCCAGAACTACATCGATGACACAGGTGTGCAGGTTGCAGATGTTGTGGTGGGCTTTACCTTGCTCAACGAAGGCCTCCTGCAACTTCCCGAAGGGAACCAGCAATTGCCCGGCGAATCTTTCGACTATTATTGTTCGCGTGTATATGTTGCCGTGGGCAAAGCCTATGAAGACCAACCAGAACTGCTCGAACGGCGTAAGGCTGTGCTGCGTGCCATTGAGCATGGCAGTGAACCAGGCGCAGGACCTGATTATCCCGTCATAGCCGCCGACCTTTCGCGCCAGATCGTACAAGCCCACCTGGCCACGATGGCGCGGATCAATGTCTCCTATGACCTGTTGACATGGGAATCTGCCATTCTAGGTGCGGGCCTGTGGAAACGCACCTTTGCGATGCTGCGTGAGCGTGGTGTGCTAGAAAAGCCCGAAACAGGACCCCTGGCAGGCTGTTGGGTCCTTCCTCTTGGTGAGGGAACAACGCAAACGCAAGAAGGGGATCGCTCAAGTGACAAGATTCTGGTCAGAAGTGATGGGACAGCAACCTACACTGGCAAGGATATTGCTTATCAACTCTGGAAATTTGGCCTGCCTGATGATCCCCAAATAGCGACCCTGTTTCGCTTTGTTCCCTGGGGTCTCCAGCATGATGGGCGCATCCTCTGGACCATGCGTGTGGCAGAAGACACTAGTGCGTCTGATCAGGAGGCAGACCCCAGGCGCTTTGGTCACGCACAAAGGGCTATTAACGTGGTCGATGTGCGCCAGTCGTATCCCCAGCAAGTCGTCTACGAAGGGCTGCGCCGACTGGGATATGCCGAGCAGGCCGATAACTCGATCCACCTCGCCTACGAGGTCGTCACCCTTTCTGCTGCTACGGCGGCACGCCTGGGAGTAGATACATCTGACGGTCGCGAGTTTTACGCCTTCTCAGGACGCAAAGGCATCGAGATTAAGGCTGACGACTTAATCAATATAGCGATAGCCAGAATGCTGGAAGCCAAGCCAAATTTGCCGCAAGAGACGGCAGCTAACCTGGCGGCATCGGCAATTCGCTACTTCATGATTCGCTATGGTCTGCAACAGATCATTGCGCTTGACATCGACGAAGCGTTACGAGCCAATGGCGATTCCGGCGTCTACCTGCAATATGCCTATGCGCGAGCTAATAGCATCGTCCGGCGCCTGCAAGAAACAAACTATACGCTACCCGACTCCCTCGATAAATCGGGGAGCTACGTTCTGCCTGAACAGCTTGAACAAAGTGAGTGGGAACTATTGCGCCACATCGACGCCTACCCGCGCAGCTTAGCAGAGGCCAGCGCGCAGCTTGCACCACACTTGCTTGCGTCCTATGTGTATGATCTGGCCGCCCATTTTAGTGACTTTTATGAGCATACAACTCCCATCCTCAAAGAGCAGAACGAGCGCGTGAAAGCATTTCGGGCCTACTTAGTACGTGCGACCGTGCAGACGATGGATAACGCTCTGCGCACGCTTGGTTTTGTGCCACTTGAACACATCTGACCTTGTTCAACGGAGAAGAGGGAAAAAATAGTGAACGTTCATATTATTGGCGTCCCCCTGGACATGGGCACCAGGCGGCATGGGACGGATATGGGTCCCAATACCATTCGCTATGCCGCCCTGGAGGCTCGTTTCAGTCTAGACGAGCAGCTGCGCCAGCTTGGTTACACCGTCCTTGATGAAGGAAACCTGGTCGTCGCTCCGCCAGAAAACTCTTACATGAACAACACACATCTCAGGAATTTGAAGCCGGTTCTCGATGTCTGCGAAAGACTCGCAACTGTAGTTGAGCATGCCTGTGGCCCCGACGATTTTCCAGTGGTGCTTGGCGGTGATCACAGCCTTGCTCTGGGATCAGTCACCGGCGTCGTCAAGGCGCGTGGCCCCGTCGGCCTTCTCTGGATCGATGCTCATGGTGATTTCAACACCGATCAAACCACACCATCCGGTAATATTCATGGCATGCCGCTGGCGGCTCTGGCAGGCCTTGGCGACGAGCGACTGGTGTATCTGGGCGGCTTTAGCCCGAAAGTCTCCCCGGCGCATATTGCCATCGTCGGCGCACGTGACCTGGACATCGGCGAACGAGAATTGCTCCGTCAATCGCACGTTCACGTCTTTACTATGAAGGACATCGACCTCAGAGGCCTCTACGCAACGATTACAGAGGCGCTTGAGATCACCACCAGCGGGACCAATGGCGTACATGTGAGTTTCGATATGGATGTGATAGACCCGCTCGAAGCGCCAGGCGTCGGTACGCGGGTGCCAGGTGGGATGACCTATCGCGAAGCTCACCTGGCGATGGAGTTAATCGCCGATTCCGGCAAACTGACCTCACTGGATATCACCGAGGTCAATCCCGTTCTCGACCAGGAGAATCGCACCGCCAGGTTGGCCGTTGAACTGATTCTGTCGGCACTGGGCAAACGGATTTTCTAGCTCCTATCCTGGTTCTTACCTCAGTTGCTGATAGAGCTTCAGCAGGCGCTGCGCGTACTCGCGCCACCCACTCTCGGCTTCAAGGATGACAGCCTCCTGCGCGTTCAAGTGAAATGTGCTTGCCTGCGCTTGCGACAATGCACGCACCAGTGATGCCCGGCTCGTTGGATCGTAGAGGATACTTGCCCGTGGCGGCAGCATACCACGAAAACGCGGGAGATTGGGGACAATCATAACGTGCTCATAAGACAGTGCCAAAATAGCCATTTCCAGCATGCCGGCGGCCGGCATGCTGAAATGCGGCAACACCACAACATCAGTAGCTCCCACGTACAAGGGCATATCCTCTTTACATGGGGTTGTCATATTTAGATGAATCGTCGGATTGAGTGCAGCTAACTTCAGTACACATGCTGGCGACTGCTTGTCTGCCGGTAATCCCACAATCAGCAATTGAGGCGTTGCTTTTTTCTGCTGCTTACCAGGCTTCAAATCCAGAAATGCCTCTATCAAGAGCACGACCTCTCGTTCGGTATGTGCATAAGCAAAGCACAGGTAGACTGTGCCTGCCTCTTTAGGGAGACCAAGTTGTTCGCGTGCCTGGGCGCGTGGCTCTGGTGGCCCATAGTAGCCGCGAAAGCCCGGGTGCAGTAAACAACGCACCCGTCGGCGCAGTCGCCTATCGGGATAGAGTTGTTCGGGTTGCCGGGTATACGCCAGCACAACATCGCTTGCAGAGAGAACCTTACGTTCCAACGAACGACGCGAGAGGAAACGCAAGCTATACGTACTCTGCCACCAACCACCTGTGTCGGTAGTAATGATGCCAAATCCCCAAAGTCGTGCCAGCCAGAGCCAAAAGCGGAACCATTGACGCTGTCCATAGGTCAGGTTGAATGCACCTACGCGATAAAAATGCACGATGCTTCTGGTTCGCTCATCGCGTGGACGATGCGCCCAGAGCCAGGACCATGTAATACCTTCAATCCCAATACCGTAATCTACGTCCTGAGAGGTGAGTGCTTGAGCAAGCAGATCTGCCGTGGGATCTGCTCCAGCAGGACGAACGAACAAGACTGCCCTGACTACCGACTCTCTTGAAGGTCGTTTAGGAAGCTGAAACCACTGTTGCAACCGTCCCCAGCTGCGTGCTTGTTCCATCGCAGCCAACAGACGTTCGTTCGTAGACCTTCCTGCCAGCCCAAGGAGCGGACGGTGTAGCAGCGCCAGGTATGCAAGTTCCCGTAATTCAGTTAATATAGCCAGGAGCTTCATAGGCAGTCTCGTAGGGACCCGATTTATCGCGTCCGCCGGGTGGGGAGTAGGGGTATGCGTAGGGGCCCGATTTATCGCACCCGGGTGGGGAGTAGGGACCCGATTTATCGCGTCCGCCGGGTGGGGAGTAGGGGTATGCGTAGGGACCCGATTTATCGCGCCCGCCGGGTGGGGTGGGACAGACGCAACATATTCCAATAACACCTCGGAGCGGCCCTGCCAATAAGCGCGACCCACGAAGAATGGCCGTGTCAAGCGAATTGCGGAAGCGCGATGAACAACCATCGCTTCCGGCTCATACCAGAGCGCATAGCCTGCGTCACGCAGACGACGGCAGAGATCATCCATCTCCATGCGCAATGGCCTATTCGGACTCTTACTTAGCAAGGGTGAAAAGTAGCCAATGGCACGCAGAGCTTCGATCTTGACAGAAAAGTTGCAGCTACTTAAACTGGTGGGCTTCGCCAGTTGTGTGCGCACCCTTGCGGGCGCAAAATAACCAAGCATTTCTAGCAGTTCCTCGCTGAGCCAATGCGGGCGTGGCACCTCCCAATCTAATTCAACACGTCCGCCTATAGCATCTGCACCTGTTTTTTCATATGCTGTCAATAAGTGTTCTAGCCAATGCTGGTCTGCCAGAGCATCATCATGGAGAAAGACTGCCACCTCACCGTTTGCTGCCAGCAGCCCCGTATTGCGTGCATATGCCAGTCCGTTCTGTGGTTCGGAGAGACATTGCACCTGCCAGGTATCTTTCGCATCCTTCTCTTCTTGCATGCCAGCACTCACATAGGTCCGGACGGCATCGAATGTGCCATCGCTAGAACCATTATCTACTACGATGACTTCAAACTGGCTATATGGTAGTGTCTGGCTACGCAGGCTCGCCAACGTAGAGAGGGCAAGATTGCGCCGATTATAGGTGCAAAGAATGACGCTGAAGTGTGGGCATAGCTTCATCGAGTATTTTGCCTTACTTTGCCTTATCCTACTTCATTATGAATCAGAGCAGGTACCTCTACAGCATAGTATGACATAATTGAGGAAATTTCCAATAGATGAGTGTGAATACATGGGTAGGTGATCATATCACACCTGACTTGCCCGTTGCAGCACCCCCGTACGCCCATGCTCACGTTCCAGCCCGATGAAGTACTGCAAGCCATCCCCGTAGAGGTCACTGCGCCGCGTCAGACGGGCCGCTTCGCGCTGCTGTCCCAGTGCCAGCAACACCCGGTAAGCGACCCATTCTGCAAAACCTTCAACAATCTTGAGAGCTTGTCCCTCTGCTGCATGCGTCGATTGCCAGGCATGAGCCAATTCATGCGCCGCAACCGCCTGGAACAGGGTTTTCGGCAGTAGATGTTCAATGTAAATATCCCAGTCATCATTGATGCGTTTGAAATAACCAAGCAAATGTTGCTGCTCAGGTCCTGGAGTTGCATCAGAACCAACAGGAGTATCTGTTTGCTGGTGCAGCTCAATCAACCTGGCACGTTCTACCAGGTGCAGTTTAGGCAGAACAGCTATCTCAAGTGCGAGTTCTCGCATCAGTAAGATCTGTGTATCACGGTAAAGACTCTCGGCCTCCGCCAGTGTCGTGACTGCTGAACCGAGGCAAGAGGCACAACGATAGATAGGACCATCGCGCCCGCGAAACATCTTGCCCTGGGAATCCAGGAAGGGAACGTGGCATACATCGCAACGGGGACGTGTTTGCGTGCACTCCTCGCAGTATGGCACGGGTGAATCACCGATGATGAAATAGCGTCCCAGGATAGGTTCATGACAGCAGGCGCAGACGGGCACCCTTTGGCGACATGCAGGGCAGATCAGCACGCCACGCGTCGCTGTGAGTTGACGTGAAGGAATACCGCAACGGCTGCAATGAGGTAGAGTGCGTTGGCAACGCTCGCATACAACCAACCCGTTCTCGTATAGAAGGTAGTCGCCCTGAAGTTCCTTGCCACACAGGTGGCAGAAGCGTCGCTGTTTCTTACTCATCTTTATGGATTTGGCTGTTCCGCTGCAACTGAGCCGGTCGGTATTTCTGGAGCTTTTGTATTCAGTTTCACCGTGACATCGTTCTCGATAGGGATGTTGTCTGTTTGAGCTTGAGGTTCAAGCGGAAACTGGTCGGGGTAGGTTTTGCGCCATTCGCTCCAAATGGCGAAGAGCACGACCTGCAATAGTCCTGCAACAGGTGCGGCGAAGAGTGCGCCCCAGATACCAAATAGCTCCGTACCAGTAATGAGGGCAAAGATGGAGACGGCCGGGTGTAGCCCGATGGCGTGGCCGACAATGCGCGGGCCGACAATGTGCGCTTCGATGGCATGAATAACCACGAAATAGATCAGCACAATCACGGCCAGCACCCATGATGGGGCCCATACTGGATTGCTCGCCAGCGCAAGCAGAATGCAGGCTACTGCGGAGACGAATGTGCCCAACACGGGAATGAATGCCAAGACGAACGCCAGTGCACCGAGTAATACGGCGGATCGTACGCCCAATAATCCCATACCCACACCAACCAGTAGGCCGATTAAAACAGCCAGGGTCAACTGCCCCCGTATGTAGCCTCCAACGACACGTTCGATGGCATCCAGATAAAAGTGAACGCGCTCTCGCTGCATCAGTGGCGCGTTCGTACGCAACCAGCGCATCATTCGCGAGCCATCTAGGAGGAGATAGATGCCCAACATGGCGACAACGACAATATCCAGAATATCCTCGAAGAAACCTTTCAGCACCGGGAAGGCTCCACTGGCGAGGTTTTCCAGGTGGCTAACAACTTGCTGACGAGCCAGGACTATTTGATCTTGTGTGATGCCATACATCATCAGTGTCTTCATCAGGGGAGCCAGTTGTCCATTTCTTCGTGGTGTCAGAAAGGACCTCAGTTCGATGGCCTGTATGAAGATTGTATGGATCACGAGGTAAAGCAGCACACTGAGCCCAATCAGAACGATGAGGTAGACAATGAGGATTGCCAGCAAACGCGGCATCACGCGCTCCAATAGCTTCACAGAGGGGGCGAGGGCATATGCAAGGAGCGCAGCGATAGCCAGCACGATCAGGGACCTGATGATATGCTCTGCCGCCCACAGCACCACCGCCGCCAGTGCAATCCATGCCAGGATGGTCAGTGGTATGTCAAGTCGCCGCGTCCATTTGCTGCCAGAGCCAGAGGCGGTCTCACCTCGCCGCGCGTTGAGCGGTTGGCTGTTTGACGACATACTGCTTGCTCCTCCCTATTAGATTTTTATCTACAATAACTATTCAGGTGCCTGCTTCCTCACCACCTCCGGCGGCTCGGGTCTTCTTTTACTGCGGGATGTGCAGCCTGCGGCTGCACATCCCGCAGTAAAAGACCTCTTGCGAACCACCGAAGGTGGTGAGGAGTCCTGAAGAGTTACTACCTGCAATAGTAGACGATCTCGGGGCTTGTTTCTGGCGGGTAGGATAACAAAAAAGGAGAGGCAAGGAGCCTCTCCTGGCTGGGGTGCAGGGATTCGAACCCCAATTGGCCGATCCAGAGTCGGCAGTCCTACCATTGAACGACACCCCAATGTATCTCGCAGAATGCATTTGTGCTGCATTCTGCGAGTTGTATGATATCCTAACTTGTTTTGTGTGTCAAGCGTTGTTTTGGCATGCGTCCTCACAAGATCAGGCAGCTACGTTGATGATGATTGCCTGTGGATGCTCCCGCTCTTCAGGTACGACCTCGCCATCAGCTATGAGCGACTCAACATAAAGGCGGATAGCATCCTTAGCCATTGCTATGGCTTCCTCAATCGTCTCGCCTTGTGTCACGCACCCGGGGAGGGCAGGCACAGTGACAGTGTACCCTCCTTCATCTGGGTCGGGATGCAGAATAATAGTGTATTGGTACTCGCTCATTGTCTTATCCTTTAGGTTCAAAGCAAATCCCGCAGTTCGTCGGCAGTCAGTCCTGCTTGTTCCAGGATGGTTTCTAGTGTCTTCACCTTTATGGTTGTGGTAGCATGCACTGGTATGGTAACTCTGCCTGACTTCTTAGGATGCTTCAATATAGCATGGCTACCGCTTTGTCGTACTATTTCCCAGCCATCGCGTCTCAAGGCTCGTCTCAGCTCAGCTGCAGTGATGCGTGGCAACTTTGGACTCATGCACTAATCCTGCCATCAGGATTATATATGACGAAAAACATATACATTCTCACGCCCCCTCTGAGTCCCTAGTATATCATAGTGCAGCTAAGGTAGCACTACTGTTTTCTCAGTGTCTCCCCATAGCTCCATCCCAAGGCAAACGTACGCAGATTCTGTTCCGCGAACTGAGGTAATCGCTCAGTAATAGCTTCTTCAAGCGTCGAGCGCGGGAGCAGTCGTGTGTACCCATATAAGACACCGAGCATAACAATATTAATGCGAGCATCATCCTGCTCTTGTTCTGCCCCATCGCCTACCAGTCCTGAGATCGACTCGGGGACAAACACACCAGTAATGCTATGCGACCTTAGCGCCTCCTCCACCTCTGAGCGCGTGGGATAGTGCAGCCCTGCCACACCCGTCGCGATGGGCAAACGCCGGTACGTATTGACAAAAGCTAGCGCGCCGCTTCGTGCCATTGAGACTGCACGTAGCACCTCGCTCATCTCCAAAGTCAGCAGAATATCCGCTTCGCCAACGGGTATAGCTGCGCTTGAAGATGGCCCTATACGTATGTGGCACATGCCGGAGCCACCGAGACGCGCCAGGCTCACGCGAGACAAGACTCGTACCTCCTCACCCGCCTTCTCCGCCGCCATCGCCAGCATCTCCATCAGCGTCAACGTTCCCTGGCCACCAATACCCAGCAGAATGATATTCGTTGTCTTAGTCATCAATCTATCCAGCGGCTCTGCTAATCTTCAATGTTTCTGCGCAAAAAGTTTGCTACAGCAATTGTATTACGTACATCCGGCTGCTTTTGTTCGACATCCGCTATCGGTTTGATAGCATCAAATGGGCAGGCATCCATACACAGTCCACAGGCAACGCAGGTGGCAGTATCGATCGAGAGACGCGGTCGCACACCATCCAACGAGAGCAAGACCGCAGGGCAACCGACTTTATGATAGCAGGGAGTATCCTCGCACCCACGCCCTGCCAAACAGGCATCCTGATCTACCTGTACCGGTCGCTCATTGATCAGCATGCCCTGCGTAGTACAAGGAGCCTCGGCGATCACAACGGAAACACCTGGGAACTTCATGGCCTCCTGCAACGTCTCGATCATCTTCGACAGATCATATGGATTGAGTCGCCGCACATACTCCACACCGCAACCACGCACGATCATAGCAATATCTGCACGTATAGTCGGTTCACCATCCGCACGCCAACCCGTCCCAGCATCGGGCTGCATGCCAGTCATTGCACTGCGACTGTTATCTAGCACGATCAGTGTCAGATTGACACCCGACTGCACAGCATTCAGCAGTCCAGCAACACCATTATGATAAAACGTTCCATCGCCCATCGCCGCCAGGACAGGACGCTCGATACCCGCATACTTCAAACCTTGAGCAATGCCAATACTGGCACCCATCGAAACCTCTGTCCAGCAGGCATCCAATGGCGCATTCATGCCGATGATCGTGCAGCCAATATCCCCAGTCGTGATCACCTCATCGTGTGCATAACCAAGTCGCTCAATGGCACGATTGAGCGCATAATACGTCATACGGTGCGGGCAGCCAGGACAAAACTCCAGTGACCGCACCGGTGCAGCGACAACCGTGATATCGTCAGCCGGATGCTCATGAAAGCCGAGCGAAGCAATGGCGTAGGATACCTGTCCCCCAGACAGGGTTCCCGATTTATCGCGCCCGCGGGGTGGGGTAGGGGTCTGACGGTCAACTCTTTGCTCAATCAACTTTGCAACCGCCCCCTCCACCAGTTCCAGCGAATAATCGCCCACCCGTGGCAACACACCCCTACGTTTGCCCAACACCCTGACGTGCAAACCAGCTTCAGCTATCAGCGCCAGCACCTGTGTCTCTATCAGCGGCTCCAATTCTTCCAGCACCAGCACCACATCTACCTGTGCCAGGAAGTCGCGCAACGCTTCCTGCGGCAAAGGATGCACAACGCCCAGCTTGAAGATAGCAATGTCCGCAAAATCCTCAGGCCAGCGTCGCTGCAATTCCTGCAAATAGGTATAGCTCACCCCGGCAACGATGATGCCCAGGCGCCTGTTTCCTTTACTATGTTCTCGGTGATCCGGGATAAATAGAGGGTTTGTTTCTGCCGACCGTCCGAAGAGTTTCCCGGCTTGCTCCAGGCGTGTCATAGCGTCGGCGTGCTGGTCGCGGCACCACTGTGGCACAGCCTTTGTAAATTTTGCCAGATTGCGCTGGAAAGCGGCAGGGTGTTCCTGCGTGTCGCGTTCAATCTTGCCCACTTTCATAGCTGTAATGGCGTTCGCGACCGCTGTGGTGGAAAGGATGAAGACAGGTGCCCCCGTCTGTTCGGAGACAGCGAAGGCCATGCGTGTCATAGCGTACGCCTCTTCCGGGCTGGCCGGCATCAACAGGGGAAGCGAGGCGAGCAGGGCATAGTGCCGCGAGTCCTGTTCAACCATGCCATAGTAAGCACCGACGTCATCAACGGCGTAGATGACGAGCGCGCCCGTCACACCGCTATGGGCGATGGAGAGCAGCGAGTCTGCCATCACATTCACCCCCGACATCTTCATCGTCACCAGGCTGCATTGCCCCGCCCAGGCCGCGCCCGTGGCGACCTCCAGAGCAACTTTCTCGTTGACGCTCCATTCTACAGTCATACCAAATTGGTGTGCAATGGGGATTAGAGCAGTGATAGCTTTTGTGCTGGGGTTGCCTGGATAGCCGGTCACAACCTGAACATCCACTTCCAATGCTGCCCGTGCTACGGCCTCATCGCCGGTCAAAAAAAGTCGTTTACCAGGAGTTGTCAAAACGTTCACGAATGATCCTTGGGTCCTTTGCTGTTCCAGGATGGGAACGATTGGGAAACATCAATACTCAGCTTCAGTGTATGCCACACGTTTGCGGTTTGTCAAATAGTACAAATTTACGTTGAAAAGGTCGGTTGTAGATGCACTGGGAGTGTGGTAAGATAGGACAGGCAAGGCCATTGATTGACTCGCCAGGGGAGCGAGAAACGACACGATGTCAAGATGGGGCGTAGGAGACCTGGTAAGCGACCTATATGCATAAAGGGAGAGCACCATGGCGCAACACTTTGAAGACGAGGTAGCGTACTACTACGATTTCCACCCCACCGAGGAGGACTTGATGGGGGAAACCGCAGTGCATGCCGACCTGGTGCATTATCTCCGTGATGTACTCAGATGGCAGTTTCGTGGGCAACGCTGTGCGATCTATGAAAACCTCAACTTCTACCAAACGGCCAATTACAAAGAGTATCCTTTGGCTCCGGATATCGCGGTGATCAAAGGGGTGGACTACCGGTTGGTGCGCAGTTGGCGGGTGGGCAAGACCGGACCGGCTCCGCAGGTGGTGTTCGAGTTTGCCTCAGAAGAGACGTGGCAGAAGGACCTGGAGGAGAAGCCGCTGAAGTACGCAGGGATGGGCGTGAAAGAATACTTTGCCTACGATCCCAATGAGTGGCCTCTTCTCGGAAGGGATACATCGCGCAGGTTGTGGGGCTGGCAACTGGACAAAAGCAGAGGAGAGATGCGAGAGATGCCGGTGCGACCCGACGGGTGTTTGTGGAGTCAGCACCTGGAGAGCTTGTTGGTGCCAGATAGGGAGTATCTGCGCCTCTATGAGAGCAATGGTCAACTGCGTCTGACCGGACAAGAAGCAGAGGCAGAAGCGAGACGTGTTGAGGCCAGGCATGCGGAGATGGAGGCAGAGGCCAGACGTGCTGCAACGAGGCGAGCAGAGGCCCTGGCTGAGAAACTGCGCTCACTAGGAATCGACCCTGACCAGTTGTGACGTACTGAGATGAACTGTAACAGACGCAGTCGGGAGTGGCTGGCAAAATCAGCCACTCCCGACTGTGCTTGCTGAAGTGCAGTATTGAAAACTCCTAATCCGCCAACGCCTCAGCTCTCTTCTCGCCACCGGCAATGACCGTGCGCCGCTTGTAGCCAAACCAGTAAATGGCCCCAACGACAAAGAGCAAGATTAGCGCGAACTCGAAGATCGGTATCCCGCCAATGACATTCAGGACCGGGATGCTGGTCCAGGAAGTATAGACCGAGTTCAGCGCCGGGTTGGTGTAGACGTTGCGCAGACCACCAAACCACAGGAAGTTGATAATCATCAGCCCGCCATAAATCAGCGCCAGCACGTTGATCAGCACGCCCCAGCGACCCAGGCTAAAAGGCGTCTTGACCCTGGGCCAACCCTGCAGGCGAGCACCTAATGAAGCAACGTTGTTCATAAAGTACGACACGTAAATCAGGCCCGTCGCAGATGTGACGATCACGCCGATGGCCTGGCTGACCAGGAAGGGGATAGCAGCGAGCACACCAACAGCAATCGCTGCCCACATAGGCGTATGGAACGTTTGGTTGACCCTTCCCCAGACCTGGCCGAAGGGAAGGCGACCATCGCGCCCCATAGAGAACATCAGGCGAATGGTTGCTGACTGGATTGCCAGTGTGCAGACAAAGACGGCCACGAGCACCACCCCAAGGTACACGTCCCCCCAGAATGGGCCAAACGCATCCTGGATGATCGTCGGCAGCGCCTGCAAGGAGTTTGCTCCCTGTGCAATACCCTCAATTTTGGGGTAGTCCTTGATCGAGAGCAGCGTACCACCCAGGAAGAGCAGACCAGCAATAAACGAGAGGCCAATCGACCACAGGACACCACGCGGGGCGTTCGCCTGTGGATTTTTCGTCTCTTCGCCCAGTGTGCCTGCGGTGTCGAAACCGTAGATCACGTACAGTGACATGAACAGGGCTGCTATGAAAGCACCAGCGTAGGTGGTGCCGAAACCTGGCGTCCATGGTTGAGCCGCCGTTTGCAGCGATGTGTGGGGTCCAGTAAAGAGGAAGCTCACCGGTTGATGGTTATTGAAGATCAACAGGATGAGCGCGAAACCGAACATACCGATGATCTCAGCAACGACGCCGATGTTGTTGACAATGGACACGAGTCTCACACCTTCAATATTAATGAGCGTACACAGGAGTATTGAGACCAGTGCGATGAAGACCGCGTTCGGCATAAACAGGATGGTTGCTGGAATGCCGGGGAAGATGGCTAGCAGTGGGATAGGGACGACGAAGGCTACAGAAGTCACGGTGAGCACACCGGCAAAAAAGTAGACCCACCCGGTAAACCAGCCCAGGCTATGACCGGAGAGTCGCTTGCTCCACTGGTAGATCGAACCTGCGATCGGGAAGTGCGAGGAAAGTTCAGCGAAGTTCAGTGCTACGATGAACTGCCCAATGGCGACAATCGGCCAAGTCCAGAAAAATGCAGGTCCCCCTGCCACCAGGCCGAGGGAAAAGAGGGCAAACGTGCCGGTTGAGACGGAGATGTAGGAGAAGGCTACCGCGAAGTTGGAGAGGAACCCCAGCGTGCGCCGTAATTCCTGCTTATAGCCAAACTTTTGCAGTAATGCTTCGTCCCGCTGTGCTTGAGATACATCGGGTTGCGCCATGTGAAAATGCCTCCTTTTGGTAGATTGATACCAACAATAAGGACGAAAGAGAACGATACTACCACCACTTGTTTTAATGATGTGCGTAGAGAAGAAGAGGACAATGAACAATAAAGGTGTAGGTTGCGAGATTCGCGGTTTGAATCGGTGGATCGAAGGATATTCGCAACAATCCGCTCTGGCTGATCTGAAATCTGCAACTGTCCACTCTTTGCTATGAAGTAGAGTTTACCATAATTCTTTGCCAATAAGCAATGGCTATAACTATTTAGGCGCCTGCTTCCTCGCTCCTCCGGTGGCTCGCGTCTGCTTTTGTTGCGGTGCATGAGACCCGCAACGGCGTTATAGGCATCGACTCGCCACCTCCGGCGGCTCGCGTCTGCTTTTGTTGCAGGCATGGCAGCCTGCGGCTGCCATGCCTGCAACAAAAAATCTCCTGCGAACCAGCGAAGGTGGTGAGGAGTCCTGAAGAGTTACCAACGCCTTTGCATGATGCACATTGCCATTTTTATTCATCGCGGCATACAATACCTCTAGATCAGGTCGGTGAATGCCCTATTCACCCTATTGGATTGTATTTAAGCGAAAGGATTACGTCGATGCGCAGTAAGATAACCGTTGTTGGAGCTGGTTTTGTCGGCAGCACACTCGTGCAGCGCCTGGCAGAACGCGACTATGCCGATGTGGTAATGTACGATATCATTCCTAACATGCCGCAGGGCAAGGCGCTAGATTTGCTCGAGGCAGGACCCGTGCTGGGATACGACTCCTTAGTGATCGGCACCAATGACTACGCTGACACGGCAAACTCGGACATCGTCGTCATCACCTCTGGCCTCCCGCGTAAGCCCGGCATGACCCGTGATGACCTGGTCAAGAAAAACCAGGAGATCATCAGCGAAGTAACGCAGAAGGTTGTCAAGTTCTCACCCAATTGCATCATCATCATGGTCACCAATCCACTGGATGCCATGGCGCAACTCGCCTTCCATATCAGCGGCTTCCCGCGCAACCGCGTTGTAGGGATGGCCGGTGTATTGGATACTGCACGCTTCCGCACCTTTATCGCGCAAGAGTTGAGTGTATCCGTGCGTGATGTGCAGGCCTATGTCCTGGGTGGGCATGGTGACACCATGGTGCCACTCGCCCGTATGTGTACCGTTGCCGGCGTTCCCCTCTCGCAGTTACTCCCTGCCGAACGCATTGAGCAGATTGTGCAGCGTACACGCGACGGCGGTGCCGAAATCGTCAACCTGCTTGGCACAGGTAGCGCGTACTTCGCACCATCAGCCTCCATCTTGCAGATGGTAGACTCAATCCTGCTTGACAAGAGGATGATTATGCCTTGCGCCGTCTACCTGCAAGGCGAGTACGGCTTCCACAATATCTTCGTCGGTGTGCCGGTGAAGCTCGGTGCTAACGGTGTGGAGCAGATCATCGAGATCGAACTGAACGACCATGAACGCGCTCTACTCCAGAAATCAGCCAATGCTGTCAAAGAGCTGATCGGCGTAATGGGCATTTGAAGGTGCTGTTCTTTAGAATTAACGATTAACGAAAGAATTAACGATTAACGAAATAAGCGGGCCATACGTAGGGGCCGATTTATCGTGCCCATCGCCGATTTATCGGCCCCCGGAAACCTATCACATAGCCGGATCAATACGTTAAACTTCATAATCGGACCCCCTACGCCCTTTCTTCCTGGATGCTGGCAACGCGGGTGAGAACTGCAATTAACTCTGCCTCCACCTCGTTATCAGTTCGCACTGTTCCATGTACCCGTAATAGTGCTCCTGAGTTGCTGTTTTTCTTGAGGATTCATGTCACTGGACTGCATTGCTTACCCCCTACTATGTTTGAATTTTAACAGGATACCCGGAACACGCCTGAGAGGCCAAGCGTAGGGGCCGATTCATCGCGCCCATCGCCGATTTATCGGCCCCCGGGATGGAGCTGGTGCGTATGGGCCGGGTTGATCGCGCCCGCGGAGTGAGGGTCTGGCTCTTACCGTTAACTGGACTCCACCCTCTGCTCACCCGCTCAGGTCCAATGGCATGTCCACACAATTTTTAGGACCATTATAATGATTGCAGGACAGCGTTCACCTGGATCTTCCTTCTTGCCTGGCAACTTGTCCTATCACGATTTGTTTATGTTGTTGAAAGGAAATTTAGCATGGTAGGCACCATTGTGCAGGATGCTCAAGCAATCTTGAGCAGGTACACGAGTAGGTTTATCATATCTTTGGCACTGCTGGTAACTTGTATCCCCGCGTGGGCCGCGTTCTCTAGCCAGGTTAGCTACAAACCACCTACTCTGCCGCCTTTGACGACATCTCGCTATATGGTCACAGTGGATCCAAATATACTCTACAATGAAGGATGCAAACAGGGTGCTGCTCATCAAGCCGGCGTCGTTGTTCTCGATTTTGGTCAACCCTGGTACCAGAAAGGCACTTACGGCTCGATCCTGTTTAACAACGACTTCGCCAGCCTCAGTCAGATTGCGACCGCATCAGAGTCATTTCTTCAAGGCTTCTGGGACTGCACACCCTATAACGGGCCATTTATTACACTTGCGCTCGGAACAAGCAACTATCACGGCAAAACGACGTATGCTCATGGTCAGGCATGGGCTCTGGCGGTAAACCAGGTTGGCTCCTGGATCACAGCACAAGGCTTTATTTCTCAGGAGACCGTCGCAGCTGCTTCTGATATGGAACTGGGTTGGAATAGTGTAACGGCTACGCGTGCATGGGCTGACGGTTATGCCTCTAAACACCAGTACTTCTACTACGACTATGGTGACGCCGCCGGTTGCCCTCAATCTGCCACAACAGGGAATGGCTCTTGCAACCACGGGTGGAGGCAATCTGACGTCGTGTACCTGGCGTGGAATGAGGAATCTGCCTTACCACTTCCAGAGATCCACACGACCAATGGGAGTCAAGCTCATCAATGGTATAGTTTGACGCTCTATTCGTACTTGCACTCAGGCCAATTTGGTAGGATGATCAGCCAGGGAGCCTTCACACAGTACGGAGCATGTCAAAATTCAGACTGTACTGGCACGAACAACACGCCGATCCAGGGCTGGACACAGCTCTGGACTGCACTCAACACCGATTCAAGAACAGCCCAGAGCCTTACTTTTTTGTCGGACATGACAAAGGCTAATTGACGACACACCCGTAGGGGCCGATTATGGACATTAACGAAATACCCCGGACACCGTAAAAGGGGATAAAACGCCTGTAGGGGCCGATTTATCGTGCCCACCGCCGATTTATCGGCCCTGGCAAACCCAATGCCATGTCCAGATCAATTTGTCAGCAAAAACAGCCTAAACTTTCCTGGATCATGGTCGCTGGAATTGCCGCTGCACTCATCCTCGGATTCAGCCTCGCCCAACTGGCGATAGGCTTCACGTTTGCAGGAGGTAATCCGAAACTCGATGCACTGAAAGCAATCCAGCAGATACGTATGGCAGCGATCAAAAATCCCAACAAGCCCCCCAAACATCCCACTCATGCAGCACTTCCAGCGAGTGCTACCAGTCAACCATGGGCATCAGGAGTCATCGAAAGCGGCCAGGCACCCTTCCCAGGAGATCTCTATGTCATCAACAACCAGTGGCAGGAGGAAGTGGATGGTGTGCATCTCAGCGTCTATGCTGGTTCAGAAGCGCAAGACCCTACTCAAGGAGTGTTGATTGTGATGACAACTTCTCTTGACCTGCAAACGAACGTGGGGCCACATACCTATCTAGCACCGTCCCATACTGGTGCACTGCACATTACAGGAGCAAAAGGGCAGTACCTTGTCCTTACTTCTTCGAGTGGTGCGCAATTCTCCTTCCTGGTGACGCCAGGTTGCGCGATGAGTCAGCCAACCACGATAGGCAAGGCGTGCCAGCTATTGCCTGTGTAAGGAATTCCCCACGATAAATCGGGAGACTACGGGGAAAAAGAATTCCCCGCGATAATGAATTTTAACGACCAAAGCCGGTCCTGTCATGCTGAGCGCAGCGAAGCATCTCTCTGCCCACCGAGAGAGACCCTTCGCTGCGCTCAGGGTGACAAAACATTACCGGTGTTGCTTGTTAAACACTACAACCGCACTTTTAAAGCTGAACAGTAGGAGGGTTTGAAAAAGAAAAAAGCTTCAAGAGGTTCTTCTCAGCTGTGTGACATTCTGTAGGTATGAAACGCAACCTCGAACGTGACAAAAAGTGAGAAGAAGAATA
>WNEZ01002894.1_pt1 | contig 23042 bp, 28 predicted proteins | sample 5400521 | NCBI WGS metagenome assembly WNEZ01 (sample SAMN13153339, study PRJNA577476) | soil metagenome | isolation source: 120 cm saprolite under Douglas fir tree site 2 hole 1 replicate 1 | place: USA:California | collected 2015-04-18
CGAGTTTGACCAGCCCGGCCGTCTCGCACAGCTTCAGAACCTGCAGGAACAGCGCACCGAGCGCCTTCAAATGCCGCTTGCGGAAGTCGCTGATGGTTCGGAAGTCCGGCGGATCCAGCGCCACAATCATCACAAAATCATTCCGCTCCCGGCAGGCTCGGGCGATCCGCCGCGACGAATACAGCCCACTGGCATAGCCATGCAGCAGAAGCGCCACCATCATCCGCGGGTCGAACGGCGGCTGCCCAAGCCCGCTAACATAGCTGCCCGTGATCTCCTTGAGATCGAGGCTCTCCCGCACCAGTTCAACGATAAACCGCGAGACATGGCCTTTCGGCACGAAGTCCTGCACATTCGGCGGCAGAAGCAGTGTCTGATCGATATTCCAGGGGCGAAAATACTTGCTCATAGCCCAAGGTTGAATCAGACTCGCCCAGCATTGAACAGCGACTATTCAGACAGGCTCCTAGGGCTCTGGATGAGCAAGCGGCAAGGACCGGCGCGATCGTGGGCGGTGAACTTCCTGGTCGTGGCGGGAGTTGTTGCGTTCGGTACCCTCATGGGCTGGGGATTCCTGGCAGGGCGCAACGAAGCGGCAACCGAGGCCGAGCGCGAACGGGCCATCAAGATACCGATCCGCGTTTCCGGCGACGCCGGCGAGCGGGTCATCACGATCGACGCTGCTACGCAACACCGCAGCGGTATCGAGACAATCGCGCTGCCATCCGCGCCTCATCAGGAGGAACTGCGCGCCTACGGGATGGTTCTCGACGTCGCGCGGCTCACCGAGCTCAGCAATAACTACGCCAACGCGAAGGCTCAGGTGCAGACCGCACAGGCGAAGCTTGCGATGTCGAAGCCTGCGTTCGAACGCGCGCAAAAACTCTTCAACGAGACTCACGTTGTCTCACAGGCCCAGTTGCAGGCCGCGGAGGCGGCTTTCGGCACGGACCAGGCTAGCCTGGCTGCTGCGGAGGCGCAGGTGCGTACCCTTACCGCAACGGCGTATCAGGAATGGGGTTCCGTGCTCGGCAAGTCGCTGGTCGATGAGTCGCCGATGATCACGGCGTTGATCGAGCGGCAGACCTTCCTGTTGCAGATCACTCTGCCGCCCGGGGTGACCCTTAGGGCTCCACCTGCCACGGCGTCCATAGAAACCGGCAAGGCCGCGCGGGCAAACGTCACGTTCGTCTCGCCGGCAACGCGCATCGACCCGAAGATTCAAGGCGTCAGCCTCTTCTACGCGGCGGCGGCAGAAAGCGGTGTTTTGCCCGGAATGAATGTGCTTGCCTTCCTGCCCTCAGGCAGATCCGCTGAGGGCGCCGACGTGCCGGCGTCCGCGGTTGTATGGTGGCAGGGTCGAGCCTGGGTGTATCGGCGCACGGGTCAAGACACCTTCGCTCGCGTCGAGATCGCAACCGACCTGCCCGCGCCAGGGGGAGGCTATATCGCCAAGGATGTGCCTGAAGATGCGGAGATTGTGACGCGCGGTGCGCAATTGCTTCTGTCCGAGGAATTCCGTGCGCAGATCCAGGTCGAGGACTAAAAGTGAACCCCGCTTTCCCCTCTGGTCCGCAGGCGGCGCTCGTCACGTTCGCGATCCGCTTCCGCGGTATTGTCGCCGCACTCGCGTGCGTTCTGGTCGCCTATGGCGTCTACGCGCTCGGCCGCGCCAAATACGACGTGTTTCCGGAGTTTGCACCGCCTCAGGTCAGCATCCAGACTGAAGCTGTCGGGCTGACGCCGGAGCAGGTCGAGATCCTCGTCACCCGTCCCATCGAGAACGCCATCAGCGGCGTGCCGGGCGTGCGGACGCTGCGCTCCACCTCGATCCAGGGACTGTCCGTCGTAACGGTATTTTTCGATTCGTCGAGCGACATCTATCGCGACCGGCAAGTTGTCGCGGAGCGGCTGGCGGCCGCGACCCAGCAGCTCCCGCAAGGGTTACAGCCGCCGGTCATGACACCGCTCACGTCCTCGACAAGTCGAATGCTCGTGGTCGGCCTGACATCGGAGACGCGCTCGCTGATGGATCTGCGCACGGCTGCCGACTGGACGGTACGTTTACGCCTGCTCGCCGTTCCCGGCGTTGCCAGCGTCACGGTGTTCGGGGGCGACAAGCGCTCGATCCAGATACAGGTGCATCCCGACGAACTCATCCGATACAACCTGACGCTCAACGACGTGCTAACTGCGGCGCGCCGGTCAACCGGCGTGCGGGGAGCAGGCTTCGTCGACACCAGGAATCAGCGGATCGTCTTCCAGACCGAGGGGCAATCCCTCAAACCGGACGACATTGCCCGGACGGTCCTCTTGAGCAGGGGAGCCGCGAGCGTCACGTTGGCGAATGTGGCCGACGTCGTTGAGGCCCCCGAACCGCCCATCGGCGGTGCCGCGGTCCAGGGGCCGCCCGGCGTCATCCTCAATGTGGCGGAACAATATGCCGCCGACACGCTCAAGGTCACGGAGAACGTGGAAGCGGCCTTGGAGGAGCTGCGGCCAACTCTTCAGGCGGATGGCATCACAATCCACGCCGATCTCTTCCGTCCCGCAAATTTCATCAATACGGCAACCAGCAATGTCCGGGATTCGCTAATTCTTGGCGGGATGCTTGTGATCGTGGTTCTGTTCCTCTTCCTGTTCGATCTGAGAACGGCCGCCATCTCCTGCACCGCCATTCCGCTGTCGCTCCTGACCGCGACCATCGTGCTCGAACGGCTCGGCGCCTCGCTCGACACGATGACACTGGGCGGTCTCGCCATTGCGATCGGCGTGGTGGTCGATGATGCGGTGATTGACGTCGAGAACATCGTCCGCCGCCTCCGAGAAAACAGGAGATCGCCCCAGCCCCAGCCGTTCGCGCGGGTCGTGCTCAACGCGACGCTCGAGGTTCGCAGCGCGGTGGTCTATGCCACCATTGCTGTCATTTTGGTCGTGCTGCCGGTCATGACGTTGTCCGGGACCGCGGGACGTCTGTTTGCCCCCCTAGGGCTTGCCTACACGACAGCGGTCCTGGCGTCACTCGCCGTCGCGCTGACGCTGACGCCGGCGCTGTCGATGATGCTCCTCCCGGGCAAGGTGCCGGCGCACGATCCGCCTGTGATCCGATGGACCCGCGCCGGCTATGAGGCGCTGTTGCGGCGGCTTGCCGAACGTCCTCGCACGCTCATCGCCGCAGCCGCCCTGCTGACAATTGCCGGTTGTGCTGCGCTGCCGTTTCTTGGCGGCGGGTTCATTCCCGAACTGAAGGAGGGGCACTTCGTCGTTCACATGTCGGCGGTCCCCGGCACATCGATCGACGAATCGCTGCGAGTCGGCGCCCATATCGCCCAGGCGCTGCGGCAACTGCCCGAAGTGCGCTCGGTTGCGCAGCGCGCGGGGCGTGCCGAGGAGTCCGAAGACACCTGGGGCCCGCACTACAGTGAGTTCGAAGTTGATTTGAAGCCGGGATTGTCGGGAGACGAGGCCGAAAAGGCGCAAGCGGATATCCGCCGAACCTTTGCGGGGTTCGTCGGCGTGAACGCCGCGGTCATGACTTTTCTGACCGAGCGCATCGAGGAGACGCTCTCGGGCTATACCGCCGCGGTCGTGGTCAACGTGTTCGGCAACGACCTCGACCTCCTCGATCAGAAGGCGCAGCAGATTGCCCGTGCACTCGGCGAAATCCCCGGCGCGGCCGACGTTCAGGTCCAATCGCCGCCAGGCCTGCCGCAGCTCACGATCCGCCTCCGCAAGCCCGATCTGGAGCGTTGGGGCTTCGATTCGGTTGAGGTGCTCGAATTGATCCGTGCAGCCTATCAGGGCGATATCGTCGGGCAGACCTATGAAGGCAATCAGGTCTTCAACGTCATTACGATTCTCGACGCTGCCAGCCGGGACAATATCACCAAGGTCGGCGACTTGCCATTGCGCAGTCCCGGCGGCGCTTACATTCTGCTCAAGCAGATCGCCGAAGTTTATGAGACGTCGGGGCGCTACCAAGTCCTGCACGAAGGAGCGCGTCGAGTTCAGACTGTGACCGCGAATGTCCGTGGCAGCGATCTCATCTCCTTCGTGCACGCGGCAAAGGCCGCCATCCGCTCCAGGATCCAGCTTCCGGCTGGAACCTACATCCAGTTCGCAGGCGCAGCGGAGGCACAATCGCGGTCCCAGCGCGACCTGATTGTCAATTCGCTGATCGCCGCCGTCGGCATCGTTCTTTTGCTGTCGATCGTCACCCGCAATTGGCGCAACCTGCTGTTGGTGTTGGCGAACCTTCCGTTTGCCCTTGTCGGCGGCGTCCTCGCGCTATTCGCGACGGGTGGACTATTGACCTTGGGTGGCATGGTCGGGTTCGTAACGCTTTTCGGCATCACGCTGCGCAATTCTATCCTGATGATAGCGCATTATGAGCATCTTGTTGAAGTCGAGGGCAGGCCGTGGGGATTGGCGGCCGCCATCGCGGGAGCGGCCGACCGGGTCGCTCCTATCCTAATGACTTCGATTGTGACCGGGCTCGGCATTCTGCCGCTCGCGATCGGCATGAACGATCCCGGCCGTGAGATCCAGGGACCGATGGCCATCGTGATCCTCGGCGGCCTCTTGACGTCGATGGCACTGAACCTTCTTGTGTTGCCGACGCTGGCGCTGCGCTACGGGCGATTCGAACGGCCATACGAGGAATTCGCCCGCCCGGCCGTATCCGGTGAATCCAAAGCCGCTGAGTGAGGAGCGGCACGATATCGATCTGATGTCGCTTAGCTAGCTACCCCTAACTTGGTCAGGTCTTGCCCTCCCGTCTAAGCCGCTTGTACAACGCCTCGACCGCGTCAGCGAAGTTCGCTGAGGTGTTTTGTGCGCAGTAATCCCGCAGAAAATGCAATTGATTGATCATGTCAAAGGTTGGGGGATTAAGATCGAGACCCTGGTCAACGCCAGGCGGCCTACTCAACAAAATGCCACTCATGTAGCCCTGACCCCACGCCAAATAGTCTCTCTGGAGCGAAGAGTTCAACCTGATATCTTCGTTAAATTGCAGGCAGGTGGTTGCGCCCAAACCAACGATCCTGGCTGTTGGAGGTTCCGCTCGAACTTCGCGTCGACCGTCTCCCGCGATCAAAACGATTGAGGATCCCATGAGCACGAGGAGTAATTGGAGCAGCCCTTGGTCGAGAGCTCGGCCGAAGATTTGACTTATCGGTTTTGACTCGTCGCGGTCCAGTTCCACTGCCTTCATCTCCGGACCAGATCGCAACCGCAGCTTCGATGGTCATCCAGACGAGCGTTACACGCTCAAACCGAAACGCCTGGGAGATCAACGCGGATCGTTCGGTCATATCGCGTAAAAGTACCATACCGACATGGCCTCACTGAAGCGCCTTCATTTCGGCGCGACTGAGACCTCCTGGCATGTCCCCTTTTTTGCTGCTGTCGCGGCGGCCGGCATTCTGGCAGGCCGCCCATATGCAAGTTCGCACACGCACCCGCTCAAGTTACGTCGCGCAGGTAGCTGTGATTCTGTGAAAATCAATCGCAATCGTTTGAGCCCTGCTGCGTTCCGAAAGGCTGCCTCCTGTTCGTGAATCCATCATGTGAAAGGTATCGAACCCGTGCAGGTGGCAGCCGTAACAAAATCGGTTGATACGGCGAACTGCGGGATAACGCGAGCAACATGACCAGCCGTTTCGAACTCAAGGCGCGTCACAAGCGCCGTAATAGCATCCTGCAAAGCAGGCATGAGGCGGCACGTGTGCCCATTTTCGCCATCGTATTTGCACGTGCCTTGCACGACGACAACTCGCAAAGACAGAACGCTTCGCCGGCGTTGCGAATAAAACTCAGTCGGCCAACGTCTTCAGGGTGAAGGGCAGAACCCTTGGCAACCAGAGCCCTTCCCTTGGAACCGACCTGGAGCTTCCGCAATGATAAATCTCAGACAGGCGTCTGCAATGTTGGTCGCGATCGCTGTCGTCGCCGCTGCAAGCCCGACACCAGCCGCGCCGCCAGAGCCGGCGGTGAGCGAGGCTACGATCGTCCCGCTGTTTCCGCAAAAGGAGCGCGACCTCAAGAAAGGAGTGCCGCCGGGGATGACAGTTGCGAGCTTTTGGGCCGGCCATGGCACCGCCAAGCTGACCAAGCTCCCGGATGGCAAGATCCTTACCGAATTCGATTTCGAAGGGCTGATCCCGTACGGCGTATACACGCTTTGGAACGTGGTCGAGACGGAGCCCTTCAAGGACGAACCGTATACAGAATTCGGCGCAGGCAAGCATGCGATTGTGGCCGATGGTAGCGGTCGGGCGCACAAGGTCGTGCAGCGTGACAGTTGGCCGGGCAAGGAATTCCTGCTCGACTATCACGCTGACGGGAAACTTAGCCAAGCCGCCGGTGTGTATCCGGGGGCGTTATGGGGCAAGTTTCCGGCTTCGCCAGAGCGATGAGTGTTCGGGCAATTCTCGTCAGCGCGGCGCTGGGCACGCTGGCGTTGACCGCACGGCCCGTCCACGCGGGCGTGATCGAGGTCCATCTCAAGGAGCAGAGCTTTGAGCCCAAGACTGTTTCCGCCAGGCCCGGTGATACGATCGCCTTTTATAACGACGACAAGGAGCTGCACTCGGTGTTCTTGCCGGACCATGAATCACTGCTGGCAGAACATTTCATTGATCCTCACGCGAGGTACGAGATCGCTATTCCCGCCACGGCGGATGCAGCAACCTACAATCTCGTCTGCACCATCCATCTGAATATGAAAGGCACACTACAGATCATCGCAAAATAGGTTGTCCGAAGGACTGACTCACGTTCGGACATCCAGCCCCCAATCCGAGGTCATAAACGGGCTCCGCCATTCATTTTGCTGCCTGGAAGAGAATTTGATCAGGGTGAGAAGCGATGTCCGTTCTGCGAAATTTTCTGACCCGCCACAGCTTCGAGCGACGCACCCGCGAGTTGGTGACACCGTTGTACCGGGCCGCACGGGCATTGACCGGCAGCGAGGCGGATGCCGAAGATCTCGTGCATGACGCTTACATCAAGGCTTTCCTTGCGTTCCGCGAGGGTGAGTTCAGGAACATCGAGTCGTGTCGCGCATGGCTGTTCCGTATCATGATCAACGCATTCCGCGACCAATACCGCCGCCAACTGCGGAGGCCGGAAATGGAGCTGGTCGTCTCCGAGAACGACTCTGACGGGGCGGACGGCGAAGCCTTGGCAACTCACACGCCCGGCCCCGACCTATTGGCCGAAGCCAGCTTTTTGCGTGACGCGATCGCGGAGGCCGTGCGCTCTCTGCCTGCTGAAGTTCGTATTGTCGTGACTTTGTTCTTCATTGAGGAGATGAAGTACCGCGAAATCGCTGTGGTCACTGATTGCCCGATTGGCACGGTGATGTCCCGGATCGCTCGCGGCCGGGATATGTTGCAGGCCGCGCTAACTGCCGGCTGGTGGCCAAGCGCGAGTTCGGCTGATCACCGCGTCCCGGAGGCTCGAAGATGACCGCGCCCTCACGAATGCCTCCCGACGACCCGATTGGAGTTGCGCTGCGCCGGGCGTTCGCCAACGAGCGCGCCCCGAACGGCTTGGAGCAGCGGCTCGCTCAATCTTTGCGAGCGCTCTCATGGCCGATTCGCGGCGCACTGTTAGGTCGAGGAGCTGCGATCGCCGCCACCGTCTTGACAGTTTCTCTCGCGATCACGTTTTTGGTCCCGCACACAGCCGAGCTGTCGGATGTGCCGCTGAAGGAATTGCAGGCCTTCATCGACAGCAACCGAGCGGTCGATGTGGCGACCGACGACCCTGCGCGTGTGCGCGCGTGGCTGGCCGTAAGGGTCGACTTCGCTCCACCGCAGGTGGCCACTGGAGACGCCGGGATCGAGCTGATCGGTGGTCGACTCTGTTTATTTTCGGGCCGCCGAGTCGCGTCTTACATGTATCGCGTTCATGGCCGGCTGCTGTCGATTTACATCATGTCGGCTGACGGATTGAGCCTGACGGGCAATAATCGGATCGAGCGCGCTGGGAGAACGCTGACCTTGGCGCAAGAGGGCCGCCTTAGCCAAGCGAGTTGGACAGAGAACGGTTTGATATATTCGGTCGTGGGGGACCTGCCCGAGGTGGCACTGGTAACGACACTGGACGAAGTGCGGCGGTAAGCGCTGGCAGCGCTTAGGGCGCGTTTGCTGTAGGCGCTCACGCGAGTACCGGTTGCGATCGCCAACGCGGTGGGACGTAACCTTTTTGCTGCCAGCGGCGAACCTATCGCCAGGGGCCATTCGCATCGACGAGATTGTCGAACCGCCTCACTTGCGTTACCGCGACAACGCCGCGATGAACGATGTCGAAGTTCAACCAGACAGGAGAATTGCGATGAATGCGCTTAAGACCTCGCTTCGAGCCCTGAGCTCAATCGCCGCGCTCGGCGCGCTTGTCGCTGTGGCATCGCTGCCGGCCACTGCGCAGGCGGCGAACCCTTGCGCCCCGAAGGCGACGAAAGCCGCCAATCCCTGCGCGCCGAAGGCGAATAAGGCTGCGAACCCCTGTGCGCCAGCGGCAAAGAAGGCGGCGAATCCGTGCGCGCCGAAGAAGAAGTAGCGTCCATCGGGTCGGGCGGGGCTATCGTCAATCGTGATAGGGCCGCTCCCTGCAGCCTGAATGATGCTCCCATATTGGAAAACCTCCATCCTGGAATCCGATGAGTCAGTCGCGAACTCATGTGCTGGTCATCGGATGCCTGTTCTGTCTTTCGATCGGGGTTTCTCCGGCGGCAGAACGGTTGTCCCCGGATTATTGGCGCCAGCCGCTCGCGCCGCAGGGCGAAGCGCCGCGCATATGGACTCCGGAAGAACGTTCGCTTGCGCCCGAGAGCTGCGGTGTCTGTCACGGCGACAAGCTGGAGGAATGGCGAACATCACTCCACGCCAGGGCTTTTTCGCCCGGGCTCGTCGGCCAGCTCCTCACCTACGACGCCGCTGACAGCGCAGCCTGCATGCAGTGTCATGCCCCGATGGCAGAACAGCTCGAGGCGTTTGAAGCGGCACGCGCTAAGGCCGAAATCCATCCGGGTGCCGACCGCGGGCTTGCGGATGCCGGAAATTCCTGCGGCGGCTGCCACCTGAGGGGCCATCGCCACTTTGGCCCACCGCAACGCTATACCGGGGTCGTGGGCCAGAGCGATACCACCGCCCCGCATGGTGGCGTAACGCGCGTTCCGGAATTCGAGAAGTCCGAGTTCTGCGCTGCGTGCCATCAGTTTCCTCAGAGCCAGGCTATCAATGGCAAGCCGCTGGAGAACACGCTTGTCGAATGGGAGCAGAGTCCGGCCGCACGCAGCGGTGTAACTTGTCAGTCCTGTCACATGCCGGAGCGCAAGCACCTGTGGCGGGGCATCCACGATCCGGACATGGTGCGCTCCGGGCTGACGCCGGAGTTCGTTGCCGAACCTCAAGCAGCGCGGTTTCGCCTCACCAGCACTGGAATAGGCCACGCATTCCCCACCTACGTGACGCCCAAGGTTATCATGAAAGCAATAGCACTTGACGAAACGGGAAGGCCGATCCCCGGCTCGGAGGTTGGCCACGTCATCCAGCGACAGGTGGAATTTGTCGACGATGACTGGATCGAGCGCGCCGACACCCGCTTGCTGCCGGGCCAGTCCGCGACGCTGGAGATATCATGGCCGAAGAGTAGCCGGGTCAAGTTTTGGTTGGAGGTGCAACCCGATGATTTCTATCACCGGCACGTGTACCCCAATTTGTTGGACGAGCTGGCAGCCGATAGCTCCGCCGCCAAGCTGATTGCCGAGGCCAACCGTCTCGCTCAAGCGAGCCATTTCAGCCTCTTCGAAACGGTAGTCCAACGGCCGTAACGCCGGAATATCCCGCTTGCTCCCGCGGCCGGGATATTGCCGCAGACTCGTCGGCAGTCGGGACAATTATGGTTTATACCCGCGGGCGCGGCAATCGAGCTGCGGCTCTCGAGCGGATAAGAAATAGCGCCGGCGATTTCACGTCGTCGTGAGGGCGTAACCACCGCAGAAGCTGCTGCGAACCAATCATTAGAAGTGCAAATCAAACGCACTTCGAACGTTTCGAGATTCTCAACTGCTTAGCCAGCGCTTCTTAAGCGTTGAGGAGCACGGCGCGAGAGCCCGCGCATCTTCAACGATCGGACGAATTCGTGCGCGCTGGTTCGAGGAGTTGTGATCTCTCCCTAATTGATCGATACACGGAGGAAACAGCCATGACCAGACTTACAATTCTCAGTGCGGCGGCCGTTCTGGCGATGATGGCGGCAACGCCGGTGTTCGCACAGTTTGCTCAGCAGGAGCCGGCGGCGTTCGCGAGTATGTACCCCAATGCAAATGCCCGGAGCGCGACGGCATCTGTGCCGTTCGGCAAGAGCAACGCTTATGCAGCACATGCACAGCTCGGGCGGCACGTCACGCGCCCGGCGCGACCCCGGCACGGGTATTGATCGTCACCGGCATCGGTGGCAAGTGCGCGGCGCGACATCAATCATGCCAGACTCTCGCTGCCGGGCTCCAACCCGGCAGCAGCCTGGTAAGGAGTAGCAAAGCTGTCGACCGCTCGCTCGCAAAGCCGTCTTAGCAAGCACGTGCGCAGCCGTATCGCCCCCCTAAGCGACGGCTCGAATGGTTGTCAAATGGTTTTCTCGGCTCTGGTAACCTTTCGCCCGCGTCGGCGAACCTCCCCTTAGGGGTTGAGCGCCAACGACAAGTGATCGATGGTCAGTGGAGACACGTCCCGGCGACCGACCGAGCTAATAAGAGCCCCTAGCGATCACCTGGCCTCAAGGCATGAACATTTTCCGGCTCATTGCATTTGGTGTGGCGGCCGTCAGTGCGGCAGCCATGATCTACGTCGGGCTCTATCAGAGCAGGCTGGTGGGTCGATTGCTGTGCCCGATCTTCGGCGACGGATGCGAAGGCGTTGCCGACGCGCCGTTCGCACGGCCGTTCGGCATTCCCGACGGATATATCGGCGCCGTTCTCTACGTCGTCATCCTCGCTCTGCTGTTCGCGCCGCCCGCTCGTTGGGTCTGGATCGCGCTGCTCGTACTTTCGGCCGCCGCGACGCTCGCCAACATTCTTGGCGTGCGCGACATGATGAATTTCGGCCAGTACTGCTTCTACTGCCTCGCCACGACGGTCTTGTCCCCGGTACTCCTCTGGGCGGTCTGGGAGATCGGCTAGGCGACTCATCGAGAGGGCAGCGGACAGCATCGGCAGAGACGCAAATGACAATGGACTTCAGCAGCAGCACGACGGGGGCGGTCGGTGACCGCGCTCGCATCGATTCAGAGTATGTTTTCCACGAGCTGACGCGCAGCATTTGTCCCAATTGCCGGCGGGTCATCGATGCCAAAATTCTGCTGCGTGACAACAAAGTCTATATGAGCAAGCGTTGTCCACAATGCGGGCCGTTCCTGTCGCTCGTCTACGCCGATGCCGAAGCTTACGTGTCGTATTCCCACCACAACAAGCCAGGCACGATTCCACTGGCGCACGGCACCGCCGTCGAGCACGGCTGCCCCTATGACTGCGGACTGTGTCCGGACCATGAGCAGCATGCGTGCCTCGGGATCATCGAGGTGAACAGTGCGTGCGATATGGAGTGTCCGCTTTGCTTTGCCGATGCCGCGCCGGGATTCAGCCTGACGCTCGAAGAGGTTGAGCAGATACTTGATGATTACGTCCGGACTGAGGGACAGCCCGAGGTTGTTCAGTTTTCCGGCGGCGAGCCGACCCTCCATCCGGGGATCATCGACTTCATTCGCGCCGCCCAGAGCCGCAACATCCGGTTCGTCATGCTCAATACGAACGGCAAGCGCATCGCCCGCGATGACCGATTTCTGGAGCAACTCAACGAGGTGCGGCCATCGATCTACTTTCAATTCGACGGCTTTGAAGCGGAGACCTACCGGATACTTCGCGGTGAGCCGCACATTCTTGACGAGAAGTTGCGCGCGCTGGACAGGCTCGCCGAGATCGGACTCAGCGTCACGATCGTGCCCGCCATAGAACGCGGAGTCAACGAGCACGAGATCGGCAGAATCGTCGAATTCGCCATCAAGCATCCGGCAATTCGTGGCATCACCTTCCAGCCGGCATTTCGCGCAGGCCGTCACATCGCCGGCAATCCAATGGACCGGATGACAATTCCCGATATCGTCCGCCGGATCGAAGCGCAAACCGGCGGTAAGTTCGTCGCCAGCGACTTCGTGCCCGTGCCGTGCTGCTTTCCGACGTGCAATTCAGTCACCTATGCATTTATCGATGGTGACAAAGTGACCCCGCTGCCCCGCATCGTCAACGTCAACGACTATCTCGACTACATTACCAACCGCATCGTTCCGGATTTCAGCCATGAGGTCAGGACGGCGCTTGAGGGCCTTTGGTCGTCTTCCTCCGTCGCCGGGTCGGCGAAGTCGCTTCAGCAGATCGCAACTTCGTGTCAGGCTTGCGCGCTTCCCGACAGTCTCGCGATCCAAAATATCGCAAACAACATGATCATGATCATGCTCCAGGATTTCATGGACTCCTGGACCTTCAATCAAAAGAACCTCATGAAGTGCTGCAAGGAATTCCTGCTTCCCGGCGGCAAGCAGATTCCGTTCTGCGCGTACAACACCATTGGCTATCGCGAGCAGGCGCGGCGGCAATTGACCGCCATGGAGCCGGAGCGGCGGCGGGCGCGGCGCGAAGGACGCCCCTATGAGCCTAGGCCGGTTGTGTTCGAGTTTGCCAGCGGAGGCCCCAGGTGAGCGACGAACCGACGGCGCACGGCAGTTCGGAGACCCCGGCGCGGGAGCTCTCACCTCCCGAGATCAAGCAATGCTGTGCCGCTGCGTACGACAGCGACATCACGAAGTTGTTGGTAGGCGACTCGTTTCATCCGGGCGGTATCAGGCTTACGGAGCGGCTCGGTCGGCTGTTGGCGTTGAATCCTCGGACCCGCATCCTGGACGTCGCGGCAGGCACGGGAACAAGCGGGATTTTCCTGGCCAAGCGGTTCGGCTGTGAGGTGGTCGGCATCGACTTCAGCCGGAAGAACGTGGAAGAAGCCAATCGCACGGCGCTGGACATGGGTTTGGCCGAAAGAGCGTCGTTTCAGTGGGCCGACGCGGAGCGACTGCCGTTTGCCGACAGCTCGTTCGATGCAATCATCTGCGAGTGCTCCTTCTGCCTCGTCCCGGACAAGCAGCTTGCCGCCAACGAGTTCGCGCGGGTACTCGCAGGTGGCGGCCAGGTCGGATTGAGCGATTTGACGCGAACGGAACCGTTGCCTCGGGATCTCGATGACCTGTTTTCCTGGATCGCGTGCATCGCTGATGCGCAACCGCTTAACGCCTATATCGCACGTCTCTGCGCCGCCAATCTGGCGGTACGGATCGTCGAAGAACACAACCAAGTGCTCGCCGAATTTGTGAATGGGATACGCACGCGGCTGCTCGCCGCCGAGGTCGCGACCGGACTACAGAAGCTTGTACTGCCAGGCTTCGATTTTGAGGCTGCCAAGAAACTCGCCAGACATGCTCAGGAAGCGATTGCTCAGGGCAAACTTGGCTACGCCATCGTCACGGCAATCAAGTCAGCGTAGCGAGAATGGTTGCAGGAAAGGCGCAGCAGACGACAAGTCCAGCGAGCGTCGCGGCGAACGGCGTCAGCGTCGTGATGTCCTGCTGCAATGCCGCAAGGTCAATCATGCATGTTCTCAAGCAATTTTCCGACGCTAAGGATCGCGGCGATATTGTTCTTAATTGGGAAGCCGGGCAAACCTCGGCACCCGACAAGAGGACCATCGCGGGTGGCCGCGATATCGGAAACGTGGTCGTGCGGCCCACGGCCGATAAAGATGTGCACTATTGCTTCGCCTCGTCCTATGATGCGGCAGCACGCCGGGCCGGCGGTTCGTATCCGCCGGGACCGAAGATCGCGTTCACCGGCGGGCTCGAGTCGACGATCACCGCCTGATCTGGGCCGGCTCGACAAGGGTCCACGTCAAGCTAACGCGGGCTATGTTGCGGCGAGCCCCAGCTCCATCCGTCTCTTCTTCGACAAGCCCTGTGCGACGATGGAATGGGATTGGCGGATGTAGTCCTGCAACGCCCCATCGGACAGCCCCGGCTTTGCGAAATGCTGGATCCATTTCATCCCGCGCGACGCAAGATAAGGCGCGGGACGCAAGCCGGGTTGCTCCTTCAGCATTTCGTATGCGATGTCGCCGACCTTGAAGGTGAAGCTCGGCTCGTCATCCTGCCAGCCGCCGATCGCAAACACCTTGCCGCCGACTTTCCAGACATGCGATCCGCCCCACTGCACGACATAAGTGGTGGCAGGCAGGCCACGGCAGAATTCGTTGAATTCCTCGTAGGTCATATTCCTTCGTTCGTCCTCTCTGAACCGGGGCGGTTCTGCGGATGCCCACGGAGGCTGTAGCGTCCGGTGGGGACCCATGACCCGTCCCGTCGCCACCCGTCTTTGGCTAGTTTATCAGCGGCGCCGGTGGTGGCGGAAGGCGCCACCCTCACATCTTTTGTCACGGAGGTCACCGCCATGCTTGTCGTCGGGCTCATCCTCAGCCTGTTCGGAATCGGCCTGTTCTGCTGGCTGATCTTCACTCTTGCTGTCCGCGCCTTGCCGTTCTCCGTCGGACTGACGGCGGGCATGGCCGCGTTTCACGGCGGCGCCCGTGGATGCCGTGCGCGAAGATCTCTTGCCGTGCCATGGCGACGAGTCACTCCACAGGAGTTCGTCATCCAGTTTGTCGTTGCAACCTTCCTCACCGTGCTGATTTGGTGCCTCCAGCGAAAGCCGTACCAATTGACGCTATGTTCCGGCGCCTGGCGATTAGCGGCATCGGATCGTTGGAAAAAGTGACGAGCGCGGTGGGGATTGGCCTTCCGCGCCTCGATGCGGCCGCGACCTGTCAGCGGAACGGTGGGATTTACGGATGTCGGGCGAACGGTAGAAGGAACGGCGTCAGTCTGGGGGAGACCGCAGTGATGTCTTGAGCGTGGCCATGCATTTCTTTGGTTTGAAAAATTGACGCGCTTCACAACCGCGTCGTCACGGTCGGCAGCCAGTCGGGCATAGCGCGCGTCAAGATGGCCTCGGTGATCCTGTCGAGGCCGGTGAGGACAAAGGCGCCGAGACCAACGAAGGCCCCGCCCAGCAAAGGTCTGGCGGTGCGCGACATTCGCGCCAGCCAATCGCGCCGCGCAGAGATGGCTTGTCTCGAGCCGTAAGTGAGCGCGAGGATCGGCGTTACCGCACCGAGACCGAAACTGATCATGGTTGCCGCCGCGGCGCCGACATTGTCGCCTTGCGCGGCGAGTCCGATTGCTGCCCCAAGCGTCGGACCTGAGCAAGGAGACCAGATCACCCCGAGCAGGGCGCCAAGGACGAACTGGCCGCCAATTCCAGACGGCTGAATTCGGTCAAGCAGGGTTTGTCCTTTTGTCGCGACGGGCATCGCGACGGTCGCTAATCTGCCTTGAAGCGACGGGACGAGAAGGATGATTCCCAGGCCTGTCATCAGGGCCGCGATCGCGAGGCGCAACGCGGATGGATCAAGTCCGATGCTGAAGCCGGCCGATGCGATGACAGTTCCGACCCCGGCAAAAGAAGCCGATAGCCCCGCGGCCAGAGCCAAGGGTCCCAATGCATGTCGCTCGATCGCTCCGAACAAGATGATCGGCAGTATCGGCAGCACACAAGGGGACAACGTCGATAACGCGCCGGCTGCGTAGCCGAGCGCCAAATTGCCAACACCGGGCATAGTCAGAATGCCTTCGCGATCAGCGCGCGGATAAGGCTCGGGTCGGTTTCGCCGGTCGACCGCGCGACCTCCTTGCTACCTCGGAAGACGATGAGCGTGCTCTGGTACTGAACGCGAAACTGCTTCAAGACGTCTTTTGCAGTGTCAAAATCGGCTTCCAGGACGACCAAATCCGGCTTTTCTCGCTCGATCTGCTCAACGATCGGCCGTTGCTGCCTACAGGTCGGACACCAGGATGCGGTGACGTCGACGAGGATCACCTTTTCCGCGGCCTGGGCGGATTGAAACGCCTTGGCATCGAACGGCTGCCCCGCCCAAGCGACAAGCGACGACGCAAGGAGCGTCGCCGCGACCAGCAAAACCTTACAGAGTTTGGAATGCATGATCTTTCGGTCTCCGTTGCATGCCGCGAACCTCGAGGTTCTCGGAGCGGTTCGCTCGGAACACCGAAAAGGTTACCCGGTCACACAAAAACACCGGCTCGAACGAGAAGGAGCCGGCGCATCGAGACGAAAACGCCGCAGCACCTTGGACGGCGCCATGCTGCCTCACATGTTGTGGAGGAATTCGATGAGGTCGCTGGCAGCAGCCGACGACCAATCTGCGGCGCCCGGCATGTAGCCCACGACCCATCCGGAGCTTGCGATGAGATAGGTGATGGGCATCCCGTAAAGGGCGAACGGCGCGTTCCTGCTATTGGCGCTGTCCGAATATGCGACAGAGCCGTTGGGGTCCAGATAGATCGGAAGGGTTCGCAGCTCGAGGTCTTTGACGAAGCGCTCAACCGCCTGTCGGCTGCCCCCGTCCTCCGAAACGGCGACGACATGCAGGTTGGCGCGCCAAGCTGCGCCGTATTGTCGCTCAAGAATGGGTAATTCTGTCCGGCAGGCGGCGCACCACGATGCCCAAAAATTCAAAAGGATCGGCTTACCCCGAAGCGACACGAGATCGATGGTGCCACCCTCCAAACGAAACAGCCTGATCGATGGGAGCTCTAGCTGCGGCCGAAGGATCGTGAACTGATATCTGCCGGATTGGAAGCTGGGGACATCGACCGCTTGCGGTGACGCGATCGCCGTGCTTCCGAGGGACGCAAGCGTCCCAACTAGTCCCGAGAGGACGATATCCCGCCGCGTCGGGGCTTTGACGCCGGGGCGAACCGGAGCAGTGTCTGATCAGCTGCTAACCATCGGCAGGCTCGATATGCGTTCGCGTCAACCGGTTATCTCGTCAATCTGTAGCGTCGGTGAAGAGCGAGGAACGGCCGGCCGAAACGCGATAAAGGGTAGGAGCGGGTTTGGCAGCCAGTACATCCATCCGACAAAGGGCTCTCGCGTTCCGTCGGGGAGTCGCAGATCGAGCCAAACGTAAAGGAATTTGTAGATGCAGAGCCCCGGTACCCAATTCGGTCGCAGGCAGTTCGTCTTCAAGCATTTTCGGCTGATGTAGAGATTCCCTTCAAACGGCGTAATACCCCAAAATCCGAGCGGTCCCTCGGCAATGATCGCGCCGCTTGGTCGATGAGTTATGCGGATGGAGCGCATTGCCGTCGTTCGCATCTTTTCGCTCCTCCTGTTCCGAAACTCGGCCCTTGTGCAGGCATTTCACTCCTGAATATTCGTTCCTTGGGTGGGAAAGGTTACCGGATCACAGAAAATGGTGGTGCCATACCGACCAACCCTGACGGCGCCAGAATGTTCGGCAGCCGACCTCGAAGGAGGGGCAGCCCTCCACAAGAATCGTCGGCACCGCGTAACTTCGGCCCGGCAAAAGCGAACTGGTTCAAAGATGAAATTGCACTGCCTCGTCTTGGCGCCCAAAATTCGATAGTCTGCAGGCCGACGGAGAGAAGGCCATGGCCACTAACTCGTCGGGTGCCGTGAGGGCTTGTGTCTTCGATGCCTATGGCACGCTATTCGATTTTGCGTCCGCGGCGCGCCGCTGCCGCGATGTGCTTGGTGATAGCTTCGACAGGCTGACCGCCCTTTGGCGCGAAAAGCAGCTCCAATATACCTGGCTTCGTGCCGCACAAGGACGGCATGCCGATTTCTGGCAGGTGACGGGTGACGCCTTGGATTTCTCGTTGGAGACCCTGCTGCTCGATCAGCCTGGGCTCCGCGATCGTTTGATGGAGCTCTATTTGACTCTCGACACCTTCCCGGAGGTGCCCGACGTCCTCCGGCAGTTGAAAGCCGCAGGATTAAAGACCGCGATCCTGTCGAACGGAACGCCTGCGATGCTCGATTCGGCTGTAAAGAATGCCCGAATCGACGGCTTGCTCGATATCGTATTGTCGGTCGAGGAGGTTGGCGTCTACAAACCGGATCCTCGAGTCTATCAGCTCGCGGTCGACCAGCTGGGCATTCCAGCTTCGCAAATCTCCTTTCAATCCTCGAATGCGTGGGACGCCTATGCGGCGTCGTCCTTTGGAATGAAAGTCGCCTGGTGCAATCGGTACCGACAGCGCAAGGAGCGTCTGCCGGGCAGGCCCGATTACGAAATCGAAACGCTTGCCGAATTGCCGAGAATCGTCGGTGCGGTTCGAAACGTGTGAACGCAAGCTTAGGAGACACATGTTGACATTGAGGCTCGCGTGTCGATTTGCGCTCTCTGATGGTGTGCCTCGCCGTTCGTTTTTTGTCGCCCTTATCGTGGGGGCAGTGTTGAACCTCATTAATCAGGGCGATGCGCTGTTTGGCGGGATGGCGATCAGAAGGCGGTTTGCCCTGCGGAATGAACGGATTTGTCGAGTTTGCGCGCGCGGGGGGCCATCGGCGCGGCAGACTGATCCGATCATCGGATTATCCCAAAAAAGGATATATTTAACTCTGTTGCTCTATTCTTGTCCTTCCAGTGGACTTCCCCGCCAGGGGAAGCGAATGCCGTCACGGTCAATTCGGAAGGCAGACAGATGGGTGCATTATGCGGAATCCAGCGCCCGCGAAAATCTCATAGAGCACGTCTTCCTCGGCGAACTATTGCGGGGGCTATGGCGCAAGAACGTGCGGGATCTGGAGGTGTTGCGGCCCGAGGTCGACAGCGGAGGATATGATCTGGCATTGGAATTCAGGGGCTTGACCCGGCACGTACAGCTCAAGTCGAGCTACAGGGGAGCACGGCGAGCCGAGGTGACCGCAAGCGTGCTGGAGCGACCCTCCGCCTGCATCCTCTGGTTATTCTTTGATCCGGAACCGGTAGGCCAGCCGGCTCTCCAGAAACCGGCGGTTATATGCTGGCGGCTCGGTCTCAAACAGCTCGCGCCATTTCGCCTTCAATATCGGGGCCGAGGCCCCTTTTAGGGCCGCTATCTGCGACAAAACCGAGTCATTCATCGTCGGAAATCCTCAAAATCACCGCCTACATCACCGCCAACAACCCGCTCACAGTCGAGCGAACTATCGGCTTGGACCGGCAAATTTGGACTGGACTTTCGGCCCCGAAGACGCAAAAGGCCGGCCGCCAAAATGGTGGCGATTTCGGTGAGATGGTCATGCGGGACTTCTATGGGCATGCGCAATTGAACGGCAGCCCTTCGTGGTATGTCTACGATTTCACATGAAACGGTAGCGCAGCGCAGACCATCGTATTCGGACGTACCCAGAAAACCGCAAACGCTTGTGAAGAACTCCCGCAAAGCTGCTGAATCGTGATTGCGACGAGGCAAAATTGCGCAGTGATTCGATCGCCGCACATGTCAAATGAGAATCCGGACTTTGAGGGATGGACCCTTGAAGACACGGTGCAGCGAGTCGGCGATCCGCTTCGTCCAGCGCTCGAGCAGCGCTTAATCGTACTAGGCCGCCTCGGGAAAAAGGCGTTCGAGCTTCACGTCATCGGAGATCCCGAAGTTGAACGTCTCGGCGCAATTGCAGTGTCCGATTGCGCGAAATTGGCAGATGTCTATTTCGCGGGTGAGGGGTGAGCTAACTGCCGCCGATGCACCCACCGCGCTGCACCCAGAGCCGCAGCGCGATAAGGACACCGGTAATAATAAAGAAGAGATCAAAACTGACTCTAACAATCCTTTCCCCAAACCCCTTTCCACCGCGCAAGGCGAATCTAAGCAGGCTTGCCAAGATGAGTTTACCAACTTTGGGGAACGGGCTTTGGCAGACGGCCGGCATCCGGTGTACGTCGGCTCGAAGCCTCATCAAGCGTGGTTGGACTACCGCGGTGCGGATGGCATGCCTGGGTTTGTCGATCGAGCAACCATCGGTGGCAAGCCACGCGCGATCGTCTGGATGCCTTCGCTCTATCCGCCCAAGGGTCCAGCACAGTAACGCGTATTGCCAGTCTGGGAGTTCCAATTGGGCTGGAAAAGGGACCCCAAGCCGTCGTCGCCCCAGAAGTTGCCGCTCGCAACGGCGACATCGGCCGTAGGCCGGCGCGTCACAAAGCCGCCCTGCGGCTGGTTGTTCAGCACCGCGACGAACTCGGTGCGATAGTTGGTCTCGCCGCTCAGCAGCTCGTCCGAGATGATGATCGAGGATCGCGGCAATGCGGTCGGCGTTTTGAGCTGATGCGTCGCAGAATTATTAGTACACCGTGCGACGGACAGCGACCCCCCGCGGCGCGACAACAACGCCACGGGCAACAGGACGGACGACGGGCCGTGCGACGACGGCGGCCCCGCCGGCGGCGACGCAGCCTGCGCGAACCACGCCGCGAGCGCAGACGACGGCGCTTGCCTCCATCGTGCTCAAGGCGATGAAGCTTCCTGCCAGCAAAAGAGGGATCATCAGATGTTTCATTACTGCTCTCCTTGGGTTGTAAATCGATCATACCGTCAATCGCGATTCCGCATCGTTTGGCGACTTAGCGCTGCGTTGCTGCTTAGGCCGCGGAGGCAACTGCCGGTCTCTTTGCAAGCATAGCTCGTCGATCGTGAATCAATCCCTCCAGCCGGTGGGCTGCCACATTCAACGTCGCGTCATCCACCGCGCTCTCGTCTCCCGCAGCGGATTTGGCGCGCTGTTCTTTGAGAATGTCGTCAATTTCTTCTTCGATATCTGACAACTCAGCCTCAGAATCGACCTTCCGGATCCGGCGCCCCAGGGCATAGAGGCTGTCCAGAGGGCCTTCGCTCGTTGGGGGGTTGCCGATACCGAGGAATTTCCAGCCCGCCGCGAGTACCGTCGCGATGCCGCCGAGCACCATCGGCGTCAGGTAGATCCAGTTGCCGTATTCATCCATGAAGCTCTGCGTGGTGCTGTTGTAGACGGCCGCCGCCCCGCGGTGCAGCGGAAGGTAGGCATCCTGGTCGGTGCTAGGCGCGGTGATCTGCGCGAAAATGGGTTCTTCGTGCATGAGATCCCTGCGGACGCTCAAGATCGTCTGCGTGAGGGTTGTGACCAGATCCGATCCGAGCGTCTTGCCGGCGACCAGGTACAGGTTGGTCCTCAAGGTGGTCACGTCGTCGTCCGGAACGGGCGGAGCTCCCCGCAGCGTGCCCTTGGGAACGTCGAAGCTCTCATAGGCGCGTTCGGCCTGCGCGATGGCGCCTGCGGACTCGATCTCGATCAATGTCGGCAATGCCTTTGGGCCCTGCCGGAAGATGTCGCGCACCATCGACAGATATTTTCCGGCCATGGGAATCACGACGAGCAGCGCGCTCATCTCCTTGAATTGAATCGCACGGCGGGCATCGGGCAGGGCGATGTCCCTGAACACCTTCTCGCGATCGAACCCGTATTCCTTGCTGAGCACGTCGACGATCTTGGTGTTGGCGTCGCCTCCGAGCACGCCCACGCGGCGCCCCTTCAGCTTATCCATGCTGTCGATCGTCGAACCCGGCGGCGCGATGACGAGTGCGACCACGTGGCTCATGACCACCACGGCCTGGGCCTTCGAAAGGTCGCCCACGTCTCCGCGGACCACCGCGAGATCCACCTTGCCGTCGGAAAAGGCCTTGGCGGCCCCGAGCGCGGTGCCGCTGTCCACGACGTTGAGCCGCACCGACGCACTGTTCGAGGCGAGCCGGCTGGCGATGGTGGACATCGCCTTGGCGGCCTCGCCGTCGATCGAGCCCACCGCGACGCTGAGCGTCACCGGACGGGTCCAGTACCGATAGGCAAGGAGGCCAGCGCCGGACACGACGCCGACGACGCTGACGAGCAGGACGAAACGAAGCCAGAATGGTAGCTTCAGTGATTTCATCGTCATCGCTCCAAGTTGGAGGAGTCATCGATCGGTTTGCCGCCGCAAGCCGCCTTTAGTTTTTCGGAAGCTTTCGCGCCAACTGCGCGTCCTGAATGCATGTCAACAAATCGACGTAGCTTGGCGGATCGGCTTCGGCGTCGGCCTTGTTGCCAACTGCTTCGCTGGTGCACGTGACGCGGTCGGAGTTCACGAACCCCAACCATTGTGTCTCGAGCTGATCCTTTGCCTGCTGTTCGTCGTCCATGCATCGCTTTATCGTGGCGTTCATGCCGGCGTTGGGATCAAACGCCGAAGCGCTGTCGACCTTGCAGCCGCGTGCAATATCGAATGCGGGAGGGTGGTCCGCGACCGCGACGACCAGTTGCGACGAAAGGACGATCATCGAAAAGTGCATCAGCATGGGGTGTTCCTCGCTAGTTTCACGGGACGATGCGCTGCGGCGAATGACGCCGACCTGTTCGAGCGCCATTCTCTCCGTCAGAGAGGCTAATTTCGCAAAGGTGCCACAAGCAGTCATCGCATGACGCAACCTTTGGGAACGCCGCGAGTCTTGCAGACGACAACGGGTTTGGCAGCCGGAGCTACAGCAGCCGGTCGAGCAACGCAGCCCTTCGGAACACCGACCGTCTTGCAATAGACGACGGCATTGGCCGGCCCGGCACTCATGGAGGCTCCAATAAGCAGCGCGAACCCAACGCATGACAAACCGATGACTCGAAACATGATAATTCCTCCACCGCAGGCAGAACCCCTCGTAAGGCTTGCTCAGTTAAGAGGCCGTTTGTCTAGTCGCCTTTTCATTTGAATGACACAGGGCGCACTCACTCCATGTCCGGTCCGGGTCATGAACGGACTTGACGCGCTTGAAATGCGATGTCCGCTGCTCTCCCGAAAACAGACGCCTATCGGACGTCGTCGCAAGGTGGGCTTTTTGTATTTAATTCCGGCTTTGCGAGTATGAACCAGGACCACCGGTCCAGAGCCGATAAGCTCCAGAGATTTGACCGCCCCCCATTCAGCTTGAGCGGAGGCACTTGCCCGCCAATTTTATGCGATCACCTCGTCCGCGGGTCAGGAGCGATGGTGGGAATTGATGTCGTGCCCCGA
>WNEZ01002142.1_pt1 | contig 23039 bp, 22 predicted proteins | sample 5400521 | NCBI WGS metagenome assembly WNEZ01 (sample SAMN13153339, study PRJNA577476) | soil metagenome | isolation source: 120 cm saprolite under Douglas fir tree site 2 hole 1 replicate 1 | place: USA:California | collected 2015-04-18
GGCCGCGCGGTGAGCAGCGGTCCGTCGAGGAGGCCGGCGACGCTGTGGATCGCGGTCACCTCGATTGCCTCGTCGAGCGCAAGCCCTGGCAGGATCGAGGGGAGCCGGCGGGCGAGCATCGTCTTGCCGGAGCCCGGTGGGCCGATGAGCAGGACGTTGTGCCCGCCGGCGGCCGCCACCTCGAGCGCGCGCTTGGCGTGGACCTGGCCGCGCACGTCGGCCAGGTCGCCGGTGGCGGGTGGGGCGGCGGCGAGGAGCGCGGCGGCGTCGACGGCGGTCGGTGCGCGGAGGGACTCGCCGCGGAGATGTGCGATCGCCTCCGAGAGCGTCTCGACCCCGAACACCGGTGGCCCGCTCGCGAGGGCGGCCTCGGCAGCGTTGACGGCCGGGACCATGAGGGCCTGCAGCGCCGCGCGCCTCGCCGCGGCGGCGATCGGCAGGGCGCCGCGCACGCCGTGCACGCGACCGTCGAGGCCGAGCTCGCCGAGTACGCACCACGAGCTCGGCTCCGGCAGATCGCCCTGCGCAGCCATCACGGCGAGCGCGATGGGGAGATCGTAGGCCGCGCCTTCCTTGCGCACGCCTGCGGGCGCGAGGTTCACGGTGACCCGACCGGTCGGATACTTGAAGCCCGCGTTGCGGAGCGCGGCGCGGATGCGATCGCCGGCTTCGCGCACGGCGCCGTCGGGGAGACCTACCGTGGTGGTGTGCGGCAGTCCCGAGGACGCGTCGACCTCGACGTCGACGACGATCGCCTCGATGCCGCGGAGGGCGCCGGAGCGGACGCGGGCGAGCATGGGGAAGGCGTGCCGCGGCGCGCGTGTCGAGGCAATGGCTACGACTGGAATACGATCGAACGACGCGAGGAGCCGCGCTGGCCCCGGCGTCGCGCCGCTCACTCGATCAGCCCCGCGTGCCGCGCGGCCACCAGCGCGTCGATCGCATCGACGCGCCGGATCACCCGGCGCACCTCCTCGGCGAACGCGCGCCGCCGCTCGGCCAGGTCCGGCGCGCCCGGCTCGACCAGGCTCCGGTTCCGCGCCAGGCGGAGCGCCGTCGCGAACAGCCCCTGCGAGACCGACTCCGCGTTCCGGATGCGACGCTGGAGGACGTATTGCTGCCCGAGCGCGAGGCAGCTGCGCAGGACCTCCTCCTCGTCGAACGCCGCCTCCGGCGGGCGGCGCTCGAGCGCGTCGGCGACCACGCGGTAGGCCTCCACGAACGGGCGCAGCACACGGTGCGCGCTGAAGGGACGGAAGCGCCGCAGAAGGATCTGGATCGCGGCCGGACCCTCCGCCACGCGCCGCTCCCAGTCCGGATCGTGGAGGCTCACCTCGGCGCGCATCTCCTCGCGGAAGGCCTCCTTGTCGGTGAAGAAGAACTCGAACTTGAGGAGGTCGCGGAGGCGCATGGCCTCGTCCCAGAACTCGGCGCCGGGATCGGCGACCCCGTCCTCGGCCGCGCGCAGGAGGGCCAGCTCCGCGATCGCGCCGTTCACGAAGAAGTGGAGGATGGTGTTGCGGTAGTAGGACGCGATCAGGTGCTTCTCGGGGCCGATCGCGTACACCGCCTCGGGGCCCTCGGCGAAGCAGGTGACGATGCCGTTCTCGACCAGGGCGTCGAGCGTGCGCTGCACGCCCGCCGGGGTGTCCAGGTCGAGGTCGCCGGCGGTCGGCAGGTCACGGCGGCGGACGTAGTCGAGCAGGTTGCGCAGCGAGGCGATCGTCTCCGCGACGCTGAGCGCGCGGCTCGACACGCCGAGGAGGGCCAGCGTGACCAGCGAGGTCGCCGTGATCGGCGTCACCCGGTTGATGCGCACCGACACCTCGAAGGCGAGCTTCTGGAGGGCGAGGCTCTGCTCGTTCGGGTCGGGCTCCGCCCCGGGGTCGGGCGGGCCGAGCGCGCGCGCCAGCGAGAGCGGCTCGCCGAAGCGGATGTAGATCTCGCCGTAGCGGCGGCGGAGCGCGCGCACGAACTTGAGGAACCAGCCGAAGCTCTCCGCCTGCTTGTGCCCGCCGCGTTCCTCGGCGGCGTAGCCCGCGACGTCCTGGATCTGGTCGTAGGCGATCGACACCGGGACGAGGAGCACGTCGTCGCTCCTGCCGCGCCGGTAGGCGTCCACCACGTAGGCGAGCAGCCCGAAGCGCGGCGGCATGAGCTTCCCCGAGCGCGAGCGCGTCCCCTCGATGTACCACTCGAGCGGGAAGCGCTTCTCGACCAGGTAGTCGATGTACTGGCGGAGCACGAACTTGTAGACCTCGTTGTCCTTGAAGCGGCGGCGGATGAAGAAGATGCCGGTCCGCCGCATGAGCGCGCCCATGGGGAAGAAGTTCATGTTGATGCCGCCGGCGGTGTGGTTGGGCGGCAGGCCGTTCTCGTAGAGCGCGTACTTGAGCACCAGGCTGTCGAGCATCGACTTGTGCGTCGGCAGGAAGACCAGGGGGTGGCGCTGGCCGAGCGCCGCCAGGGCTTCGAGCTGCGCGTGGTCGTAGTGCAGGGTCTCGCCGTAGCCCTGCGTGTACATGTAGCGAATCAGGTTGGCGGCCAGGTCGATGTGGTGCGGGCTGTGCTGTGCGGCGATCTCGCGCAGGTAGCGGCGCGCGTCGCGCGTGATGCTCGCCTCGTCGCGGCCGAGGCCGCGCGCGAGGCGCGCGATCCCGCCGCGAAAGGCCGGGCGCGCGACGATCTCCTCCTCGAGGAAGCGCGGCACCTTGTAGCGCGCGCCGCGGAGCCGCCGCTCCGCGCGCTCGAGCGCGAGCGCCGCCTGGCGCGCGACGAAGTCCGGGAGCCCGGCGGTGTGCGCCGCGTCGGCCCCGCCCGCGCGCCGCCAGCGCTCGCGCAGCTCCGAGGCGGGCGCCGGCTCGCCCGCGACGATGCGGCAGCGGTGCGGGCTCCGCCGCAGCACGCGCGCCTGGCGGAGCCGTCCCGGGTCGCGCGGATCGCCGAGCGTGAGCAGCCGCGCCAGGCGGGCCGCCCGCACGCCGTCCTGCGCGGCCGGGAGCCACGCGACACGCAGCGGCGCCAGCAGCGGATCGTCGCCCAGCGCGAGCGTCGCCTCGAGCCGCGGATCGACCCGCCCCGCGCGCCGCCGCCGCGAGGGAGGGATCGCGACCACCTCGTAGGACGCGGGAGCGGTGCCCGCGGGGCGCGCGCGCCCGATCCACTGCTCGAGGAGGCGGCGCTCGAGCGGGCTCGAGGCGTCGAGCAGGAAGACGACGCGGCGCCCGTCGCTGGGCGGCCAGCGCGGCTCCTCCGGAAGGACGCGCGAGAGGGTCGACGGGGCCGCCACGGGCGCGGATTCTAGCCAAGCCGGGCGTCGGGCGGGAAGCCTCGACCACCGGCCACGGGCGGAGGTATCTTCCCGCGCGGGCTTCGCATGGCGCTCCACTCCGAGCTGACCCGTGAGATCGACGAGGGGCCCGGCGGCCCCGCGGTCGGCGCCTTCTTCGACGTGGACGGGACGCTGATCGCCGGCTTCTCGGCGGTGGCCTTTCTGCGCGACCGGCTGACGAGCGGGCAGATGCGGGCGCGCGACCTGGCCGACGCGGTGCTCAGCACCGTGCGCTTCGAGCTCGGCCGGGTCGGCTTCTCCGGCCTGATCGCCAGCACGGCGGCGTGGCTGCGCGACGTCCCCGAGAAGGAGCTCGAGGAGCTCGCGGAGCGCATCTTCACGGGCGCGCTCGCGACCGCGATCTACCCCGAGTCGCGCGCCCTCGTGCAGGCCCATCGCCGGCGCGGCCATACCCTGGCCGTCGTCTCGTCGGCGACGCGCTACCAGATCGAGCCGATCGCGCGCGAGCTCGGCATCCCGAACGTGATGTGCACGCGGCTCGAGGTGCAGAACGGGCGGCTCACCGGGCGTCACCTCTGGCCGACGGTGTACGGCGGCGGCAAGGCGATGGCGGCGCGCACGCTGGCGCGCGAGAAGGGCGTCGACCTCGCGCAGAGCTACTTCTACACCGACAGCCACGAGGACCTGCCGCTGCTCGAGATCGTCGGCCGGCCGCGTCCGACCAACCCGGACCGCCGGCTGGTCGCCGTCGCCGCCCGGCGCGGCTGGCCGGCGCGCCGCTTCACCACGCGGGGGACGCCGCTGGTGACCGACATGGTGCGCTCCTCGCTGGCCATCGCGAGCATCGTGCCCTCGTTCCTGCTCGGCGCCGTGCCGGGGGTGCTCAACTGGAGCCGGCGCGACATGGTGAACCTCGCCATCACCACCTGGGGCGAGCTGGGCACCGCGCTCGCCGGCGTGCACCTTCGGGTGCGCGGCGAGGAGCACCTCTGGTCGCATCGCCCGGCGGTCTTCATCATGAACCACCAGAGCGGGATCGACGCCCTGCTGATCTGCAAGCTGCTGCGGCGCGACTTCGTCGCGGTGGCGAAGCAGGAGGCGCGACGGAATCCGATCTTCGGACCGGCCTTCGCCCTCGCGGGCACCGTGTTCATCGACCGCTTCGACCGCCAGAAGGCGATCCACGCGCTCCGGCCCGCGATCGAGGCGCTGAAGGCCGGCACGTCGCTGGTGATCGCCCCCGAGGGGACGCGGAGCGCCACCCCGCGCCTGGGGCCGTTCAAGAAGGGCGCCTTCCACATGGCGATGGGGGCCGGCGTCCCCGTCGTCCCCATCGTGTTCAAGAACGCGCTCGACGCGCTCCCCAAGCACGGGCTCGTGATCCGGCCCGCAACCGTCGAGGTGGTCGTGCACCCGCCGGTGCCGACCGACGAGTGGCGCGTCGAGGCGCTCGATCGCCACATCGCGGCCGTGCGCGCACTGTTCCTGGAGACGCTGGAGGAGTGAGGCGCGGGGGCTGCGCCCCCCCGGGGGATCCTTCATAGGAGCCGCCCGCTGGCGGCCCGGCTCGACAGCTTCGCCCTCGGGTTCGCGTGGCGGGGATAGCGTCCGCTTGACATGTGACTAAAGAGTCACCTATGGTCGGCGCGTGGACGCGGTGTTCAGGGCCCTCGCCGATCCGACCCGGCGGAGCCTGCTCGACCAGCTCTTCCGCAAGGACGGGCAGACGTTGAGCGCGCTCGAGGGACGCCTCCCGATGACGCGTTTCGGTGTGATGAAGCACCTGAAGCAGCTCGAGGAGGCGCGCCTCGTGGTCACCAAGCGGCGAGGGCGCGAGAAGCTCCACTTCCTGAACCCGGTCCCCATCCGGTTGGTCCACGACCGCTGGGTGAGCAAGTACGCCGAGCCCTGGGCCGCTGCGCTGAGCGGCCTCAAGAACAGACTGGAGAATCCCATGGAGAAGGTCTTCGAGATCTACTCCGCACCACCCCGGAGCGCCTCTGGGAGGCGATCATCGACCCCGAGATCAGGGGCAAGTACAACTTCGGCGTCCGGATCAGCTCGGACTGGACGCCCGGCTCGCGCTTCGAGATGAGCCACGCAAAGGCCAACGGACTCCTCGGCGAAGGGGAGATCCTCGAGGTCGACCCGCCGCGCCGGCTGGTCCAGAGCATGGTGGCCCTCTGGAGCGACGACGTGAAGCGCGAGGGCACCTCGCGGGTCACCTGGGAGATCGAACCGATCGGCGACTCCTGCCGCCTGACCGTCACCCACGACCAGCTTCGCGAGGGCGCGAACCGCGAGCTCTACGGCGGCTGGCCGATGATCCTCTCCGGCCTGAAGACGTGGCTCGAGACGGGCGAACTGCTGACCACTCCGGGATCCCTGCGCTACGGCTGAGCCGGGTCTCATCCTCATCGCCGACGGCGGCCGCGCCTTGCAAGCACCTGGACTCGGCGGCGGGCGCCGTGCTTGGATGCCGGCGAATGCGCACCAGCCGGGCCGTCGTGCAGACCGCGCCGCGCCGGCTCGAGCTGCGCGAGCTACCCATCCCCGACATCGACGACGACAGCGCGCTGCTCCGCGTCGAGGCGTGCGGCATCTGCGGCAGCGACGCCGAGCAGTACGCGGGCGTGCTGCCCGTTCGCCTCCCCGTCGTGCCGGGGCACGAGCCGCTCGGGGTGATCGAGCGCATCGGGGACCGGGCGGCGAAGCGATGGGGCGTCAACGTCGGCGACCGCGTGGCGGTCGAGTCGATCATCCGCTGCGGCCACTGCCGTGCCTGCATCGCGGGCCGCTACCAGCTCTGCCGCGGCCGCGGCGGTCTCTTCGGGCACGGCTACGTCCCGCTCGAGCGCCCGCCCGGCCTGTGGGGCGCGTACGCCGACTACATGTACCTCGACCCGCTCTCGATCGTGCACCCGATCCGCAAGGACATCCCGGCCGCGGTCGCGGTCATGTTCAACCCGCTCGGCGCCGGCTTCCGCTGGGCGGTCGAGATCCCCGTCACCGGGCCGGGCGACAGCGTGCTCGTCCTCGGGCCGGGGCAGCGCGGGTTGACGAGCGTGATCGCGGCGCGCGCCGCGGGCGCGGACACGATCATCGTCACCGGGCTCACGCGCGACGCGCGGAAGCTCGCGCTCGCACGCGAGCTGGGCGCCGATCACGTGATCGACGTCGAGCGTGAGGACACCCGTGCCCGCGTGCGCGAGCTGACCGGCGGGCGCGGCGCGGACGTGGTGATCGAGGTGACGGCCAACGCCGCCGAGCCCGTCGCCGAAGCGCTCCACTACGTCGCCAGCGGCGGGCGCATCGTGCTGGCCGGCGTGAAGGGGATGAAGGCGGTCCCCGACTTCGTGAGCGACCTGATCGTTCTCAAGGAGATCACCATCCGCGGCGCATTCGCGGTCACCAGCCGCGCCTACGAGTCGGCGATCCGCGTGATCGAATCGGGCCGCGTCCCGCTCGCCAGGATGCACACGCACGACTTCCGGCTCGAGGACACCGAGCGCGCGATCCAGACGCTCGCTGGCGAGCTGCCCGGCGAGGCGAGCATCCATTCCTGCCTGGTGCCCTAGTTAACCGAGCCCGGTCGCGTCCCAGCCGAGGTAGCGCACGCCGGGGAGCGGCTCGGGGGCGTGGAACTCGAGCGCGGCGCCCTCCGCGCACGTGAGCCGCCGCGGCGGGCCCCAGGCCGCGAGCGGGTGGCCGCGTCGGCGGAGCTCGAGCGCCACCGAGGCGACGTCGCTGTGTGCGACGTGGACGTCCCAGCCCGCGGGGTCCCGGTAGACGTAACCGGCGAGCGCGCGCGGATCGCACCACGCCTCGGCGCGCAGCGAGCGGGTCGCCGAGGTGGCGCGGAACTCGAGGCGCCCGGGAGCGCGGACCTCGACCCGGTTGCCGGCCAGGGCCCCGAGCCCGCAGCGGTCGACGACGCCGTGCGCGGTGCGCAGCCAGATGGGCACCAGGCGCGGCGCGCCCGGGCGACGCCGGAGGCGCACCGCGGTCGCCTCGAGGCAGGCGTTCACCTCCCCGTCGAAGCGCGGGCAGTAGAGCCAGAAGAGCTCCTCCACGCGCCGGCTGCCCCAGATGTGCTTCTGCACGGCCGGCGCGCTCTCGAGCTCGTGGCGGATGCCGTCGACGCTCACCCAGCCGCCGCACGCGATCTCGCTGTTGGCGTGCGCCACGCGCGTCGGGAGGGGCAGGTGATCGAGGAGCCACGGGACGCGCCGGGCGGCGCGCGCCGCCGGGGTGAAGCGGAGGGCCCACGCGATCCGGTGCGGGCCGCCCTCCACCTCGCCGCGGCAGACGCCGTTGCGCAGCTCGGCGGCGCCGAGGCGGATCGCGAAGCGCTCGCGCGTCCCGGCGTGGTACTCGCCCGCGTCGAGGATGTGCTTCATCGCGATCGCCGGCTCGGGCCCGCGTGCGTCGAAGGCCGCCGCCCAGAGCGTGGCGCGCGCCGCGCCGGGCTGGCCCGCCGCCGGGGCGAAGGTCGTGTAGCGGAACCACCAGGCGCGCGGCGCGGTGGGGTCGAATGCGACCAGGAACCAGATCTCGAAGAACCCGGCCTGGCCGCCCCAGCGCGGGCGGTTCGCGGCGTCGCTCGATGGCATGGTCCACCATTTGTACTGCGAGCGGGCGGCGGATGCACAATCCGTTGTCGCTAAAGGCCTTTCCGCCCACCATGGTCAGCACGATGACTCCGGCCCAACGCCAGCAGCGCCAGCTCGCACCGATCAAGACCGGCCTGTACGTGAAGGCCGAAAGCGGCCTCCAGCTCAGGAGCAGGAAGGTGCGCCTCGTGTAGCATCGCGTCTTCCAGCCCCGGCCGTCCGACCCGCTCGACTTCGAGGCGACCGTGGAGAGTACGCTGCTGGAGCTACGCGACCGTTTCAGCGTGCGCGAGGTGCGGTTCGACCCCTACCAGATGGTGGCCACCGCTCAGCGCCTGACGCAGGCCGGCGTCCCCATGGTCGAGTTCGCGCAGTCGGTGCCCAACCTCACCGAGGCGAGCAACAACCTGTACGAGACGATCAAGGGCGGCAACCTGCTCGCGTACTGCGACGACCAGCACCGGCTCGCGGTGCATCGGTCGGTCGCGATCGAGACGAGTCGGGGCTGGCGCATCGCGAAGACAAGGCGTCGCACCGCATCGACCTGGTGGTCGCCCTCGCCATGGCGGCGCTCGGCGCCACGAGGAACGGCCAGGCCGTCGGTGACGGCTACGTTGCGGCGCGAAACCTCGGGCGTGGCGTCAGGATTCCCGAAGGTCTCACTCGCGCCGACGAGGAGGACGCGATCGGCTACGCACGAGAGGAGCGTGAACGTGAAGCCCGCTCGCGCGCCTTCTTCGACGCGACTGCGGCCCCTTCTTCGACGTCACGCGCCGACTCTGGTAGGCAGGCGCGCGGGCGCGGTTAGGTAAGCGCCGCGACGGACGACGGCACGGGACAGTCCAGCAGGGTCAGCCCCGCTCGGGTCGTACTTGCGGCGCTGGATCGGTGGGCGGCGGCTGGGGTTTCCCCGCTCGGGGCACCGGCACACGCGATGGAAATGGTCGCCGCGGACGCGGGCGCAGTCGCGGTTGAAGTGCACGCGGATCTCGTACCGCGCGCCGCACTGCGGGCAGCCGCGCTGATTCGAGAACGGCGGCAGCGTCGCGACGTCTTGGGGCTCCGCCTGCATGCTGACCTCTACGTCCCCCTCGCCGGTACCACGAACGAGATCTCGCTGGAAGCGTGATCGCGGTCCCTCTTGCGCCGATCAGCCAGGGGGGCGTAGCATCCGCAGCACTCCCTGATACGCCCGCGCACGGCTCCCACGAGCGCACCACCGAGCGGCGCACACGACGCCACTCCCGACCCTCCGAGCCAGACCAGGGAGCATGGTCATGGTCGATGGCTCGGACCGGGCGACGTTCGATGACGTGGAAGTTGCTAGCGACGGCGTCATCCTGAGCTGCCGCGTTGGGAAGAAGGTCGTCTGGGTGCCCCCGCGGCGGATGCTGCCAGGCACGACGATCGCACGCAGGGGCGACCGGGGGCGGCTCGTCCTCTCGCGGGAAGTGGCTCTCAACCTCGGCCTCATCTAGCGGGAGCATCGGTCATGAGCTGCGACCTCTGCGGCGGCGACGCGAGAGAGACGAGACCGTCGAGGAGTATCGGTCGGAGTCCGTGGGAAGCGATCTCCTGCCACCGACTCGAATGCGGTCACCAATGGCACCGAACGACCGCACTGGTGGGCGTTAATGTGCCGGGCGTGATGCCGGAGGCACTCGCGCCGGTAGAATGCACCTGCCCTGACTACCTACCGCCGAAGCGCGACCCCAGCTAGGACGTAAAGTTGCAGTAACACTGCACCGACATGGCAGAGAGCGCCCGCCCCGACCATCTCGCTAAGTCGCCGGATTCCTACGCCGCGAGTCTGCCGGGTTGCTCACGTCTGTCCCTTTGCGCGATAGGAAATCCGTCCCGATGGCGCGCGACTCCTGGGACCCCGCGCAGTACGAGCGCTTCCACGACGAGCGGGCGCGCGCGTTCGTCGACCTGCTGGCGCTCGTGCGCCCGCGCCCCGGCATGCGCGTGGTGGACCTCGGCTGCGGCACGGGCGCGCTGACCGCGCGTGTCCACCGCGAGCTCGGGGCGCGCGAGACCCTCGGCATCGACCGCTCCGGAGCGATGCTCGCGCGGGCGACTCCGGGCAAGGGGCTTCGCTTCGAGATGGGCGATGTGGCGGCGTTCGCCGCCCGCGGGGACTACGACCTGGTCTTCTCGAACTCGGCGTTGCACTGGGTCGCGGACCACGCGGCGCTCTTCGCGCGTCTCACGGCGGCGCTCCGCGCGGAGGGCCAGCTCGCCGTGCAGATGCCCGCCAACTTCGATCATCCCTCGCACGTGGTCGCGGCCGAGGTGGCGGGCGAGGCGCCCTTCCGCGACGCCCTGGGCGGTCGTCCACACGAGGAGCGCCCCGTCATGCCACCGGAGGAGTACGCGCTGCTCCTCGAGCGTCTGGGCTACGCCGAGCAGCACGTGCGCCTCCAGGTCTACGGGCACCGCCTGGCGGCGCGTGACGAGGTGGTCGAGTGGGTGAAGGGCTCGCTGCTCACCGACTACCAGCGCCGCCTGCCCGCGGAGCTCTACGAGCCCTTCGTGGCCCGTTACCGCGAGCGGCTGTTGCCGCGGCTCGCGGACACGGCCCCGTACTTCTTCACCTTCAAGCGCGTGTTGCTCTGGGCGCGGCGCTGACGGCTCAGGAGCCCGGAAGCGGCGGGCAGGTCGTCGGCGCCGGCGCCTTCCCGGACTGGAACTTGTACTGCCGGTCGTAGGTGGACGCTGGCAGGTGCGGCGGCGCGTCCGCGCACCACTCGATGCCCGTCCCGAGCGCCAGGCGTGCAGCGATCCGGCCCTGCGACGCCTCGTCCAGCGTGTAGCCCCAGCCGGGACCGCCGCCGCGCACGTAGAGCTTGTAGGGCCGGACGTAGATCTTGAGGATCGTCCCGGTGGGGTCGGAATAGGTGTAGAGCGGTCCCGTCCCGGACCGCGTCCACCTCGCTGCAGGCAGGTCGATGCTGAAGATCTCCCCGCTGCCGGCCGAGTCGTAGACCGTGAAGGTCGCGCCGCCACCCGTCGCCCCTTCGGGCGTCGGGTCGCCGTCACTCAGCGGCGCGGGAGGGACCACCTGGTTCGCCACCGGATCCAGCTTGGTGCGGCTCTTCCACTTGACGTAGCGGCTGGCGGGGTTCGTCCCGTCCTTCAGCAGGATGATCCCGGTCGAGACGTCGACCTGCGTCTCGGCCCGTGCGGGCGCCGGGAATGTGCCGGTGGCGAGACCGAGCGCCAGGAGAAGGGCGAGGCGCCTCACGCGGCGAGCTTACGACGGTCCCGGCCCGCCTGGCGAGCAGAAAATTTCCCCGCCCTGTGGCCGTTTGCCACACTCGCGCGCCGTCGGCCGCCCGCAACTTCCTGGGCTCGCTGCTGGCACCACCCTTGCTTTTTTGCACGCCCCGATGCGCCGCATCCTCGATGTCTCCCTCGCCCAGCCGCTCGCCGTACTCGCTCTGACCGCGGCCTTCGCGGTCGCCGGGGCGGTCGCCTTCCGGCACCTGCCGATCGAAGCCTTTCCCGAGCTGGCCGACCCGCAGGTGCAGGTCATCAGTCTCTTCCCCGGGCACGCCGCCGAGGAGGTCGAGCGGCAGGTGACCCTGCCCGTCGAGCAGGAGATGAACGGGCTCCCGGGCCTCTCCCGCATGCACTCCTTCTCCCTCTTCGGGCTCTCCTTCGTCGTCCTCACCTTCGACGACGGGACCGACCTCTACTTCGCGCGCCAGCAGGTGAGCGAGCGCCTGGCCCTGGTCGACGTGCCCGAGGGCGTGAAGCCGCAGCTCGGCCCGCTCTCGACGCCCACCGGCGAGATCTATCGCTACACGCTCGTGGGCGAGGGCTACACGCCGATGCAGCTCCGCGAGCTCCAGGACTGGGTGATGGAGCGGCACCTGAAGCAGGTGCCGGGCGTCGCCGACGTGGTCTCCTTCGGCGGCTTCGTGAAGCAGTATCAGGTGCAGGTCGACCCGCAGCAGCTGCAGGCGCGCGGCGTGACCCTGCGGCAGGTGTTCGAGGCGCTCGGGCGCTCGAACGCGAACGCGGGCGGCAACTACGTCGAGCACGGCGAGGAGCAGTACGTGGTGCGCGGCCTCGGCACGCTCGCCGGCGCCGCCGACATCGAACAGGTGGTGGTGGCGGCCCGCGGCGGCATCCCGATCCGCATCGGCGACGTGGCGCGGGTCACGGTGGGCGCCTTCCCGCGCCGCGGCGTGGTGACGCGCGACCGGGAGCCCGAGGCGGTCGAGGGCATCGTGCTCATGCGCCGGGGCGAGAACCCATCGGTGGTCCTCGACGCCCTGCACGCGAAGATCGAGCAGCTGAACCACGGCATCCTGCCCCCCGGCGTCCACGTCGACACCTTCTACGACCGCGCCCGGCTGGTGTCCCGCACGCTCACCACCGTCACCCACAACCTGGTGCTGGGCGCGCTCCTGGTCGTGCTCGTGGTCGGCGTCTTCCTGATGAGCCTCCGCGCCGCCGTGGTGGTGGCGCTCGTCATCCCGCTCTCGCTTCTCGGGGCGTTCCTCTATCTCGAGCTGCGCGGGCTCTCGGCGAACCTCCTCTCCCTCGGCGCGGTCGACTTCGGGATCATCGTCGACGGGGCGGTGATCATGGTCGAGCACGTCGCGCGCCGGCTCGTCGGCGCCGGCGGCCAACGGCAGGCGCGCGCGGCGGTGCTCGAGGCGGCGGAGGAGGTGGCGCGGCCGACCCTCTTCGCGCTCCTCATCATCATCGTGGCCTACGTTCCCATCTTCTCGCTCCAGCGGGTCGAGGGCCGCATCTTCGCGCCCATGGCGAACACGGTGTGCGCGGCGCTGGTGGCGGCCCTCGTCTTCTCCTTCACGCTCGTCCCGCTGCTCAGCTTCCTCCTCCTGCGCCGGTCGGCGGGCCGCGAGGAGACGCCGGTCGAGCGTGCGGCGCTGCGCGCGTACCGCCCCGCGCTCGGCTGGGCGCTCGACCATCGCCGCGCCGTCGTCGGCGGGACGCTCGCGGTCCTCGCGCTCGGTCTCTGGCTCTTCGCGCGCCTGGGCACCGAGTTCCTCCCCGAGCTGAACGAGGGCGCGCTCTACGTGACCTTCACGCTCCCGCCCAGCATCTCGCTGCGCGAGGCCTCGCGCACCGTGGTGCCGCGGATCAGCGACCTCTTCCTCGCCCACCCCGAGGTGCGGAGCGTGCTCAGCCAGCTCGGCGGCCCCGACGACGGCACCGACTGGTCCACGCCGAACAACCTCGAATACTTCGTCGACTTGAGGCCGCGCGAGCAGTGGCCCCGCGGGATGACGACCGATCGGCTGGTGACCACCATGCGTGCCCAGCTCGCCGACATCCCGGGCATCGAGTTCAACTTCTCGCAGCCGATCAAGGACAACATCGAGGAGAACATCTCGGGCATGAACGGCCAGATCGCCCTCAAGCTGTTCGGCGACGACCTGGGCGCGATGCGACGCGCGGCGGAGGACGTGAAGCGGGTGCTCGCGACCGTGCCCGGGGTGGCGGATCTGGCGATCGTCCAGTCGGCCGAGCTACCGCAGGTGCACATCGTCGTCGACCGCCAGGCGATCGCTCGCTACGGCCTCAACGTCGCCGACGTGCAGCAGACGATCGAGACCGCGATCGGCGGCGCGACCGCGACCTCGCTGTGGGAGGGCGAGCGGCACTTCGACGTCGTCGTCCGCCTGGCGGAGGCCTCGCGGGCGACCCTCGACCGCATCCCCGACATCCGGGTCGCGACGCCCGACGGCGCGCAGGTGCCACTCGCCCAGCTCGCTCGCGTGGAGGTGGCGCCGGGCGAGGCGTCGATCACGCGCGAAGCGAACATGCGCTTCATCGGCATTCGCTGCAACGTGCATGGGCGGGACATGGGCGGGCTGGTCGCCGAGGCGCAGCGGCGGGTGGCGGCGGAGGTGAAGTTGCCGCCCAGCTCGTTCCTCACCTGGGGCGGGGAATTCGAGAACCAGCGGCGGGCCATGACCCGCCTCGCCATCATCATCCCGGTGTCGATCGGGCTCATCCTCGCGATCCTCTTCCGCACCTTCGCCTCGCTGCGCTGTGCGCTGCTCATCCTGGCGACCATCCCGTTCGCGCTGGTCGGCGGCGTGGTGGGGCTCGACCTGGCGCATCTCAACCTGAGCGTGTCGGCCTGCATCGGCTTCATCGCGCTCATGGGCCAGGTGGTGCTGAACGGCGTCGTGCTCGTTTCCCAGATCAACGCGCTGCGCACCGAGGGCCTGCCGCTGCGCGCCGCGGTCGAGACCGGCGCGACGCGGCGTCTGCGTGCCGTGCTCATGACCGCGCTGCTCGCGGCGCTCGGCCTCCTCCCCGCCGCGCTCTCGAGCCAGATCGGCTCCGAGACGCAGCGGCCGCTCGCCGTGGTGGTGATCGGGGGTCTCGTGTCGGCGACGCTGCTCACCGTGCTCGTGCTCCCGGTGCTCTACACGCTCGTCCTCTCCGAGCGTGCCGCGCGCGGGATTCCGCGTCTCCCGCGGCCGCGCGAGCAGCCGCAGCCCGAGGTGGAGGTCGCGTGAGCCGCCGGGGCGTTGCGCGGTGAAGCGGAGCTCGGTCGTGCTCGCGCTCGTGCTCGCCGTCGCGCCCGTGGTCCGGGGCGAGGACAGCGTGCGCCTGACGCTCGAGGAGGCGCTCGCGGGGCTCCGCCGGCAGAACCCCGAGCTGCTCGCCGGCGCGCTCCACGTGCGCGCCGCCCACGGCGAGGTGACGACGGCCGGGCTCCTCCCGAACCCGACGCTCTCCGCGGGCGTGGGCAACTTCCCGCTCGGGCGCACCAACCCGCGCGGGATCGGCGTGGGCGACACGGTCGTGTCGCAGGTCGGCGTGGAGGAGGAGATCCCGCTCCCGGGCAAGCGCGGGGCGCGACTGGCGGCGGCCCGCGACCGCGAGGCGGCGGCGGCGGAGGAGCGCGCGGACCTCGAGCGTCGGCTCGTCTTCGAGCTTCGCGCGCGCTGGGTGGCGCTGGTGGAGGCGAGCGCGCGGCTCCGCCTGGCGCACGAGAACCTGACGCACTACGCCGGGACGATGCGCGTCAGCGAGGCGCGCGCGCGGGTGGGCGACATCTCGAGGGCGGAGCTGGACAAGATCGCCCTCGAGCAGCGCGGGTTCGAGCGCGAGGTGGCTGACGCCGAGGCGGATCGCCGTGAGGCGGTGGCCGCGCTGCTCCCGCTGGTCGGCCTCGAGGCGGCGGACGTGGAGCCGGTGGGCGAGCTCGCGCTCCCGCCCCCGCCCGGGGACGCGGAGCACCTGGTCGGCGAGGCGCTGGCACGCCGCCCCGACCTGCGGGCGGTCGAGCGCGCCTCGGAGGCGGCCGAGGCGGCGCTCCGCCTGGCGCGCGCCGAGCGCTGGCCGAACCCGACACTCGGCGTCCAGTACACGCACAGCGAGTTCCAGGTGTCGGGCGACCTCGCCAATCAAGTGGGCACCAACGTCTCGGTGCCGCTTCCCGTCTTCAATCAGAATCAGGGCGAGATCGAGCGCGCCGCGGCCGAGGCGCTCATCGCGCGACGCGAGGTCGAGAAGCTCCGGCTGGGAATCCCCCAGGAAGTGCGCTCCGCGGTGACCAGCTACGCGATCGCCCGCGAGCGGGTGCGGCGCTTCGAGGACGCCTTCCTCGGCCAGGCACGCGAGGCCCGGCAGGCAACCGAGGTGTCGTACCGGGAAGGCGCCGTCTCGCTGCTGGAGCTCCTCGAGGCCGAGCGCACCTACGTGCAGACCGAGCGCGAGCATCTCACCGCGCTCCGCGACGTCAACACCGCGGCCTTCGACGTGATCCGCGCGGCCGCGCTGGAGGTTTCCCCATGAGGTTTCGCTGCATCGTCCTGCTCGTGCTGGCGGCGCTGCCGGCATGCCGGCATCCCGAGGGGGTCGAGGGCAAGGCGGCCGCCGCCGAGCCCCGGCTCACTCCTGCGCAGCTCTCGTTCCTCAAGTTCGCGTCCGTCGCCGAGGTCGAGGCCACGAGCCTGGCCGATCTGAACGGCACGATCGAATTCGACGAGGAGCTCACCGCGCGCCTCGCCGCGACGGTCCCCGGGCGCGTCGTCCAGCTGCTGGTGCAGGCGGGCGACCGCGTCGAGCCCGATCAGCCGTTGATCGCGCTCGAGAGTCCCGAGGTGAAGACCGCCCAGGCCGAGTACCTCCGCGCCGATGCCGACCGCAGGCTGGCGCGCAAGGCGGCCGAGCGCGCCACACGGCTGCGCGCCGCGCAGGCGATCGCCGAGAAGGACTACCTCCAGGCCGAGGAGGAGGCCGAGAAGGCCACCGCCGAGTTCGAGCGCGCGCGCGCACAGCTCGAGCGCCTGCGCGTCGCGCCCGGCGAGCGGACCAGCCGCTACCTCCTGCGCGCGCCCTTCGCGGGCACCGTGGTCGAGCGCAAGGCGCTGGTCGGCATGGAGGCGAGCGCGGAGAGCGCCGAGCCGCTGGTGGTGGTCTCCGATCTCTCGCGCGTGCGGGTGCTGGTGCGCGTGCCGGAGCGGCAGCTCCCGCTCCTGCAGCGGGGGCAGGCCGTCGCGGTGCGCGTCGACGCCTACGCGCAGGAATTCCCGGGCACGGTGGCCGCGATTGGCGACGTGATCGAGGACGCGACGCGCACGCTCCCGGTGCGCTGCACGGTGCCCAATCCGGACCATCTGCTCAAGCCGGCGATGTTCGCGCGCGTCATGCTGAAGGCGCCGCCGGGCCGCCGCCTGATGGTCGTGCCGTCCGCGGCGCTGCTCTCGGATGGCCCGCACTTCCGCGTCCTGGTGCGGCGACCCGATGGCCGCCTCGAGTCGCGCGTGGTGGAGGTCGGCGCGCAGGTCGGCGACCAGGTGCAGGTGCTCTCCGGGCTCAGCGTGGGCGAGGAGGTCGTCAGTGAGGGCGCGCTGTTCGCAGCCCAGCAGCTCGCGAGCTCGTAGCGGGACCGGCCCGCCGAGGCCCCCGTACCACAGGCTCCGGCGATCGAGGACGGCGGCCATGGTCTCCAGCACGATCGCGATCTGCAGCAGGCTCGTGCCGACGGCGAAGCGGTGATGCTGCTCGAAGCGTTCGATGGCGGCGCGGTTGGCTTCGTCACGCTCGCGCTCGGCCGTGCGCGCCCGCTCCTCGCTGGCCGTGATGTCGGCGCGCTGTCGCTCCACGTCGGTGGGCCCACCCGGCGCCAGCTCCTGGATGTGGAGCTTGATCGACTTGGCCTGCCGGAACGCCCATTCGTCGGAGGCGCGGCTCTGGGCCAGCACCGCCTCGTTCTTGCTGAGGATGCTCTCGGCCGCGGTGCGCTCCGCTTGCAGCATGCAGAGCGAGGCCAGCACCGCGAGCCCAGCGGCCGTCACGGCGACGCGGGTGTTGAGGCCACGCCGACCGGGGCGATCGCCTTCCTCCAGCTCCGCCAGCTCCTGCGGCTCGAGCGTTTCGCGTCCCATGATGCGGAGAGACTAACGCATCGGATCGAGCGCACCAAGCCGCGCGAACGCCCGCCAGTCGTGCGTCATCAGGAGCAGCCCCGCGAGGCTCGCCGCGGCCATCGTGGCGAACATGGCGCGGTAGCCGGCGAGGTACGCGATGGCGCCGCAGAGGGGCGTCCCGAGCACCGCGCCCCCGTCGAGGGCGGCGGTGTAGAGGCTCACCACGGTGCCGTGAAAGCGCGGCGGCGTGCGGCTCACGGTGAGACCGTTCAGGACGGGGAAGAGCGAGCCGTGTCCGGCGCCGCATGCCACGCCGGCCGCCACCAGCATGCCCGGCTGAGGCAGGAGGCAGAGGGCCGCCAGACCGAACGCGAAGACGCCGAAGGAGGGCACCGCGATGGGGTGGGCGCCCACGCGGTCCGGCAGCCGCCGCCCGAAGATGCGCAGCACGATGGTCGTGGTGGCATAGGCGGCGAAGAAAGGCGCGGCCCGCGCGATGTGGAGATCACGCGCGAAGGGCGCCACGAAGTAGAAGGCGGCGTTGATGCCGGCGCCGAAGAGCACGGTGGCGGCCATCACGGGGAGGAGCCCGCCGCGCACCATTAGCCGCGCCAGCTCGCGCCCGGCGGCGCGTGGCGCCGGCGGTGCCGCGCGCGCCGGCGCGGGCACGCGCTCCTCGACCAGCGTCGTGAGAGCGAGGGAGGCGAGCGCGAACCCGGTCGCGGCGAGGAAGAAGCCCGGGAAGCCGGTGTGCGCGATCACTCCTTCGCCGAGCCAGGGCCCGAGCCCGTTCGGGGCCATGCCAGCGACCCCGAAGATGGCGATCCCCTCGACGCGCCGCCCGGCCGGCACCAGGTCGGCCGCGTACGTGAAGTAGGAGGCGAAGAGCGCGCCGCCGACCACCAGATGAAGCGTGGCGAGGGCGTATAGCCAGGGGCCGGTCCCGCCGAGGAGGAGGAAGGGGGGAAACGAGGCGACGTTCACGGCGCCGCTCCAGAGCAGCACGCGGCGGCGACCGAGGCGATCGAGCAGCACACCCACGGCGGGGCGTAGCGCCACGCTCACGGCGAGCCCGGTGCCCAGCACGAGCCCGATGGTCAGCTCGTTGCCCCCCACGGCGCGGATGAAGAGCGGGAAGAGGAGGAAGATGCCCATGCTCATCCCGCCCGTGAAGTGGATGGCGCACGCGATCCAGAAGGTACGGGTGTAGAGGCGCGGGACGGGGTTCACGCGCGGGGGTACACGGGCGTAGGATCGGGTGGGAGGCGGCGCATGCGCGAGATCGTGGATGGCATCTTCACCTGGTCCTGGCTCTCCGAGCCACACGGCTACGATTTCAACGGCTATCTCATCCGTGATGCGGAGGGAAACCTGTGCGTCGATCCCGTCGAGCCCTCCGCGAGCGTGCTCGCGCGTCTCGAGAGCCTCGGCGTGGCGCGCATCCTGCTCACCAACCGGAACCACGTGCGCCGGGCCGCGCTGATCGCGGAGCGGACTGGCGCCTCGATCGCCATCCATCCCGCCGACGCGGCCCACGCGCGTGCGCAGGGTGCGACGATCGACGCCGCGCTGGCGCCCGGGGAGCGGGTCGGGTCGTTCACCGTGATCGGCGTGCCGGGGAAGTCCCCGGGCGAGATCGCGCTCCACTGTCCGCGCCGGCGCATTCTGATCGTGGGCGACGCCGTGGTGGGAAACCCGCCGGGCCGGCTCTCCCTCCTGCGCGAGAAGGTGATGGACGACCCGCTGCGGCTGCGCGCCAGCGTCGCCGCGCTGGCCGCGCTCGACGTCGAGGTGCTGCTGCCGGGCGACGGCGCGCCGATCCTGCGCGCCGCGGGAGCGCGGCTCAGCGAGCTGGTGGCGAGCTTCCCGGGCTGAGGCTACGATGCCGCGGCTGCCGCCCGCGCATCAGGCCAACCACCACACCGGCCGCCCATGGTATCCCGCGCGCGCGATCAGCCGCTCGCGCGCGCCCGGCCAGAGCGTCAGGCGGACGTCGGCCTGGTCCATACCGGGCTCCATGCGGAGCCACGCCAGCGGTGCCGCGGCCGTCGCGCGCGCGCCGGCCTGCTCGAGCGCGTCCCGGACGCGCCGTCGTCCCGCCTCGTCCAGGTACTGCATGACGATCGAGTGGAAGACGACGGTGGCGACCTCGGGCGCGGGACGGGTGAGCTGCGCCGCGAGCCACTCCGGCGCGTCGGCTGCTTCGAGCACGGCGGGAACCCGGCGCGCGACCTCGAGTGCCCCGCGCAGCAGCGCCAGGCGCTCGCGTTGGTCGGGCCACACGTAGGAAGCGAGCGTCACGCGGTCGGCCTCCGCCCCCGCGTCGAGCGGAAGCCGGTCACAGCCGGCGCGGGCGACGACGCGACACGCGACCTCGAGCGGCGGCAGGCGGTCGGCGAAGACGTCGGCGAGGCGCACGGGTGAGCTCGCGTCGCCCCAGCCGCCCGCGGGAGCCTCGTAGCGGTAGTGGTCCCAGCGCAGGTTGAGTCCTGCGCTGGCGCCGATCTCGAGCAGGCGGAGCGGCAGGCCGATCTCGCATGCGACGAGCAGGAAACCGCCGAGGAGCGCCGCCGCGCGGCCGACCTCGTTGGTCTGCACGGGCGAGCGCACCAGCTCGCGCAGCGGGTCGCGATGCTCCTCCAGCGTGGCGCGGAACGCCACCCAGGCGCCGTCCGGCCCTTCCTCTCCTCCGGCCGACGGGTAGTGGCGCGCGAGCGCCGGCGCCCGGCCCTCGAGGACCAGCCGGTGCACGGCCCCCAAGAAGCGCAGCGCCAGCGCCGAGCCGTGCGCGTCGTCCTCGTGTCCGGCGAGCACCGCCAACGCGGGCCCGCCCGCCTCGACGTCCGCGGCCGCCTGCTCGAGCAGCGTGGCGTACAGCGGCGATCCCAGGCGGGCCGTCCACGCCCCCTGCTCGCGGAGCCGATCCGCGATCGTGCGCCGCGCTCTGCTCAGGGCCGGATCGTGAGCCGCGGATGCCGGCGCCAGAAGACCGCGCCCATGGCCGCGGCGGCGAGCAGGTTGCCGACCAGCACCTCGGGCCAGGTGAGCGCGCGCAGCACGGGCTCGGCGAAGAGCATGCAGGCGAGCAGGAACCCGAACTCGAACACCACGAAGAAGAGCACGATGCCGAATCCGAAGCTCGGGTTGCGCTCCGCCAGCCCCACCAGGCGCGCCGCGCCCATCCCGATGATCAGGAAGGCGAGCACGTGCACCCAGGTGAAGCTGACCACCATCTCGAAGTCGACGGGGAGCGCCTCGGGTGTCGCGAGCCCGGCGCCGCCGTGGAAGAGCGCGGTGCCGAGGACGGTTGGCGTGTGGAAGGGGCGCCCCCTCACGCCGTCCAGGGCGAGGAACCAGAGGGCGATGGTCGCGGCCCCGACCAGGCCGGCGAGGATGCCTTCGGCGTAGACGGTGGTGACCTCGTCCCCAACGGTGCCGGAGACCGCGCGGTTCGAGAGGGTCGTCTCAGCGGCCATGACGTGCTCCTTTCTCGGTGCCCGTCCTGCGCGAGCCTTATGCTCCGGGCGGGGCGACGTCAAGCGTGTCGCGCGCCGGTCGAGACGGCGGCGAGCGCTGTTTCCACCCGCCCCATCGGCGTCGCGAGCTGGTGCTCGCGGGCGAGACGGGCGAGCACGCGCGGGTGCGCCGGCGCCCCCGGCAGTGCCAGGTCGACCGGCGGCAGGGGCACGTCGGCGACCGGGAGGACGACGCGCCGCGCGGCCGCGAGGTAGTCTCGCGCCGCCTCGAGGCGGCGCGCGACGGCCGGCTGGAGCGTCGTGGCGGCGAGCACTGCCGCGAGCGAGCCGTGCTCCGCCACGAGACGCGCGGCCGTCTTCTCGCCGACGCCGGGCACGCCGGGTAGCCCGTCCGACGGATCGCCGCGCAGCAGCGCGAAGTCGCCGTAGGCGCGCCCGGGGATGCCGTAGCGGCGCGTGATCTCGGCCTCGTCGACGTGGAGCAGCTTGGTGACGCCGGTGAGTGGATAGAGCACGCGCACCTCGGGATCACGCACCAGGGCGAACAGGTCGCGGTCGCCCGACACGATCTCGACCGGCTCGCGCGCGCGCGCGGCGAGGGTGGCGATCACGTCCTCGGCCTCGAAGCCCTCGGCGCCGGCGACGGCGATGCCGATGGCGGCAAGCACCTCGCGCCCGAGCGCCTCCTGGGGCGCGATCGGGTCGGGCTCGTCGGAGACCCGATGCGTCTTGTAGGAGGGCAGGGCGTCGACGCGGAACGCCGGCCGCCAGTCCTCGTCGACGGCGATGCCGAGCCGCCCGGGGCGCCGGTCGGCGATCAGGCGGGCCAGCATGTTCAGGAACCCGTACACGGCGTGCATGGGCACGCTCTCCGGGATGGTGTGGAAGGTCCGGAAGAGGAGGCTCGAGTAGTCGACGAGCATCAACATCGGCGCGCGGGCGCGGCCTATCGCGAGGCGCGCCGGCATTGCAAGCTCGGCCCCGGCCGATCTATGAGAGGGTCGTCCCCCCATGGCCAAGCGGCAGAAGCGCGTCTTCATCCTGGGCGGCGGCGCGGCGCTCGGCGCGCACCACGTGGGCGCGCTCAGGTTTCTCGAGGAGCAGGGTATCGTGCCCGATGCCATGATCGGCAGCTCGATCGGCGTCATCAACGCGTGCTGCTACGGCTCGGGGGGCGTGGCGCAGCTCGAGAGCGCGTGGAAGGAGTTCAGCTCGCTGCCGCGCATCTTCTCGCCTAGCCTGCGGCACAACCCGATCGTCGGCGTGTCGCTCTTCTCGATGGACCGCCTGACGGGCGCGATCGAGCCCTTCATCGACTTCGAGAAGCTCTACGCGAGCCCGCTCGAGCTCGAGTTCGTGCTGCTCAACCTCTCGCGCGGACGGGCCGAGATGCACTCCAAGCGCGACTGCGCCGACTGGCGCGAGCTGCGCACCATATCGCGCGCGGGCTACGCCATCCCGCTCCTCTTCCCGCCGATCCAGTTCCGCGGCGACTGGTACGTGGACGGGGGCTTCGCATGGAACGTCCCGCTCGACCGCGCGATCGATCTGGGCGCGACCGAGATCTACCTCCTCGCACCGATCGCGAGCCAGCTCCCCTACCTGAGCCGCTTCCGCACCTTCGCGGGCTTCAGCCAGCGCTTCCTGGACGTCATGTGGCGGACGATCGGGAACGCCGGCTACCTCTACGCGCGCATGGACGAGGGACGCTTCCACGGCGTCCCGGTCACCGTCGTCGAGCCCGGCGAGCAGTGGAGCGGCTTCGGCCCGCTCGCGGTCTTCCACGCGTATCCGCGGAAGAACCGGAACCTGATGGCGGCTGGGTATCGCGACGCGAAGCGGGCGCTGGCGCTGCGCGAGCGGCTCGAGCAGTCGCGGCGCGGGGCGCGCCGGCGCGGCCCACGCGAGACCCCGGCCGCGTCCGAGGGGACGCCGGACGTCGGCGAGGTCCTGCCGCTGCGTGGCAGCGAGACCGACGCCGAGCCCTAGGCAACGAAAGAGAGAAGGGGGGCCGGACGATGCCGGCCCCCCCTCGTGCGGTCGAGCGAGTCTGTCCTCGCCGGTGGCGTTACATGCAGGTCCCCGGAGGCGTGTTGCATGTCCCGGAGCAGCAGTCGCTGCCGGCGGTGCAGGACGCACCGGGCAGGTTACAGCAGCCGCAAGGGATGACCGCGTTGGAGACGCACTGCTGCGTCGCATTGGGGCAGAACTGATTGTTGCACGTCGTACCCTGCATCGCGCATGGAATCTCGCAGTTGCAGGTGCCGGCACTCGGGATGAAGAC
>WNEZ01001108.1_pt1 | contig 23033 bp, 14 predicted proteins | sample 5400521 | NCBI WGS metagenome assembly WNEZ01 (sample SAMN13153339, study PRJNA577476) | soil metagenome | isolation source: 120 cm saprolite under Douglas fir tree site 2 hole 1 replicate 1 | place: USA:California | collected 2015-04-18
TGAGACGCTGCGCCTGGTCGAGCGGGAGCTGGACCTGGAAGAGCAGCGCTTGCATTGAGCAGGAGCCACCAGGAAGGGAGGGAGGGAGGGCTTACAAGTATAGGTTTTTGGGAAAGAAGGGTGAGAAAGGAGGAGCAAGCAGTCGTTATCTGCTAAGATGAGAAAAACAACAAGCATTCATCAAAAGCAGGAGAACGAACATGGCTTGCCCGGATCGATTATCGCAATGGACACAGGAAGTGTCAACCGCCTTTGCTCACCTGAGCAAACCGCAAATTTGGGGATTGGTGCTCTGGAGCGCAGGCATCGCGCTGTCAGGAGTAGCCGGGATCACTCAAATCAGTGCTCTGCTCGCGTTAGTGTTGCAGGAACAGGAACAAACGGTGTTTCAGCGTTTACGCGAGTGGTAGTCTTCATGCGGGGCAGAAGAGCGGGAAAAAGCGGCGTGAGCTGGAGGTGTCCACGTGTTTTGCTCCCTTGCTTGGATGGGTGTTGCGCTTGTGGCAAAGTGAAGAGCGTCGCTTGCCGCTGGTGATGGATGCCACGTCGTTGGGCAATCGCTGGACGATTTTGGCGATCAGCGTGGTTCTGAGGGGGTGTGCGATCCCGGTGGCCTGGAAAGTGCTCCCAGCGGAACAGGCAGGGTCCTGGCGTCCGTATTGGGAAGGACTGCTCAACGAGTTAGGCAAAGCGGTACCGCCCGAGTGGGAAGTGATCGTGCTGGCTGATCGGGGATTGTACGCTCGGTGGCTGTGGGACGCCATTGTGGCGTGGGGCTGGCATCCGTTCTTACGGATCAATGTGGGGTCGAAAGCACGCGTGCCTGGAGAGGAAAACTTTGCGTGGATCAGTCGCTGGGTGCCCACGCCGGGAACGAGTTGGCAGGGCAAAGTGGAATGCTTTGCCAGCAAAAAGGGGCGGGTGAATGGAACGAGGCTTTTGCATTGGGAAGTAGGATATGAGTCAGCTTGGGTCATCCTGACTGACCTGGAACCTGAAGAGGCCCTGGTGAGTTGGTACGGGCTACGCACGTGGATTGAGGGCGGGTTCAAAGATTTCAAACGAGGGCTGTGGGGCTGGCATCATAGCAAAATGGAGCGAGCCAGCAGTGTGGAGCGGCTCTGGTTGGCGATGGCCGTCGCGCAGTTATGGTGCGTGAGCCTGGGGTGCCAGGCTGAGGCTCTGCAAGAAGCTGAGGTGCTGCAAAACGAGCCGGGCGCATCGTTGCCTGAGCGGCATATTGCTCGTCGACGGCGAACGCGAGCAGCGGGGCAACTTCCAGCTCGCCGCTTGAGTTGTGTCGTGCGCGGACGGCTGGTCTTGCTTGCCATGCAGTATCAGTCCGAACCGTTCCCTGTGGGAAGCTTGCGGGCGGAACTCTGGCCTGAGACCATCACCGCGCCCCGGAAACAGCCCACACCTTCAGTTCTGAACAAGAAGAAATCGCAAAAGGAAAAGGAGCGTCGAAAACGACAAAAACGCCGAGCGCGGGAACAGGCCCGCGCCCAAGGGTAAAAAACCTATACTTGTAAGGGCCAGGGGGTGAGGCCAACCGGCTCCACACAGCTCCACAGGCCCTTTCACATGATACACTCTACACTAGATTACCGAAGAGGTCAATTGATTTTGCACCAGGAGGTTCCAGGAATCGTGATCATTGTAAGGGCGGGACCCTTGCGGTCGCCCTCAAAGCCATCTCCCGCAGCGGCCATAGCTCGACTTTTAATGATCCCAAACTGTGATGACAGCCACTACACAAATCTGCTCGCGTGATATATAATAAGCATAGAGCAACAAATCCCAAACATACATCGTTCCGGGTGGGCTTTGCTTCGCCCCTGCAAAGGCAGACCTCCAGGGTGTTTGCAGGGGTGTGAAAGCATCGCCCACCCTTTAATTATTATTATTATTGTCTCCCGTCTGCGTGGGAGAGGCCGTTGGCGATGTAGTTGTGCCAGAGTCCGTCGAGGGGGTAAAAGTAGAAGCTGGCACATTCTGCAACTGGACATTTGGCAGATTGCCAGGAGTACCGGTGACAATCTTGATTTGTTGTGCATCCCCCGGCAGCGTATCACCCCCGCCACTCGTAAAATGAATACCTATCGTCTTCGGGTTTATACCTGGTAGATGCATCAGGTAATTGCGAGCAGTGTTCACTGTCTTGTTTTTCAGCGCGTTCTCTATAGTTTGCAACTGCACGCTTGAGAACTGGTATTCAACCACTCCACCGGCAGCAATTTCGATGGTTACCTTGCCCGAGTTTGGGTCTACCCCTTCCACGACGGGTGTGCTCATCGTGATTGACGCGGGGATCAACAGGTAGTTCGGCCAGGACTGCTGCGCTTGCTGGGTCAACAACTGCTGCGTTTGCTGGGTCAACAACTGCCTGGCTACACTCTCTACATCTCCATTGGCAATATACCCCGTGCTTCCCTGCTCTTCCAGGGTGACCGTGACCGTTTTTCCAGGTGAGCCTACCGGAGGATCGGCTGTCTCCGAGACGATGCTGGGGTTGACCGGGACGATAATCGTCCCCCTGGCATCCGTGACCTGTTGCTGCAATGCTTGCGAGATTTTAATCTCCAGGGTTGGCTGCATCTGGCTGACCAACCCGTTCACATCCTCCTGGCTCACCGCTTGCTTGCAATTGAAGACCCCGAAGACACCGCACACCTGCCCTGTGGTCCGTCCCTTAAGCGAAGCCTGCTCCTGCTTAGAGAAAGCCCTGTCCGGTATCGACGCTGTGGGCACATCAGGCTTTTGCACGTCAGGGCTGGCCGTGATGGTATAGACCTGGTTGATGACCTGCATCTGCGGGCTAATGTCAACGATCACTGACGTTGCGGTCACCGCCTGGTAGGCGTAATACCCCGTGAAAACTATCGCGAGTAGCACAATAATCATAATAGCGGATAACAAAGGCAAGAGGCCGCGCCGCCTGCCTGTAGAAGGTGCCTTCTTAGGGTTGGGGCTTCTGCTGGCAGCTCGCTGTGCCTGCGGGATTGCGGGCTCAAACCAGGTGGTTGGCGCATTATAATCTTCACGACCAAACGTGCCCTGCGGCCCCGCAGGCGCAACTGCGGATATCGCCCCAGAATCTTGCAATACTACAAGCTCCTGTGCCCCGCCAGTGAGTGGCACATTTGATGGTCTGTTGAGCGCACCGCTTACATAGCTGGAGGAAGGCGGCATCGCAAGAACAGGCGCCAGTGCCTGGGATGATGTTACGAGATACTGGCAGGCACGTTCAAAGTTCTGCAACACCTCGTCGGCAGTAGCAAAACGCTCCTCGGGACGAATAGCTATGCTGCGGCGCACAACGTATTCCAGTGGTTCAGGCAGATTGAGAGGCTGTTGGCCCACCGGATAATTCCCGGTTAACATTTGATAGAGGATAACACCAAGGGAAAAGATGTCATTGCTCGGAGCCGCCACACCTGACAGGCGCTCAGGGGCCATATATGCGATAGTGCCGATTTCATTGCCTGCCGTGGTCAGCGGCGGACTGGCCGTAGTCCCCCGAACCGATGCAATGCCGAAATCGATCAGACGCACGTAAATCTGCCCATCCTCTTCATCAAGCAGGATATTGGTCGGCTTGAGGTCGCGGTGAATGACACCTCGTCGATGGATATATGCTACGGCCTGCACCAGGGGCACAAACAGTTGATGCACTTCTGCCAGCGATAAAGGACCGCTTTTCAAGCGGCGGGCGAGCGTACCCCCCTCGATATAAGGGGTGACGAGAAAGAGCCGTCCCTGGTCCTCGCCAAATTCAAACAAAGACAGGATATGTTCGTGTTTGAGATGGGCGCTGACTTCGGCTTCACGCAAAAAACGCGCGCGGGCCGTCATATCATGTACAAGGTCGGAACGAATAATTTTAATCGCTACTACGCGGCCAAAAGCGCTGAGCTGATGCGCCAGGTAAACCTCACCCATGCCACCCACATCGATGCGACGCACCAGGTCATAATTACCAAAGCGGGGTAGGCTCTGGTCTTCCATAACTGGACCGTGTTGCTCTCTCATCGGTTTACTTTCAGTCGCCATAGAGATATCCCTACCGTATAGACGTATATTGCCACAACATTGTCAATGAATGCCTGCTCTGTTGTATCAGCAGGAAAGTATAGCTTCTTACATTGTTTTGAAACAACCTGGTAGAGTACCGGCTCGAGTGAAGTATAACATCTCATAATCAGGTGAAGCAAGTGGGACCGGACTTATCATGCACCTGCACATACATCAGGTAGGCAACACCAACCGCGAATCCCCCCATGCTTCTCTCTTTTCAGGCAGGGCTGCTGGCGGAGTCACCTTCGTTCTCAACCTCCCTGTTATATAGATGAAGAAGACCAGCATCACCAGCACTTCGCCAATGTTGATCAATTCGTAGTAAGGCAGCGAGACAGAGCCAATCGTCGCATTCAAATTATTGAAGAACGGGCCAACAGGTGCTGGCAGAAGTACCAGGCCCCAGGAGCCGTTCCACAGAGCATGCTGCGCTACGGCATACAGCCAGCAACCCGAAGCTTTGAGCCAACGATGCTTGCCCGGGTGTGTGAGGTAATACCAGCCCAGTGCAACCATTGCCGCACCAAAGCCATGTAGCAGGCCTGATCCTGTACGAATAAGTGCGGTATTCAGCCAGTCCTGGTAACCAGCACTGATGTAACCGGTTGTCTCGATGAGATCAAATCCGATCCCGCAAGCCAATCCAAGCACAAATGCTTCCGCTGCACTGCGTACACGCCCAATCAGTATCACGACAGCTAAAGGCTTGACAGTTTCCTCGATCAGTGGAGCGATGACTGCCACTATTACAAGAAGCATATTGTATACACCCGGGTTCTGGCAGTTCGAGACATTGGGCTGGGCGATGCACAGCAAGGGATTGACAGCTTGCCCGCGCAAAAGTAAAGTCAGGAAAGCCAGTTCCAGCACCGCTGCCAGCCCAATACTTAGAGTTGCCCCACTTACCAGCGCCAGGGTGAAACGCCGCCAGCTTGTGGGCCAGCGAGATGACCTGGGAAAGTGCAAACGCCTGACGCCTAGAGCCAGCACCGCAAGCGCAGGAAAGATGCCGGCGAGAACTATTAACACTGCTGTCAGAGGCGGATAAGCTACTGCCAGCCCCTGCGTTTGCAACGCATAAGCGACACCGATCACAACCAGGTACAGCAGGACGAAGATCCAAAACTGTGGCATGGAAAAATCAGCGGATGGTTTCTGCAAAAACGCTGAACGGATACTGTGGTAAAGCGCGAACCCTCCCCCTACAATGCCAGCGATGGCAAGGCTGATGAACAGCATGATGCCAGCGAAATAATCGCTCTGGCTCAATTTTGTGGTAGTAGGAATGACCGCAAAGAGCATGAGCAGCCCTAAACAGCCGAGGCCTGCCAGCACTAACAGGCTCGACCCAACCACAGAGCTTATAGCCACCCCGAAGAGATAGCCATCCCGTTTTGGCTGCGGTGGCTGCCAGGGATAGCCATTATACGGATTATACGGGCTATAGGGAGGAGCTGCCATGGGGGGATAACCGGGTGGAGGAGAGTATGAAGGATATCCAGGATAGGGTGGATAGCCCGGATTCTGGGCCTGGTATGCAGGGTATGCAGGTCGAAATAAAGGCGCTTCTGATGGATACGACGGCAGCGAGCCTGACACGTGTTCACGGTGGATAAACTGTGGATCAGGTTCGCGGGAAGTACCAGGCGCTACCGGCTTTTTGAATTGTGTTCCCGGAACAGCACCATACTGTGGTCCATCCTCACCGGCAGGCCCCCAGGGCCCCCATAATTCAGAAGTTGGCTTGCGTTCCTGCTGATCTGGGTCGGGTCTTTGATAATCTGAACTCACGCTATTTAGTGCCTTTTCTGAGAGAAGTTTTATCTTTTAGGAAACACCTAACAGCGGTAGAATGTTCTCCAACTTTCCTTATCTTATATACAAGGAGCTTTCTTGAAAGCATACAGCAGAATCCTGGATTTGGGAAGGGTAACATTTATCTTTCCACAGGTAGTACCTCGACCGCCCCCTGGCCCTTCAAGATCTCTTCTAGTTTTTGATGCAAGCCCTCGGAATAGTGCATAGTGTTGTCTCTCGGTGTCAACAGCACCTGCCATTCGCCGTTGGCAACCAGTATATCGTAATGGTCGCGTCCAGGTTGGTCTCGGATACAGTTGTATATGTCTAGTACACGCACCTTATCGTCAGATACGGATTTTTCGTCAGAACCACTCAGTTCTAGCGTAATCCATACCTGGTATTGTTTGCGGTTCATCTCCTCCTTAACTCCCTGGATTTTTTCGACAGCATTACACAAAATGCCCGGCTCATCTCGACGCACCTGCACCTCGCCCTGCACAATCACCACCGTATCCTCGGCCCACGTTTCCGACGTCGCCTCATAAATTTTGGGAAACACCGTCACACCGATAGAGCCATACATATCCTCGAGCTGCACCACACACATGGTATCTCCTTTCTTCGTGGTGATGCGTCGTGCATCCCTGATAGCTCCGCCTAGCACCACCTTCTGCTTATCCAGCTCTTCGGTAATCTCGGCTGTAGTGTGTGTCACCCGCCCCTTCTTAAAGAGATCGGTGAGATTGGCCAGTGGATGTTTTGAGATGTAGACGCCGATCAGTTCTTTTTCCCATTGCAGCAACTCATCGCGTGGAATTTCCTTAGCCTGCGGATTAAGCGTAAATTCAAACGCATTGTCTACCTCTTCCAACCCACCAAAGAGACTGATCATGCCGCGTTCCTTAGCAGCACGCTCGCTCTTGCCCAATTGCATGGCGCGCTCCACAGCATCCAGCAACTGGTTTCGTTTGCCACCGGCCAGCGAGTCCATCGCACCTGCCTTAATCAATGTCTCAATAGCCCCCTTACCTACGAATTTGGGATCGACGCGCGTACAGAAATCGGCCAGCGACTTGAAAGGACCGCCCTCGTTGCGGGCGCGTATAATTTCACCGATCGGACCATCTCCAATGCCCTTGATGGCGAGCAAGCCGAAACGCACGCCCCCGTTTTCCACGGTGAAGCCTCTATCACTTTTGTTCACATCCGGTCCCAGCACCTCGACACTCATGCGCTTGCACTCGGCGATGGCGTTGGCAATCTTTTTGGCATCAGAGGCTTCGGTAGTCATAGTGGCCGCCATGAACTCAGCCGTGTAGTTGGCCTTGAGATAGGCCGTGTAGAAAGCGACCACGGCATAACTCGCTGCATGGGCCTTGTTAAAACCATAACCACCAAAGGGCAGAATCAAGGTGAAGAGCTGTTCGGCAACCTCCGGCTTCATGCCATTGTTGACGCAGCCTTGAATGAAATCGCCTTTGTAGCCCTCAACCTCGTGCATGATCTTTTTACTAAGCGCTTTGCGGAACTTATTGACCTTACCCCAGGAGAAGCCCGCCAGGTGCACCCCAATGAAGAGTACCTGATCCTGGTAGACGATCACACCGTAGGACTCTTCGAGCCACTGTTCCAAGCGTGGATCCAGGTAGGTAATCTTCTTGCGCCCATGCTTGGCGTCGATGAAATCGGGAATACTATCCATCGGACCGGGACGGTAGAGCGCTATCATAGCCATCACGTCTTCAACGCACGTCGGCTTGAGCTGCTTGACGTATTCACGCATCTTGGCGCCCTCAAGTTGGAAGATACCCGTCGTTTCACCGCTCGCCAACAGTTCGAAAGCCGTCTTGCGCCTGGCATTCTGTTCATCGTCACCGGGCACCGGGTCGAGTGGAATCCTCTCCAGGACAAGCTCTTCCCCGCGTGACTGCTTGATGAACTTGAGCGTATTATCCAGAATGGTCAGGTTCGAGAGACCCAGGAAGTCGAATTTGATCAGGCCCAGCTCTTCCAGGTGCGTCTGCTCGTATTGCGTGATGCGGCCTTTGCCAGGGTCTCTGGGATCGCGCAATTGCAGCGGCACAAAGTGCTCAAGTGGCTCATTGGCGATGATAATGCCCGCTGCATGAACGCCTGTTGTGCGCACCGAGCCTTCCAGTTTCAAGGCCTGGTCGATGATATCTCGCGCTGGCTTACTTTCCCGGTACAGTTCATTGAGTTCTTTCACACCGTCCAGCGACCCCTTCAGGGTAACTTTCGGACCTGTTGGAATAAGTCGCGTGATCCGGTCGCCCAGTTCCTGCTCCCCCATCACCCGCGCCACGTCTTTGACGGATGCTTTGGCGGCCATCGTGTTGAATGTGACCATTTGCGCCACACAATCATCGCCATACTTGTGCGTCACATACTCGATAACCTCTTCACGGCGGTCGTCCGGGAAGTCCATATCGATATCGGGCATATCCGCACGCTCAGTGTTGAAGAAACGCTCGAAAGGCAGTTGGTAGCGCAGCGGGTCAACGTTCGTAATGCCCAGCACGTACGCCAGTTGGCTGCCGGCAGCCGAGCCACGCGCAGAACAGCGAATGCCGTGCGTACGCGCATAGTTCACAAAATCCCACTCGATGAGAAAATACGACACGAAGCCCTTCTTCGCGATCATGTTGATCTCATAATCAAGCTGCTTCTGAATGGCTTCGCTCACCTCGCCAAAGCGCTCTTTGGCACCCTCTAAACACAGCGCACGCAGGTATCCGTCCTGCGATGAGTACCCCGGAGGAATCGTATAGATGGGGAGCTTCGCTTTATACGCCAGCGGATCGACGCTGCACTGCTCCGCAATACGCACACTATTCGCCAGCGCATCTGGCAGTTCAGGAAACAGGCGTGCCATCTCCTCTGGACTCTTGAGGTAGTATTCATTGCTGTCAAACTTCATGCGCTTGGCGGTGTCAAGCTGCTTGCCCGTCTGGACGCATAGTAATACGTCATGTGAATCTGCATCGCTTGCATCCACATAATGCAGGTCGTTTGTCACCACCATTGGGATCTGCATCTCCTGGTGCATCCGGTAGAGCAACTGATTGAGTTTGCCCTGGGGCGATGGTTGTCCATCCTCGAAAGTGCCCTGGTGCTCTTGCAGCTCGAGATAGAAGTTCTCCCGCCCGAATACATCCTGGTACCAGCGCGCCATCTTGTAAGCCTCTTCTGTCTTTTCACCGAGCAGCATTTTCGGAATCTCACCCGAGAGGCAGGAGGAGGTAACAATCAAACCCTCCGCGTACTTTTCCAGCACGCTCTTATCAATACGTGGCCTGAGATGCCATCCCTCGGTATTGGCGATAGTCGTCAACTTCATCAAGTTGTAATAGCCGGTATTATTTTTCGCCAGTAACAGCAGGTGATGATAGTCATCGCTGAAGCGTTTCGAGTGGTCATGCATATTCGCGGTCAGGTACGCCTCAATCCCGATCACAGGATTAATCCCCGCGGCTTTACATGCCTTGTAAAATTCTATCGCGCCATACATTGCGCCGTGGTCAGTAATTGCCAGGTGACTCATCCCCAACGCCCTGGCCTGCTGAACAAGTTTCTTCGTGCGGCTAAACCCATCGAGCAATGAATACTCAGTATGGACGTGCAGGTGCGCAAAATCGACGCTCATAGCAATGCCTCCATCTCAAAATTCTCTGTAATTAGGATAGTAGATCAAATATTCTAAGTCAAGGGTTAAGTAAAAATGTATGTTAGTGTGGCCCTCTACTGTTATCACTACTCAATACAACGTGCCAGGGCGAGCAAGATTCACACCGGTAGACTTTCATACATTAATTGGCATCTAGACTACTATGATATGACAGGTACGACCTTGACATTCCTGCTACAATCAAGCAAATGCAGGATTATAATGATATCATGTACCGCTTCTTCCGCTGGACTCTTAGCGAGACGCTCTACAATTATCTGGAGCCTGGACATGCAGAGCGTCTTCGAGAAATTTCTGGTCTTAAGGTAGAACGCCTCGCAGAGATATTTGGTGTGTCACGGACCACTTACTATAAGTGGATATCTGGTTCACCACTACATGATATACATCGTGAGCATCTCCTTGAGGTACTTCCACTGATGGAAGAGGCTGCTGAGCGTCTTGGCAGCCCAAATGCTATGAATAATTGGCTTCTGACGCCAATCTCGCCAGGAGGGAAGAAACCGATTGATTACCTGGCAATGCGGCAATACTCGATCTTTCGAGGTTTCCTACTGCAGGTACGAACCGGTCGAGAGATTTTTCGACCTCTTCCATCCGCGAGTCGTGTCCATCAAGAAATTTCACGAGAAGAGGCAGAGGATACACGCGAACGACTGAGACCACGAGCCTGGAGAGATGAGGATGATGTGGATATACCGACCTCTGAGGAACATCCGAACGAAAACTCACGCTAAGCTGTAAAAGCCCTCCACAGGCCGATTAGCCGGAAGAGAAGGAGCGGGTCGTGACAGCCAAATGGATCTGAAAAGATACACTGGGTGCATTTAAGGAGTGTAATGCAGCTATTTCTTGGCCTTAACGTATTTTTCCGTTCCGTTACTCCTTAGAGGCCACTATTAAGTACCATAATCCTTTCCTTGCCATCCTTCTCATAAACGTGCTACAATGACATCGTTCCATTCAATGGAACTACTTATTGGGTAAGTAGAAGGATTTGGAACGATAAACGTGACCATGTACCAAATCGAGGTGCGAGCAACCTCTGAGGAGTACGACGTTCATGCTCACCAGCTTGCTCGCGAAATAGTAGCATTGCCTACCAGGCAGGTACCCTCCCTTGCCGCTATTTCCGCCAGCACCTCACCTCTCGTAATCCGCACCGCTCAACTCTACTACCTCACCGGAAATCTCACTCCCTCCCAGGTCAAGCAGCTTACCAGGCAACTCCTCATCGATCCCGTCATACAAGAAGCCGACATATCTCAACAGCCAGAAGCTACCAGGGCAGAACACATTGTTGACGTATTCTTTCACCCGGGTGTGACCGATACCCTGGCGGAGAGCGTCCTCACAGGTGCGTCCATGCTCGGCATCACAGGATTAGAGCGGGTAGAAACAGGCAAAAGATATCTACTCGATCAACGTTTGAGCCAAGACGAAGTGCGTACCATCACCGGGGAATTCCTCTACAACCCCGTTATCCAAGATTTTGCCCTACAAAGTAACGGTGTAGGGGCGCGATTCATCGCGCCCTCTTCAAATGTGAGCGAGTCCCCGGAAACACTTCAAGATGTCAAGGAACCTCCCCTAAATCGCACCCACAGGTACATTCAACTCACCGGCATGACCGGTGAACAACTCCTTGAATTGAGCAGGGCTGGTCTCCTGGCCTTAAACCTCGACGAGATGCGCGCCATTCAACAACACTACCGCGAACAGGGCCGCGAACCGACCGATGTTGAACTCGAGACACTGGCGCAAACCTGGTCAGAGCACTGTTCGCATAAAACATTTAAAGCCACCATTCACTATAGAGAGCTGGATAGCGACGGCAGCCTGCTTGAAGAGCAGACCATTGACAGCCTGCTCAAGCAGTACATCATGCGGGCAACGCAGCAAATCGCATGTCCCTGGGTCGTATCAGCTTTCAGCGATAACGCTGGCATCATACGCTTTACACAATCGCAGGATATTGCCTTTAAAGTCGAGACGCATAATCATCCCTCCGCTATCGAACCATTCGGAGGAGCAAATACAGGTGTGGGCGGTGTAATCCGCGATGTGCTGGGCGTTTCGGCGCAGCCTATCGCCTGCACCGATATTCTCTGCTTTGGACCTCCTGCTACACCCGGCGGAGCATTACCCCCTGGCGTGCTTGCGCCGCGCCGCATTGCCGGTGGAGTCGTGAATGGCGTGCGCGATTACGGCAATAAGATGGGGATACCCACCGTCAACGGCACGGTGCTCTACCACGAAGGGTATATTCACAATCCGCTTGTCTTCTGTGGCTGCCTGGGCATCTTACCGCATGGCAGCCATCCTCGCCATGTAAAGCCAGGTGACCGCATCGTTGTGCTTGGCGGTCGTACCGGCCGCGATGGCATCCACGGCGCAACCTTCTCCTCCGGTGAGATGAGCAGCGAGATCAATACAAGGGCCGGAAGCGCTGTGCAAATTGGCGCGCCTATCACGGAAAAAAAGGTGACCGACGTAGTTATCCAGGCGCGTGACCGCCAGCTCTACTCGGCCATCACCGACTGCGGCGCTGGCGGTTTCTCCTCGGCGATTGGTGAGATGGCAGCGGAGACCGGCGCTCGCGTCGAACTTGAACGTGCCCCACTCAAATATCAAGGACTAACCCCCTGGGAAATCTGGCTCTCTGAAGCGCAGGAGCGTATGGTGCTGGCCGTTCCACCTGCACACCTTGAGACATTGCTGGATATCTGCGCCATCGAGGAGGTCGAAGCCAGCGTCATCGGCACATTTACCGGTGATCATCGCCTGGTCATCAGCTATCATGGACAAATCGTCGCCGATATGGACATGGCATTCTTGCACCATGGAAGACCCGGTAGAACATTAGAAGCGGTCTGGGTAGGGGCGCAATTCATTGCGCCCTCGTTGAATACCGATCCCACCCGTGGTGCAATGAACTATGCCCAGACTCTTCTCACCCTCCTCGGCCATCCTACTATAGCATCCAAAGAATCGATCGTACGTCGTTACGACCACGAAGTGCAGGGAGCTACCATCCTTAAGCCACTGGTGGGTAGATCGGGTAATGGGCCGGGTGATGCCGCCGTCCTCCAGCCCATCCTTGAAGAGCAAACCGGCGCGGGCATCGTCTTATCCAACGGCATCAACCCGCTTTACGGCAAGATCGACCCCTATCACATGGCAATCAATGCCGTTGACGAGGCGCTGCGAAACCTGGCAGCCGTTGGCGGCGACATCGAGCGCACCGCCATTCTCGATAATTTCTGCTGGGGCAATCCCACCGATCCAACACAGTTGGGCATGCTTGTACGAGCCGTCAAAGGATGCCACGATGCTGCCACCGGCTTTGGCACGCCTTTCATCTCCGGTAAAGATAGCCTCAACAATGAATACCGCTCCAATGGAGAACGCCTGCCCGTTATTCCGACCCTGCTCATTTCTGCTGCCGGTGTAATCGATGACGCCTCGCAGACAGTCGATATGTCGCTAAAACACCCGGGTAATCTACTCTATCAAATTGGCATTACCCGCAATGAACTGGCAGGCTCACACTACCTGGAAATAGCTCAAAACCTGCCATCCGCAAACGATACCACTACCGATGTAGTGGAGCACCCTCCGGGGGAGGATCAGTGCCCCCTTGCGGGTGCCAGGTCGTCTACGAACATGCCCTATGTAGATATCCAATCTACGGACGTGCCACGTGTAGATATCCAGGCCGCGCGCACCACCATGAAAGCCCTGGGTTCAGCCATACGTAAGGGCCTGGTACATGCCTGCCATGATCTCTCTGAAGGTGGTTTGGCTATAGCTGCCGCCGAAATGTCGCTTGCCGGACTGCTCGGAATGACGATTGACGTAGGATTGATACCCCTGGAAGATGCCGCTCCGGGAGGATTGGGCTATGGAGCCGTGCCAGAAGATGCGTACTCCTACGATGAACTCAACACCATCCTACTTTTCAGCGAATCGGCTTCGCGCTTCCTCGTAGAGATCGCGCCCGGTAATCAAGACACATTTGAGTCTTTCATGCGCGCTAATGGCGTGCAACATTTTGCCCGGATTGGCACAGTCACCGAAACGGAACGCTTCGTAGTGCGAAACCGCCGCCAGGTGCTCATCGATACCCCCGTGAGCGAACTGCAAGAGGCATGGAGAGGAAAGGTGAGCAAGCATGCATAACCCGCGTGCCCTTGTGCTGCGTGCCCCTGGCATCAACTGCGATCGTGAAACTGCTCACGCATGCCGTCTTGCCGGTTTTGAGACCGACCTGCTGCACATAAACCAGCTGCTCAAGGCGCCGGAACGCCTGCTCGACTACCATTTTCTGGTTATTCCGGGTGGATTTTCTTATGGCGATGACCTCGGCGCTGGAACGCTGCTGGCAAAGAATCTGGCGATCCACCTGGGAAGGCAATTAGAGCAGTTTATTGACGAGGGTCGCCTTGTGCTGGGTATTTGCAATGGCTTTCAGGCGCTTGTGCGTGCCGGGCTTTTACCGGGTATGAGAAGCTGGTCGCTTGATGCCCTTCAAATTCCGGTCTCAAGCCTCACTAATAACGCCTCCGCACAGTTCGAATGCCGTTGGGTCACCTTGTCCGCGCAGCCGGGCCCGTGTATCTTCACACGAGGCATCGATCATCATATAGAACTGCCGGTTGCACATGGTGAGGGGCAGTTCGTATTAGCCGAGCCCGCGCTGCTGTCCGCATTACAAGATCATGGACAGGTAGCGCTAGTGTATACTATCAATGCGTGGCAGATATCACCCTCATCTGCCACGCCCCAATTTTCAATTTTCGCCCAGGACTCTTCCCAGCCCGTACCCTATCCTGATAATCCTAACGGCTCCGTTGGCGATGTCGCTGGCATATGCAACGCGCAGGGTAACGTATTTGGCCTGATGCCTCATCCCGAACGCTACGTCCATGCGCTTCAACATCCACAACGCCAGGACATACTCGGCACCAATCCATCCCGCCAACGCCGACAAGTCGATAAATCGACTTTCTACAGTAGACCCCGATTTATCGAGGGGCGAGCGAAGCGAGGCGGGATGCAAGGAGAAGAAGGACAGGGCGACGGGCTGCTACTCTTCAAGAACGCCTTTGAGTATGCGAGGAACATGGCCGCAATAAAACGACCTATCACCTACACCTCCAGCGGTGTTGACATCGCCGCCGCCGGTGCTGCCAAGGAGCTAATGAAAGAGGCGGTTCGAGCGACTCATGGGCCAGAGGTTCTGGCCGGAATGGGGGCTTTCGCGGGCGTCTTTAACCTTGGCAGCTTCCGGCAGATGCGCCAACCCGCGCTGGTAGCCTCGACAGATGGTGTCGGCACAAAGACATTGCTTGCAGCGCAAGCCGGGTGCTTCGCTACCATCGGCTATGATCTTGTCAACCACTCGGTCAATGACCTGCTGACCCAGGGAGCCAGGCCGCTTTTCTTTATGGACTACCTGGCAATGGGGAAACTCGATCCTGTGATAGCTGCCACGATTGTCCAAAGTGTCGCGGCAGCCTGCCAGGAAGCAGGCTGTGCGCTGCTGGGAGGCGAAACAGCAGAAATGCCCGATGTCTATTTGCCCGGAGCCTTTGACCTGGCAGGCACCATCGTCGGCATCATCGAGCGAGACGAAATCATTGGCAGTGGGCAAGACATAGCTACAGGCGATATTTTGCTAGGGCTGCCTTCAAGTGGCCTGCACACTAATGGCTACTCGCTTGCCCGGCGCGTCCTTGCTCCCTATGCACTCGCTACCATATTTCCTGAACTCGGTGAGCCATTAGTCGATGCGTTGTTGCGCCCCCATCGCTGCTACCTGCGAGAGATACAGGCATTGCGTGAGCATTGGGACATCACCATCAAGGGCCTCGCTCATATCACCGGCGGAGGTTTTGAGGGCAATATACCACGTATTTTGCCGGTGGGCTTACAAGCGGTCATTGAGACAGGCGCGTGGAACGTTCCGCCCATCTTCGAACTGCTTGGCCGCCTGGGACAGGTGCCCCGGCAAGAGATGTATCGCACGTTGAATATGGGTGTGGGCATGGTGCTGGTCGTTTCACCAGAAGTGGCTGTGCATGCACGGCGCGTACTCCCCGAATTGCTCACCGTGGGACATATCACAGAGGGCGAAGGGGTTGTATTAGAAGGAGAAGCTTTATGATCGATCATCCAGCACTCGGCCCTCTATTAGCCGAGGGCAAAACCAAGCTGATATATGCCTATCCGGACGATGACAACCTGGCCTACATGGTCAGCAAAGATCAAATTACAGCAGGTGACGGCGTCCGCCGCAATGAACTTGTTGGCAAATCGCGTTGGAGCACCATCACGACAGCCAATGTCTTTCGCCTGTTGAACGGAGAACAGATTGCAACACATTTTGTCGAGCAGATCAACGACGTGACCCTCCTTGTACGGCGCTGCTCGATGTTGCCCATCGAGCAGGTAATGAGGCGCATCGCCACCGGTTCCTATCTCAAACGCCATCCCGGAGTGAGCGAGGGCACGCGCTTCGAGCCGGTCCTGGTCGAGACCTTTCTCAAAGACGATGCTCGCCACGATCCACAAATCTGGGAAGACGATATCATCGAGATGGGCCTGGCAGGTCCACAGGAGATCGCATGGATGGCTGCTCAGGGACGCCGCGTCTTCGAAACGTTGGAAAGAGCCTGGGCTACCATAGATGTAACGCTCGTTGATCTTAAGATCGAATTTGGCCGTGACACTCAAGGAAACCTGCTGGTAGCCGATGTCATCGATAACGATAGCTGGCGCCTCTGGCCCGGTGGTGACAAAAACCGCATGCTGGACAAGCAAGTCTATCGCAACCTGAAAGAAGTGACCTCCCAGGACCTCCAGGACGTTGCCGACCGCTACGCCGTGGTAGCAGATCTTACAGGGAAATTGAAACCCGCTCTTCAGCAAGATTGATAGGAGCAAACATATGGAGCGCCTGCACGATGCCTGTGGAATAGTCGGGATATATGCCAGGCAAAACGGTGAGAACATCGATGTGCGCCGCTATCTGACCCTTGCGCTGACTGCCCTGCAGCATCGCGGACAGGAAAGCGCCGGCATGGCAGTCTATGATAGTGAAGGCAAGATAGTCAGCCGTGTCAGTATGGGTAAAGTGCGCGAAGTCTTCTCCGATACCGGTACAGGTTTACCCGAAACGCGCTGTGGCATCGGCCATGTGCGTTACTCCACGACCGGCTCAAGCTGCGTTGAGAATGCCGGTCCATTTGTCGTGGGTGCCTGGCGCGGCCAGTATGACACCATCGCCGTCGCCCATAATGGCAACCTGGTAAACGGAGCAGCCCTGCGCGAGCAACTGCCACGCGAGTTCTTGCACTCTACTACCGATAGCGAAGCCATCGCCCTGCTCTTGTTGCACGCGGAAGGCCCCACACTACGCGAGCGCATGATTGAGACATTCCCGCTGCTACGCGGAGCATACAGCCTTGTAATCCTGGCGGAGGGCAAACTCTATGCAATGCGTGATCCCTGGGGCATGCGCCCACTGTGCCTGGGCCGTATCGCTGAAAACTGGATCGTAGCCTCAGAATCGTGCGCCCTGGATCGCGTTGGCGCGACCTTCGTGCGCAAAGTTGAGCCAGGGGAGTTAATCACCATCGATGAACGTGGTATGCGTTCTGAGATACTCGTACGTATGCCGCGCAATGCGCTCTGTGTATTCGAATACATTTACTTCTCAGACGCTACCAGCCAGTTAAACGGCAGGTATGTCTACACCGTGCGCGAGGCATTAGGGCGCGAGCTGGCCAGGGAACACCCCGTAGACGCGGACCTCGTGATACCTGTGCCGGACTCATCCATCCCTGCAGCGCTGGGCTATGCTGAAGCATCCGGTATACCCTATGGACAGGCGATCATCAAAAATCGCTACAGCGACCGCACCTTTATCAAACCCGACCAGCGCTTGCGCCAGTTAGAAATAGACCTGAAATTCAATATCGTTAAGCCGAAGATCGACGGCAAACGTTTAGTGGTGGTTGATGACTCAATCGTGCGAGGCAATACCATGAAGCGCCTGGTAGCAGCCCTGCGCCATCAGGGCGCGCGGGAAATCCACCTGCGTTCCAGTTCACCACCGCTGCGCCATCCCTGCTATTTCGGCATCGATATCCCGCAGGAGGAAGAATTGATCGCCGCCGGTCGCACTGTCGCAGAGGTTGCGGCATATATCGGTGTGGATAGCCTTGGCTATCTTAGCACTACAGGGCTGGGCAGAGCTATAACTTCTACGCAGGGCGGAGACCTGCTCGAAGATGCCGTTGCTGATGCACGCCTGAACAGCGAATTTTGCTATGGCTGTATGCAGAAGCAGGGCTGGCCGTTCGATCCACAGAAGACAGGAGCTACTCAATTCATTATGCCCCTAAAACGCGGTACACTGACGAGAACGCCATGACGAGAACGCCATGAGGGGTGCGCCTGGTGCAGAATCAAGAGCCCTTTTCGGCAATGAGCGGCGTTCCCCGCATATCTCCCCTGATGCTGTACGAGCTTCCACCAATGTGCGACCCGTTCGATAAGCCGCGTAGGGGCGGGGGCGGTGCGGAGTGGAGTGGGGATGCTTGCATCGCCCCTTTGCCGGTAAACAGCCGCGTAGGGGCGGGAGTGGTGCGGATGGGTGGTGAGGATGCTTGCATCGCCCCTTGCTGGTAAACAGTTGTAGATTTGAATGCATCTTCGTATTACACAGCGATACAACAGACACAAGAGATACAAGAGACACAAGAGACACAAATGATACAAACCTCATTGAAGATACACCAGGAGGTGCAGTAATGCGGGTGCTGGTCATCGGTTCGGGAGCGCGTGAACATGCCCTGGTCTGGAAACTTGCACAGAGCCGGCATGTGACACGTGTATATGCCGCGCCGGGGAATCCCGGCATGCTCACATATGCCGAGTGCGTCCCACTGGGCGTCACCCAGTTTGCGCAACTTGCAGATTTTGCCGAACGCAACCAGGTTGATCTCACAGTCGTGGGGCCGGAAGTGCCCCTGGTAGCCGGTATCGCAGACATATTCCGTGAACGTGATCTGCACATCTTCGGTCCGGGAGCAGCAGGCGCGGCGTTGGAGGGCAGCAAAGCCTTCGCCAAGCAACTTATGACCGGGGCGGGCATCCCCACCGCCCGGCACCGTACCTTTACTCAAGCCAGGGAAGCCTTCGCCTACCTGGAAGAGCATGGCACCCCGGTCGTCGTCAAAGCTGACGGTAACGCGGCGGGTAAAGGGGCGATTGTAGCCTTAGATATGGCAACGGCTCGTGATGCCGTTCACCAGATGATGGTCGAGCGTGTCTTTGGTGACGCGGGCGATGTTGTAGTGATCGAGGACTACCTGCAAGGTGATGAAATCGGCTCGACCGTCGTCTGCAAGGGAACGCACTACCTGCCCTTGACGCTGACCCAGGATCACAAACGCGCGCTCGATGGAGACCAGGGCCTCAATACAGGCGGCATGGGAGTATTCACCCCCCTGCCTTTCGTTGAAAAATCCACCGAAAAGGAAATATTCAGGAGTATCGTTGCCGCCACACTCCAGGCTCTCAAGGCACGCGACATAGCCTTCTCCGGCGTACTCTACTCGAACATCATGCTCACCGAGCGCGGCCCCATGGTCCTGGAGCACAACACTCGCTTTGGCGATCCCGAAACCCAGGCCCTGGTGATGCTCATGCGAGAGGACCTGGTGAATGTATTGGAATTCGCAGACACCCTCCCCGTGAAACTTGATACCCTCTGGCATCCCGGCTACGCTGTCAGCATCTCCCTGGCCTCAGGAGGTTACCCTGGTAAATACCGCACCGGCATACCTATTAAGGGTATCGATGACGCCAGCCGCTTAGAGGGGGTACAGGTCTTCCACGCGGGCACGGCCCTGCAAGATGGACAACTGGTCACCGCGGGCGGCCGCGTGCTCAGCGTAGCAGCCCACGGAGCAACGCTTCAAGAAGCAGTAGCGCGAGCCTACGACGCCGCTGCTCGTATCTCATTCGAAGGAATGCACTACCGGCGAGATATCGCCCATCGCGGATTAAAAGATAAAAACGGTAATTCGTCATCATCGTAGGGGCGGGGGCGGTGTGGAGCGGTGCGGGGACGCTTGCGTCGCCCTGTGGAAGTAATTTCTATGTCATCATCGTAGGGGTGGGGACGCTTGCGTCGCCCTATGGAGGTAATATTCTATGCCATCGCAAATAATCATCATCATGGGCAGCAAGTCCGACCTTGCCCACGCGCAAGCCGCGGCCAAAACACTCAAAGCGCTCGAAATCAGCTGCCAGATGCGCGTCTGCTCGGCCCACAAAGCGACTCAACGCCTACTACAGATATTGCAGGAATACGAACAAACCGGCCCATTGGTCTACATCACCATCGCAGGCCGCTCAAACGCCCTTTCCGCGGTCGTTGACGCCAACACACGCTATCCCGTCATCGCCTGCCCGCCATACAGCGACCGTTTCGGCGGTATGGATATCCTCTCATCGCTCAGGCTGCCCTCGGGTATCGCCTCGCCCACCATCCTGGAACCGGAGGGAGCCGCTCTACTCGCGGCAAAAATACTCGCACTCGCAGACCCGCAACTGGCGCAGCGCTTGCACGACTACAAGCAGCGCCTTACAGCAGAACTGCTACAGGCAGATCAAGAGGTACAGCAACTGTGAGCCATAACGAGCACGAAATTCAAAAACCTCCTCTACGCCTCGGCGTCCTCATCTCAGGTTCGGGCACCAACCTGCAAGCCCTCATCGACGCCATCGAAAACCAACAACTCCCAGGTGTCGAAATCGCCCTGGTCGTCAGCAACAACCCCGACGCCTACGGCTTGCAACGTGCCCTCAAGCACAAGATACCAGCAATATATCTACCCTGGAGGAAAGAAACCGTAGGAGCGCCCAGGGAGAAAGCAAATGTAGGGGCGCAATTCATTGCGCCCAAAAGCGGGATGCCAGAAAGCGAAGCCCGGCTTACTGCCCTCCTGCAACTATTTCAAGCCGACCTAATTGTGCTTGCCGGCTGGATGCGCATCTTCAGCGCTACCTTCCTCGAACACTTCCCCCAGCGTGTCATTAACATCCATCCCGCGCTCTTGCCGGATGCTGGCACGGGAAGTACCTATACCACCAGCGACGGCACACAAATACCGGTCTTCCGAGGTCTGCATGCAGTCAAACAGGCCCTGGATGCCGGTGTGAAGGTCACCGGGAGCTGCGTCCACTATGTGACCCCAGAAGTGGATGCCGGGCCTGGCATCTGTCGTGAGGAGGTGGCGATTGAAGAGGGAGATACTGAGGAGACGCTGCACGAGAGGCTGAAGTTGGTTGAGCACAGGTTGATTGTCGAGGCGGTAAGAAATTTGGGCCAGGAATCTACGAAATCACTTACTAATTTGATTTCTCAATGATTTATCAATATCATAACTTAATCTTAACCAAATCTTAACCATTTTTCTCTCCAACCATTCCCCTACCTTCTCTATAGTAGATATGCTAATTTGGGAATGCGTGTAAGGAGAGGAATATTGATTAAAGCTCATCGTAATGCATTGCTCCTGTCGCTAGCTAATACCATCACTGATTATCATCAAAATGAAATTGCTCCCATAACACCTACTCATGTAGAAAGGTGGTTGAATCAATTTGAAATTGATGATCAACCTATCATTCTTGCTGAGATGGAATCAATAATGAAGCGGTTTTACTTCTCCAAATTTAGTGTGAAGGCGTGTCTTCGCAATTTTCTAAGAAATGATGTTGTTGCCACACATGATCCGGCAAACCTGCTATCCCATATATCTTTTCTTCGAGTCCAGAATAAAGGAGGTAGTCAAGTAGCGATGCTAGAAATTATGGATGAGATCCTCCGTGAGGATTATAACTGTAGCATTGCTATGTGTGGTACTTCAAACATAAACACTTGTATATATATCGATGATGCTGTCTACACTGGTAATCGGCTTCGGTATGACCTCACATCTGGAACAAATACACCATCTTGGATCACAAATGATGCTCTGTCAAATTGTATGCTGATGATTTATACCATTGCAGTTCACTCCGAGGGAATAAATTATGTAAAACCATACATACTCAATGCTGCTGCAAAGAAAGGGATTACTATCAAATGGAAGTGTTCTCTGGTTATTGATAATACTCGCTCCCTTGACACGCAGTCTGAAGTTCTTTGGCCAGAAGAACTTTCTGATGATCCATCTATTAATGCGTACGTATCCAACTTGCGTGCATTCCTGGCTCGAAAAAATTGGCGAGATTATGATCTCTTCCGCTATCAGGGCGTTCCATCGCAAGAAAAGCTCTTCTCCTCCTATGATGCTAGAAGAACTGTAGAAAGGGCTTTCTTGAAAAAAGGGATTCAAATTGTTACTGCATGCCATGAGCCAAAAGAATCAATGCGACCACTCGGTTTTATGAAAATTGGATCTCTCGGTTTTGGCACATTTTTCGTTACATACCGGAATATTGCCAATAATTGTCCTTTGGTATTATGGTGGGGTGTAGGAAAATGGTATCCGCTATTCCCTAGAATAACAAACGAGCAGTATGAGTATAGCATGTGATATGATATTAGATATTTCTCTATTTGTGAGGAGAATAAGATGGAACCACAGGCTTACAGAATATATCAGAGAAACGAGTGTGCTGTATTTCTGAGAACTGCTGAACAATTCGGCGGTTTGTCAAACATGGCAGGTGGGTATCATCATCTATCTATTAACGGCATCCGCGTCCTTACCTCTGAAGCTCTTTACCAGGCATGCCGCTTTCCACATTTACCTGACGTTCAGCAACTGATTATTGGTCAGACGAGTCCCATGGCAGCCAAAATGAAAAGTAAACCATATCGCAAGGACTCACGTCTTGATTGGGATGCCGCCAGGATAAATATCATGCGTTGGTGCTTGCGCGTTAAATTAGTACAAAATTGGGAAAAATTTGGTGAACTCCTTTTGTCTACAGGGAATAAGCCAATTGTTGAAGAATCGTATCGTGATCCATTTTGGGGTGCAAAGCCGATTAACTCAGAAACACTTTCTGGCATGAATATTCTTGGAAGGTTACTTGTGGAGTTGCGTGAGAAATTGCGAGATCTAGAGGCTAGTAGGTTATGGGTTGTAGAACCACCACCGCTCCCACAGTTTCTCCTTTTGGGTAGGCAAATTAGTTTGATAGAAATCGCTAAGCCGAAGACCATATCAATTTGTGAAACAAGGGAACAAGCATTAGGAAATATGAAACCATCCATATCTGACAGAATTGTAATTAGTAAAGCTGAAGTCAATACTTATACCGAATTAGGTGAGACGGATTCACATATATCTGCTATTGAAATGACTGGGGGTAATTTTGGACCTGGCGTAACCGTAATTCAACATGAACTCTTTGAGAT
>WNEZ01004713.1_pt1 | contig 23024 bp, 22 predicted proteins | sample 5400521 | NCBI WGS metagenome assembly WNEZ01 (sample SAMN13153339, study PRJNA577476) | soil metagenome | isolation source: 120 cm saprolite under Douglas fir tree site 2 hole 1 replicate 1 | place: USA:California | collected 2015-04-18
TGGGCTTGCGCACGCCGGATCTGGCTCGCCGTGCGCTGTTCGCGAGCTTCATCCTGCGTATGCTCGGCGCTCGAGAGCATCGCGCGCGCTACCGCGACCGCAGCTTCTCTCGCCGTTATTCTGGCTTCGATCTCTCGCGCGGTCGTCGCGACGGATTCGATTCGCGTGATCGTGGCTGCTACGCGCTCCGTCAGTCTTTCGATCAACGCGCGCGCCTCTGCAGCTTCGCGTGAGGCACGCTGATGCTGCCGGGCGAGCGAGGCGGAGCGATCGGCGGCGTCAGTATTGGCGCGCGCTGCTTGTGAGGCCGCCTCCTGCGCAACGATCGCGGCTCGCTCGGCCGAAGCCAACGCCGCGCGTTCCGACTCGGCGACCGCGGTAGCGCTGTGTCGAGCGGCCGCGCTGTTTATTACCGCTTGCTTCAGCTCGGTGATCTCGGCGCGGCGGCGGAGAGGTCCGGGTCCGGACTCCGCAGCCGGCAGCCAGATCGCACCACGTGCGTCCACAAATGCGGTTCCGCTTTCCATCGAGGTCACGCGCCCAAGGAGCGACCGCACCCAGCCGCTCGCCGGCAATGTCGATTCTACGAGTGCGGCGAGCCCTGACGCGCCATCTGAAATTTCAGACGCTTCGCCAGTCTCGGAATTGACCGGCAGCAGCAACAGTGGTCCCGGTGCGGTCGAAGCGTGCCACGCGCGCACCGCCTCAGCTACGGCTCGGTCGCGAATGAGAACGGCATTTACCGTCGGTCCCAGGAACCGCTCGACGAGTCCGGCCGAGCTGGCGTCAGCGCTGATGAAATCGCTAAGCGGGCCAAGGATGGCGCCGTCGCCAAAAATGGCGCGCTCCTTCAGCAATCGCGCCGCGGCCGGTGCCAGGCCGACACGCTCTCGCTCCAGCCCCTCGAGCGCGTTGAGCTTGGCGCTCAGTGCGGTGTTCAGCTCCTCCGCGCGCAGAAGCTCAGAGCGGGCCGCGCTCTCGCGCTCGCGCGCCTGATGGAGCGCATCGCGCGCATCGTCGGCGGTAGCGGTCGTGTCGGCCACGCGCGTTGCCGCGATGGCTGCCGCATCTTCCGCGGCCGCCAGGTCTCTGCGCGCCGCCTCCGCGGCATCAAAGAGCTGCGTCAGCTCGGTCTCGAGGGCTCCTCTTCTCATGGTGAGCTCGTCGCGCTCGCGTTCCGCGCTCTGGTGATCGAGATCGGCGCGATGCAGCTCTTCGCGTAGCTCACGTAGCGTGCGCTCACCCTGCTCGAGATTGAACCGCGCGGCACTGAGATCCGTCCGCACTTCCTCCTCTCGACGCGCGTGAGCGCCCAGGGCCTCGTCCGCGCTCTCGAGGGCCGCCTGGAGTGTGGCGAGCTCCGTTGATGCGCGCTCCAACTCGTTGCTCATGCGACCGGCGATCGCGTCGCCCTCGCGGCGCTCCTCCTCGGCGCGCTCGCGCCGGGACATCGCGTTGCGCAGTCGCTCTTCGGCCACCGCTATTTCGCCCCGTAGCTGCTGCGTGCTCTCGCGCTGGTCAGAGACCAACCTGGCGAGCTCGGTGCGGCGCGCTTCGCCGCTGGTTCTCTCGCTCAGCGCTGCATCGCGTGAGGCTTCCGCCCCGCGCAGACGCTCCTCCTCGATGGGGACTTCAGTGCGAAGCACTGTCACCCGGCCCTCCAGACGCGCAAGCTCGCCCCGCCACGCGTCCATCTCGCGCGACGCGTGAGCAACCTCGAGCGTGAAGCGGCGTGACATCAACTCAGTGTAGCGTTCGGCCCGCTTTCTTTGCCGCGACAGCGAGCGCACCTGGCTCTGCACTTCGCCGATCAGATCGTCAATGCGGCCGAGATCCGTCGCAGTCTCTTCGAGGCGCCGTTCGGCGCTGCGCTTGCGGTCGCGATAGAGCCCCACTCCCGCCGCCTCCTCGAACAGCTCTCTCCGATCGTCGGGCCGGTCGCTCAGCAGCGCGTCCACCATCCTTGCTTCGATCACAACGCCCGAGTCGGCACCGAGCCCGGTGCCGCGGACCATGTCGTGGATGTCACGAAGACGGCACGCCGCTCCGTTGAGGAAATAATCACTCTCGCCCGACCGGCTCAGACGTCTGGTGATGACGACTTCGCGGAAAGGGATGTCGAGCGCACCGTCGTCGTTCTCGAAATGCAGCGAGACTTCCGCGAGGTTGACGGCCCGACGTGCGGACGATCCCTGGAATATCACTTCTTCCATCTTGGCGCCGCGCAGGGCGCGCGCCCGCTGCTCGCCGAGCACCCACCGCACGGCGTCGGACACGTTGGATTTTCCGCAGCCATTCGGACCGACGATCGCCGTCACGCCCGGCTCGAATACCATCTCGGTGTGATCAGCGAAAGACTTGAATCCGTGAATCTCGAGCTTCGATAAACGCACTAAGGCGAACTCCCGGTTCGGTAAACGAGCACGGGTTTCAAACCCGCACCGCGCAGTGTCCTGATCAGCTCGGCCGACTGGTCGGCCCTCGAGAAGGCGCCCGCGTAGATCAGCGCGCCTCCGTCGTTCTGCATCAAAGCGTAGACCGCCAGGCCGCGAGCGGTGTACTTGTCGACGGCCCCGCGAACCGCATCGACAATGCCGCCTTGTGTAGGCACACTGTCGACGACAAGGGCCAATGGCGCCGTCGTAACACTCCCGGCGGAGTCCGTGAGGATGCCAGTGTTCCGCAAAGCGCGCAGCAGCGAGTCAGCCTGATATCTCCTGGTGTAGGCACCAGCGGTCACCTTGTACCATTTCGATCGCTCCAGGTCAATTGCGACGGGCGACACGGCGGCTGCTGGAAGTGCCGCGCCATTTTTCCTGACGAACAAGTTAGCACCTTCAGCGGTGTTTGCGACTAGTAGTTCCACCGCGAAAGCTGCCGCCGCCGCCGAGTCATTGATATTTGCGGGCGGAGCGACGTAAAGAGTTTCCGGGGGCGGACGCGGCGGAGGCGGTGTCGGAGCGGGGGCCGGCGCGGCTGCCTTGGCTACGACGCGCGCCGGCTGACGCGCAGCCCGTCCAAGGCGAGCCAGCATAAGGGCCAACCCCAACGACGCGACCAGCACGAGCGCGATGGCCCCGAGCGCTGGATAGAACCATCGATGCTGTTTCCAGCTCGCCGCGCGCGCGCTGATCCCGTGAAGCGGAATTTTCAGCGTTGGCGTGGGGGATGCGACTCGGGCGAGCACGAGCGAGTTTGGCGCGGCTGGGAGGTCAGTGTCCTTGACCAGCACTGCTCCGTCAACCTTGTCGATGAGATCGCCCAGTCCTTTTGAATCCCAGGGCGCCACGAGAAGAAGGAGCGCGCCGACTTCGCCGAAACCCGCGGCCACTCTCGTCCATCTCGCGCTGCGGAGGATCTCCTCGTCTATCTGGGGATCGGTTCCGCTCGGCATCACGTACAGATTCTCGAATCCTTCCACGGCGTAACCGATCTTGTTGAGCGACACGCCGTAGAGAAAGCTGTCGGTGATGCCGTGGGGATCCTCGTCCTTGACGAGAGAGCGCAGAGAAGGGGTGTCACCGACCAGATCCCCAATGACCACACGTCTATGCGTTGCCTCAGCCCGAGCGATACCGAGCGCTACGTGGGCCGCGGCAACTGGATCGGAGGAGGTGACGACTACCGCGGAATAACTGCCCAACAGTGATGCGATTTGCCTTCCGGCGTCTTCCCATGCTACTGGACGTCCGCCGGAGACACGCGAGTTCAAGGGGAGCCCTCGTAGATCCAGTATTCTCGCTTGGCTGCGCGGCCGATCTTGTCGGCCTCCTCCCGCGTGGCGAACGGTCCCATGACCACTCGGAATATCTGCGCGCCAGCGGTGGTCGTGGATACTACGTGGGCAGAATTGCCGGCGACTTTGATTGTGTTCGCGAGCTGCTGCGCCTTGTCCTCGGTAAGGAGGGCGGCGAACGAAACCGTAAATCCGGCTGATGCAGGCTTCGTTACCGGAGGAATAGCGGCAGCCGTGTCGCGTGTAGGCGGAGGGTTCGTGATCGCACCTGTGGAGCTCGCCGAAAGCGAGTCTTTCCGCGCGCTGTCACCGGGGAATGTCACGGGCTGGTCGAGTCCCTGCGGCCGCGGACGGAATCCGTCCCAGGCGAAGAAGTACCAGAAATCCTTGGCTCCTCCCGCGACGGTCGATTGAACATCGAGCTTTTCGGGATCGACGAAGGTCACGTCCTTCGCGTTGAGCAGTGCGAGCCTTCCATCGGGAGTGATTGCCGGGAGATCAGTTTCCCAGCGCGTTGGCACCGCGCCGACGAGCCTGTTCGTTCCGATCGCGATTACCCAGGCGGAATCGGCTTTTGGAAATCGGGCGAGGAGGTAGCGACCGAGCGCGTCCATCCGTAGATCCGGCGGCGGGGCGGGGAGCACCACCCCCATCCCGACGTTGCCCGAATAGCGATCGACGATCGAGATGCCGCTGTCGGCCACCGTCGCGACGTAGACTCTGTCTCCGCTCGGAGTGGGTGCCAACGCGCGCACTCTGCTCTCGAGATGAACAGTACCTACGGGCGAAAGATCTTTTGCTTTCACGCCCACGAGTCCGCTGTCGACCGTGAAATAAATCCGGTCCCCTACCTGAGTCCTGACAGCCCGTCCGGAAAGAGGCAGCACGGTACTGTCCTGAATGATGTCGTCAGGCGGACGCACCCTCCACACGAGCGTCTGCGCGCCCTTGTTGGCAGTGACGATAAGCTCGCCGTTGGGCTGCGCGAAAACGGAGCGTGCCGGTACCGGCCCCTTGAAATGCCAATCTCCGCCGGTCGGATTAAGCCGGACGATCTCACCTCTCGTATTGACGCCGTAGATGTCGCTGCCGTTCGCGGAGGAAAGCGACGTGAGCTTTGCGCGCGACGCCTTCGTAACGTCAGTCTCTCTCAGGTCGAGGCGCCCCGGAAATCCCTTGGCGTCGACGTAAGCAATCGTACCGCCGTCCTGATCGAATGCGAGCACGCGATCGAGTGGCGGAATCTCATCGACCGTCCACACCGCCGAATCGAGCTTCGGGTATGCGTAGACATGGCCGGTGCCTCCTCCGCGCGGAACGCGGAGGAGGAGCGGGTCAGGCCCGTGTGGCTCGGCTATCTGCGGGGTCGTGCTGTCAGGCGCTGCCCTGTCTTTCGTACAGGCTGCACAGAGCAACGCCAGCAGTAGGAGGCGACGCAACGGTTAGTAGCTCGCTCCCAACGAGAAAGTCCAGTTCGGCTTGCGTCCGGTGGCCAATGGAACCGCGTAGTCCCAACGCAGAATCGCAAGGTTGAACAGATTCAAACGCAACCCTGCGCCCCAGCTCGTGAGTGGATAACGATTGAGGTTCGGATCGTTGTTCGCGGGCGCGCGGCCAAGGTGCGCCGTTTGAAACTTGCTCCACGCCAGACCGGCATCATAGAAGATCAGCCCATCAAGCGGCGGCAGCCCAAAATTGCTTCCGACATCGAACCGCCGGATGATCGGGAAGCGCAGCTCAGCGTTGGCGACCGCCACTCTGCTGCCGGCAAGTTGTGCGTTGGCGCAGGAGGTCTGGCCGCTGCCGATGATCGAAGTACAGTCGACGAAGTTGAAGTTGGCGCGGTCGTAGCCACGGACGAAATCGGGACGGCCGATATACTTCGGGAAGAAGCCCTCATCCGGGCCCACAGAGATGGAGCTGAGGAACCGCGTCGCGAAAGTCAGCGTGTTGAAGATGATCGGGTCGTAGCGGCGGTAGTCGACGAGGAAATCACTGAAGGTCAGCTTGCCGACACTCTGCGACGCCTGGAATCGCATCCTGCGTCCGATCACCGGCCCCGTCGTGCCGAAGAGGGTATTGTCGGAGACGAATGCGACCGACGGCGTGGCGTAATTGATGGTCGGCAGCGACAGCGTGTCCTTGAACTGGATGTCCGTGCAATACCCTGCCACGCTGCAGTCCTGAAAGACCTGTACGAAGCCTTGCGAGATGCTATTCAGCTGTACTCCGGTCTCGACGCGCGAAAAGCGGTTAAAGGGATACTGGCCGCTGACAAAAAGATTCCGGATGACGTACCGGAGGTAGTCGGTCTGAAACCGAACGACCGTTCCAGTCTGATCGGGAGTGGTACTACCACTGATCGGTACATAAACCGGATCCTGCGAGATGCCGGTCGTATACTGAAGCCGGTGGCTCAGATTGGCGTAGCCGACGAAGGCACTCGCGTCGCTCAATCGTCCGTAGACATTGCCGGCCACCGCCAGCTGATGGTTCCCCAGCAGGTCGCTGAAGACGAACGCGGTCCCTCCCGCGAACGTGCCGTAGCTCGGTGTGTACCCGATCGACGGATCGGCGATGTAGTCCGGGTGAAATGCAACGTGGTACGGATGCTCCTTGAACCTGCTGGTGTCCGGCAGCCCAAACAACGGATCTGCCTGCAGCGCTGCGATGCTTGGTGGCAGATCCGCGACCGCCTCCTGCACCGGTAACACCGACGACTGACGCGATCCCGCGGGTGCACGATATGTTGACGTCGGTTCGCCGGTCCTCGGCCGTAGAGTCAGCGAGTCAAACGCTGTTTTCGGTTTTGCCAACGAATCCGGCAACCCGATACACCTCCCAGGACATTCGTCAGCTGGTAGTGCTGTCGATCGGCGAAGTCGAAAAGGAAAATGTTGGGGATTCCGGTGCGGTCGGAGATGAACGCGAGCTGCCGCCCGTCCGGCGACCAGACCGGATTCAGATTCAGGCCACCCTGATTCGGCAGAACCTCGATCGCACCGGACTGCAGGTCCATTACGGCGATGCGCCATTTGGAGAACTTCAAGATCGAAAGATTCGTCTCGGGACTCCGATCCGTGGCAAACGCGAGCCGCTTCCCGTCCGGAGACCACGCTGGCTGAAGATCCCCATACTCGTCGTTGGTGAGCTGTCGCAGGTTCTTCCCGTCAGCGTCAACTATGTAGAGATCCGTGATGCCGCCGTGCGTGCCGCTGAAGGCGATCTGTTTGTCGTCCGGCGACCATACCGGGCTCCAGATCGCGTCGACGGACGGCAAATCTATTCGCGTCTTTACCGAAGTCGTAGCAACGTCCATGAGGTACATCACGTCTTTGCCCTCGCGCTGCGCCGTGAACGCAATCATGCGACCGCTATTCGAGAACGAGCTCTGCGAATAGAGAAGTCGCAGCTCCTCGAAATTCGGATTGAGGGTGCTTTCAACGAGGCGCTTGATACGCTTTCCGGTGCGCGCGTCAGCCAGCCAGAGATCGATGAACAGCTCGCCGCGTTTCTCGTTTCCGTTCGACAGGAACGCAATCCGACTGCCGTCGTTGGAGAGCGAGGGTGCCAGGAAGATCTGTCCGCCGCTTTTCTTTTCCGTAAGAAGCGGCTGGGAGAAACTGCGGGGACGATCGAGCACGGCGGCTTGCGGCAAGTACCTGGCGTTGATCGATTCGCGCCAGTCATCGCTCAGCTCGTGAAGAGTGAGCCCGAGCTGGCGCTGGAACGCGCGCGCAATTCCAAGTGTTGACGCGTTTTGGAGGATCTCGCCGATCGCCGCGTCTCCCCAGCGCTCGCCTACGTAGTCCCAGAGGGATTCTCCGTATCGGTACGGAAAATACTTGTCGGGGCGCTCGGTCATCTGCTCGATCGTTGGCAGATTGCCATTGATGGCCGCGTCGCGCAGCCAGGTTGTTGTCAGGGTGTGGTTCGGACCGCTCGACAGGTACTCTGCCATACCCTCCATGAACCAGGCGGGTGGATCGATCTGGTTGAGCGTCTGCACATTCGAGCCGGCTTTGCCGCGGGCGAAAATGTCGTACTGGAACTCGTGCACCATTTCGTGCGTCAGAACGTGCTCGAAGCTTCCGAGATCCCCCGTGAGCGGCAGAATCATGCGGCCGCGTGCGTACTCGGTCACTCCTCCCACTCCTTCGCCCAGATCGCCCGTGACGTTGTTCTGTCCGAACTCGGCCCGCGATGCGAAGAGCACGATTGGTTTCTTCTCGCGGAACTGGTGATCGAGCACTTTCGAAAGGCGCGCGTACGATCGCTCCGCCATGCGGGCCGCGTCCATCGCACCTGCCCTTTCTTCGGGATAATAGTGAATGAGCCAGTGCTCGGTCTCGATTACTTGCCAGTTGAAGTGCTTGTACTGCACCTGGTTCATTCCGAAATACTGCTGCGCGTCGAGGCGAGTCGCGCACAGCAAGACGGCCAAGGTGGCCAGAATACGTGCCGCTTTCATTTTCTCGTTACTCCTGTGGTTCCAGCGCCACTGTTTCCGCATCGCTCCAGAGACGTTCTATCTGGTAGAACGACCGAAGCGTCGGATGGAAGATGTGAACTACGAAATCGAAGAAATCGAGCAGCAACCAGCGGCCCTGTTCCAATCCTTCAGTGTGATGCACGGTCAGTCCCGCCTTCTTCATCTCCGAGACCACGTGCTCGCCGATCGATCTCACGTGGGTGTCGGAGGTCCCGCTCGCGATGACGAAGTAATCAGTCATGTCGGTGACGCCGGCCAGATTCAGCAAGACGACGTCGTTCGCTCTCATGTCCAGGCAAAGCTGGGCGGCGCGCTGAACTCGTTGCGCACCTTCGCGGGCGGTTACAGATGGTAAGGATGTGGCCATGCGGTTCAGTGAAGGTTTATTTGCGGCGTGGAGCGCCGCATCTCTGTATGTAGCTTATCTGGTGCGCGAAAGTTCCGTGAGGGGTTCTACCTCGCATTTCGCTTGCCAATTCCAGTACGCAAAAAGACCTGGCGGCGCTAACGAGGCGCAGCCAGGTCTTTCAGCGTTTGGAGCTACTGCTTGATGACCCAGACCTTGATCTCGGGATGGACATCCGCGTGGAGGCGGATCGGCACACGGTAGACTCCCAGCGCCCGGATCGGCTCGTGCAGGTCGATCTGCCGTTTCTCGATCTGAAATCCTTGCGCATCGAGCTGGTGCGCGATGTCCGAAGACGTCACCGAGCCGAAGAGCTTGCCCTCATCACCGACGCGGGCTGAGAAGGTCAGAGAGACCTGCTCCAGCCTAGTCGCGAGCTCCGAAGCGGAGCCGCGCCTCGCCTCCTCCGCCTGCTCCAGGCGCTGACGCTCCTGCTCGATGCGCTTGCGGTTGCCCGCGGTAGCCTCGTACGCAAAGCCCCGCGGCAGCAGATAATTGCGCGCATAGCCGGCGGAGACCTTCACGATGTCGCCCGGATGACCGAGCTTTTCAACTGCCTGTCTGAGTATGACTTCCATTGGAGAAATTCCCTTCAGTGATCGTTGAGAACGAGTAATTCTAGCATAAAGCGGAGCGAACCGAACCTTCAGCCCGTTTTGGCGCGCTTGCGGAGGTCAAGCCAGGTATCACAGAGCCCAAGAGCGAGCGTAACTATCACAAAGACCTGAGGTACCAGGCTCAGGATCAGGATGTACACGTAGCGGCCGCGTGCCATCCACGCCAGGACCCCGATGCCGCGAATCAGGTACAAAGCGCCGAAAAAGAGCAACAGATTGTAGCCGGCATTTCTTCCATCCGCGAACGCCGGCAGCAGGCAGAGCGTTGCGCCGACCGCGAGGCCCCACACCAGCTGATCGTTGAAGGTGAAATCGATCAGCGGGCTGAGGGGCGGTCCGATCTGTACTGGAGACAGCCTCCGGTACGCGGCCCATCCGAGCGCCAGCGCGGCGAGTGACTCCAGCGCGAGCAGCGCCGGGAGCAGCGAAGCCGCCCGCGCGGGAATAGCCCGCATCATCGCTTCGCTGTCCTCGTCCCAGTTGTCGAGCGCCGGAGCGCGTTTCGCGACTTCGCTCCACTCCGGTGTGTTCCGCCCTTCCTCGATCTTCTCGATGGTGCTGGAGACTCTCCTCGTCAATTCCTCTTCCGCCGCGTGCTGGAACCTCGCGATTCCGCTCGGCGACGAGAGTGCGATCAGGAACCCGATGGCTACGGCCAGCCCAATCGAGAACAACGCCCTCGCGAAAAAGGGCATGGCTGTGCTCCACAGGCTGACGAGGCCGAAGCTCGCGGCCAGCAAAATTGCCCAGCCACGCGCCATCTGGTCGTACTGCGTGCCGGGAGGACCCGCGGGCTGAAGCAGCATCCAGATGGAAAGAGCGATCCAGATCAGCGCCAGGGCCACACGTCCGCCCAGCTTCCAGCCGATTATCGAGCAAGCCGCGATGACCGGCACCAGCAACAGCAGCGTCTGCTGGAGCGGCACGATCAGCTCGAAAAACGGAAGAAAGGGGCAGACGAGAAATGCAGCCAACCCCCAAAATAGCGGCCGCCACGATTGCGTTTTCGATGCAGGCGTGGCGGCCTCGGCCATCTAGGCCTGGTGACCGCGGATGTAGGGAATGAGCGCGAGGAAGCGGGCTCGCTTGATCGCCGTCGAGAGCTGACGCTGGTGACGGGCACAAGTGCCGCTCAGCCGGGAGGGAAGGATCTTCCCCTGATCAGTGATGAAGCGTCCGAGCGTGCGATCGTCCTTGTAGTCGATCCAGCGGACGCGACTCTCGCAGAATGGGCAGCTTTTTTGTGGTCTTCTCATTGATTAATCCTCGTCGTCGTCATCGTCGTCACGGCGAGTTGCCGCGGCCAGGTCTTCCTCGGACTGCGGCGGAGCGCCGACTTCGTGCTCGTGCAGCGTGATGAGGTAGCGGATGACGCCGTCGTCGAGCTTTAGCGCGCGCTCGTACTCAGGCAGCGTAGTGGGCTCGGTCGCGAACTTCGAGATGACGTAGTAGCCATTCTCGCGGGGACCTATGGAATAGGCGAGCTGTCGCCGACCCCAATGCGCGACCTCAGATCCTCCTTTTGGTCATGATCCGCCCCCCAGCTGGTTGCCTAAGTGGGAGGAAGGTGTGAAGGCCGCGACGCGGCCGTTGTGAGAGCGAAAGTTAAACGCTTGCTGCGCGCGGAGCAACGGGCGCTATTTGATCCCGGGCTTGCACTCGAGATTTATTGGTCGGCACTTTTGTTGCCCCGATAAAAGGCATGAGCGCCGCGCCGGTCGGCCCATCTATTTCTTCTTACGTGACGGCAATCCGGCGGCGTCACAAAGAGGAGGGCTACGTGCGAATGATATCCGCTGAGCGCGCGGTCGTGGCCGCAATGATTTTGGGCGTAGCAGCGTCTGGCTGCGCCAAGAAAGACAATTACGCCGCGGACACCGCAGCAGTGTCGACGCCGGCAGCCAACACGGCCACCGCTTCGAGCACCAGTACGATGGCACCCGACACAACGGCTAAAACAACCGCGTCGACGTCGGCGACCAGGAAGACCACTACAAGAAAAAAAGCGCCAACGAAGCCGAGCTATTAAGGTCGCCTTAATCACCGGGCTTGGCCGTCTCCTTAAGGACTCATCGCCCGCCGCGTGTACGTCGCTCTCTGCCCACGCTGGGGTTTCCGGGCCCTGAAAGAAGGATAAGTTCGGGGGATTGCGCTCTCCCGGAGGTTACATGCGCAGAACAGTAAGTACGCTCGCCCTTGGTCTCATTGCAGCAGTTGCTGTGGCTGCGGTTGCAACGAACTGCGGGTCTAGTAGCACCGCCCCGACGAACAAAACTTACGTCGCGAACCTCATCGCCATTAACGAAGGATCGACTCACACCTCGCCAGGCAGTGGCGTGGCGACGTTCGTAGATCTCGGCACCGAGATCGACTGGACGCTGACACTGACGAACATGACTGCGGTTACAGCCTCTCACATTCACGGCCCGGCTGCGGCAGGCGTGAACACGGGCGTCATTTTCAACCTCTTCCTTCCGCAAGTCGCGACGGGGACGGTGAATGGAGTGGTTGGGCGCGGAATCATAACGAACGCAAACAACGCGAACATTTCCCTCGATTCGCTAAGAGTGTTGTTCAACAACGGGATGGCATACGCCAACGTGCACACGACGGCGAACCCCGGCGGAGAGATTCGCGATCAGGTGCATCTTAGCAACTAAGCGGTTCCTGAACGTCGGAACGAAGGGCAACAGAACGGGATCCGAGATCTCAGAAGCATAGTTGGCAGATTTTAGTCACAACGCCCAGACCGTCCTCGCGCAAGCCAGAGCTGGCAGGCGAGTTCTGGCACTCTCACGCGACCGAGAACAGTCGGAGCGCAGTGACTAGCAACCTTCAACTACGCCTCTGACATCTCGGATCCCGTTCTTTTCCTGTGCTGTCAGGCGCTACACATTGAACCTGAACAGGAGAACGTCCCCGTCCTGGACGACGTACTCCTTTCCTTCGGACCTCACCGCGCCCTTTTCGCGCGCGCCTTTCCATCCTTCATTCCCCACGAACGAGTCGTAGGAGACAGTCTCCGCGCGAATGAATCCGCGCTCAAAGTCAGTGTGTATCACCGCGGCCGCTTTTGGCGCTGTGTCTCCGCGGTGGATAGTCCAGGCGCGGACTTCCTGCTCCCCGGCAGTGAAGTAGGTCTCGAGGCCAAGAAGCTTGTAGCCGGCCTGAATCAGCCGGTCGAGCCCCGCCGACTCGAGTCCGAGCGAAGAGAGGAAATCCGCGCGATCCTCGGGCGGCAGTTCCGCCAGCTCCGCTTCGATCTTGGCGGAGAACGGAACAACCTCTGCCTGCTCGCCGCTCTTCTTCACCGCTTCTCTCAATGCCTTGAGATGCGGGCCTTCATCGCCCGCTAGCTCCGAATCGCTGACGTTCGCCGCATAGAGAACCGGTTTAACCGTGAGCAGGGTCAAAGGCGCTAGCACCGCTTTCTCTTCGGCCGAAAGCCGAGCTTCCCACAGTCCTCTGCCTTCCTTCAGAAACCCGTACGCTTTTTCGAGAACCGGAAGCTCCGCTTGCGCTTCCTTGTCGCCGGTGCGAGCCGTGCGACGCGTTTTGTCGAGGCGCTTTTCCAGTGAGGCGAGATCGGCGATCGCGAGCTCGAACTCGATTACCTCGCGATCGCGCACGGGATCAACAGCTCCCATGACGTGCGTGACATCGGGATCCTCGAAGCAGCGCACGACGTGGACTATCGCGTCCGTCTCCCGAATGTTGGAGAGGAACTTGTTGCCGAGTCCTTCACCCTCGGCCGCGCCTTTGACGAGGCCGGCGATGTCCACGAACTGCACGACGGCTGGGACTGTCCGCTTGGGCTGCACGACCCGCGCAAGCTCTCCGAGGCGCGCGTCGGGGACCTCCACCATGCCGACATTCGGCTCGACGGTGCAAAACGGATAGTTGGCGGCTTCAGCCTTCGCAGCGGTGAGCGCGTTGAAGAGGGTCGATTTCCCTACGTTCGGGAGGCCGACGATACCGAGCTTTAGCATCGGAGAAAAGGTAATTGGTCAACTGCAACTGAACGGGTGCCAGTTGTCAGTGGCGGAGATGCGAGTTCAATAGTTCACTACGCCCTGACCTTTCTCGCGCGGTATCGCCGACAAGCACCTGCCTGTGCCCTGAATGCGAGATGGGTAAGTCCGGGCCTCGTGCACTAAGAACTGGCAGCAACGCTACTGACGTCTGGCACCCGTTCAGTTGCCTTTCAATCGTCAGAGGCGGCGCGCCGATTATGGAGGTTCATCGCCTTCTCAACCCCCTCGTGCAGCCACGTCTCGACCGTCGCGGTGAGCTGCGGCATCAGCGCGAGAACATCTTGACGCTCGTCACGAGCGAACGGCGACAGCACAAAATCGGCGAGATCCTTGTAGATCCCCTTCCGCTCTTCGCTCGGACCTACGCCGATGCGAAGGCGCCCGTACTCCTGAGTTCCGAGCGCATGCTCGACACTCTTGAGGCCGTTGTGTCCGCCAGCGCTTCCACGCGGGCGGATCCTGATGCGCCCGACCGGCAGCTGAACCTCATCGACAACTATTAACAAATCCTTTGCCGGGCTCCAGAAGGGCCGCCGCACGAAATTCTTGAGTGCCTGACCGCTCAGGTTCATGAACGTCTGGGGCTTCACCAATCGCACCTTCACGCCACCGACGGTCCCGTTCGCGACGTGCGATTCGCCGTTTTTTTTCCAGCCGTCAAAATGCCAAACGTCGGCGAGGTGGTCGATCAACCACCAGCCGACGTTGTGACGTGTCGCGGCGTACTCGCGGCCCGGATTTCCGAGACCGACTATGACCTTCAAGGGTTATCCAATAATTACTTCTTGCCGGACGAGTCACCGCCCTTCTTGCCAGGCGACTCATCGCCGCCCTCAACCTCTTCCTCGTCGCCCGGGCCCTTGCCGATGACTTCGGGTTCAGGCGCACCCTCTGCCGCGCCCTCAACTGCTTCGACAGCAGGAGTCTCCTCGATCACGGCGCGCGGCGCGGCAAGCACCGCGACCGAACTCTCGGGATCGTCGAGCACCTTGACACCCTCGGGAAGCTTGATGTCGCTGACGTGAAGCGAATCACCGATCACCATGTTGGTGATATCGAGCTCGACGTGATCGGGGATGTCTGACGGATCGACTTCGATCTCGAGCTCGCGGAGCGTCTGGTCGAGCACTCCTCCCTCGAGCCGCACTCCTTCCGGAATTCCGTTGAGGACGATCGGAATGTTGACCGTGACCTTTTCACCGGCGACGAGCGCCTGGAAATCGACGTGAAGGATCTGGCGCCTGATCGGATGGCGCTGGATCTCACGAATGAGGGTCTTCGCCGTGTGTCCGCCCACCGTCACCTCGATGACGGTGCTCTCGGCCTGGATGTGCCCAAGCATTTTGTCGAGATCGCGCGCGTTCAGTGAGAGCGGCTGCGGGTTGCGGCCGTGGCCGTAGATCACAGCGGGAACCTGTCCCTGACTGCGAAGGGTGCGGGCGGCGCCCTTTCCCGTAATGTCTCGGGCGGTCGCGTTAAATGAGACTACTGCCATTGTTATTCATCCCCGGGGCGCGACGACTTTTCGCCACGCCCATTCAATAATGTCCAAAACCGCCAGAGCAAATTCCTTCGCTGCCTTCTCGATCACTTCCGGCATCTGATTCTATCCTTCGAACAGCGAGCTCACTGACTGCTCGCTGTGTATGTAGCGAATCGCTTTCGCCAGCAGATCACCAACCGACAACACGCACAGCGTCGGAAATCTCTTCGCCTTTGGAATCATGACGGTATCGGTCACCGTCACTTCCTTGATCGGTGCTTTCGAAAGTCTTTCTACTGATTGTCCCGAAAGGAGCGCGTGCGTGGCACAAACGTAAATATCGCGCGCACCAAGATCCTTCAGAGCTATTGCCGCTTCGGACACCGTGCCCGCGGTGTCGATCATGTCGTCCGCGAGCAAGCAATCCTTTCCTTCAACTTCACCGACGACGTTGACGACCTCTGACACATTCGCCTTCGGCCGCCGCTTGTCGATGATCGCGAGTGAGCCGTTCAGCCTCTTCGCGAAGCCTCTCGCCATCTTCGCCGATCCTACATCCGGCGCGACGACGACGAGCTCGTGCAAATCCTTCTTCCTGTAATGCGAGACGAACACCGGCGCCGCGTACAGGTGATCGACCGGAACATCGAAGAACCCCTGCAGCTGGTGCTGGTGAAAATCCAGACCCAAAACGCGGTTGGCTCCCGCCGTCACGATCATATTCGCGAGCAGCTTGGCACCAATCGCTACTCTCGGCTGGTCCTTTCGATCCTGCCTCGAGTATCCGTAGTAGGGCATTACGCACGTGATACGCGCCGCAGAAGCCCTGCGTGCCGCGTCGATCAGGAGCAACAGCTCCATGATGTTGTCGGCCGGCGGATTTGTCGGCTGCACGATGAAGACGTCGTTTCCTCTGACGTTCTCATCGATGCGGACGAAGATCTCGCCGTCGGCGAAGCGGCTGACCGTCGTCTTGCAGAACGGAACATCCAGCATTCGCGCGATCTCAGCACACAGATCCGGGTTCCCGGGCCCGGCGATGAGCTTGAAGCCATGAGCGGGTACGGATAATCCGTCCATGCAGCGTTACAAGTTAAATGGGCAAAGGACCTGGATCAATTGCCCCTGGTGGATTCGAACCACCATTACCGGATCCAAAGACCGATGTCCTGCCATTGGACGAAGGGGCAGCGGAGAGCGAAAGCTAGTCCAGAAGCTCGATCGGGACAACGCTCGTGGACGTGCGAGTGATGATGCTTCGCGTCCCCGGTGGTACGACAAGCGCGGGGAGGCTCGCTTTTGATTCAATCGCACGCGTAGTAGCGCCAGTCACCTTGAACACCGTCGACCCCGACCCGCTCATTCGGTAGAAGAGTCCGAATTGAGCGCCACGCGTGAGGAGAATATCGATCTCCGACCACCGTGGCCGTATTACCGGCTCGAAATCGTTGACCGAATTTCGGGCGGTCGAGGCCCAGTCGGCGAACATCTCCGTTGTCAGCTCAGGGTTTCTTTTCATGGCGGCGGCACGCGACTCGTCGAGCAGAGCGTAGGCCTCGCCGGTGTCTATGCCATACGGCGGAAAAAAGAGCTGAACATCCCTCGACGGAAGGGGGTCCAGCCGAAGCAGCCTGTCGCCGCGTCCCCAAGCCATAGCCATCGCGTAATCGCTGACGAGAAACGGCACGTCGGAACCAAGAACACCAGCGAGATTGAGCAAAGCCTCCTCGGATACCGGCTTGGGCGCGAGCGCGTTGAGAATGCGCAGCACCGCGGCCGCGTCGGCGCTGCCGCCGCCGAGGCCTCCGCCAATCGGAATGTTCTTCACGATCTCGATCTCGAATCCCTTTGGCCAACCCGTTTCATCGGCGAAGAGCGTGGCGGCACGGTAGGCAAGGTTTGCTTCGGCGGGCCAGTCACGCATCTCGTAGCACTTGAGCGACCGCTTGCCGCTCGTGATTCGAAGCTCGACGTCGTCGCCCAGCTCGAGCCGCAGGAAAACCGTCTCGATGGAGTGAAATCCGTCCGTCTCCTGCCCAAGGACCCGGAGCGCAAGATTGACCTTGGCCTGCGCCAGCGTGCGAGCCGCGCGCGGACTCATGCCGCCACCTCGGCAGGGCCTTGAAGATCACGGAGGTGCACGCCCAGGCGCGCGAAATAGTACGCACCAATGAGAGTGATCGGGATGAACGAAAAGAGGTGGTATCCGATCGCCCAGGTCGCAGCCTGTTGCTGGCCCACTCCGTAAACCGCGAGGCCCTGAACCGACATGTACTCGAACACGCCGAAGAAGCCAGGAAGGGCTGGGACCGCGGTGCCCAATGCGATGAAGGCCTGGAGAAAGAGAGCGGCGGATAACGGGGCGCTGATGCCCACCGCCTTGAACGCGAGCCAGAACCCGAGGGCGTTGAGCAGCCAGTGCGCGAGCGTCCATCCGAACACGGCCGCGAATCTGCCCGGGCTCCGCAGCACCCTCAACCCGTTGACGAACGTTTCCAGAACTTTGCGTCCCCGCACTTCAATCGCCGGCGACACACGTCGCGCGAAAAGCTCGAACAGTCGAAGGAGCTGATTCGGGAAGAACACGAGGGCGTAAAGCCCAAGCACAAGGAGCAGGACGACAGTTCCTGCTCCCACCGCAAACGACGTGAGCGGGCGACCCGCGAGCGTGTCGGTGCTCGAGAGGGCGGGATCGAGTAGCGCTATCGCCGCGAGAATGAGCAGCACGATCGCGTCGAACAGGCGGTCAACCGCAAGAGAGGCGAGCGACGCCGCGAAGGGCACGTCCGCTTCCTTCGTCAAAGCGTACGCTCTCGCAATCTCGCCGGCGCGAGCAGGCACGACGTTGTTCACCATCATCCCGACCGCCGTCGCGCGCCAGAGCGGGCCGAGCGGAAGCTTGCCGGTCACGGGCTCGAGAATCGTCTCCCACCTGCGCGCGCGCAGAACGAAGATCGCCGTCGCGCAGAACATCGACGCGGTGAACAGCAGCGGATCGGCCTCCGAGAGTCGGTGCGCCACTTCACTGGGAGAGATTCCGTGGAGCGTCCAGTAGATTAGCGCGGCGCTCAGCACTGCTCCGAGTGCGGCGCGCCATCCGGGTCGCAACTGCTACCCTGCGGCCGCGAGCTCCACCAAATCGACGAGCTCGTCCACGAGCGCGCGTGTCGGCGGAGTTCCGCTCTTCTTGAGCGCGCGACGAATCTCGGCGGCGCGGTCGATCGCGCTTTGGCCGCGGTACAGCAGCTGCTGAATCGGGACGAGCTCGGACACCGCGGGCTGTGGACCCGAATGCCGATTCTCAAGCGATCGCATCGTCGCGAGGCTCGAATTCAAAACATCGCGCAGCTCCTGTCCGCGGGGCGGAGTCCTTGTTGGCGACGGTGGTACCTCACGCGAAGGAGTTGGGACGCGCTTCACTTCCGGAGACAGAGTACCCGGACCTATGCCGCCGCTCTGCTCGCGAAGCTGCTGCTCGTAATGGGTTTTGGGGTTCGGCGCGACGTAGATGATGTGCTGTCCGTCGTCGTTGAAGAAAAGTTGCGAAATGGGGACGATCACGTCTTCGCGGCGTTCCTCGCGCGCGGGCGCGAACCGGGTGAGTACCCGCAGGCTCTCCTCGACGCGCGCGTCCTGATCGGCGCCCCAGGTCCGCACCGACCGGACCAGCAGCTTCAGGTCATCGATCGCGCCAACGAGAGCGCGTTGAAGGTCGGGTTCCCAAGCGGTCGCACCCCGGGCGACGCCAGACGCGATTCGCTCGACCGTCATCGCGACCTGAACTATCCCGCCCGCTTTTGCCATCGTTGCGCTCCCGCGCAGACCGCGCGCGGCAGCGGCGAATTGCGTAGCGTCTGCGGGCTCCATCCCTTTTTTCGTGGCCAGCGACTCGAGACGCGTGAGATACTCACTCGCCTCGAGAGAAAAGAAATCCAGCAGCCGGCCCGGCATCGTCATCAGTGCGTTCTCCAGATCATCGAAAGGTGGGCCGTTTGTGGCTCACAGTCAAAACTCGCTTCATTATGACGACCGAGCACGGCGCATGGCTTCGCGCATCTCCTTGACCGCCTGGTCGAGGCCGACGAACACCGCCCGGCTGATGATCGAGTGGCCAATGTTCAGCTCTTCGATTTCAGCAATCGCGGCAACCAGTCCGACGTTCCTCACAGTGAGCCCGTGGCCCGCGTGCACCGCCAGGCCCAGATCAGCAGCTCTCTGCGCCGAATCGCGAAGCGCGCCGATCGGCTCCTTCGCCCCCGGCTGATGAGAGTATGTCCCCGTATGCAGCTCGATCGCGGCAACACCAAGCTTCTTCGACTGCTCGACGGCGACTCGCGTGGGATCGATGAAGAGGCTGACTCGAATGCCCCCTTCGATGAGCGCATCGACTGTGTCCCGGATGCGCGACGGATCGCTGATGATGTCGAGCCCACCCTCGGTCGTTATCTCTTCGCGGCGCTCCGGCACCAGAGTCACCTGCTGGGGCTTGATACGACGCGCCAGCTTCAGCATCTCGGGCACGCACGCCATCTCGAGATTGAAATACGTTCGAACTTTTTCTTTGAGCCGCATGACATCGGCGTCCTGAATGTGGCGTCTGTCCTCGCGCAAATGCGCGGTGATTCCGTCCGCGCCAGCGGCTTCGCACACTGTCGCGGCCTCCACGGGGTCCGGCTCAGCTCCGCGTCGAGCCTGCCGCAGGGTGGCGACGTGGTCGATATTGATATACAACCGTTGTTGCTTTGCGCGCATTGCTCCAGTCCCTGAGTCGCAGCTCTATCCAGTGGAGAATTCTATCGTGTCATTCAGAAAGATCGCCGGTTTATTCCTTCTTGCCGCCTGCTCGAGCGCCACCCAGAAAATGGGCAGCAACGGACAGGTCACTGGCGCGCCGTCGGCGCAGCTCGCCGTCAATCAGTTCCTGCAGGCCGTTAATGCGAAAGACCTTCAGGCAATGTCAACCGTCTTCGGCACCAAGGACGGCCCCGCTCGCGAGACGATGGATCGCACCGAGCTCGAAAAGCGGGAGGTCATCCTCGCGTGCTACTTCAACCACGAGAGCGCCCGCATTCTCGGTGAGCAAGCAGGAGCGCAGGGACACCGCGAGATTCGCGTCCAGTTGAACAAGGGAAATCTGTCACGGGAAACGACCTTCTATGCGATCAAGGGCCCAGGCGGCAGATGGTATGTGGACAACATGGACATCGCGGCAGTGAGGGACTTCTGCGGCAATCCCGGTACTTCCACACGACGTCAGTGATCTGACAGCTCGACCAGCACTCCGGCGGTGGATTTGGGGTGCAGAAACGCGATGCGCTTTCCTTCAGCGCCAATGCGCGGCTTTTCATCTATGAGCTGAACGCCGGCGCGGCGGCAGCGCTCCAGCATCGCGTCGAGATCGTCAACCGAAAAGCAGATGTGATGAATGGCTGGCCCGCGCTTGGCGACGAAGCGCGCGATCGGCGAGGAGGGGTCACCCGCTGCGAGAAGCTCCACCAGCGGCTCGCCCGCGCTGAAGCCGACGATGGTGGCTCCGTCAAAATCGTCCAGTGCGACCTCAGGTAAACCCAGTATGTCCCGAAAAAAGGGAAGGCTCTCGGCGAGCGCCTCCACGGCGATGCCAATGTGGGATACACGAGTGCCGCGCGGGGTTGATGGGGTCATTAAGTTTAAAGATGAGGGGGCAGCGTCCCCGCAGAAAACTAACTGACGAAGCCCCGCGGGGTATCCCGCGGTTGGAGACTACAAAATGTCGAATGCAGTTGAAGTGAACGACTCCGATTTCGAAATGCAGATCGAGCAGCACAAAGGCCTCGCCGTCGTCGATTTCTGGGCGACCTGGTGTGCACCGTGCCGCATGGTCGCTCCCGTGCTGGATCAGCTTGCGATCGAATACGAAGGCAAGGCAAAGGTCGCGAAGGTCGATGTGGATGTGAACATCAAGACTATGACGAAATTCAATGTCCGCTCCATTCCCGCGATCCTTTTTTTCAAGGACGGCAAGCTCGTCGATCAGATGATCGGATTCATGGGCAAGCCCGCGCTGGCGGAGAAGTTCAAGCAGCACGCCGCCGCGTAATCAGCGGAGTCCGTCGCCAGACGACTCGTGAGCTCCGCAACAACGGGGACTCTCTTTCTGGTGAGCACTCCCATCGGCAATCTGGGAGATATGTCACATCGCGCGGTCGAGGTTCTTTCCTCGGCCGCGCTTGTCATTGCGGAGGACACGCGGCACTCGCGGCGCCTGCTCGAACACTACCGAGTCTCCACTCCGCTCAGCTCCTATCACGAGCACAACGAGGCGAAGGAGACCCCCAGACTCATCGCTCGCCTTCGTGCGGGTGATTCCATCGCCCTGATATCCGATGCAGGCACGCCGCTCATCTCGGATCCCGGGTGGCGCCTTGTCGCCGCCGCGCTCGATGCCGAAGTGCCGGTCGTTCCGATCCCTGGGGCGTCATCGGTCATGGCGGCGCTCGTCGCATCCGGATTGCCGCTCGAGCGATTCACGTTCTTTGGATTTCTTCCGCGAAAGGGAAGAGAGCGCGCCAAGATCATAACCGAGATCGTCGAATCCCGTGGGACGGTCGTGCTGTTCGAGGCGCCGAATCGAGTCGCCGCCACCCTCGATGCCCTCGTCGAGGCCGGAGCGGGCGAGCGACAGGCCGTCGTCGCCAGGGAGCTGACCAAGCGATTCGAGGAGTTCAAGCGTGGCAGCGTCGCGGACCTGGCGAGTGTATACGGTAAGGCGGATCCGAAGGGCGAAGTAGTGCTGGTGATCGCAGGAGCCGAAGAGCGTGCCGTCAGCGAGCACGATCTGAACGATGCCGCAAAGAAGCTACGCGAGTCGGGAAAGTCGCCGCGCGAAGTGATGGATCACCTCGTCTCTGCGCTCGGCGCACCGCGCAACACGGCTTACAAAATCGCTCACGAGAGTGAGCATGAGAGCGCATGAGAAAACGTAATCCCGAGCAACCGAACGTCCTTTACGGGTGACCAACCGAGATGCCTGCCAGGAAAATCCGTCCCGGAAAAATCGTCTGCGTTGGCCGCAATTACCGCGAGCACGCAAAGGAGCTCGGAAACGAGGTTCCAAAGGAGCCCCTCATCTTTCTCAAGCCACCTTCGAGCGTGATATGGGACGGCGAGCCGATCGCGCTGCCCGCCGTCTCCTCCAGGGTCGAGCATGAAGGCGAAATCGGAGTAGTGGTAGGGAAGACCCTGACCCGAGTGTCTGAAGGTGATGCGGTGCTTGGAATCAGGGCGATCGTCGCCGTCAACGATGTTACCGCTCGCGACCTCCAGAAAAGCGACGGACAATGGACTAGAGCCAAGGGATTTGATACCTTTTGTCCTCTGGGAGAGGAGTCGTCAAAGCTTCCGGACCTCGACAGTCTCACGGTCGTCACCAGAGTGAACGGCGTCGAGCGACAGCGGGGGAAAAGCAGCGAGATGGTCTTCTCGATCCCGTCCCTCCTCGCCTACATCTCGCGCATCATGACTTTGGAGCCAGGGGACCTTGTTGCGACTGGAACGCCCTCGGGCGTTGGTCCGCTTGTCCCTGGTGACATCGTGGAAATCGAGATCCCCGGTGTCAGTCGCGTGAGCAACCCTGTTCAAGAGAGCCGATAAGTGCCCGCCTACACAGACCGCCTACTCAGCCTTCCCGAATACCCACTCGCCGGAATCCCCGAGAAGAAGCGCGAGCTCATCGCTCGCGGAGTGGACGTCATCGACCTCGGGGCCGGTGACGCCGATCTCTCGCCGCCGCCCGCGGTAATCGAGCGAATCTCCGCGGCAGTGCGTATACCTACCATGAGCCGCTACGGATTCGCTCTCGGTCTCGTAGAGTTTCGCGAAGCGGTCGCGAGATTCATGAAGCGCAGGTTCGGCCAGGATTTCCATCCGCTCAAGGAAATCGTCCCTCTCATTGGGTCGAAGGAAGGTCTCTCCCACCTCGCGTTCGCGTACGCGGCGAAAGGTGACTACACCATTTTCCCCGAGCCGGGCTACAACTCTTATGTGGGCGGAACGCTGTTGGCCGAGGCGACGCCCTACAAGTACCCTCTGCGGCCGGAGAACGGATTTCTGATCGACCTGGACAAGGTTCCGAGCGACGTGCTGAAGAAGGCGAAGATTCTGTACCTCAACTACCCGAACAATCCGACGGCGGCTATCGCTCCTAAGGAGTACCTCGAGGAGATGGTTCGACGCTGCAAGGAACTGGATATCCTGTTGGTGTATGACAACGCCTAC
>WNEZ01006120.1_pt1 | contig 22988 bp, 14 predicted proteins | sample 5400521 | NCBI WGS metagenome assembly WNEZ01 (sample SAMN13153339, study PRJNA577476) | soil metagenome | isolation source: 120 cm saprolite under Douglas fir tree site 2 hole 1 replicate 1 | place: USA:California | collected 2015-04-18
CCAGCGCTCGGGGGGTACCTCGGTGACGGCGTCGACCCCCGCGAGGATGTTGGCCCAGTAGGAGGCCAGCCCCTCGGCGTTCGGCAGGACGCAGGCGATGCCGACGATGGCGATGTCGAGCGGGGCCGGGCGATCCCCCTCTGCGACGGGGCTCGCAAGGCCCACCTCAGCCGCGCGGCCGGCAAGGAAGCCGGTGGCTCCGGCGGTCACCTGGTCGTGGAGGACCGCAACCGACGTCGCCTCGGAGCGCGCGGTGGCCACCTGGCCGAGCATGTACATCCCGGTCTCGTGCTGCTCGTCGCTGCCGACCGCGACGAGGTCGTCGCCGTCGCGGCGCAGGCCCTTGCTGGCGATCCGGAGCCGACCGAGGTTGAGCTTCTCCAACTCCGCCCACATCTCCTGCGAGCTCGCGCCCCGCGCCGTGAGGCGGCCCTTGGTCGCGGTGAAGGCAGCCATGAACGGGGAGTCCGCGCAGCGCGTCACGTGGCCCGGCGACGTCTCGAGCATCACCGTCCGGTCGCAGCGCAGTGCTGCGGCCTGGAAGCCCTCCAGGATGGCCCCGGCCTCGACCGCTTCGTTCGTGAACAGGTAGGCGGTGCCCATCAGGACACCGATCGCCGCGCCGCGTTCGGCCAGCGGGGCAGCGGTGGCCGCCACCATGGCAGCCGAGCGTTCGTCGTGGATCCCGCCGGCGAACAGCACGTCGAGGTCCGCGTAGAACGCGGCGCCCCCGTGGCGCTTGTCATCGCCGAAGGCGAGCAGCCGCTCGACCTGAGCGTCCCACAACGGGAAGCTGGCGCGGGGGCCGATGTGCCCGCCGCACTCGGAGCCCTCGAACACGAACCGCCGGGCGCCGTCGGCGAGGAAACGGTCCAGCAGCCCGGGGGAGGGGACGTGGAGAAAAGCGGCGATCCCGTCGGCTTCCAGCGAGGCCGCCTGGGCGGCACGGCCGCCGGCGATCAATGCGTACGGGGGCCGCACGGCGCGGACGGCATCGAGTTGCGCCTCCCGCAGCTCGGGGGGGACGAAGCCAAGGATGCCCACGCCCCAGGGCTTGCCGGCAAGCGCCTCCGCGGCCTCGGCGAGCAGGGTGGCCACCTCGCTGCCCCCCATCAGGGCCAGGGCAAGGAACGGCAGGCCACCGCCGCCGGCGACGGCCGCGGCGAAGGCGGTACGGTCGCTGACCCGCGTCATCGGCCCCTGCGCGACGGGCAGGCGCAGGCCGCGTCGTGCAAGGCCCGATCCCTCGGCGAGGGGGCTGGTGGCAAGGGCCGCCGCCATGTGAGTGCGGATCGACGCGCGCAGCGCCTGCACGATCCCGCCCACGGTGCGGTAGGTGGCGGCCAGCGTCGCCGCGAAGGCGCCGTCCTGGCCGATCGGCAGGGGGCCGCCGGTGAGCTGCGGGCCGGGCCGGGAGTAGAGGCGCCGGCCGTCGACCACCGCCGTCTCGCTGCCGTCCATGGCCCGCAAGGCTGCGGCGACATCGGAGGGCAGTGCCTCCAGCGCCTCCTTGGTCAGGGCGAGCTGGGCATCGAGGACGACGCCCGCGGCCCCGCCCGCGACGGCCCCCGCCGCGGTGTGCAACCCGATGCCGCCCGCTGCCCAGACCGGCAGGCGGGGGCCGGATGCGGCCAGCAGTCGTTGCAGCAGGACAAAGGTCGAGAGCTCCCCGATCGTGCCGCCACTCTCCGAGCCCCGTGCCACCAGGCCGTCAACGCCGCATCCGGGGGCGGGGGCATCGTCGGGCGCAGTGACCTCTACCAGGACCCGCCGCTTGGGCCCGGTGTCGCCGGGTGCCCAGGGGGCGCCCGCGGCGAGCAGCACGGTGTCCACGGCGTCGGGGAGGTCGGCGGGCAGGACGGGGCATCCCGAGGGCACGCGCACGCCGAAGGGCCCGGGGGACCAGCGCGCGGTGTCGCGCAGGGCGGCGAGGGCCTCCTCCCGATCGTGACCGAGGTCCAGGACCCCAACGGCCCCAGCCCGGACCGCCGCTGCGGCGACCCGCGCATCCGGGCGCTCGAACGGCGTGACCGCGAGGATCAGGTCGCGCGCCTCCAGCGGCGTTGGCAGCGGCGTCGTGGCGTTAGTCATGCGCAGTGCCCGAATGGGGGTCGTCCAAGAGGTGTGCGCTATGGGCTAGAACGTAAGAATTGGCAACTGCGGCGTAGGGGGATCGGGGGGGTCTCGAGCTTGGCATATGGCTCCTCCAGTCGGTGAACCCGAACAAGGTCACTTATCGGCCGACCTGGCCCGACTCTGGAGGTCTAGTTCCTCCACCACAAATGTGCGTAGCCTAGACCCAGGCCGCCCTTGGGGGCACCGTCTCGGGTGACGCCGCTCGCGCGTTTGCGCACGTCAGCGGGCCGATAGGGGATCCCGGCCCTGACCAGGGACCACGGCGCGGGCGTCACCGATCGGTGTCGATCGCAGGAAGAGTTCACACGCCGTTCATCAACCTGGCCAGGTCCGGCCATTCCTGAGCGTCACGTTTGCCCTTGTCATGGCAAGCGGGGAATGCTTGGATTGACAGCCGCGACAGAGCTTTTGAACTGAGCGTTCCGAGCCAGCAAGGAGGGGGGAAATGGCACGGTTCGGCAAGGCGGTTTGGAAGGGCGAAGTTCCCAACTGCACGCCGGGTGCGATGGGCAACATCCTCGGCGTGGTCCTTCACATCATGGAAGGCACGCTCGACGGGAGCGACAACTGGTTTCGCAATCCCCAGGCCCAAGCCAGCGCCCATTTCGGCGTCGGCAAAGACGGCCGAATGTTCCAATGGGTCGATACATCCGATAAAGCTTGGGCTTAGGCTGCGGGGAATCCGAACTACATCTCCATCGAAAATGAGGGCTATGCCGGCGACCTCCTGACGGCGCCACAGTTGGACGCGGTCGCCCAGATCGTGGCCTGGGTGAGCCAGACCCACGGAACCCCGCTGCACTCCATCGACACCCCCGGCTCGGCTGGGCTGGGGTGGCACGGGATGGGAGGGTCGGCCTGGGGTGGACATAGCGGATGCCCAGGCGACTCGATCAAGGGCCAGCGCCAGGCCATCCTGACCAAGGCCGCCGCGATGACGGGAGATCAGACCACGCCAACGCCACCACCACGGATCGGAGAGGTGAAGCCCATGTTCGACCCAGCAATTGGCCCGATTGCCGCTGCTGCCAGGTGGCCCGACGTGCCGGGCGGCGTGCTCCTGCTCGCACCCAATGGCGCCGTCTACGCCCTGTTCGGTGCCCCGTACTACGGCGGGGCGAACGGCCAAAACTACTTCACCAGCCGGACCGCGGCCAACTTCAACGTCGACGCCAACGGCGCAGTGGTGAAGACCCCCCGGGTGGCTACACCATCGTGGCGACGAGCGGCGAGAAGTACGACTACGTCCCCCACTGAGCCGGTGCGCTGGTTGGCCCAAATCGTCTTTGTGCGGTGAGGGGTGATTATGCACCCTGGTCACACAAGGAAGATCCGCAGGGCCGGGGTCTAGCCGGGTCTAGCCGAGGTTAAGGCCCAATACCGTTTACTTAACTTAACCGGGATCGCCCGAGACGTCCGAGGCTCAGGATGAGGCGGCCCCCCAGCCGACCCCCGATCGAGGGTACCAGGGAAAAGGCCAGCAATGAGCCGGTTGCAAATCAGGGCGTGGGCAGAACGTTCACGATCCCGCTTCGTTCTCACGGAGCGTGGTCTTCCAGGCTTCAGAGCGCCCACCCCCAGACCGAATCGTCCAGTTTCCGATGGGCCTGACTCTATCTTTGAGTATGGAATGGCGTAGAGCGCCGCTTTGTACTCAAAGAATGCCAGCGGGTCGTCGCTCAGGCTGGGAAGCCACCACGCACAGTGGCGACGTCCGGGAATCAGTCAACGTGCCTCACGAACCCGCCCCTCGACCCGAGGACCACCTGAAGCGACCTACTCCATCACCCGACGTCTTGTCGCCTCTGGCAACTCCACAGGGCGCCCGAGTCGGTTGCCTGGGGCCCGCAGGACCGTAAGGGCGTCGCAGGTGTGCTGGCTCATGAGTCGTCGCTCGAACTGGGCGAAGGTGCCCGTGATGTTGGCCATCATCTCGGCCTGGGGCGTGGCTGTGTCCACGGCGAGTTCGTGGGTCAAAACGCGAGGCGTACCAGCGTTGGGGCGCCCTAATCCAGGACGGTGATCGGCTCCGGGCATTGGAATCGATATGGGACCAGGGTCCCGTGCCGGCTACGGAGCCGGGCTGGTCGGGGGTGGGATCGCGATCCCGACGACCTCGCGGTTGAGGGTGGCGGACCCACCAGACCCGAAGAACCCAGCGTCCCCGAAGGCGAACACGCCGCCGTCCTTGGCCACCAGCCAGTAGCCGTTCCCGCTGGGAGTGGCGGCGATCCCGACGACCTCGCGGTTGAGGGTGGCGGACCCACCAGACCCGAAGAACCCAGCGTCCCCGAAGGCGAACACGCCGCCGTCCTTGGCCACCAGCCAGTAGCCGTTCCCCACCAGACCCGAAGAACCCAGCGTCCCCGAAGGCGAACACGCCGCCGTCGGAGCTGGCAAGCCAGTAACCCTTCCGGCTGGGAGTGGGGGCGATTCCCACGACGGGGTGGCTCGGTTGGCCCTGGGCCTGTCCAAGGTACACGGCGTCGCCGAAGACGAAGACCCCTCCGTCGGCCGCGACCAACCAGTAGCCATTGGCATCAGCGGTGGCCGCCATGCCGATGATTGGACTGTAGAGAGGCGCGGAGGCCCGGGATCCTTGGTCGAGGCTGCCCCCGAAGGCGAATACGCCTCCGTTCGATGCGACGAGCCAGTAGCCCCTCACACTCGGCGCAGAGCTGAGGCTGGGGGACACCGGCCCTGTCTGGCCGGTCGGTGTGACGGGCCCGGAACTCTCTGAAGCAGAACTGGCCCCGACAGCATTCAAGGCTTGGATCGCAAAGGTATAGGAGACGCCGTTGGTGAGCCCACTGATCACGGTGGTCGTCGCGTTCGGTGCCGCGGTAGCGGTGACTCCCCCTGGAGACGACGTGACGAGGAACCCGTCCAGTTGCGAGCTCCCGCTGGCGTTGGGAGGATTCCACGTCACGACCGCCCCGCCGTTGATTGCTGCGGCGCCGATTGCCGATGGCGCTCCCGGTGGTACCGGGCTTGCCGTCGGCCGGACTGTCTTGTCGCCCAGTACCCTCGTCGGCCTGTGGGGGTGGTGCCCGAGGGCGAAGACAAAGGCGAGGCCGGCGATCACCACCAGGACGCCCCCGGCGATAGCGGCGGCGAGGACCCGGCGGCTGGCTCCTGACCGGCTTACCGCGGCTGTCCCCTCCTCCTGGCGCCGATGGCCGTTTGCCTCGGCGCGGCTCCACGCGCCGAGGCCCAGCAGGGTCTCCGGCTCGCGGTCGGTAGGAGCTACCGGGCGGGGAGGCACCCCTAATGGGGACTCAGGGGGCGGGGTTGGGCGCACCCGCCTGGGTTCCTGCTGCACCTCGGGCCGCACCCCCCGGTGCAGGGTCCGTGGCTCGTCACCGGACGCCGCGCGCCGCCGTTTGGTTGGCGGCTGGGGTTGGCGGCTGGTGAGGCTGGGACTCAATGCCTCAAGGGCTGCTGCCGTAGCTCGGGCAGCCGGGCGCTCATCAGCGTCCTCAACGAGCATAGAGGCCATGAGGGACCACAGCGCCTCAGGCAGTCCCCAGCTCTGGGGCTTGGGCTGCGCGGCGTTGTCCCGTCCGGTCTCGGGGACAGCCGGGAATTCGCCGGCGCCGAAAAGCAGCTCGTAGAGCATCACACCCGCGCTGTAGACATCGGCGGCGGGCCCGATCTCCAACCGCTTTGCCAACTCTGGTGCTCCGTATTCGGGCGTTCCGAGGGAGCCTCCGACTTTGGTAAGCGACGGCCCCTCGGCAAGCCGGGCGATGCCGAAGTCGGTCAGCCGTGCCACCGGTTGTGCGCCCGACAGGTCCAGCAGGACGTTGGCGGGCTTGACATCACGGTGGATGACGCCGTTGTCGTGGACGGTAGCGAGACCCTGCAGCACTTGCGCGGTCAGGTCGGCCGCCACAGCAGGCTCCAGCCGGCCGCGCTCCTGGAGGTAGGTTCGCAGGTTGGGGCCGCGGACGCGTTCCGAGATGATCGCGAGGGTGTCCGACTCCGCCACGAGATCGAGCACCGGCACGAGGTGCGGGTCCTTGATCTTCGTCAGGATCAGCCGTTCCCGCAGGAAGCGGGCGACGATTTCGGGGTCCCCCGCCAGGTGGGGCCACAGGAGCTTCGCTGCAACCTCCGCTCCGGTGTCGCGTCTCGTCGCCCGGTGGACGCGGCCCATCGCCCCCCGGCCCAGCTCTTCGTGCAGGACGTAGTTCTGCCCGAGCGGGATGCCACCGCCTCCTGGACGCCCCGCATCCAGCGACATAGGCCAAAGGATAGATCAACTATTCCCCGAAATCCGCTGACCGACAAAGCTCCAGCGATCGACCTCTGTAGCCCGAAAGGGGTATTCTTGCCCATACCGCCGCCTGGCAACACGGCTCAAACTCTCTGGCAGGTACGCACTCACCGAGCGGAGGGAGAACGATGGCACGTGTGCTCGCGACCGACGAGGCAAAAGAGGCGCTCACCAAGTTCAAGGGTCTGGTTCAGGGCGATCTCGAGACGCTGGTCAGCCAACTGGACGCGCAGGGGCAGAAGCTGTCGAACCCCAACGTGTGGGACGGGCCCAAGGCCATCGACTTTCGCAACCTGTGGCCCGACACGCATCGGGCGCTGAGGACGGCCAAGGAGAAGCTCGACACCCTGCGCCAGAACGGTGATCTGCCGGCGCAGCCGCTCCGAGCTGCAGCCGATGTGATCTAGCCAAAGAGGGGCGCGCTCGCCAGGAGGAAGGCCGTGTCCGACAGCCACACACCAGATCCGCATGCGATCAAGGAGGACGTCCGGTACCCCCATGCGGAATCCGCTGAGCTGGCCCGGCGCTGCCGGGCCCTTGCAAGTCTGCTCGACAGCCAGCAATGGCAGAGGAAATCGCTTGCGGACAATGCCATCGCCGACTGGCAGGGCTTCTACCGCGCGGACTTCGACCAGACCCGCAACAACATGAAAGCCAATGCCGGAACCCTCGTCGACAACCTTCGGACCCTGGCGAACGACCTGGACAACTCGGCCAAGTGGGCGCGGGACGAACAGGCGGCGCGAGAAAAGGCCCGGGAGGACAGCAAGCCAGTGTGGGAAAAGGTCCTGGACGCAATCAATCCTTTTTGAGGGCCTCAGGGACTTCACATGCCCTTGAGTGCGGGTTGTCAAATGGTCGGAGGAACGAGAAATGGCTGTTAGCTCCGCCAACCCGGATGAACTGGATGCCTACGTCACCGGTGTCCAGGGGCTGAACTCGGATGTCAGCACAGAGGTGCGGGACCTCTGGTCGGCTTGGTGGAGCTATGAAGGGCGCCCGAACGACAAGCCGGTCAACCATGCGAAGGACAACATCCAGTTTGCTCAGACGGTTTACAACGACTTCGACCAGGATGGCAAATTCGTAGCTGCAGTCTCCAACGGCTTCAGAAAGGCTGGGGCTACCCATGGCGTGATGTCCGTCGACGACGCGGTCATTGCCAGCTCCCTTACTGCCGCCGGCGTTTCCGCCACTCCACCTCCGATCGTCACCGTTGACGCCCCGACCTGTAATGGTCTGACCGTCGACTCGGGTTACGCCAATGATCCCGTCAACGCCGCCTCAGGTAATTTCGCCGAGGCGGAAGTGGACCTTGCTGTCCCTCCGCGGATCTGGGCACTCTCCTGGACTCGGACGTACAACAGCCGCCATACCGCACGCGGCCCCTTGGGTCGAGGTTGGTCCTCCTGGGCGACCACGCGGCTGAGGATCGACCATACCGGGGCCACATGGGTCGGCCCCGACGGCAAGGTGGAGAGACTGGCCCGTTCGGCATCCGGATTCGAGCGATCTCCCACGCTTGCCGCTGAAGTGGTCGAACTGGAAGAGGGCGCTGAGTTGCGCTGGTTCGACGGGCCTCGCTGGGTCTACCACCGCCTGTCCCTACCGGTCCTGGTCGAAATGGAACCGGGGAATGCTGTGGCTTTTACCCACGACGATGACTCCCGACTGGTGTCGCTCGAACATTCAGGCGGGCGGCGCCTCGAGATTGAATGGCAGGCCAACCGGATTGCCGCAGTTCGGGGGTCTGACGGCTCAACAGTCACGTACACGTATGACGAGGCAGGTGACCTCGTTGCCTCCGTAAGCCCAACGGACCACCGCACGTACCGGCTGGATGAGTCCGGCCGCGTTACGGTCGTCATCGATGGTGACGGCGTCGAGATCGTGCGTAACAGCTACGATCCGGACGGCAGAGTTGTCAGCCAGCGCTCGCCTCACGGCCGCATCACAGGATTCCAATACCACCCGGGTCCGGTCACCGTCATCGACGACGAGACCGGGGGACCGCGGTCGGTGCTTTTCCATGACGCCTTGGGCCGGCTTACCGGAGCAATGGATGCCAACGGCGCGCGGATGACCAAGTCGTACGACCGCAACGGTAACCCGGTAAGAATCACGAACCGACGAGGAGAGGTCGTCGTTCAGGAATTCGATGATCGAAACCGTAGGGTGAAGCGGATCCTGCCCGACGGCTCCGAATTCCGTTGGACCTGGGATGACCTCGGCCGCCTTCTGACTCTCACCAGCCCGCTCGGGACCTCGGTGCGCATGGAGTATGAGGGCGACGAGCGCAATCCCGTCCGGGTGATCGACCCCCTAGGCGCCAGGACCGTCGTGGAGTCTGCGGAGGGCCTGATCAGTCGGGTCGTGGACCCTGACGGGGTCGCTCTGGCCTTCGAGCACGATCCCAGCGGCAATGTCATTGCCATGATCGACGGTCTGGGCCAACGCGAGGTGCTGGATCGCGATGCTTCGGGGCGCATCGTCTCTGTCACGAATCCCGGGGGGGAAGTCACCCGGTTCGAGTATGACGGCGGGGACAGAGTCAGCCGGCGGGTGGATCCTGATGGCGGCGAGTGGCTGTTCTCATGGTCACCGGCCGGTCGACTCACGGAAACGATTGACCCGAGCGGAGCCCGGTCCACGATCCGCTACGGCCAGCACGGCGACCCCGAGGAGCACGTCGATCCCTTGGGCGCTGTGACGACGATGCGTACCGATGTCCTGGGAAACCTGGTTGGAGTTGTCGCCGCCGACGGCGCCAAGTTCGAATTCGCCTATGACGGCCTGTCCCGGCTGACCGCCCTCCATGACCCGGCCGGCGGAGTGACGCTGCGGGAGTACGACAAGGAAGGTGATCTGGTAGGGCTGATCGACCCCCTGGGCAATCACCGAAGGGTGGAGGTCCAACGTGCCGGCCGCCTTCGGAGGTTCATCAGCCCCGACAACGAGGTGAGCGAAGAGGAGTACGACCCGCTGGGTCGATTGGTCCGCCAGGTCCGGCCGGACGGCTCGAGCGTGGAGGTTGGGTACGACGATGCCGGCCGGCCGGTGACCCGCACCGATGCTCTGGGTGCCGTGACGCACTACGAGTACTCGCCCGGCGGCCGACTGGTCCGGCTGGTGAGTCCCCTTGGCCACGTGACGGGCTGGGCCCACGATGCTGCCGGTCGTGCCGTGGAACGCATCGATCCCAACGGTGGGCGTACCCGCCTTCGTCGTGACCCGAACGGACGGGTCATTGAGATTGAGTACCCGGCCGGCGAGATCGAGCGATTCCGGTACGACCCGCTCGGCCGCCCCATGGAGCACCACCTCGCCAACGGAGGGGTGATCCGGCGCCGCTTCGACCATGCCGGCAGGATGACCGAGGAGGTAGATGCGGAGGGCGGCGCTCGCCGCTTCCGTTATGACCTGCGGGGACGGATGGTGGGAGTCGTCGATCCCAACGGGGGAACCACCGCGTTCGCCTACAACGAGCGCGGCTGGTTGGTCTCGGCAACCGATGCTCTGGGTGGAGTCAGCACCTACGAGCATGATCCGCTCGGCCGGGTCACCGCCACCGACGATCAACTCAGGCGGCGCACCACTCGGGACCACGATGCCGCCGGGCGGATCGTGCGAACGATAGACGGTTCGGGACGCTCCACGGTTTATTCCTACGATGCCGAAGGCCGTCTCACCACGGCCCGATCCGGGACGTTCGAGTTGACGGTCGAGCGAGACGCGGTTGGGCGCCCCGTCGTGGTGACCTCTCCGGCAGGCACCTGCCGGCTCGAATGGGATCCGGAAGGGCGGCTGGTCGCCAAGGACGACGGGATCTCGGCGCTCCGCTGGAAATTCGACGCGGACGGTCGGCGGACGGCGGTGACCTATCCCGATGGCACGGTAGCCACCTATACGTACGATCCCGCCGGACGATTGATCGGGCTCGCGCATCCGGTGGCAGGCGAGGTCCTGCTACGACGTGACGCTGACGGAAGAGTCGTCAGCTTCGAAGCCCCCGGAGTGAACCGCCTCTGGGCCTACACGAACGGCGAGCTCACGTCCTTCAGCCGGCAGAGCCAGAAGCGCGTCGAAACCGTGGCACTGCGCCGGGACCGCTCCGGCCGTATCTTAGAGGCAGCCTCGGGCGAGCTGGTACAGGGGTTCCGCTACGACCCTGCCGGTCAATTGGTGGAGGCAGGCCCTGCCAGCGGCACGACGGCCTGGGACTACGACGCGGCCGGGCGCATGGTGGCGGAAGATGGCCCCTCCGGTACCCGCAGGTTCTCCTACGACGCGGCACATCAGCTGACGCAACTCGAGACCGATCAGGAGCGAGTCACTTTCGAGTACGACGGTAGTGGCCGCCGACTCGCAGAACGCTCCTCTGGTCAGACCCGCAGCTTCCACTGGGATGCTCTGGGCGCGCTGGCCCAGATCGAAGTACTGACGCAAACGGGGACCTCTGTCACCTCCCTGTCCCGCAATGCGCTTGGTGAGCTTGTGGCTGTCGGGGACACCACGGTCGCGTGGGACCCAACGTCGTTCGCGCCCCAGGTCCGCCAACTCGGTTCCGCCCAGGTCATCGGTAGTGGGGAACCGCTGGGCACAGCCGGCCCGCGAGGTGTCGAGTGGTTGGACACCGACTGGCTGGGTACGCCAGGGGCGACCTCCGACGTTTGGGGGGCAAACGGCGAGGCACGAGAGCCAACCCTCGGCTATCGCGGTGAGCTGCAGATCGGGGGTCTCCTCTGGTTGAGGGACAGGGTCTACGATCCCACGACTCGGGTGTTTCTGTCGCCCGACCGGCTTGCCGGCGTTCCGGGAGAGCCGACCTTCCTGAACCCGTACCGCTACTGCCACAACAACCCCCTGAGCTTCGTCGACCCCCTCGGGCTCAAGCCTCTGACCGACGCCGAGTTCAAGAAGTGGCAGGACGATCATCCCCCCTGGTACGAGGCCGCCTGGAACGCAACCACGAGCTTCGTCCACGACCATGCGGGCCAGATTCTCACCGGCGCTTTAGCGGTCGCCGGAGTGGTCATGCTGTTCACTCCACTAGCCCCGATCGGAGCCGGGATCCTCATCGGCGAGGCGAGTACCCTCGGCCTGCAGGTCGGAATGCAGGCCATAACGACTGGCCATGTTGATCTCGGCAAGGTGGATTGGAACAGCGTGGCGGTGGGTGGTGCCCTTGGGGGGGCCTTCGCCGGAGCAGGCATGGGGCTGAGCGCCCTGCGGGGAGCAGGTGCTGCCGCAGAGGCGGCACCAGCGCTCGAGGGGGGCGACACGGTCCAGCTGTTCCGGCATGTCGACCCCGCCGAGCTGGAAGACATCAGGAACACGGGCCAGTTCGGACTTGGTCCGAACTCCACCGGCAAATACTTCGCCGAGTCCGCTGAGCATGCGAAGCAATGGGGACAGATGCTCAACAACGGTGAGGGTGCGGTCGTGGAAACCAACGTGCCCAGGTCCGCTGCGGACGAGCTGTTCAGGTGGGAGAAGCTCGACAATATCGGGCCAGCCCGATACGTCAGTCCCGAACAACTGGACCGCTTCAATCAGGTCATGGATGGCATCCGGGAGGTGTCATGAGGGACGTGAGCGACCCTGTCGCGATCGCCCGAGTTCGCTGGCTGGATCTGGGGCGGCATCCCGCACCGGGGTCGACGATGGGAGCAACCGCCGTGTTCGTGCTGGGCAACGACGCTGAGGTTATCCCCGGTTGGCCAGCGATGGGTAAGCACTTCAGCGTGTTGCTCACATTCACGGATGCGCTGACTGGCACCGGGGAAGCCGAGGCCAAGGTCGACTTCCTCGACCGTGAAGCAGTTGCCAACTATCTCCGTGAGGGCGCCACGCTGCTCATCATGGCAGGCCCCCAACCCATCGCTGAAGCTCAGATCACAACGCTGCTGTGGAAGCCCGACCCGTAGCTACTCAAAGGTCCTCACAAGCCCGCACGTAATGGATTCGGCATTCCACCGCGAGTTTCCAAGCGTTGGGGAAAAAGCTCGACTCAGGTGCGCCAGGAGGTTGTCCTTCTAGCTTTGCGAATTGCCTCCCTTCGGAGCCTGTTGCAAGAACCTGCGTGACCCCCTCCGATGGGCCAGCGGAGTGACCGGCCGCCCCCGCTCGGGCTTCTTGGTGCGCTGACTGTCGTGGGAGAACAGTCACAGCACCAAGAAAGGTATGGGCATCACCCTCAGCCCGCGGGTGCGGCAAGGACGGCTGCCCGGGCCGGCAGGTCCGCGGTGGTTCGTGCCCTGGCCCGCCCTGCCCGCCACGCCTTGAGAAGGTTGTTGGACAGGTTGATGAGCTTCCATTCGCGGTCACAGGCAACAAAGCCCTGGCGCATGAAACGGTCGATGCCCCGGGCGCCTTTGGTCTGGCCGAACACCGGCTTGACGGTTGGCGATCGCTCTTGTAGAGGGATTTTCCCTTCTCGGTACTGAGCTTGGCCTCCATCTGGTCCTCGCTCCCTCGGGAAGGGGTGCCCTCCCCTCAAACCACTCCCCATTGAGAGCTCAGCAGGACCAGGGCCAGCCGTCGAAGGGTTTTGGCAACAGGCTTTTCGGTTGTGGAAATTGTTGGCGTGGCGCCTCCATTTCCCCTGGTCGGGGAGGTCTTCTCTGGATTTCCGCCACTAAATCTCAGCCGATTATCATCGAGTTCGTTAACCAATACACCGTTGCCTAGCGCAGCCGTTCCGTACGTATGGCGGTCTGGACAACTTCCAAGTCTCCATTGTCAACTAGGTAGCCGCGGCCTGCCATCATATGCACCCGGTGCCTCTTGGGAAGCTCTACGTCGAGCACCTCTCCATCGGTATCGACATTGGGCTTCAACAACAGGCCCACCTTGGAACGCCGCACCTTCGCGGTCCAGTGGCCGTACTTGGTGCGCAGGGCATCAGCCCGTCCAGCTATGACGAGGTGCACGTCTGGACGTCGCAGTGTCAAGAGGCGGCTGAACACGTCCTGCTCGTCTTCTATCTGGTCGGCGTCGTCGACGAGGATCAGGTGCGGGCTCGGGGTTGTGGCCACGATGTCGTAGAGCATGTCCAGCGATTGCTGGTCGCCTATGAGGTCGTCGAGCCTATGGCTCTCTCGGAGCGGTGATCGGCCGAGGGCAACTCCCAGCACGCGGACGTCCGGCCGGCAGCGTACGACCTCGGCAAGGACCTCGAGAGCGTTGGTCTTGCCTGTACGCCCTGGTCCCGCGATGGTGGCGTGCTCCGCCTCGTACAGTCGGAGGCAGACGGGCGTCAGTGAGTTGTCCCCGATGCCGATGGGTAGCAACCACGGCGATCGGTCCAGGCGCGCAGCACCCGCGATCTCTGCTACTGAGACTCGATCCGGCAAGACCTCGATTGACTTCGGGGGCCGAATGGGCTTGTTCATCTGGGCGCCCGCGGACTGGACGAAGCTCTCCAGGTCGGGGCCCACCCATGCCACCTGCACGACTTGGGCCGAGTTGGCAAGGATGGCTCGTCCCGGAGCGGGCCTTGGCACCCGCTTCGGATTGATCCCGAAGTTCCCGTATTCCTGAGGGTCGGCGAGCCTGAAGAGCCACTTCTGCTCGGCCAGGGAGGCGAGCCGTGAGGGCAGGGCACTGATCTGATCGGCTGTCGCGGCCGTATGGATGCCCACCTCGGTTCCCTCCGACCAGACCCGGCTGAATTCGAGCAGGACCTCGTCGCCGCCGCTCTCGTCGAAGGCACCGATGAAGCCACGAATGTTGTCGACGAGGCAGACCAGCCTTGGCAACGCCGCCCGCTCGGGCGCGGGAAGATCCTTTCGCTGGCGGAGCGACTCATGGAGATATCGCACCAGTCGCACCTGTCGCTCCCGCTGGGAGGCAGGGACGACCCCGCCTTTACCCGTGTGGGGAAGCCGGCCGAGGGCCGCAAGATCCCCGGCACCGAAGTCGAGAGCATAGATGTGAAGATCGTCTGGGGACCAGCACGACGCAGCCGAGAGGGCGATGCTGGCGAGTGCAGTCGTCGTTCCGCTCCCCGCGATCCCATACAGAACAAGGTTCCCCGACAGAGACCAACCGGTCGGGTCCTGGCGCTGACGTTCGGGGTCGTCTGCCATTGCAAACCAGACTCGATTCTCCCGGGAGCGGTCGGTAGGCAGGACATCTTCGAGAGGTATCGATGCTTTCAGTGGCTCGGGCCAGGGCTCGCGGGGACGAGCGAACTTTCGAAGCTCAGCCTCGGTCCGGATGGCTTCTACGAGCCGGGTGAGGTCGTTGGCGCGTGAGTCCTCCGCGGTTTCCACCGAAGGCGGAGGTCCGGGGGGCCTGTCCCCGTCGGAGGTGCGGCCGAAGACGAAGGGAACCACCTCGACCGGTGAAAGCTCCACGGCCTCGCTGGAGCCGGTGCTCAGCGCTGTCTGCAGAGGGATGACTTCGCCGGGGCCCAGCCTGATGTTGCCCCGACCGGGATGGCCGCTGGGAATGAAGGCGGACTCACCAGTCCCGATGACGTCCTGGGAGTCCTGCTGGTCCTGGACCCGTAGAGCGATCCGCAGGTTGGTGTTGGCTTTGATGTTCTCGTTGACAGCGCCCGAGGGCCGCTGCGTGGCAAGGATGAGGTGCACGCCAAGGGCGCGCCCGCGCTGAGCGATGCCGACGAGCGAGTTCATGAACTCGGGCAGTTCGGCTGCCATAGTGGCGAACTCGTCGATCACCACGACGAGCCGGGGAAGCGTGGGATGCTCGGGGCCGAGGTTGCGGCCCAGGTAGTCCCTCAGGTCGGATGCCGAAGCATCTCTCAGCACCCGCTCGCGGTACTTGAGCTCCGCCTCCAGGCAGCGGAGGGCTCGCTCACCGAGCTGTTCGTCGATGTCGGTGACGAAGCCCACGGTGTGCGGCAACTGGGAACAGGCCTTGAACGCCGTGCCACCCTTGTAGTCGATCAGCACAAACGTCATATGGTCCGGATCGCACGTCGCCGCCAACCCGGCAACCATCGACCTCAGGAGTTCGCTCTTGCCGGAGCCGGTCGTACCGGCGATGAGGGCGTGCGGCCCGTCCTGCACAAGGTCGATGGTGAAGGTGCCACTCTCTGCCACCCCGATAGGGGTAGTGAGGGCCGGGATCCTCCCTCCGGCGTCCCACCGAGCGCCGACTGCTTCGGGTGTGGGCGTCGCCCAGCCGAGGAGGGCCAGCAACGCCACCCCGTCCGGCAGGGTTGCACCGGTGTCCTGCACTTCGGGGTCGTCGAAGCGGGCGAGTGCCCGGGCAAGCGGGCGTGCCAGACGGGCCTGGAGTCCGGCCACGTTGACGTTGTCGATGTGCTCCCCCTGCCCGGTAACCGTCACCTGGGCCAGCGGAGCATCTTCCTCCAACCGAATGACCGACGTGCAGACGGAGGGCAGGCGGTCCCCGGAGGAGGCGACGATGATGCCCGCCACCGGTCCGGCGGCACCACGCAGGATGGCGCGGGCCTTGGAGTTCCTGCCTTTCGTGAGGCTCTCGTCGTCAAGCACGAGAAGGAGCACGGGCCCGGTCGGCTTGTCATAGCGTCCCGCCAGCCGCCCAGGCCTTACGTCCTTGGGACTCTGGCGGGTCTGGAGCAGGTGCTTGAGGAGGTCGTCCCGGATCAGCGGATTGGCAGCCAGCAGTCTGGTGTCCCCGCCGCTCATTCGGTCGATCGTGTGGGGCAGCCACTTTACCCACTCCCAGTCGTCGACGGCGTCAGGTGCGACCAGGACGGCAACCTCCAGGTCGGCAGGTCCGTGGTGGACGGCGGCCTGGCACACGAGCCCGCGGGCCAGGTCAAGGGCTGCCCGGCGCGGTCCAACGACCCCGACGACACCTCCGGAGGCCAAGCTGACAGCGATGGGGACATCGGCGAGCGTGCTCCATCGAGCCAGCATCTCGGGTTCCACCGACAACTTGGACGAGCCTGATTCTGGACGGATCGGCGGTTGCCAGGAGACCGTACCGACTCCGGCTTCAAGGAGCAGGAAATCGCTGTCGCCTGGGCGCCGTTCCCACAGACGAACACTTGGCGCGGTCGCTCGCCGAAGAGTTTCGACGATGTCAGGAACGGCGGCCCGGCGCTGACGCATCTCCTCCATTCGGCGGTTCCTCAACCTGTCTTCAAAGGTTCCGAGCCCTGATGCGTAGCTTCGAGAGCCCGCCCGTGATTCTTGGCGCGACCGCCACTTGCCCTCGAACCAGTTGCCGAGGAACAGAACCGGGCTCAGCAAGGCAAACAATGCGTATTGGATCCGTCCGTGCTCAACGATGACCATGACCCCGCCAAAGACCAGCGGGGCGACCAATGCTGCGATGTTGAAGGGCGTTGTGCTCCGCTTGGCGGGAGGGGCAGGTGCGGCCAGGTCTGGTTCCCTGGGCGCCGGTGCCAGAGGCCGAGGAGGCCTGTTGAAGGGGATGGTGCCGGAAGCCGTCGTATGGCGGAGAGCGTCGATGTCCCCCGGCGTGTCTGGCGGGGGCGTCCGCCGGACAACGCAGGCGGTGTTGCAGAAGCGTACCACCGCGGACTGGTCAACTTCTTGCGTGCCCTGCGCCAACGCACCGTCGACCAGAGTGCCATTCAAGGATTGAAGGTCGGTAACCGAGCAATCCCCGAGGGGCGATATCGAAAGCCTTGCCTGTGGCCTGGACACTGTGAGGTCGGTTAATTTGACGTCAGCTTCCCGGCCGCGACCAACGGTTGCGTCACCGGGCGCCAAGCCGATCACGAGCCCCGAGTCAGGGCCGGCAATGCCACCGTTGCTTTGGGCCCCGCAGCGAGGTCCTGGCCACATCGGATGACCGTCCCTTCGCACAGCCCGATCTCGTCCAACGTGAGTTCGGGGGTGGCCCACCGGCCGTTGATGTGGAGCCTGGTATCCCTCGAGGCGCCAGGCAGAACCGCTTGGACGAGGTCCTCCACGGTGGCGTCGTTGCTGTGACGCAGGAGTCGCAGCTCGCGTTCTTCCTCACCCCAGCGAAAGACCACGTGCATGTTTACTTCACGGGGTCCTTCCTCGCAGGCTGGGCAATCCGCCTTGACATGCAGATCACGTGACCACCCTCGGCGTCGGAGTCCGCCAAGGAGACGTTGAGGGTCAGCACGGCAATGGCATTCACCCCCTCTACTCATTTCATCACGAAACAGTGCCTCGGGTACGTTAGCGCAACCGGGCCCTGAACCCTCACGCCATGGACAGGAGGTCTGTGAGTGTCTGTCTCGAACTCGACGCCCGTTGTATATTGCCACATTCCCGTACTGGGTTCGACTTGTCCAACCTCCGAAATGCACGTTCTGGTCGGCACCCCCGGGGAGATCAGCGGTCGAGAGTTCGCCCAGGCCCCGGTGACACCGACCCGACTGCTGGGGACAGCACGCTGCCCTCCTCGCCGTCTTTGAGTTGCAGCAGACGGAAGGGCCAATCATGGCCCCTCCCGACGGCGGCCCGTCCTCAGCCACATCGACCCAGCGCACGCGGTAGCGGTTGCCCTCGTTCAGAAGGGGCCTCGCACACCATCTGGGGGGCCATGTGCCAGCGCCGAGCCGGGTCGTCTGGGAACATCCGGCGGGCCAGCTGCGTGGGGGTCAACCACCCAGTGCGGGCTCACCCTGTCGTTGAGTGAAGCCTGCAGGGCAACCACGAAGTCGATGGCCCGCAGGGCGAGCTGTGCCAGGTCGTAGCTCGCTTGTCGAGATCCACATGCAGGCGCTCTGGATGGCGAGCCGCAGGATGGGCTGTCCATCGCCATGGAGTTGCCATTAACCCGCAGCCCGCAAGGGCCAGACGCCAACAGCGAAGGGGCGGTTGAGCGGCGAGATTGGACTTATCGAGTCCAGATGGACGACCAGACATAATTGGCAGCCTTATGTCGGCGGGAAGATACTTAAGTTGCATCCACAACGCAAAAGACGCCTCAAGTCGATGTGTAGCACAGCCAGGTGGAAGGATTGTGATCATCGCCTGCCCAAGCAACTGCATCACCCCGGTCGTACTGCCACCTGCAGGCCCCGTCGATGTCTACAAGCTGTGGACTCCCCCCTGATGTGCATGCCCAGTTGTTGCGGGCGGCGTCGGAGCCAGGGTCGGAGCCAGCTTGAGGATTCGTAAGAATGGACTTGGCGTATCCCTGGCTTTGGCAGTAGGCATCAAGGTTGAGGCCGCCAAGAAGACTGTGAGCGAGGGCAACTCCCCGCAGCCTGACATGGTCGAAGGCGCACCGAAGAAGATCGGGTGAATTCGCCGCCTGTGCCCCGAGGAAGACCTGTCCTGTCGTGTCATCGATGTGCGCGTGTTCAACTAGCCGGTCATTGACATAGAATTGAACAAATCCATCCCGAGCAAGCAGGCTCAGTTGATTGAACGAGTCGGCCTTAAAAGCGGGGATTGCCAAGATCGGTGTTGTTCCCGCTATCCGTGTATGCGGCAGGTGGCCTGGGTCTTGAGTGACTTGCAGGCCTATCTGCCCGACTTTCATCGCGTACCAGTGCTCATTGCCCTTCCAACCGAACAGTAACCCGCAAAAGCCGTCCTGAGGGCCCTCGGTTAGTTCAACATCTGCCTGCAGGTAGAAGTTGCGGACGACTGGCTGCTCCAGCTTGAGAGGGACTTGACCTGTGAAGTCGCGTGGCCGGATGGACCCGGAGACTGGCGTGCAACGTGGGAGGTGCCAGCCAACCAGGGTAGACGAGAGTGCGGCGGCCCCAGGACAAGAGGGGGGTCCCATGCGTGGCCACGGGGGGGTCCCATGATGGTGGCTAAATCAGCGTCACAGGGGTCCCATGACCGTGGCTAGCGACGACGGTTTCGACCGAAAGCATCAGTTCGTTCTCAATTCAGTGAACGAACGTCAGGCAGGGATGGGGTTCCTGACGTCCTGAGCTAGGAGCTACCGGGGCAATGCGAGAAGAGTTGACGCCACTCGTTCGTCAAACGCTCTCACCGCCTGCGTTGTTTCCACGGGCATGAGTTGAACCCTGAGGTTGCGAACCGCCATCAGGCTGAAGGTGTCCCCTAACTGCGAGCCGATGCTGAAAGCTTGAGCACCAAAATCACAGGCCTGCTCGACGTCTCCCGTCTGGACGTATGCCTCGGCCAACTTACCCAGCGTGTACGCCCGCCGCTTCGTGGGGGCGGGGCCCAAATACGCAAGCCCGTCCGTGAGTGCCGGTACGGCCATGGCGGGGAGCTTGAGGCTGACTGATGCAAACCCCTGGTAGCGGCTGATCTCCTTGCTATTCATTGGATGCACCCAGGGCCACATGGCCCCACTTTGCCCATTCGTATCGTCAAGCACTTTCTCAGCCCGAATGAGAGCGATCGATGTTGCCGGCTCGTCGTGGGCGGTGGCGTAGGCGGTCGCCTCATGGGCAGCGATGTAGGCGTGGGCCGCTGACGGAGCGTTGCGGGGGACCAGGTGCTTGGCCTGCTGAACCAACCTGACGGCTTCGGCTCCACTCCCCGTGCCCCAGGCCGCCCACTCGCTCATGGAGCACGCCACATGCGCTTGAAGGTGGTTGTCCTGAGACCGCTCGGCGTACGCCCGGGCTTCCTGGTGATAGCGCTGTACCGCACCGAGGTCCCACGAGTCCTCTGCCAACCAGGCGGCCAGCAGGGCCGTGTCGCATGCCGCTGCCGCGAGCCTGGCTTGGTCCTTCTCCGACGTGGTGGAGAGCAGAAGCCGGGAGACGAGGCGCAGATGACCGAGCACCAGCTCACGAAGGTCCTCGGGCGGAGTAGTCAGCCAGAGCTGCCGGTAACCCCTCGAGACCGTCGTGGCTGCCTCAATCGCCTCGCCGTCGACGGGCGTCGTGGAGGCGAGGGCCGGCAGGCGCCCCAGCGTCGTAGTAAAAAGCCCCGCTGTGGCGGCACGGCCGAACAGAACAAGGAGCTCGCGGCGTTCCACTGCCTCATCGAGTGTCCCACATTGAGGCCCGCCGCAGGACCCCATGATGTCGGTCGAGCTCAGAAGCCGCAGCTCCAGACGGTACCGGCGTTGCCGTTGGGACGCAGCGGCCACCTCCTCGAAGGGAAGACCGAGTGCGGCTGCCAGCCACCGCAGGGCATCCGGATGAGTAATGCGCCCTCGTTCGTAGCCGAGGACCGCCTGGCGAGTGGCCCCGGAGTGGGTGCCTTCGTCTCGGGCGGCGGTGTGCATCCCTCTGGCGACGCCGTTCAAAGAGAGGCTCTGTCGCTGTCGAGCCCCCGAGATGAGCTGAGCGAGAGGGAGGTATTCCACTGGGCAGGCTATAACTTCGCAAACCTGTCGACGATGACGGCCTCGCCGAATCCTATAGCACCCTCAGTGCCCACAGTGTTGTCAGATTGTTGCTATTTCGACCTCTCATCGTGGCGCTGGAAGGGGCGTGTCCCGGCTCGCGGGCCTCCTGCAGCGTCACGCGGTTACTCACAGAAAGAAGGTCCGGGGCTCAGGCGTAGGTCCCGTCACGGAACAGGGCGGCCTCCGCCGCACGGCGGCGGAGAAGGCCCGTCAGGACCTGTGCGCCGGGGCGCTTCCAGGCGGCGAGGTCGTCGGGCACCTTGGCCAGCTGTCCGCTCACGACGAGCTGGCAGACCGATGAGCGGCTGAAGCCGCCCGACCCGATGTTGAAGCAGAAGCTCACCAGGGCATCGAACTGCTGCTGGGTGAGCAGCCCGGGGGCACCCTTGTTGACGGTCGCCGCGGCCGACGGCGCGTCCTCCTTCAGGATGGCCAGTGCCCGGGCCTGGCTGATGCCGCCGATGAACTCGGGCGGCTCGCTGCCGTTGACCGGGCCCGTGTGCACGAGGTGGCCGTAGCCGATGGTGCAGTTGCCGTTGGCATCGTTGTAGAGGTTGCCCCGGAAGCCTTCGAAGGTGGCGATGAACTGGGTGCCCTGGTCGCTGAGGGCCCAGACCTGCCCCGGAGGGGGCGAAGGCGGTGGAGGTGGTGGAGGCGGGGTTGCCCCCTGCCGGAGTGCTCCCCACGTCATGGGCCCAACGACGCCGTCCACCCCGAGATGGCGGGACCCCTGAAAGGAGCGGACCTCTGCGTCGGTGAGGGGGCCGAAGCTTCCGTTGGCCAGCAGCGTCTGCAGGGTCCGGACGGCATCACCCTGGGAGCCAATCCTCAGCACCGGGTCGCCCATTGGTGGCTGGAATCCTATCCGAATCAGCCCGAAACTCGGTTCTCGCACTTTCTTGAGTAAAAACCGTGTAGAGCAACGGTTTGTACTCAAAGTTTGTGAAGCCTGTTTAGCACATCGATCTGTCGGCCCGCACCCCCTTCTCAAAGCCCACCAAACCTGTAAGACTCTCGCCACTGTGGGGGCGTGGCCACTGGTCGGTCGGGGCCTTGAGCTGGAGCGTGTGGGGCGCCTGCTCGCCTCCAGCGAGCGCGGCGTCGTGCTCGCCGGTGCTCCCGGCGTCGGCAAGACCAGACTGGGCCACGAGTGCCTGAAGCTCGCCGAGGCCAAGGGGTATGCCACGGCGACGGTGATGGCCAGCCGTTCGTCGGTGCATCTTCCCCTGGGCGCTATGGCCCCGCTGTTGCCCCCGCTCACCGAACCGGGGCCCGGTCCCGCCGACCTGCTGCGGCGGACGGCGTCGGCCATTGCGGAGCGGGGGAGCGGTCGTCCGGTCGCTCTGTTGGTGGACGACGCGCATTGGCTTGACGATCACTCCGCCACCCTGGTCGAGCAGCTCGTCGGGAGCCGCGGGTGCTTCGTCGTGGCAACCGTGCGCAGCGGCCAACCGACGCCGGACCCGATCGTGGCCCTCTGGAAGAACGATCTCGTCGAGCGCCTGGAGGTCCTCCCCCTCGACGACGCTGCCGTCGCCCACCTCCTGCAGCTGGTGCTGGGCGGCGGTGTCGAGGGCATGACGTTGCGCCGGCTGGGCCGGTCATGCGGCGGCAACGCCCTCTATCTCCGGGAGCTGGTCCTCGGTGCCCTCGACTCCGGTGCCCTCGTGAACGAGGGAGATCTGTGGCGCCTCACGGGTCCTCCCGTGATCTCACAACGGCTCCTCGAGCTTCTCGAAGAACGCCTCGGGGGCCTCGCCGTTGGTGAGCGGAATGCCCTGGAGCTCACGGCATTCGGGGAACCGCTGGAGGTGGCGTTCGTCGAGGCGCACAGCGGGCCCCAGGGCTTGGATGCGCTGGAGCGACGCGGGCTCGTGACAAGCTTCCTTGCCGGCAGGCGCCTCCAGCTCCGGCTGGCCCATCCCCTCTACGGGGAGGTGCTGCTCAGCCGCCTGCCGGTGACAAGGGTCCGGGCAATCAAGCGGGCACTGGCTGACTGGGTGGAGGGGGTCGGCGTCCGGCGGAGTGACGATCCTCTGCGCTTTGCGACGTGGCGGCTTGACGGCGGGGGCGAGGTCCGGGGGGATTTCATGCTGGCCGGCGCCCAGGCGGCCCACAACCGGTGGGACCTCCCGTTGGCAGAGCGGCTCGCCGGCGCGGCTGCCGATGCGGGGGGAGGGTTCGGCGCATCGCTGATGATCGCCCACCTTGCGTGGCTCCAGGGGCGGTGCGAGGAAGCCGAGCAGCGCCTCGTGGTGCTGGTCCCCCAGGCAGTCAACGACCTCCAGCGCACGATGCTGGCCAGCATCCGGAT
>WNEZ01003132.1_pt1 | contig 22986 bp, 28 predicted proteins | sample 5400521 | NCBI WGS metagenome assembly WNEZ01 (sample SAMN13153339, study PRJNA577476) | soil metagenome | isolation source: 120 cm saprolite under Douglas fir tree site 2 hole 1 replicate 1 | place: USA:California | collected 2015-04-18
ACTCGGCGACGTGGCCGGTGCCGCCGCTGATGCCGATTTTTCCGATGATGGCGAGAATTAAATCCTTGGCGGTGACGCCCCTGGGACGTTTGCCGTGGACGAGGATGTGGAGCGTGCGCGAGCGCCCCTGAACGAGGCATTGCGTGGCGAGGACGTGCTCGACTTCGCTGGTGCCGATGCCGAATGCGAGCGTGCCGAAAGCGCCGTGCGTCGAAGTGTGGCTGTCGCCGCAGACGATGGTCTGGCCGGGCTGCGTGATGCCAAGCTCGGGGCCGATAATATGAACGATGCCCTGGTGGCGGCTGTTCATGTCAAAGAGGCGCACACCGGATTCGCGGCAGTTTTTCTCGAGGGCTTCAAACTGGAGCCGGGCGTCCGTGTCAATGATCGGGAGGGTGCGGTCGGTGGTGGGAACGGAGTGGTCCATCACGGCGAAGGTGAGGTCGGGGCGGCGGACTTTGCGGCCTTCAGAGCGCAGGCCGGCAAAAGCCTGGGGCGAAGTGCCTTCGTGGATGAGGTGGCGGTCGATGTAGATGACCGCGGGCTTGCCGGGTTCTTCGCGGACGACGTGGGAGTCCCAGATTTTCTCGTACAGCGTTTTGGGTGGCATGGCCTTCATTCGGATTCTAACACTCCTGCGATGGGGAGCAAATGGAGGCCCTGGCCGGTGAGCTTTGCTCCCGGAAGAGGTTGAGAGTCGAAAGTGGACTTGAAGGATGTGGCCCCTCCCCCCGGTTTTTTGCAAGTGTTCATTCCAAAGGACTTTAAGCCCAGCATCTTTGGAAGTGTTCATTCTAAAGAAACGATCAAGAACAAGCCAAAAGTGAATAGTTCTTGACAGTATCACCAAAAAATGATACCATTCGATTCAGAGGTAGTAACCCACATGGAATCGAAGGTCAGCATCCTAGCGCGAATCCCCGAGGGAGACAGCTACCGTCTCGTGACGGTCCAGAAGAAGCGCGGCAGCTACATCCAGCCCGAAGACGCAATCAGCTTCTACGTCCGGTACACTGACGCTCTGACTAGAGAGCGTGTCACGGAGCCTGCTGGCAAGGACTTCGACGGAGCGAGGGTCAAAGCGCTGAACACCGAAACTGCACAGAACGCAGCCCGCAACGGCCAACAGGCCGACACGGTTACCGCCATCACTCCGACATCCGAGCGCATGACCGTAGCTGAGGCGGTCCGTCAATACCTCAAGCACATCGACGACCGGATCATAGCATGGCAGCGCGGCGCGAAAAAAGACGGGCTTTCCCCGAACTCCAAGACCACTTACACCAAAACCGTGAAGGATTTCCTCGCTTACTGCAACGACAAAAACATCTTCTTCATGCCGAAGACCGACGTGGCCGGGACTCAGGAAAGCAGCGAGGTCTCCCGCAAGGTCTTGCTTGATTACAAACTGCACCTATACAAGACACTAAAACGCCGGGCTGGCGGCCAGCAATCAGAAACGATTGCAACCCGCTTCCGCAACCTCTCGGCGTTCCTGAGCTTCCACAAGATTCGCATCGTCCAAAGCCGTCGCGCCTGCGATAACCGTGGGCTGCTCGGGCCGAATGAAATGCCCGTTGCGAATACGCCGGGCACCAACGGTGCAGCCGACGTAGAGGTCTTCTCGGACGAAGAACTGCGCTCGATGCTGGCCGTGGCTGACGAGGACGAGGAAGACTTTTTGCAGTTCTTTTTGAAGACTGGCGTCCGAGACGATGAAGCAGCACATGGCGAATGGTCAGATATCGATTTCAAGGCATCGACCCTTCGGGTACAAGACAAACCGCATTATCAGTGGCGTGTGAAAGACAAGGAAGCACGCACGATTCCTCTGGAACCAAAGCTTCTAAATCGTTTGAAGGTCCGCAAGGCACGGCAAGAGAAGCAGGCAAAGCAGGATGGGCAGGATGCTCCCCGGTTGATTTTCCCCAACACGCTGGGGGGCATTGACTCTGGTCTGATTGTTCGTCTGCGAAAGATCGTTTCGAAGGTGAAGGATTGGAAGGCTGGGTCGGAAGTTGAATTGCACAAGTTTCGCAAGAACTACGCCACGCTCTTGCATCGCAGCGGTTACGATTTACGGTCTCTGCAAACGCTGCTCGGACACGCCAACATTAAGACCACCATGCGTTACGTCGCGGCGGATTTGACGAAAGCGGCGGACATCAGCGCCAAGGCTTTTGGCGACTTCGGCGACTGACAAGGGTAAAACGAGACGAAAATGTGTGTTGGCGAATCCGGTACTACCACTGGCGAGTTTGACAACTAGGGCCAAGTGTGCTACAATGTTTCCAGGAACGATGGATAAGTGAAGGATTGGTTCCTGGCAGGATGCGAGTAGGGTGGAACGGTTCGACCGCACCTGTGGCGCAAAAAGTCAGCAACCAAATGCTTTGAAACCGGGCTAGAAGTTGCGGGTAATCTCCCGAGTTTCGATAGAAACGGTTCAAGGGAATCCTCAAGCTTCCACGCTATTAAGTCCTACCACGGTCACTGGTTGGGCATTCCGCTTTATAACCGGAGTGTCTTTTGCCAGTGTCGAAGAAAAAAATCGCTGTTGAGATGGTTCCAGCGGCATCAATTGATGACCCGCTGTTCACTTCCGAAGGCGTTTGCGAATACCTCATTATTTCCCCCCGAACTCTAAAGCGTCTCACAAAAAAGAAAGCGTTGAGTTTTATCCGGTTGTCGAGCGGAGCCTTTCGCTTCCGTAAATCCCAAGTCGAAGCATTCCTTGAGCGCCGGACGGTCAACGCGAAAGGAATAGCTGCGTGACCGGCATTCGAAGTCGTAACGACAACGTTACAAATCGCCGATCCCGAAAAGTACTGCGAGGAGCGGTGGGGGTATGCACGGCAGACGGCCTATGACTATATTCATGGCGCGTCGGTCGCCGAAATTGTACGGACATCCGTACAAATCACCGACCCCGAAAAGCTCCCGAATCTCAGCCAGGCCGTGGAGATCGCACGGCAAAATATACGCGGGGAAAATACACACGCGAGAGACGAAAGTACATGGTTTGTCGGAAAGTGACAAGGCGCCTGGCCATACACCTTGACAATCGCGGCGGGCTGTGTTAAGATGTTAGTTATCACGGTTAGTACTTCTCAGGAAACACCCTTCGCCGCCCCTTTCCCCGGCACGGACTTGACGGGATGGGTGTGGCCAAGATTTCAGGAGAACGATGGAAGATTTTGAACGTGGGTATAGGCGAGCTATCCAAGAAATTGTGATTTTGCATGACACCATTCAATCGAAATCCGCGCCGCGCTTCAGCGACGGTTATAGACACGCAATTCGAAACATCTTGGACGGCGTGAAAGAAATGCGCGTGGACATACAAGACCCGAGCGGAGAATACACTGGATATTATCCCGCCGACGCAGTTCTCGAAATGCTGCTGGACATGGCCTTGAACACGCCGGATGGCCCGCCAGTCGTTGCACCCCAAGTTGCGTCCCAAGTTACCGGCTGAGAAAGGACAAAATGCAACGTCGCAAGCTGAAAACACTTATCAAGAAAGCGGTCTCAACACAGCTCCTCGCAAACCAAAGAGTCGAAAAAGCAAACGGGAAAATTATCGAAGCCCTTGGGCTGGTGGATCATGGCACGAACGAGATGATAACGCGCTACCAGGCGGACGTAGCGGAGTTGTACGACACGATTGAGTACATGGCCGAACTGATGGCAAAAGGCGAGTTCGAATTGGATTTCCATGCCGTTGGTTGCATCAGGAATATCGCACCAGCTTACGGACGTTGACCCCAAGTAAAAAGCGAACTAGTAATGCGAAAAAGAAAGCGAGGAGAAATGAGTAGAGCAGAACGCAAGGAATTTGTGAAGAACCGGGCGACAGGGAGAAACTGGTCGGAATGGGTGAGAAACAACCCGATCATCGTCATCGACAATGGAACGATTCGCGTTTTCCGGCTAGATGATCTCCAGTATTTCGAGCCAGGTCGTTATCCGGGTAAGCCAACCAAACTAGCCAAGCTGTCAGAGAGTGTCCCGGAGCAGATTCCGTCGCGTGTGCAATTCGATGACGAGCAGGGATTGTATGTGCCCGCGAAACAAGGAGCCATGAGACATGCCGCTTAAAAGACTGGAAGCGATTCTGGCCGAGGCCCGCAAAGAGCGGATGTGGGGGGAAGTTGTAATCCTTATCAAAGATGGCCACGTGAATTTGCTGCGCGTAACGAAACAAGAAAAGGTTGAGGAACAGCCCACCAGTGACACCAAGAACTTCCGCAACTAACTGGATACCCTTTTCAAACTGCTCTATCCAAGCCGCGAAACTGCCAGTTCGCATTTTCGAGCGGCCAGACCAGCAGAGAAAAAAACACCACTCGGCGGAAAAGCGATACACGTTGCTAGTGAAACTGAGCGCCTATGCCGACGCCGATGGCAGAAATTGCTATCCGGGCGACGAGGAGCTTATAAAAGTGCTGGGCTGGTCCCGGAGTCACATTGTCCGGGTGCGCGGTGAATTGGAAGAGTTGGGCTTCGTGCTGGCGGACGGCTTCATCCGCAAACCGGGATCGCGGGTGCCCAAAGCGAAGAAATGGCGTTTGGTACTACCGCCAGAAGCACAAGCAGCCCTTGGAATCCTTGAACTGCCGCCGCAACCCGAAGCACCGCAACCCGAAGCGGCATCAACATGAACATCGGCGAGCTTCCATTGGAGAGCTACCGCCTAAAAAGCGACGGGCGCAAATGGAAAAAAGTGTGTGAGCAGCGGCGTACCCTAGCGAATCGTCTCGCGGATCGGACGAAGAGCAAGGTCGTATGCGCCGAGGTTCGCTTCTTGGCCGTGGGTTTCTCGCGCCGAACCTTCTTTCGCCGCATGGCCGACCTACGCGAACTCGGCATCCTGCAATGCATCGGACGGATCGGCTACAGTTTTGACCCACCTGCAGCCGCCAATCTGGCACCTATCAATGCGTCAGATAGCGAATCTGGCACTGAATAGAGACGCAACAAGTGCCAGATAGCCGAATCTGGCACCTATCGATGACGCAGATAGAAAGATCAATGACGCAGATAGGCCGATCAATGTAGCGGATAGACCATGTAGCAGATAGGAAATCGCCGCATAAACATTGACGAAAACGCAAATTTGGGCCTCAGACCCGCCATTATACCCGCCATTCCTAGACCCGCCAGGAAGGAAGGAGGGGGGAAGGGGAGGGTGTGGGAGGGGAAACCAAACCGACCCAAGCCGACCCAATCCAAAACCTTCGGGCTGCGCCCTGTGCGCAAGGAAAGTCTTGAACCTTGGGCAAAAGAGAAAGCGCCGCGCCGGGATGTCGCCAAGAGCGGGTGCTACTCTTCGTTTATATGTAGAAGAGGTTTGTTCCTTCCTTCGAAGGATTTCTTCAGAGATTCCATTAAGTGACAAACGCCTCCCGCTTCGGGAGTCGGACCACCGTTTTGGGTGATGCCTGAACGGTTCACAGGGGAAAGCGCGTGATGACGAACGAGTTTACGATTTTGTACCAAACCGAGCTTCATCACCTCGGTCCATCATCACGCCGGGCGGGATTCGCAAGAGTTCCGCCCACCCCTATTTTCGGGGAACGTGATGATCGATGGCACAGTTTTGCGATGACAGCTTAGAGCAATGGTTTTTAGATTTACGGTGGGCATGGAACGAAGATAAAGTCCGCGCCCTTTTACTTGACATCTTTTCCCACCGCGTTCGATTTAGCCCCATCCAAGGGCGGCTGTGGTGTCGAATCGTCCATTTGTACTGGCGTGCGGGCTGGACGGCGCGGCAAATTGGCGACCAGTTTGGGGTAAGCCTAAAAAACATTCGCCGCATTATCCAAAACCTGCGGCGCGAGGCTGCGAGATATTTTGGTCAATCGGTTCAACCCACGGGTCAATCGGTTCAACCAACAACAACGAAGCCAAAGTCCGTCCCACTTACGGCAGACCCAACCAACGAATCACAGGAACATTGGGAAAAAGTACTAGCGAGCCACGGACTTTTCAATCCCGACAGGAGAGCCAGAGGTTGGAGTTGGAGGAATCCCGTCTACAAGTTCGAATGGAATTCGCAGACGAGCGTGCATGCCTTGGGCTGGGGCGAATTTTATGAAACGCAAGCCGAACCAAAGCCGACGTTCCATACCCAACAGAAAACCGGAGGGATTGGGAGCTGGGGCAAAGCCAAGCAGATCGCCACGAAAACTCTTGAGATTGACGGCAAGAGCTACGATGCGCGGGTGTTTGAAACTGGCCGAGCTTGTACCTACGTGTGGAATGCCGAACCCCGGCGCAGCGCAGGTTCGACAGCACACGACACAACGCTTAAGCACGTTGACCGGGCCATTGACGGCGACCCAAAAGCACAACGGTACTTGCGGGAGTACGACCGGCTCGAAGCCGAGAAGTTTACCGACACACGCGGCTTCAAGATTGTGCCTGGTATCGATGACCCCTGCGAGGGGAGGCCATTCTTTCAGTTTATTGTCGCGCCAACCAGCAGCGTAGGCACCGACGTGTGGATTGACACGGACGGAACAGTTTACAAAAAGGGAAGCAACCAGGCTTGTGGCCATGTGGACCGGGACACAAAGATTTCCAGCGACGAGACGACCAGGACGGCATGTCAGATTGGACGTGCTGAACTAAACGCGGGGGCAATTCCCAAGCGGGCCAATTCATTCACTGATGTAGAAGAGCAGCGTAATTTTTTTATTGAGAAGGAAGCGAAGGGGAACTTCTTGTACAGCAAGGCGCAGCAAGACGCAGCAATTCAAGTAATCAAAGCGCGTGAAATTCCCAAGCAACAGTTGGCAGATATTGCGAACGTGCCAGCCGCCCGTTTATCGGATTATTTGCGCAACAGACCCGTGCCACAGGAACAAGCCGACAGAATCACAGAAGCGGTGAATAACATCATGCTCGTCTGGAAAACATTCGCGCCAATAAAAATCGCGCTGGATGACCCGAAGGCATTTGCCAAGGCCGTTGAGCTGGCGAATCAAGTTCATGCAAAGCTCGCGGAAGAGGAGACGGAAACGGTACAAGACGAAGCGGTGGATGATCTGACTTTGCGCATGAAGCCTATCGAGGGTGGGACGGCATCGGCAGCGGATTGATAAGGAGACTATGGCACGCAAGACTGAAGATGCAGAGGACCGACGATTACAGCGCGAAGAGGAAGAGAATCGGCAAAGGCAAGAGCGCCGTACAGAGGCCATGCGAAAGCGGTGGATTGACAATTTACAACTTCCAGAAGAGCAAGTGAATTGATTTGAGAAAAGGACAAACGAAGTGGAAACAGGCACAGCGAAGGAACAAACGGCAGTAAGAGAACGTGGAAACGTGAAATGGTTTTCGCCGGAAAAAGGGTTTGGCTTTTTGCAACGCGAGGGCGGCCAAGATGTTTTTGTCCATCACACAGCGATCCAGATGGACGGCTACAAAACTTTGCGCGAGGGCCAGAGCGTGGAATTCGAAGTGGTGAGCGGCCTGAAAGGCCCCCGAGCCGAAAACGTAAAACCAGCAGATTGAATTTCGGGACGGTGAGCGGCACCTCCCGAGACGGCATCCGGTGATCTTTCTCCGTCGTCGGATGCCAAACTTTTGAGAACGGACCAACGATGACACAAGCCATGATGACCGAGATCGAACGCAACGAGGCCATAGTTACCACGATTGCGCTGAACGAACAGAGCCATGAACTTGGGAACGTGGTCGCCGAATTTCGGAATGCGGGCGAGCATAAAGAGATGGCGGCGGATTTGGGACGGGTCGCGGACTCCTTCGCTTTCGAAGTGCGCGAGAAGATATTGGACCTCGTGAAAGCCAACCTTGGGCCGCAGCAGCAGGCGAACCTGATGCTTGTATTGCGTAAGACCGGCGAATGGGTGAACGACGAGCGAGCCGAGCTGCAACGCCCGCTGCCACAGTTTTCAGGATTGCGAATCACGACTCGTGAAGCCGCTCGAAAATTGCGCGACTTGGATTATTTTGAGCTGTTCTTGCGCAAACTGGCAAAGGACATCTTGCGAGCAATGGCGGACTTCAATTTCCAGAAAAGCAGGATGAAATGGAGGAAGCTGCCTGATGAATGACACTGAACTTCGGCAGCGGCAACTGGCGCGACTCCGGGGGGAACTTACGGAACCGCCGATTGATGACTCCGCGCTGGAATTCGTGCCTGACCCCGACCTTGACGCTGCTTATGCCCGCGATTGTGCGAGTGCGAGAAATTGGGACCGGGAGCCAGAACCGCGTGGCGAATGGGAAGCCAAGCACAAAGAGTTGATGCAACGACACAACATCCAGCCCGAAAACGAAATCGAGCCTGAGCCATTCGTCGTGGGATGGCGTCGAGATGAGTACAACGATTTGGTAGCCTTGCCAACGCCGAAATATCCCAGCCCTGGTGAACCCCTGACAAAGGAAATCGCGGCGGCACGCTTCAAAGAAGAACTCTTACGAATGGATGCGAACCGCTCTCTTAACGATTGCGTCCGATGGCTGGCTGGCAAGCTCCGCGATCCTCAGAGCTGGGACCATGAGTTTTCAGGTCCGCCCTCGAAGTTGTATGACACGCAATGGAGCTTTTTGATGGGCACGTGGCGAGCACGCGGGATCGAACCAGCCTCCGAGGAGCAAATGCAGAAGTGGGCGAAGGAATACAACGTAGCAGTGACGAAACGTAGGCGGACAGACAAGCCGGAAACGCCGGAAACCGAGGGGGCATGAAGCTAGGGACTAATCGCAAGAGTCCGCCCGATGGATTGCCCAGAAAAAGGATTTGACGGTAAAAGAAACCTTGGCGTTGCTGAAAGAACAAGAACGATTGAGCAAGCAATTAAGGGAAACAGCGGCGGCACGACTGGAAATGGAATTGGCAGAAGGAAAGAAAGCTAAGTGAGAAACCCCGGCGACGGGCCGGGCCATCGCCAAGGTTACATCATCGCGCCATCTACTGGGCAAACAATACCGCGTAGAGGTGTTTAAGTTCCCACCAATACAGCATGACCAAAGCTGCCGTGATGTGAACGCGATTTACAACGTGGGTGATGCGGGGACTTACTTGTGGCATTTTACTTTTCTTTCCTTGGGGCAGCTTTAGAGGAGCGGCCCCAGTGATTTGTACTTACTTGAATGAACCCGAGGAAAATTCCCTCCGGGGTCGCCTTAGCATGCCCGATGGGAAAGCGTGTCACAAGTAGCGATTTCAGCACGAGGCTCGCACAATTTAGGCATGAAGATATGCCGTGAAAGCGCGACAGACTGCAAAATGCAGAAAACAGTCGATTAGGCCGGGCGAGTCCATTTGGGGCATTTCGCCTGTGTTTGCTCATCGTCTCGACATCGTTTTACGCGGATCGCCCACAGAAATGGCCGAAGGGCAAGGTTGCAATCACATGACAGGGCATGCAAGCTATACTCTCTCCAAGGAGAGATACAAGATGGGCGAAGCGGAACAAGCTGCGGCGTATCTGCGGCTGAAAAAGGAATCCAAGCGCATGCAAAATGAAATCGCTGCGCTTGAAGCCGAGATAAAGAAGGCGGGCGGTGATTTTGAGGTCCTAGCCGACTGGCTGAAGGAATGCGGGGCTAGGGCTAGGAATACTGCTTGGGATGTCTACGCGACCTTGATTGCCGACCTCCCAAGGAAGGTAGCTCGGCATTCGGAGCTTGAACTTCAAAAGGTGGAAGTAGATAGCCAGTTGGCTAAGTTCGTTGATATGGATTGACCGTCTGGACCTAGACGCCCTGCCCTTGCGAAGCTCAAGTCCAATGGCTGCCAAGTGCCGTTGCGGCAAGGTGCACTGTGAGGACCTGACCCCCGGAATGCAACACTACGGCAAAGATTGACCTTTCGCGGCTATCCGCTTTGCAACGGGTTACGGGCGTGCTTTCCCGAAATAAGGCAACAAAATGGTTACTTCGATGCGTTCCACGAGGTCCACAAAAAAGCCCCGCCGAATCCGGCAGGGCCTTCGCAACTCGCGTTAAGTTGGGTTCAGAAAAGGTTGGCGATTGCGGCGTTGACGGCCCGGCCTACTTGCTCGTCGCTCGGGATCGCGTACAGGGCCGTGGATGCAATGTTCTTGTGGCCGAGGGCTTGCTTGACGACTGAGAGATGCACATTCTCTGCTACTAGGGCGAACCCGAGGGCGTGTTTTAGGCAATGGGGATGACGCCGATCCGCAGGAATTCCGGCGCGTTCGGCAACGTCTTGAAACATGCGGAAGAACTGGCTACGGTGAAGTTTGCCGCCCTTTTGAGACACGAACACATATTCGCTGGCGTCTCTACGCTCGGCCAGCCAAGCTCGCAGTACACGCTTTTCCGATAGCAACGGCTGCCCCGGCAAATCCGACAAGGGTTGCACAGTTTTCAGCGATCCCTTGAGCCTGCGAATCGTTACCTCGCCGTTTCTCAGGTCCACGTCGGTCAGCTTCAGATTGCAGACCTCGCTGGCTCGCATTCCATGCCGATACGCGAGCAGGATCATGGCGTGATTGCGCTTAGACTCGCTGGCCGTTCGTAGCACCTTGCGTACTTCCTCGGGCGTTAGACCTTTCATGGCTTTACCTTTCGCGGTCTGCCGCCCTTCTTGCCATTCTCGCGGGCAGCCTTGGCCTTTGCCTTTGATGTTCCCTTGCCAAGCTCACTCATAAGCTGGGCAATCAGTTTCTTGTTCACGTTGCGACTATCCCATCCGTTGGGTTTTCTGTCAATAGTACTTCGGCATTAGGATGCAATTATTTTTGGCAATGTTTGAAAGCCCCACATCATTTCCTCGCTCGGGTTTCATCGGTTGATTTTGTATGGCCGATTTTTATTTCGTGCGCGTGCTCGGCTCGTGCGGATCGCCGAGGCAAAGCCGAGGAACCTTTTCGGGCACGGGGTAGGGGGGTGGGGGATACCCCAAGGGTGCCGAGACTCCAGCGGGTACGGCTAGGGCCAAGCCGATCTCAAAAACAAACATGGGAGAGCAATGGAAGCAGAAACGAAAGTGAATCTTGCATCTTGTCCGGCAGAAATTCTTGCGCTGGACGCGAATGCCGAAACGTTATGGCGTGTTCTCTTGCGTAAGGTAGGCGTCACCATCGCCAAGGGCGAACACATCGAGGACAAGCGAGCGTGGATATTGCGAGCCGCCCGGTTGGAAATTGCGCGGCTAAAGCAGGAGAAGGAAGCAGGACACACCAACGTTTGTGAGCAATGCAACCTCCCCCTCCCGGATGGTCACAAGAGCAAGTACTGCGACCGGGCGTGTCGGCAGGCGGCCTACCGGCTTCGGGTTGCGGCGCATTCGGAAGTTGTTGATCTACATGACGTGGCCAAAATGCAGGATGCGGCTTAATCTAAATCCAGCGCAGAAGCTTCTTTCCGTGTTCGGCAGATACTACTTTTAAGTCCCGCCAATTGGTGGCGTCGAAGTTTACGGTCAAGCTAAAATGGCCGAAGGAACAAGGTTTTATCGCCTCGGCAGTCATCTCTATTCTGTATCTTCCTGATTTGTCAAAATAGTGATAGCCCTTTTTCGATTTCTGCGAAATTATTTGAAGTGTTCTCATAACTGAATCAGTAGCACAGATATCTATATAATGGCCGTTTTCATAGCCTTTCCTGAATCTCGGCCATTCATAGCAATCATCTACGTCCGTCCAATGTAATGGAGAACGCTCCGGTTCGATGATTTTTTCATCGTGCCAAATTCGGTCCACAAATACTTGACACCGATGAGCGGGGAAACCGATTATGTTGTAGACCCACGCTCTGACATATCTCGCCGTACCCTGTATTTTTGTGGGCACCGTTACACTGGCAGTCGTTCCCGTACCAAAATAACCACCGCCGTTGGCGGATGAATACCAGATTGCAACCTCCTCAGTAATTCGCGGGCCAGCGTACATGATATGCAAGGTAGGTCTTAACAAGAGGCTACCCCAGCGCTCTAATGCGCCGATATCGACAGGAAGAGCATTGGTCATGGCAGGTGGAAGGCTTCTGAAAGCTACGGTAGGAGCGTACCGCGATGCTTGAGCGGTAGCAACATTTCAGCCGTCACCTAACTGCCTCGCTACCCGGTTCGCCAAGCGGCTTGAACTTGCCAACTGCGAAAAAGCCGTAACAAAGGCATCGTTTTATGCGCCTTTTTTGCGTTCCTAGAAATTTTCTTAAAAAAGCGTCCCCAGCCGCGTTGCACGTTTTGTTACGGCTGAAAACGCCTCTAATGCGTAAACGGACAGCGCCCGAGCTTGAAGAGGCGCTACGTCAGCGGGCACAACCGCTACAAGTCACAGGGGTAAGCATGAAGACCGCTACACAAATTGCAAAAGAAGTGACGCCCGCAGCGACGTATTGCACGCACCATTCCCATTACCTATTGATTTTGGATACCGACGCCGAGAGATGTCCCACGTGTGGCCGGAAGCTATGGCGCAGATCGCCCCAAAAGTGCGTGCGCCACGAAGTTTGGCACTGTCCCGATTGCTTTAGCGAAAAGGACATTCAAGACCTGAAACGAATTAGACCCGAGGAGGATGAAGACGATGAAAGTGACGAAGACTAAAAACGCCATGCAAACAAAAGACGCGAATTGCCGCGTGTTCGATCCGGCTGACGATTCACACGTCAAGCGCGTGTCGCCGATGGATACCAAGGCGAAGCAAATGAAATCCGCCGACGAGCTGGGTATCAATGAGCGGCGTGAGACCAGCACCAGTCGCAAGCGGGCGGATAAAGAAACGAAACCACTGTAAAGGATTTTTCGTGCCCGCGCATTTTGCCCGGCCACAACACGCAGCACAAATTCCTTTTTCGAGGAGATTCAAATGTCAGTAGACATCAACATTGTAAGCGACAAATCCGGCAATCAAGTAGTTTTCCACAATCCAGGCCAGCACCCGCTTCCTCAAGGCGCGGGGCAAACGATTGTGCAACTGAAAGACGCAAGCGGCAAAGTCACCAGCACGAGCGGCCAAGTTCCGAACAGCTCAGTCGTCTTCAATTCCCCTGGCTAAAACGGAGCCTCCTTTGAAAAGCGAAAATTTCTCGGAGCAAGATTGGGCTGCGCTGTCACCTGAGCAACAGGAAGAAGCCCTGCGTATCGAACAAGCGGTTCGTGATTTCTTGGCGGATTCACGAACGATTCGCTACGTAGTAAGCGACGAAAACGGAGATGCGCTCCTGAATTTCTTGAACACTCATGGCTTGGACATAACGCACAGTAACCTTCTCTTCGCGTTTGACTCCTTGAAGGATGTGCTGGAGCTTGTGCCCTTTGCCACGCCGGTCGTTATTGAGCCGCGTGCTCCAGTGCCAGCACAACCACCCGCCCCGATCCCCACAGCACCATCCCCGCGAGAACCGCAGGCATCCCGGCCAGGCATGGTCGCATGGAAAAACGGCAGGCAAATTGTTGTGGAACCTGCGAGGCCATTGTAGGCAGGGTAGGAGAAAAAATGTCTGAATCGTTGCGAGCAGTTTTTCGAGACCAACATGGCCGAACCTATTCATGCCCGGTAGTGAAGAGCGATGGCGCGTGGGCAATGGTGACTTCAGACGGCCCCCAACCTATCACCCACGAATTCCAAGACGATATTGGAGGGCTGCTGACATTTGTTGAGTACCGGGCAGAGCCGGACGCGAGATTGCATCTGGAACCAAAGCAGCCGGGTCAGAGTTCTCTTGCGCAATTGCAGACCGCCGCAGCAAAGGTGGAAGCGCAAGCTCGTGCGAATCGCCAGCACGAAAGGCGGCAAGTTCTGATTGAGAATCAACCCGACCCACGCAAAGTCTCGGCAGCCATGCGCGTCAATGCGGAATACGCGGCGCTCAAACGACCACGCGGCAAGGGCGCTGCATTTGTCATTGGAGGAGAGGAATAAGATGCCATCGAAATCTGAATTAAGGGCGCTGGGTGAACGAAAGGGCTGGTCTGTGCGCGACATTTCCATGCGCGAGATCAATGCGATGTCTGCAGACGAAACGCTGTGGCACGAAGCGTTCAACGTGACAAATTGGCGGGCAGCCTTTGAGCGCGAAGACGCCGTTCGGCAGAATAAGCAACACATGAAAGTGTGGGATGTGCGCAGAGCATGGCGCGGGCAAGCAACAGAGGAAGAAGACCGTCTTGCGCGGATCGCAGGCGAGCAGTTCGCTATGCGTCACCCACAATTTGCGCGGACGATAGAAAACGCTACGCGGATGATTGAGCACATGAAATCGCGGGACTTGGACGCAACGCAAATTTCTTCATATACCACCGCGTTTCTGGAATTGACAGAGCAAGGCAAACTGACAGTAGCGCCCGCCGAATCCGCCGATGAATTCTTGCGGACACATCCCGAGCTGCATGACCGTAGAACGCCTCCGATCATAGCCGCGAGAAACGCCAAAGCGCAGGCAACTGCCGAACATTTCGAGAAGACGCGGGAAGCAACGGCCACAGCGCGTGCGGGCGCAACAAGGGTTACTGATTATGGGCGCGAACAACAAGGTGTGCCGCCGTACTCGGATATCGAAAAAACAAGCCTGCGGAACCTAGCACGAAAAATGAACGCTGCGGAGCTTCAAGCGAAATGTGAAAGTGACCCGTCCTTCCGCAAGGCCCTCGATGAATTATGAATTGAACTAACTGCATAATCTTTTTGGCACTCCCTGGATCGCAAAAGGAAAATCAAATACTTGGGACAAAACATGAGTATGACTATTGGAGTCTTGGAACAAGCGTGTCCGCAAACAGCTTCGCACTTTCTGCATGCCGTATTGCAAATCATCCACGATGATCTTGGGGCCGACCAGGAGCGGGAGTTCATCACTCTGCTTGGGACTCACGAAAGTGTTTTGAAGGACACTGCAGCGAAACTGTCCAACGGCGCGGACGAGGCCAAGCTGCTTAACGACCTCGATGGGTATGGGGTGTCGCTGGGCGGGTACTACCGAGAAATCTTCCGCAGGATAGCTAATTCAGGGAAAACGCATGCCGACAATTGAGCAGAGCAGGGAGCTGTTAAGACAGGGCGTGGAAAGCGGTCACATCCAGTAATTCAAATTCTATAGCGGGAGCGCCAAGTTTTGCCCAAAAAGCACTTTATGTCGGATTTGCATGCACGCCGTCGCCCAGTTCAAGTTGGACTGGATTCGGTCGTCCTAAAACATTCATTGGCTTGAGATACGATACGGATACAACTGCGCCTTCGATTGGCGATACGACATTTCATTTCGAAGTGGTTGCTAACCCAAATGCGGCAGCAGCAGCCAATAGAAACAACACCCAAGGAACGACCTTTGATACCGGAGTCGTACCGACAAGCGGCGCTTTTTACAGATTAGACATCCAATGCACAGCCGCTGGTGTTGTCACAATGTCTCTTAACGGGAGCACACCGCAAACTTTTAACATTCCAGCAATCACAGTTGGGGGCACGGGCAGCTCTTCAACCGGACAGCTCAACAATAATCTAGTGGCGATGAGTCCCCCGTCATTTGCGGGATCGTCTGATAATCAGTTGCTTTGTGCAGGAAGCAAGGTCGCCATTTCTGGTATCACAACTGCCGCGTATACTTTTTTGAATGGAAGTACAGTCGTGTTGTACGATTCTACGGGAACGACGTATAAGTTTCCATTTACTCACGCCAACCAGGGTTTCGCTACAATAAACGATGCGAAGTACGTGGGATTTCCCGCCGTCACTCCCATCTTTTCATTTGGGAACGATACACAAGCGGCCCCAACAAACGCGATAGCGGGTTTTTTGATCGACTATTTTTCGTTGATGTGGAACCCCGGTGTGGGCGGCGGAACCGGAACGCCGGACAAAACGAAGGCAAGATATTTCTAACCCCGATTCCGGCAAGGCATTCGACGTAACTTTTCTTGGGCATTCCATAGGGACGCCACTCTTTTTATCCCATCGCACATTAAGGAATTCAACAAATGGCATTCGAAGATACAAATGCTAATGGTCCAGCCACGAGCGGTCCAGTGAGTGCAACAGCACCGCCAGAAGATACGACGACGATTTCCGCGCCCACGAATTTGACTGCGCCTGCCCCGACTCCCACGGCAGCGCCAACACGGCCAGATGCGCAACCTGCATCCCCCGTGGTGGTTCATTCGCCCGTGTCGGGCCACTTTTTTCATTCCATGCTGAATGCTCTAACCGGTGGCGTATTGGGAACGCTCGCAGGGTCGCCGGGTGTTGACTACAGCAAGGACGCGACCGGGAAGACTGTAGCCACGCCACGCCCGGATTCCACGAAAAGCAGATTGCAAAGGATTGCGGAATCGGCCTTGATAGGTCTTTCTGCAGGTGCGCAGCTCCCGCCGCAGAAAAGCAAGGCTGCTGCTTGGGGCGCTGGCCTTGGTGCAGGCGCACGGGGCCAAATGGAGAAATCGCAGGGCGAAGACTTGCAGAAGCGACAGCAGGCACAAGAAGATTACGAGACGCAGCAAAAAACGCTGACCGACAAGGCTGTGCGAGCAGCCCACAATGCATCTACGTACAGTCTTTGGCAGAAGGCGATGGATGAAGCCAACGACCACGACCCCGAGCGCAAGAAGAACATGGATGTGGTGGATTCACTGAATGAGTACATTTCCCGGAACCCCGGAAGCTCGATGCAGGTCCAGATTGTCACGCCTGAAGCCGCGATGGCCATGCACGAACAGGATGCCCACTCCGTCGCCAAGCATACATTTCTACCGCTGGGCATGACGCAGGCAAAAGACGCGAACGGCAATCCTGTGTTTGAGCAAGACGGAACTACCCCGAAGCAGACAGGCCAGATCGCTGTAATCAGCGGTGCAAAAGAGGGGGACAAGATTCCGCTGCCCGCGTCGTTTGTGGACGATCTGAAAGAATACGGCAAGCTCGCGGGAATCGTTGGAGCGGACAAACTGACTGCGGGGACGGAAGTGCCGCTCAGTGCCTTTGTTCAAATGGACAAGCGCATGAATGGTGTGAAAGCTCAGGAAATTGATGGCTGGAAGAACGCACATGACGTGATTTTGTCCGATGGGAAGACACATGCGCAAATGAATACCGTGACATCAAAAACGCGCCCCTATCCCGGAGGTGCACAGCCGAATGTTGAGAATAAGCCCGCTGGGCAAGCCGTCGAGACGGACCTAAAAAAGTCGCAGATCGGAAAGAACAAGGCGGAAACGACAAAAGCCCTTGCCGAAGCGAATGGAACGACCGAAGAGATTGCGGGGCAAGGTATCGATCTCGTTGAAGGCGACCTTGTGCCATCCCAGTTGTCGAAGCGGAGTAAGAGCTTCAATACGATTCTCAAAGCGGCGCGTGACTATTCCCTGTCGAAATACGGCAAGCCTTTTGATTTCGAGAAAGCCCAGCGCGATTATCAATTCGCGCAGAACGTGGGGACGCAGAACACGCTGAAATACCTGAACTCGCTGACCGGCAATCCGAAGACGGGTGAAAAAGGTAACTTGCAGTTGCTCGTGGATATTTCCAATGGCGTTGACCGCTCGGATTTTCCCGCCCTGAATGACCTGGACGCTTGGGAGAAATTGCAGTCGGGAGATTCGAAATATATCCCCCTTTACAACGTCGCTGTAGACGTGTCCGACCAGTTCGCCAAGATCATGGCGGGCGGCGGGTCGGGGAACGTGACTTCGGACAAGAAAATTGAGCAGGGCTTGAGAATGTTCCGTACGGGATTTTCCAAGCAAGAGGTGCAAGCCTCGGCAGGGAGCACCCTGCAGATGCTTGCGAACCGGAAAAGAGAATTTATTTCCGGCAACCGCTATCTGGAGAAAGATTACGGAACGGACCAGCGACAAACGCAACAGCAGAAAGAACCCTCGGGCTGGACGCACAAGGCTACAGCCAAAGATGGCGTAACCATTTATCAGATGCCGAGCGGCAAGATTCAGGACGCCCAAGGAAATGAGTACAGCACGAAGGGCGAAAGGATTCAGTAATGGCAAACGGACAAGCGACAGCAGCGCCAACAACTGCGGCAAGTGATGGCAGTCTGCAATGGACACCAAATCCCCAACTGCAAAGTACGCAGACACCGCAGGCAAGTGCGCCCCCGACTGATGGTGGTCTGCAATGGACACCAAACCCCGCGCAAGCTCCTCCGGGTGGTGAACAGTCCGACAGCTTTGGCCCGGAGGCTTTTGCCAATCATCCTGTCCTTACGCAATTGCATCGTGGCCTCGAAACGGGCGTGCTGCATGGATTCGGTTTGACCGCGCCGAATCCCGAAGACCCGCACAGCATCGGCATCAGCGATATGGCGTCGCAGACGTGGAATAATTTGAAGCAGGGGGCCATTCACAGTTATCACGCGCTGGGCGGTAAGGAAATAAAGGGCGAGCCAGTACCCGCAACCACACTGCAGGCGGGAAAGAATCTCTTGGCAATGGCCGGAACTCCGTTTGACATGATTGGCACCGGGATCGGAAGTATGGCTACCACCATCGAGGACGGTTCCAAAGAAATGCTTGCAGGTATCAAAGGCGGTGACCATGAACAAGCGGCCCGAGGATTCGGAAAAGTTCTCGCATCGTTCGGCCAAATCGCAATGGGCATGGAGAAAGGCGCGGCGGGAGAAATTGCGGATCGCGCAACGCAGGCAGCAGGCGAGACGATGGGCAAGCGTGCCCTCGTGCCAGGACGCAGTTTGCTGCGTGCCACGGGTCGCACTTCCTATCTATATGGGAAAGACGTGGGCAAGGTTTTTACTGAGGAGCCAATCAAACCCACGTTCAGCGTGGAAAATCTGAAAGACCAAATCGTCACCATCCAAAATCAAGTGGCGCAACAGGTGCGCAACGAACTTTCCGACCCCGCTGTTTCACAGCCCACGATCAACACGACACAAATTATCGACAATGCGATAAACAATGAACTGCAAGGTCTCGCCAAGGAAAGCGGCTTGAAAGACCGACAAGCAGTGATTGAAGCGGTCAAAAAGGTGCGCGATGACGTGGTGCATCAGTACGACGCAGACGGCAATATGGTTGGGTCGCTGCGGGGACAGATGCAAACACCTCTTGAAGTGGACGCCGTGAAGCGTTCTATTGGACGAAACACCCGATGGGAAGCTGACCCCGAGCTGGAGGAGTATGCCAATAGCGCACGCCAAAAGATGTATCGCGCACTGAATGACGCCATCGAAACCACCGTGGACCGAGCAAAGCCGGGAACCAGCGTGAAGGCGCTGAATGCGCGATACGCCAACCTGATTGAAGCCGAGCGATTGATCCGCGAGCGGCTGCGCAAAGAAGAGGGCACCGAACTTGGATTGCGAAACCTGTTCAAGCGTGGAGAATTTTGGACCGGCGTGACCATGCTCACTGGTGGATTGCTGGAATCGCATGTAGGTGGTGAGGCCGGACTTAGACCTGCCGCCGTTGGCGCGGGGATGCTGACAGACCGCGCCCTGCGAAGCAATGTGGGCCGGATCATGCGTGCCAAGGGCGGGGCGGCAGCGGGAGAGGCCCTGCAATCTGCTGCCAAGGCCGGTGTTCCGAGTACAGCACTAGCGGGCGCAACAGCAGCCAGCGCAGCCAAGGGAACCGAAGACACGTCCGATTGGCGGCACATCCAGACCACGGATAAAAAACATTGGCTCATCCATCCCGAAGACTTGGAAGAGGCAAAGAAGCGCGACCCGAGTCTCATAATTCACGACCAGCCCCAACCCCAATCAGAAAGGTGGGTTCGTGTTCGATTTGCCGATGGGTCTGTACATGATATTCATGGTAATGATGTGAACCAAGCCTTGAAACGAAATCCGGGGGCGAAGGTAGTTGAATAACTCCACGTTTGTATAGCTAGAGCCTCGTTTCGAGCCTCCTGTAGTTCAGCAATTCCACTTCAAAAGGTTTCTCAATGCCCGATCCTCAGAATGCAGCCGCGTCTGCAAGTGTGGCTGCACCGCCCCCAACACCTCCGCAAGACACAGCCGCGCTGCAACAGACCGATGAGCGTCCCTGGTATGACCGCTACGCTGCCAGCTTCAACAGAACTCTGACTGGTAGTGAGAACCTTCAAGACCTCTACCACAAAGCCGTTGATTACGTTCACAGTGCTCCGCCCACAGGAACGGAAGGCACTCGTTTCGCCGGGGTGGCCAAGCTCGGGCAAACAATTCTTGATTTAGCACATGGCGCGTTCGCTGGCCAAAAGCATGAAACCGAAGCTGGCCTTGAGCAAATGCGCAAGCCGGGGTTCATCAATAAAGCCTCCGGTGCGGTTCGATACCTCCAAGGCGGAATCCCCGGCGTGGGGCCGGTTCTCGGCCAGACTCAGGAGCAATTGCAGCAAGGAAAGTATGCGGAAGCTGCAGGAACCGCTTCGACTTTGCTCATGCCGGGAGCAATGGAGCACGCGGGCAAGGTCGATGTATCCGGCTTGCGAACTCGCGTTGTGCAAACCGCTGAGGAAGCTCGCAACGCAGTAAATCAGCTCAATCCGAGTCCGTCTCAAAGTCCCGAGGCGGGTTTTGCCTCGATGCGGGGGAAAAATGCCCGCGCTCCGCAATCTCCATTCCGCATTGCCGCAGAGACCCCGGAGAAACATGCCGAGTTTCACGAAGCAGTCAAGAACACGGAAGGCGCGGAACTTCACGATAAGGGATTGACCCTCGATGTCGCCCGCCAGCAAAAACCCGAGCAAGCCGGGCAGCGAGCGATTAGAACGGGCGTCTTTTTCTTGCCCGAAAAGAAGTCTCCATACCAACGCTATTACACGACTGGCAGACAAGGATACGGCGGGTCACACCGGATCGAAGGTCGCACTACTTTTGAAAATCCGATAATTGCCAAAGGCGCAGCAGGCGGAAAGGTTCCCGAGCGGGCCTATGACGCTATCAACGGAAAAGATGCGTACGACGAAATGCGCCAAGACGTTTTGGACGCAACCGTACACGGTTTTGGATATGGAGCAAAAGACCCGAAGGTTCTAACTCAACGTGTCGCAGACGTGCTCGAAAAGCATGGGGGGAATCCCGAACTTGCGGCGGATATTGTCCGAACTAGCAAGGAGGGGAATCAACTCGCCTACGCGGTGCAGGAGCACATCGTTGCGGCGTCCGTTCGCAAGGCCGGGCACGACGCGATCATTGGATACAGCAAGCTCAAGGGGCAGCACAGACTTTCCGAAGTCTTCGATCTTCGCCGCGACAAATATCCGATTAGCTCTCAACTTTTCGAAGCGTCTCCAACTTCACCCGACCTAGCTGGACTTCATACACGCGAGGTTTCGCCTGCTACTGCGGTTGAATCTTCCGCAAAGGAAGTTGTTCCCCAACATGAAGCGGTTGGAATCCATGAAGATGACGTTCCCCGTGGCTCTAAAACGCCAGATGTTGATTGGATTTCTCAAGACCTACAGGACTCTGCGAAGGCCGTAAACGAAGCAACGATAGCGAAGGACTACGGCCCGAAACGTAAAGGCGCGAAGTTCTCCGTCTACAAATCGCACATCCCGATGGAAGACCTCCCCTCCGCGAAAATTGTCGAGGAAGAGGAGTCAGACCCGGAACTCCGAAACGAAAACTGGCGCGAAGACTACCAAGGCATTCTGCGCACCGCAACCCCTCCGATCAAAGTCCGCGTAACCCCCAAAGGCGAAATGGAAATTTTGGATGGCAACCATCGAGCCAGAATTTGGGAAGACGCGAACATGACCCACGCACCCGCTTGGGTCATTGATGAACGCGGAAAAGGGATCGAAAACCTTTCCGAAGATGAGAGAGCGGAACGGGCGGAGGCGGAGGAGGAGCAGCGACTTTACACGCCGGAAGGTGCTCAACCTCTCGCGGACAAGCTAGGCGCGAAAATCGTTGGGTCAGTCGCAAAGAAAGGCGCTTCCCGCGATCTGGATTTGCGGATTGAGGGCGATTACCAAGCAGACGAAATCACTTCCAAAATGAAAGAGGCGGGGTTTGAACCTCGCGGGAGCACGGTAGTTTCCCCGAAGGAAGCGCAAGCCTCGGGAAAGCCTTATGGAAAGCCAGGATGGAAGCGGGCCGAACATTTCGAGAACGCTGCGGGCCACAAGGTAGATATTTTCCACGATGAACCGGAAGCGGCCAAGAAATCAGAAATCAGCAAGAAGGCGGCCAAGGCCCTAGGCGGTACATCTGCGTCGAAGCGTCGATAAGAGATTCAAAATGACGGCGCGGAATAGCTATTCGTGGTTTTCAATCCAGTCTTGCAATTGCTTCCAGAAGATTAGCGTGGATGCTATTGCGAAGCCACCGATCCACCAGGATCGGTAATAAAACAGAACAGAGGCCCCAATCACTTCCGCAACTGTGATGAGAATGCCGAACAAATAGCCAAGCAAAACGATCTCTTCATTTTTTCGTCCAGCCATTCCGTTCACGCGCTTCACCTCGACAATTCAAAATCCGCTTTTCACATTTGCCCGCTGCTCTTTTTCCGAGTGGCGGGCTTTTCTCTTTTCTCCCTTAAAACCCAATCCGCCACATCCAAAGAATCACGCAATCTTCGGCGGTGAGCAACAGTACGTTCCGGTCTGGCCCCGGCACGGTGCGCCCCTCGGGATCGCGCTCGAAAACTTTCTCGATGTCCCTGTAGTCGATCTCAAAGAGTTCATCATCCGAAGTCAGAAAACGCACCGGGTACTTTGGAAGACTTAACAGCTCGTCCATTCGCTTCTCCGCTTGTTGACGTGGGGGACTCGCGTTTCGATCTACCTCAATTCGCCCTGCCCTAATTCTAGTTTGGACAGGCAATCATCACAGAATTAATGGCTTGCGCCCCAATCCGGCCCCGGCCAAAAACGGTATCGCTTACACTCCTCGCACCAATAGGCCAGATAGAGACCGTCCCCCACTTTTTCCGCCCCACCAAAACTCTCCATAACCCTAGTCAATTCTTTGGGTAATTCCGACATAAGGCGCTCACGCGCTTGTAGTGCTCCCCGCTAATCTAGACAGTCAGGGCCTCAGTTTTTAGTACAGCTGCGAAAGCTAAGAACGCCTCGCGGG
>WNEZ01002405.1_pt1 | contig 22978 bp, 23 predicted proteins | sample 5400521 | NCBI WGS metagenome assembly WNEZ01 (sample SAMN13153339, study PRJNA577476) | soil metagenome | isolation source: 120 cm saprolite under Douglas fir tree site 2 hole 1 replicate 1 | place: USA:California | collected 2015-04-18
CACTTCCAGGGCCACGCGGGCAAAGGGCAGGAGTCCGACTTCGGCCATCGTCCCCTCCTGCTTCCTCAGAAAACACTCTCTACCCCCTCGCGTCGAGAACTCAAATTTCAAACTGTGCCGAGCATGTCAACAGAGCCACCCTGACACTCTAACGGTAAAACTCGACGGTGAGCTGCCGCTCTGGCCATCTCCCGACCATGATTTCTACCAGCGTTTTCATGGCAATACGATCTCGATTGCACATTTGGGGCCCGATGGCAGTAACATTTCCTATAACGTATTTGTCGTAGATCCAGACGGTACGCTGATAACAAGAAATAAAACTCAAGTTCTCATGCAAGGGCCTTACGGAACAGTTTTTGCTGAGTCGACCTACTACTACGGGAAGCAATATAACCACGCGCCCACCGATTTTCATGCGGAATTATATTTTAACGAAGGATCGCATGAACCCGCACAACAGGTCGGCATAATAAACGAGGTTGGCGCACTAAGCGCCATCAGCATTGTCCGCGTTTTCAGGGCTCCCCCTGAGTTCTTGGTGGTATGTGCCACCTACGATACAACTGGGCGGCTGCTCGTTCTCAGTGTAAATGGCTCTAAGAACGGCAACTGGGTCCATTCAAACGAAATAAAAACTCTTTATTCGGATCTCGATGTCGGCACTATATATGTGGACAAGCCAAAGACGCGGGAATATTTCGGTCTACCGGAAATCTTTCCGATAGCTGACTACCTTCAAAAGACTCAAAACGAGGCCCAGAAAGTAGCGTTAGCAATCTATTCGGATACCGTTAACCTCCATTACCAGAGAAATCGTTACGTGCGACAGGATGTTTTCCGTGTGGATGGGTCGCATACGACCGAATTTTTCGAGTACACGATCACACCGAAGGACCGGCAGCAACCCGGCGACAAAGGTTTACACGCTGCACTCGCATGCGATGGGCAACGTCGGCGATTTCATGCTGACCCTCTCACCCGATGGTTACACAGGGGACATTCCCGCCGGGCCCATAACCATCCACTACACCGCCGTCATTAAGGATGGCGCGTGGCGCGAGGTTGGCGACCGCATCGTGCCCGGCAAGGACCCTGTCCGCTTCTTCGAGATGAACCTCAAGCGCGTGGGCGAGACTGACTGGCCCGCCGCCGGCGCGATCAGCCCCAAGTGAAACATCCGTGAATGAAAGCCTCGAGTTACTATCGCGAAAGATGGGTTGTAATATCGAAGTATTAGTCATCAATTTTGTCCGGGAGGCGCGGGGGCCCCGAGTCATCGACGAACTTGGTGCCTGGGAAAATAAGTGGTCGGAGCTGAAATTCTTCGCGGGGCAACTGAGCAGGTTAGCTCTCGCAAATCTGTCCCGGGTCCGTGAGTTCCGGTGAGTGGCCTTTTTTCGAAATCCCGCTTCCTCGCATAGCGAAACGCCATCCAGACGCCGAGGGTCATAAATCCAACTGGTGGAATCAAAAGTATGACCACTCCTTTGCTGATGGCCCTTTGCCCATCCTTGGAAGTCGCTTTAGCCGTGCTGTAACACATGGAACAAGCCTGGCTGAAAGCCGGCGTGGCCCACCAGAAGAGAAACACGGCGAGAATGGCGGCTCGCAATTTCATTTCACTCCCAGCGAGAGGATGCGATAGGCGTCCGGGAAAAAGAAGACTGTCATCAAGATTAGGCAGACGACCAGCGAACACATCGTCAGCCACTTCATGCGCGAAATTTCATACTTCATATGCATGAAGAAACCGATGATCAGCGCCGCCTTCACGAGCGACAAGCCCATCAAAATGGTCAGCATGCGCACGGGCTTCAAATTTTGATAGGTCAGATAAACTTCGATGGCCGTCATCACTAAAAGCACGCCCCAAACCCAGAAAAACTGCGACTTGCCGTGATGGCGGTGTTGTTCAGCGACGCGTTCCGCGATGGCGAGTTGGAAAGCTTCCATGTCCTTCCGGCTCCTATAGAATTCTTGCGGACATCAAATAAACCAACGGGAAGATGAACATCCACACAAGGTCGACAAAATGCCAGTACAGGCCGGCAACTTCGACGTCAGCCGAGTCGTAAACCTTCGGTTTTAACCACAGGATAACAGAGATGACGATGGCCGCAACCAGCAGCACATGCGCGGCATAGTGGAATGGGCTATAGGACGGTATTCCCAGCCAGGCGACCAGCCAGAAGACCAGCAAAATCGGGATGAATTTGCGCCGCAACGCGACTACGCCGAGGTAAATCACACCCAACGTCACGTGCAACATGTGCATCCCGGTCAGGCCAAAGAAGGTTGCCGGAAACTGCGGCACGGTCTTGGCCACATTGGCGAACTCGCTGGCTGCTTCGTGGCCCGGCACTTGAGGAAAGACGGGCAGAGTCAACCCTTCCGCGATCAACTTGCTCCACTCCCGGCCGTGAAGGAGGACGAAGCCCATGCCGCAAGCCATTGTGGCCAGCAACCATAGGCGCTGCGCTTTGGCGTCTGCGTGGACTGCGGCGCGCACCGCCAGCACCATGGTCAACGAGCTGGTGAGCAAGAACGCCGTCATGATCGTGGCGTTGACGATGCTCGCGGAATGGAACGGAGTGGGCCAGTTGGGCGTCGAGATGCGCCCGTAGCTGTAGGAGTAGAGCAAGGCGCCAAACGTCAGCGAATCGGAAAGCAGAAACAGCCACATCCCGATTTTCTTAGAGTATGTGCCAAACAGCGACGGTTCATAAACCGCTGGCATATCGTGCGGTAGCGTCGCTTCAGCCATGCGTTTGGTCTCCCCGTTGGGTTAGCGTACAAACTCCAGCAGACACAGAATATAGATCCACAAAAAGGCCATGAAATGCCAATACCAGCCGGTCACGTCCAGAACGATGAGCCGTGAATCGACCGGGCGGCGCAACAGGGAAGCAGCGCCCGCCGTCAGCAGAGCCAAAACACCACCCAGCAAGTGGAGGCCGTGCATACCGGTCAGCAGATAAAGGAAAGAGCTGCTGGGGTTGGTGGCCACATAGAAACCGTGCGCGGCCAATTCGCGCCAAGCCATCCACTGCCCAGTCAGGAAGCAAAGACCCAGCACCACGGTTAACGGAAGCCAGGGAATTTTCTCTTCCAGGCCGAGCGAGACTCCGGGAATGGATGTGTCCTGCGCCACCGCGGCCTCGCGGGCGACTTTGCGTCGGGCCAGCTCCATGGTCACGCTGCTAATCAGTAGCACCCAAGTATTTATGAGCAACAATCTTGGCAGTTGTACGGGAAACCAATCGTGAACCAGGGTGCCGGTGCGCGGGTCCAGTGTTGGCAGCCCCTGACGCACGATGTAAGCGCTCGTAAACGAAACGAAGATCATCACGATCCCCGTCACCCCGACGGCTAACCCTAGACGCGCGCGGCGCAAGCGCACACGGAAGTCGGGCGAACTATAATCGGAGTGGTCGTCACCCGCGCCGTCCCGCGTTGGCGGCAGACCGCCGTTGCCGCCCAGCGTGGTGCTGGGATCGCTGATCGAAACGGTTGGGGTGAAAGTTGCCATACGCTATCTAATGTGCCGCAACGGTCGTCGGATCGGTTTGCATCACGTAATCGCGCGGTGCCCCCGGCACGCTGTACTCGTACGGGCCGTTGTAAACCACCGGCGTGTGCCCGCCAAAATTGTCATGCGGAGGCGGCGTTGCGGTCGTCCACTCCAGCGTGGTCGCTTCCCATGGATTGTCGCTTGCTTTCTTGCCAGCCTTCATGCTCCAGAACAGATTGAAGATGAAGATGAGCTGCGCAGCGATGGTGACGAAGGCGGCAAAGGTGATGAACCTATTCAGCGGAATCAGCCGCTCCAAATAATGCAGCTCGGTGAACTGCGAGTACCGGCGCGGCTGACCCGCCATGCCCGCATAGTGCATGGGCATGAAGATGCAATAGGTGCCCACGAACGTCAGCCAGAAATGCCACCGCGCCAAACTCTCGTTCATCATGCGCCCGAACATTTTGGGAAACCAGTAGTAGGTCGCAGCAAAAATCCCGAAAATGGACGCCACGGCCATGATCAAGTGAAAATGTCCCGTCACGAAAGCTGTGTCGTGCAGTGGAATATCCAGTGTCGGTTGCGCCAGGAACGGTCCGCTGATCCCGCCCGACACGAACAGGGAAACAAAGCCAATGGCAAACAACATAGGCGACGCAAATCGAATCCGGCCACCCCACAACGTCCCCAGCCAATTGAACGTCTTAATCGCGGAAGGCACGCCTATGGCCATGGTCATCACCGAGAAAGCAAAAGCCGTATATGGGCTCATGCCGCTCATGAACATGTGATGGCCCCAGACCATGAAGCCCAGGAAGCCGATGGATAATATCGCGTATACCATAGCCTTGTAGCCGAATATCGGTTTCCGAGAAAACACCGAGACCAACTGCGAGCACAAACCCATGGCCGGCAGGATGGCTATGTAGACCTCGGGGTGCCCGAAGAACCAGAACAGGTGCTGCCACAAAAGGGGCGAGCCGCCCTTGTGGGCCGTGAGTTGGCCGTTGACCGTGACCAATGGCACGAAAAAGCTAGTACCCAAGTTGCGGTCGAACAGCAGCAGAATTCCGGCCGCGAACAGCACGCCAAACGCCAGCAAGCCCAGGATGGCGGTGATAAACCACGCCCAACAGGTGAGCGGCATGCGCATCATGGACATGCCTTGGGCGCGCATATCGAGCGTAGTAGTGATGAAGTTCAGCGCGCTCATCAACGCGCCAATGCAGAACAGAGCGATGCTGATGACCCACAAGTCTGCTCCGAGGCCTTGGCCTGGTCCAGCCGACGGCAGAGCGCTCAGCGGTGGGTACCCAGTCCAGCCGTGCAAGGGCGCTCCCCCTGCCACGAAGAAGGCTGCGAGCATCACGAGGTAAGCGAGAAACGTCACCCAAAACGAGAGCATGTTGATGACAGGGAAGGCCATGTCGGCCGCACCGATTTGAATGGGCAGGAAGTAATTGCCGAAGCCGCCCTGCGGCGCCGTGGTGAGCACGAAAAACACCATGATGGTGCCGTGCATGGTCACCAGCGTGAGGTAGGTCTCGGGCTTGATGTCCCCCAGCAGGGGCAATGACACCGAGGGCCAGATCAGGTGGATGCGCATCAGCAGCGACAAAAACATGCCGACGAACACTGCGGTCAGCGCGAGAAAATAATACTGTAGGCCGATGACTTTATGATCGAGACTGAAAACCCACTTGCGAATGAAGCCTTGGGGTGCTGCGTGAGCGTGAGCTTCGTGGGTCGCAAATTCCCGGGTAGCCATTATTGTTTCTCCGCCTCCCGCGCCGCCAGCCATTTGTCGAACTCCTCTTGGCTGACGACTTTTATCATGCCGTGCATTTTATAGTGACCCAATCCGCACAGCTCCGCGCAGGTAACCTCGTAGTCCCCGATCGCAATCGGCGTGAAATGCATATGGATCGCCAGGCCCGGCACCGCGTCTTGCTTGAAGCGCATGTTTGGAATGAAGAAGCTATGGATCACGTCGTGAGCGCGCAGAATTAGTTCCACTTCGCGATTTACCGGGACCACCATGGTTCCCGTCACGACATCGTCTTTGGAGGCGGGGTCCGTGGTATCGAGGCCGATTGCGCTCTCGCCGCCCGCGGACGGGTCTATCAATTCCGGTTTGGTGGCACCAAATTTTCCATCGGGCCCTGCATAGCGGAAGTACCACGCAAACTGCATCCCGGTGACTTCGACTTGCAGGGCGCCAGGCTCGGCGGGACGAAAACGTTCGGACGCCCAAATCGAACTGCTCATCAAGTTCAGCCCGATGAACAAAATCGTCGTCAACACCGTCCAGATAATCTCCAGCGTATTATTGCCGTGCGAATAGTGCGCGCGAGAAGAGGAGCCGCGGTCGCGATACTTCCACGCGAAGAATCCTAGAATGACCTGCGCGGCCACGAAGACAATGCCCATGAGGATGTAGGTGGTGGTAAAGTGATGGTCAATTCCGGCGGCCGCAGCGGAAGCTCCGGTTGGTAACCACCAGGTCTTGGCGATGAAGAAATACGTGCTGACGAACGTGATCAGCCAGATGACGATGAGAACAACGAGGCCCATGTAGCGCGACCTCCTGAGCAGAACTCCAAGCCCTCCCCACTATGGCAGCGCTTACAATCCCTGGACTCAGAAAAGTGGGGCCGCAAACGAGGCGAGTCTATCACAGGTAATTGCGAGCGCAAGGAGTTCTTGCGTGTTTTCGACGTTCCACTCCCTGACTTTGTTGCCCACAAACAGCGAATGAATCGCGAGGACCATCGCAACCGCGCAACCCTTGCAGACATGCGTTGACGAATTTCTCCCTATTGAGTAACATCCGTTCCGTTTTTGGGGGGTCCGGTCGAATGGCAAGGACCTCAAGATGTTCCACTGGAATGTTTTTCCAACTCGGCGGGCCCGACGAGCTGTTGGCCGTCGATGGCTTGTGCTGCGATTTGCACGTCGCTGACCTTTCCTTCACCTTTGCACACGTCCCACATCGTCGTTCTGGCAAGAGTTTTCTATACAACACGCGAGTTCGCAATGAGTGTGCGACACCGTTACCGAGCCATGGGCGGCGCCATGAGGATTCATCGTCCCAGGGGCCAGCGTGAGGCGCGCTGAACGTGCGTGAATCGAGATCGGGGTCCCACGATCGAAGGGGGGAATTGGCGGCGCATTCTGCCGCCTGATTTCGAGTGCCGGGTATCCAGGAGGTATCGCATGGCGGGCCCAGAGATCAAATCGGAGAAACCGAGTCCGGATGCGGCGACGACGTCCGCTGCTGGCACTGAAGATGCGACCAGCTATGTGGGCACACCTGCCGTGGGTACCTCGAGAGCAGCGGCCGCTGCCGGTTTGGCAACCGTCGGCCCGGAATATAGCCAAGTCAACGACCGGCGGCGCCGTGTAGTGTGGTGTGCAGTCACCGGTTTCCTCGGTGCATGGTTCATCTCTTTCCTTCGTTTTTTTCTGCCACGGACGCTCTTCGAACCCCCCACGGTCTTCAAGATCGGCTATCCCTCGGACTACGCCCTGGGCGTCGACTCAAAGTGGCAGCAGAAGTACCGTATCTGGGTGGACCGTACGCCGGACCGTGTGTTTGTCATCTACGCGCGTTGCACCCATCTGGGCTGCACTCCCGACTGGAAGGCCAGCGAGAACAAATTCAAGTGTCCATGCCACGGCAGCGGATACGACAGCGAAGGTGTCAACTTCGAGGGACCAGCGCCGCGTCCCATGGACCGGGCACATGTGGAATTGGCTCCCGATGGCCAGATCGTCGTGGATACCTCCCGGCTGTATCAATGGCCCAAGGGGCAGCCCAGTCATTTCAACGAACCGGGATCGTTTTTGCAGGTGTAGGTCTCTGGGGGCGCACGCGCGACACTAAGACCAAGGGCCAGTTCGAGCTGCTGAGAAAACGAGGGAGTATACCGAATGGCTGAAGAGAACAACGCCAAGACTGGCAAGGCAACTGGTCTGATAGGTCGGATCAAAACAGGCGTGAAGGAGGATCTCGAATCTCTGAAGACGGACCTGCCCGCCAAGGCGAAAGAGCAGGTGGAACTACTCAAGAAACCGACCAAGACGCAGGTCTACACGTCTATCTTCCGCCACAAACACGACGACACGCCGCGCAATCGAGCCTTGGGCGTGCTCTCCAACGTTTTTCTTCATTTGCACCCGGCCAAGATCAATCGAGACGCAGTGCGCTATAGCTATACCTGGGGAATGGGCGGCATCACATTTTATTTGTTCATTGTGCTTACCTTCACCGGCGTGCTGCTAATGTTCTACTACCACCCCACCAAGGTGCAGGCCTTCCGCGATGTACTCTACCTTGAACACGACGTGCCTTTCGGCAAGTTGCTGCGCAACATGCACCGCTGGGCGGCGCACCTGATGGTGATTGCAGTCGAGCTGCACATGTTCCGCGTGTTTCTTACCGGCTCCTACAAGAGGCCGCGCGAGTTCAATTGGAACGTCGGAGTGATCCTGCTGGTGCTCACGCTGCTGCTGTCCTTCACCGGCTATCTGCTACCGGACGACCAGCTCGGCTTCTGGGCCGTGACTGTGGGCACCAACATGGCACGCGCCACGCCTCTTCTCGGCCACGAAGGCCCCTTCGGCGCGCAATTAGGCATGACCCCATACAACGATGTTCGCTTCGGTCTGCTGGGCGGCTCGATCGTGGACGCAAACGCGCTGCTCCGGTCCTACATCTGGCATTGTATCGGCATCCCCATCATCGCTTCCGTCTTCATGATTCTGCATTTCTGGCGCGTGCGTAAGGATGGTGGCATCTCGGGCCCGGCGGCTGTGGTGCTCGAATCCGAGACCAAGGAGGCGCGGCAATAGCCATGGATTGGAAACAAGTATGGCAAATCATTTCCGCGCCGGACAACGTGCCGATCATCGCACTCATCCCGTTGCTCGCCTTCTATATGTATCTCGCGTGGCGTCAAGCGCACGCGAACGATGTGTTGATCGGGCAACTCGAAACGAACCCGGCGTTGGCGAAGATCCATCATCGCAAAGCGTGGCCCTTCCAGGCTGGGTGGCAGAAAGAAGTGCACGTCTGGCCGTTTCTCCTGCGCATGGAATTCCTGGCGGCCATCGTCGTCACCATCATTTTGATGATCTGGTCGATCACCTTGAACGCGCCGCTGGAAGAACCGGCCAACCCTAACCTAACAATGAATCCCGCGAAGGCGCCATGGTATTTCCTCGGCCTCCAGGAAATGCTGGTGTACTTCGATCCGTGGATTGCCGGCGTGGTGATGCCCACGCTTATCATCATCGGTCTTATGATGATTCCATACATTGACACCAACCCGTTGGGTTGCGGGTACTACACTTGGAAGCAGCGCAAGTTTGCCATTGGGACTTTTCTATTCGGTTTCATCATTCTGTGGGTCTCGATGATTTTCATCGGGACATTTATTCGCGGACCGGGATGGCAATGGTTCTGGCCCGGACAGACTTGGGATCACAACCGGCTCATTTACGAAGTAAATCGCGACTTGCCTGATATCTTCGGAATTACGTCCAACTGGGCGAAGGCCATCTTCGGAGCCTTTGTGGTGGGAGGCTTTTTCGTCGTCGGCGGCTTGATTGTTCACGCCCTTTTCCGACGCTACAACGCCAAAAACTACAAGCGGATGAGCTTGTTGCAGTACTCCGTCATGATGGTCTTTCTCCTCACCATGTTCGCGTTGCCCATCAAGATGTTGTTGCGGTTGCTGTTCCACATCAAGTACGTGTGGATTGCCCCGTGGTTCAACGTTTAGGAGGAACTGGTGGCCGAGAAGCCCATCCCCGAAAACGACCCGGTAGTCAGCAAGTCGCTCGCCCCGCATTACGTCATCTCCATGATCATTCTGGTGCTCACGCTCTTCTGGGCGTTGTGGGACGAAGATTTCGGCCAGCGCCCCTGGAAAACGTTTCAGCACGAATGGAAAGACCGCTACTCGGCCTACCTGAAAACCGCCAGGACGCAGTCGGCTGACTCGCAAAAGGACGTCGAAGCCAGCGCGGACTACCAGAAGTTGAAACACGATTACGAAGCTGCCAGCCAAAACGCCGCTCCGCGCATCAAGGAGATAAACGAAAAGCTGCGCGAGTTAAGTGTCAAGATTCTGGATCTACAGACTACCTTCACCGATCTCCGCGCCTACGTCAACGCAGCCACCTACGACATCGAGACGGATACCAGCTCATCCTCAAAGCAGCGTAAGCAGGAAAAACTTGATGCGGACAAACAGAAACTCGCCACTGTCAAGTTCACCGACGGCAGCAAGAAGCAATACAACTATCCCCAACTGGAGGAAGCCTACAACGAGGCAAAGAACGAGCGCACCCAACTGAGCGCCGAACTCGGTGAACTGATCAAGCCGGTCAACGAAAAGAAAGTATTGATGGATGCCTACCTCACCGATCACATGGTGAACCTCACGCCCGCGCAGCTCGCGAACTTACAGAACGGCGTGGAAGCCTGGACACCGAAAATTCGCCAGATCAATGTCATTGAACACAATGCAGATATCGTGCGGGAAGACAGTTCTAATATCGTCGACCGCTGCGAGTCCTGCCACATGGGCATTCGCGAGCCGGTGAAACTCACCGCGGCTTCCATGTCATTGAAGGGCAAAAAGCCGGATGACTATGCCCGCGCATTCACCAGCCACCCGGAACCCGATCTCCTGAAGATTCACGATCCGGACAAGTTCGCCTGTACGCCTTGCCACCAGGGCAATGGCCGCGCCACCACCAGCGTGGAAAAAGCCCACGGCGCTTACGAGCACTGGCTCTGGCCTATCTTCCGTAAGGGAAATCTCGAAGCTGGTTGCCAGGTTTGCCACTCCGCGGACATGGTGCTGGTGACCAACGACGTTGGCTGGACCGTCAGCGAAGGCAAAGATCTTTTCCGCCAGCGCGGTTGCGTCGGCTGCCACCGCTACGAAGGTTATGATAAGGAACCCGAAGACCTGCTCTCCGTAGCCCAGCAGATCAAGCAAATTGACCAAGAGAAGAAAGACAACTTCAAGCAAGCCGGCGACCTCATGAAGCAGGCCGACAAAGCCGAAAGCAACGACGAGGCCAACCGCCTGAACGATCGCGCCGTCGCCCTCAAAGTCACCAACAGCAAGCTCGACCTCCGCATCGTACAACTCGACCGCTCCACCATGAGCCTCTTGCAAGACATGAAAAAGGTCGGCCCCAATCTCAAGGACATTCGCCTCAAGCTGAACAAGAATTGGATTCCCGTTTGGCTCAAGAAGCCCAGCGATTTCCGCGCCACCACCAAGATGCCGAATTTCCGTCTCAACGACAATCAAATCAAGGCCATCTCTGCCTTCATTTGGCAATCGGCGCTCACCGATCCCTTGCCCAAGCGCAAGCCTGGCAACCCCGCTCACGGCAAGGAACTCTTCGAAACGCGCGGCTGCCTCGCTTGCCACTCCATCGGTGAAGGCGACCAAGTCCAAGGTGGCACCTTCGCCGCCAATCTCACTCGCGTCGGTGAAAAAGACAGCTACGATTACCTTGTTCGTTGGGTTCACAACGCGCGCGAACGCACGCGTCCTTACTGCCCCCTTGAAAAGAAGGACATCGGCCCCGAAGACTACAAGAAGAAAGGCCTGCCCTTTGTGTTTGACCTGGACCACAGCCGCTGCCCCAACGACGGCCACGAACTTCAGGTTCAGAACATGACCGTAATGCCCAGCCTCCGCCTCGCCCCGCAGGACGCCGAAGACATCGCCAGCTATCTAATCACTCTGAAAGAGCAGGAGCCTGCCTCCTACCCCGATGCCTCGTTCATGGACGATCCGAATCTGAAAGCGGAAGGCAAGAAGTGGGTTCGCCACTTCGGCTGCGCCGGTTGCCACGAGATCTCCGGCCTCGAGGACGAAGGCCGCATCGGCACCGAACTCACCATCGAAGGCAGCAAGCCAATCGAGCGCCTGGATTTCGCTTTGCTCACCGATATCGCCCAGCGCGGCGGCAGCGAGCCCATCACAGATCCCGATGATCGCTCGCGCCTCCCGGAAGGCCCTGCCAAGGAGCCTTGGTACGACCAAAAAGGCTTCTTCGAACACAAACTCGCCGAGCCCAATATCTGGGACAAAGGCAAGGAAAAGCCCGAGACCGAAAAATTGCGCATGCCGAACCTGCACCTCACCAAGGAACAGATTCGCGCGCTCACCACTTTCCTCTTGGGCAGCCAGGAAAATCCTCTTCCCGCAACTTATCAGTACCGCCCATTGGATTATCGCCGCGACATTCAAGAAGGCTGGTGGGTGGTCAAGAAATATAACTGCATGGGCTGCCACCAGCTCATCCCCGGCCAGAAAACTTCGCTCATGGGCATGGCCCGCTACCAGGATGCGCAGGAGCAACTGCCTCCCAAGCTCCTCACCGAGGGCGCCCGTGTTGATCCCGAATGGTTGCTGCGCTTCCTCACCAATCCCTCACTCAACGACAAGAACACCAATCGCAACGGTGTGCGCCCCTATTTGCAAGTCCGCATGCCCACTTTTTCATTTTCCGAAAACGAGTTGGGCAAGCTCGTGCGCTTTTTCCAGGCTCTCTCACGTCAACCTTTCCCGTACATCCCTGAACAGGCGCCCGTGCTCACGGCAAAGGAAACTGAAATGGCGCGTAGTCTTTTCAGCAGTCCTGCCGCGCCCTGCCTAAAGTGTCACGCTACAGGCGATCCGGCTCACGACCGCACGGCCACTGCTCCAAACTTCCTCCAGGCCAAGGGTCGTTTGAAGCCTGACTGGGTGGAGCGCTGGATTATTGACCCGCAGGCCATCAGCCCGGGCACATCCATGCCTTCCGGGCTGTTCAAACGGGAAAACAACCGCTGGGTGTTCGCCGGCCCGACGCCCCCTTCGTTCCAAGGTTTCGACAAGGATCAAACCAAGCTGCTGGTGGATTACATCTTCCAGCTTACTCCGGAAGAGCAGCGGCGCGCGGGCGCATCGATGGAACGCGCGCGCGGGGCGGGCGGCAGAGCGTCAACCAGCATGAACACTAGTGGCAACACGGGCAAGGCGCAGCCCTAAATAGGTTTGCACTTGCGTGGGTTTGAAAATTTGAGAAAGGTACGGCGACAACATGAAAAAGAAAACACGGATAGCAGTCTGGGGCCTTTCGGCTTTGCTGGCACTCGCCCTGCTCGCCGGATGCGGCAAGAAGGAAACCACGGAAGAGCAGCCCGCCGCTCCCAACCCCGCAGCAGCACGGGCGGCCACTCCGATTGACGCCGCAACAGCAGCCACCATAAGTGGCACGGTCAAGTTTGACGGCACCGCTCCAAAGGCCGCCAAGATTGACATGAGCCAGGATCCCAATTGTCAGGGTTCGAACAGCGCCGAGAACATTATCGTTAGCGGAGGTGACCTCGCCAATGTCTTCGTTTACGTGAAAGAGGGACTGGGCAACCGTACCTTCGACATTCCCAAAGATGCGATCACTCTGGCCCAGAGCGGCTGCAAATACCATCCGCACGTGATGGGCGTGATGGCCGGGCAAACCATCAGGATCGTCAACGGCGACCCGACGACGCACAACATTCACCCCACTCCGAAAGACAATCGCGAATGGAATGAGTCCCAAGCCCCTCAAGCCGCCGCTCTGGAAAAGAACTTCGCCCGCGAAGAAATCATGCTGCCGGTGAAGTGCAACCAGCACCCATGGATGAGGATGTTTGTCAACGTCGTGAAGAACCCGTTCTATGCGGTAAGCGGACCGGACGGTAAGTTCGAGATCAAAGGCCTGCCCCCAGGCGAGTACACCATCGCCTTCGTGCACGAAAAACTCGGCGAGCAAGATCAAAAAGTGACTCTCGCCGCAAAGGACAGCAAGACCGTGGAAGTAACCTTCAAGCCCTGAAGGCAGGGTCAGCGTGACGAATCTGATGTGTACCAGGACGATTTTGCCTGCGCCATACATTTCTGCGTTGGATTTGTGTCGTTTTCTGGCCTGAGTCGACGGTTGTCGCCAAAGTATCCGATTCGAGTGGTGTCATAACAAAGGAAGTCGGAGGAGGTCTCTTGCGGGTCGTGACTCTCTTGGTTTCCATCGTGCTGGCTATTGTCCCTCTTGCGGGGATAGTTTGGATCGTCGTCGCCGGAACAATCACTACCGTGGATGGTTTGTTCATGAGCCTGATCCTCTTGTCGCTCTCGGGGATCTTCTTCCTGAACGCCTTTTGGGAGTTGCGTGATCGTGGATTCCTGCCCTTTCTGCGAAACAAGAAGACAGTTGCCCCAAAACAAACGCCTTCATCCAAGGCCGGTTAGAAAGTCCAAGAGACCGTATGGCGAGTCGACTGTCCTCTTCGGAATCAGCTCATCATTCAGAAATCGCTGCAGAGGATTCTTCGACCCGGTCCGCACGGCATCGTATGTCCACGCGCAATCGCATGCTGGTTTTCCTCACCGCCTGGCTGATCGTGCTCATGCCGTTCTTGTTCTGGTGGAGCACTTGGTTTGGACGCCAAGTTTCCGACAAACAGATCGGCGAGTATCTGAAAGACGATAAGCACCCTCGTCGCATTCAGCACGCACTCGTGCAACTCGCTGAGCGCATCGGCCGGCACGATGCCGGCGCGGCTCGCTGGTATCCGGAGATGGTGCGGCTGGCCTCTTATCCTGTGGAAGAAGTACGCAACACGGATGCATGGGTTATGGGGCAGGACACCTCGGGCGCCGGCTTTCACGATGTACTGCTAAAAATGTTGAACGACCCTTCCGCCATGGTGCGAGGAAACGCCGCGCTGTCTCTGGTGCGTTTTGGCGACGCATCCGGACGGGCACAGATCGTTGCGCTATTACAGCCTGCGACGATCACCGCGCCGAGCGCAGGGCGCGTCATCGATACCGACAAAATCGGCACTTCCATCCATGAGGGCGGGCTGATCGCAAGAATCCAGGATGGTCCGCGCACGACGGAAGTCCGTTCGCCCATCAGCGGCCGCATACGCACGCTTTTCGTGGCGACGGGAGCGAATGTGGCCGGGGGCGCCGAGGTGGCCACCGTCGACCCTGGCACCGAGCAAGTCTGGGAAGCTCTGCGCGCGCTTTATCTTATCGGCCAGGCGGAGGATTTATCTTTGATCCGCGCCTACGAGCGCGAATTGCCCGAAATTCCCGATCGTGTCCGCCAGCAAGCTGTCCTCACTGAAAAGGCGATCCAAGAGAGAGCAACCCATCAGCCCTGAGCTTCTCTGTCCGGCCCTCGCTGCGACACCGGCAAGGAGATGACTATGTTGGTATCACCGTACCGGAGCAAGCTGGTACGTTGCGGCTAGAAGTGAAACACAAAACCTGCGTCAAGGCGCTTGTTTTGAGAACGAAGTACCTGAGCGCTGTCACCTAATACGCCATCGCCCCAACAACCTTTTCGACTTCGGCAATATCCACCATTACGATTGCGTCCCACGGGCACCCGTCCAGGAAGGCTCCCTCCGGTCCCTTGCTCAGGCACTTCTTGCACCCGATGCAGAGAATGGGATCTATCTGAATGCGGCCGAACGGCGGATTGTCCTCGTCGGGCACCCAGAACATGCAGTCCTCTACCGGGCAGTACTCCACGCAGGCCGGCGATCCCGCGCAGCCCGTGCAGCACTCGGTGATTACGGCAAGCTCTTTCGGTTTCTTCTTGCGCGGTGTAGCAATTCCCTTGGAGCGGGGCTCGTGCTTCAGGTAGTCGGGTACCATCCCATCTGCTTTGACGACTTCACGCTCGCCAGCCATGACCCCGGATTATATTCTCGATCCCATCGTTTTGAAACACCCACTATTAGACGCAACCCCATCGCCTCTCGCGGCCGCGTCGTACATCAGCTCCAGAGGTCAATCCGTCTTCATTCGACGCGCGAGCAAGGGAAGCGCTTCCCAATGTTCGCGAGATAGTAGTCCTCTCTGGAGGGAGCATGTATGAATTCGTCGTAGACCTTCGTGGGTACATTAAAGAAATCATACACGCCACCGTTCGAGAACTTAAGTTCAAGAGTCCCGTCGATCTCCGAATCTTGATGGTATCCGACTTGGGTTATTCCTTGTGAGGCAACGGGGATCCTGTTCATGTGTCGAGAGCCCCCTTTCTTTAGGAGAGACGCCTCCAGCGGACGGCTCCGGGACTCGCCGTCCGGTCACAGCCTTTGCGCAGTCGGGCTAATTGTCGCGGTCCTGGTTTCTCCTTGGCTGCGACGTTTGGATCGTCGCTCTTTGTTCGTGGCTCAAGGCGCGCATTCTATCACGAAATCTTAAATCTCAGCTTAGACTAAGCCTGGCTGCCCCCAAGCTCACGCACGATCGAGCCGACAAAGCTTTTTGCGTCGCCGAACAGCATCAGCGTCTTATCTAGGTAGTACAATGGATTGTCGATACCCGCGAACCCCGCGGCCATGCTGCGCTTGATGACCATTACGGTGCGGGCCTTGTCCACATCCAGAATCGGCATGCCGTAAATGGGGCTTCCCGCATCAGTGCGCGCAGCAGGATTAGTCACGTCGTGTTTGCGGGAGGTCGCCGTTGATTAGGTCCATCTCTAGGAGCTTGTCGTAGGGGATGTCGGCTTCGGCGAGTAGCACGTTCATGTGGCCGGGCATGCGGCCGGCGACCGGGTGAATGCCGAATGTCACCTCCACGCCGCGTTTGGTCAGCGCGTCGTACATCTCGCGCACTTTGTGCTGCGCTTGTGCAACTGCCATACCATATCCCGGAACGATAACCACCTTGCTGGCTGCCGCAAGGATTCCCGCGGCCTCCTCGGGTGTAGCGCTGCGTACCGGCGGCGCCTCTTTCACCCCTGCGGCGCTGGCCTGAATTTGCCCAAACCCGCCGAAGAGAACGTTCGTGAACGAGCGGTTCATGGCCTTGGACATGATCACCGACAGGATAAAACCGGAGGAGCCATCGAGGGCGCCAGCAATGATCAGCAGCTTACTGTTCAACACAAAGCCCATAGCCGCGGCGGAAAGCCCTGCATAAGAGTTCAACAACGAAATGACCGTAGGCATGTCCGCGCCGCCGATGGGAATGACCAGCATCACGCCGAAGACCAGCGGGATAACAATCATCGCGGGAAACAGTCTCATCTGTTCGGGGTGCAGGACCAGAATAACGGCAATGGCCACAGCTAGACCCAGAAGTCCCAGGTTGACGAAATTCTGTCCTTTATAGGTGATGGGCCGCTGCGGCAGAATTTCCTGCAGCTTGCCCGCGGCCATCAAGCTGCCGGTGAAGGTCAGCGAACCGAGAATCACTTCCATGGAAAGCACGGCCATCATGAAGGGAGGAATATTAGGGGCGCGGAGATAAAACTCCGATGTGCCCACCAGCGTGACGCACAGCGCGCCGAAAGCATGGCTAAGCGCAGTCCGCTGTGGGACCGCCGTCATCTGCACTTTGCCGAGCGGCACGCCGATGATGCAGCCCAGCACTAGCCCGATGGCGATCAACTTGTAGTCCACGATGCCGTGGTGGAACACGGTCCCCACGACGGCCAGCAGCATGCCCACCTCGCCTGCCCGAACGCCACGCCGAGCCGTAACCGGCGAGCTCAACCATTTGAGCGCTAGGATGAAGAGTGCGGTTGCGATGAAATAGGCGATCTCGATGATGTTTTCGCTGCCGAGCACGTTGGTCATGGTTTTTTGGAGCTGCTGGATTTGAACATCTTGAGCATGCGGTCTGTGATAATAAATCCGCCCACTGCGTTACTCGTGGCTGCGACGATCGCGAGCGTGCCGAGCACGGCAGCGAGATTGCTCCTGTGTTCACCGGCCAGGATGATGGCTCCGACCACCGCGATAGCATCCAGGGCGTTGGTGAGCGACATCAGTGGTGTGTGGAGCAGCGGGGAAACCCGCCGGATGACTTCGAACCCGATAAAGGCCGCCAGCATGAACACGTACAGACTGGGAAGCAGGTCCAGTTTCATTTCTATGCGCCCTCCTTGGTCACTAAAGCCGGCAGCGAAAAAAATTCGCGCAGTCTGGCATTCACCACTTCTCCCCCCTGCGTCAACAAGGTCTCGCGGATGATTTCGTCGCTGGTGTTGAGTTGCAGTTTTCCGTCTTTGACGAGATGAAGGAGAAACGCGGTGAGGTTACGCGCGTACATCTGGCTGGCGTGATATGGAACGGTGCTGGCCAAGTTGTACCAGCCGATGATGGTCACGCCGTGCTCGACGATTTTTTCTCCACCGCGGGTCAGCTCGCAGTTGCCGCCACGCTCGGAAGCGAGATCGACAATCACCGAACCCGGCGCCATGCCCGCGACCATTTCTTTGGTCACCAGCACCGGAGACTTCTTTCCCGGGATCACCGCCGCGGTAATCACCGCGTCGCTTTCCGCGATCACTTTTCCGAGGAGTTCGCGCTGGCGTCTGTAAAAATCTTCGTCTTGCGCTGTCGCGTAGCCACGCGCATCTTGCGCGTCCTTGGCTTCAATGGGGAGCTCGACGAATCGCCCTCCAAGGCTCTGCACCTGTTCTTTCACCGCCGGACGCAAATCGTACGCGGAAACCACCGCGCCCAATCTGCGTGCCGTGGCGATGGCCTGCAGTCCAGCTACGCCGCAGCCGATGATCAGCACGCGGGCGGGTGTTATGGTGCCCGCCGCTGTGGTAAGCATCGGGAAAAACTTCGGCAGTGTGTCCGAAGCAATCAACACCGCTTTGTATCCGGAGATCGTGGCCATGGAGGAGAGCGCGTCCATGCTCTGCGCGCGCGTGGTGCGCGGCATCAACTCGACGGAAAAAGCGGTTACGCCTTTGTTGGCGATCTCTGTGATGGTTTCCGCCGAGCCCAGCGGCCGCAAAAATCCGATGAGCAATTGATCGCGATGGAAAAAAGGAAGGTCGGCCTTGCCGGTCTTGTCGTTGGAGCCGTAGCACAACACCTGCACGATGATATCCGCCGTGCGGAAAACTTCAGCGCGCTGCGGAACGATCTTCGCGCCCTTCGCGGCGTACTCGGCATCCGGATAACCGGCCTCCACTCCCGAGCCCGCCTCGACCACAACTTCCAGACCGGCCTTCGCCAGATTGGGGACCACGGCGGGCACCAGCGCCACGCGCCGCTCCCCCGGAAAGCTTTCTCGGGGAACACCGACAATCATGAACCTTCCTCCGATACTTTAGAACTTAGCCGCGATTTACGTTTTTGGAAGACTGACCGGGCGGTATTGTACACCGGGTTGCCTTTTCACGGAGCCTTTCTGGTGCCCACCGGTCAACGGAAACGGCGGAACAGCCCTCACCCCAGCTTCGTCACATCTCAAGGGTTTTTTCAGCTCGCACAGAACGCAAATCTTTCTTGAATCCCGCCAAGCTCGATAGAAAAGCCGTGAGGCGGATTTGGGCGCGCTACTCAGCCCCTGCTTCTTTGCCCGGAATAAAATAAACTTCTTCGAACATGGAGCCCTTCTGCCAGCCGGCGCGCGTGAGAATGCCTTGGCCGTTTTCGCACATACTCGGATGGCCGCAGAGATAGCCCGTTGTTTCCGCAGGCTTGAGTCCCCACTCTGCGGTGTACGTTCGGACGAGATCATCGACGCGGCCAGTCTCGCCTTTCCAGGAGGGGTCTTCCCAGGGGCGGCTGATGGTGGCGACATATTTGAACCAGGGTACTTCGGCGGCGATGCGCTCCAACTCTTCGCGATAGCCGAATTCCCAGGAGCGGCTGCCGCCTTGTAAGCAATAGAGCTTATGGTTGCCCGGCATGGGATTGTTGCCTGATTTCCAGTCGCGGTATAAGGTGCGCGCGTAGCTGACAAACGGGGCGATGCCGGTGACGGTGGCTAGCAGGAGGTGATTCGTGCGTCCACTCTTCAAATCTAGCGTGAAGCGGCCTTTCGAGATCTTGCGGCACAGCATCGTGTCGCCGATTTGAAGCTTGTAGAGATGCGGAGTTAACGCGCCCTGCGGCACCAGCTCGATGAAAAACTCGAGTTCTTTCTCGTACGGTGACGACACAATCGAATACGCCCGCTCGATACGCTTGTCCGCGTGATCTACGCCCAGCGTGGCGTATTGTCCGGCTTTAAACTGGAATGGCCCTCCTGGGTCCACGCGGATCAGCCATAAGTCTTCCGATAGATCCTGCCGCTCGAGGATTCGGGCCGTATAGTGTTTGTCCGTTGCAAGAACCATGCCTATTTCCTCCATCGCCGATTCTCTCAGCATATTCCCGGGGCAAGAACGAATGGAGCCCTTCCTACGCCGCCAGTCGCGTAGAACCAACCGTCACGCTCAGCTTTCACCTCGCTCGCCTGGAGAGAATCCCTCTAGCGACATTTCCCCAACGATCTTTGCCATTTATTTGAATTTATGGCGAAACGACGAGAATTGTTCCTCTCGAACAAGGAGCCCCAGCTTCACGAGATTGTCCAGGCCGAAATCTGAGGCCTTGAAGGATGAAGCTTGAATGCAACCGGACGAAACCATGTGCTTCCCAGCCAGTTCTTGCCCCGCGTCTGAACTAGCGTTCCGTGCTGGAATCCGGACCGGGCGGCATTGTACACCCGGTCGCCTTCTGACGGAGATTTTCTGATCCGGCGTGCCAGCAAGCCCTGCTAAACCGTGGACTGGTTTTCAAAATGAGGCATTGGGCGGGTTTCCGATGTGCCGAGCGCATCACGTGCCCCGGCCCCTCACCCCGATTCTTACTGAGTCTGGTACGTGGCCTCTTTATGCCTGTTATTTTCTTGGGCACTGCTTCGGGCTAACTCCTGCGTCCGGCAGAAGGAACCCACCTTCGACTGGGCAATTGGGTGGCTGGCGCGCGAAAACCAGATTGTGATCACGCCCGAGAAGCGCTCTTTCCGAATCCGCTTGAAACAAGAGCTCGCAAAGCCGGCGGGCGCCTCGTAGGTTGATTGTTTCCCTGGGCAACGAAATTGCTGCGTCAGATCCCATCGATCGGTCCGATTCGAGCGGTCCTCTGGCTTGCCCTCATGCAGACGCCACACCGGTTCCGCACCAAGCGACAACTGTGGAGCTACAGCGGCCTGGCCTTAGAGACCCGCAACAGTGGGGAATACCGCATTGTGCATGGCCAGCTCAAACGTTCCAAGAAAGTCGTAGCCATCCGAGGGCTCAACAAAAATCATAACCACGATCTGAAAAATATCTTCAAGGGCGCGGCCATTCGGGCCGCAGCTGTCACTGGGCCTTTCCAGGAGTTCTACGCGGCTCTAGTTTCCAAAGGGATGAAACCACCGATGGCGCGTCTGACCCTGGCGCGCAAGATCGCCGCCATCGCTTTGATTTTCAGAGCCTATCGGAGCGCCTCAGTGAAAGCGGGTGACGCATTCCACCGGCGCAATGTGCCCAAACGATTCACTACTATGTACGGCCCCGGCTCCATTAACCCTTGACAGTCTTAACCACATTGCTATAAAATGGCCCATGAATTGCTCCTCAGCTCGCCTCTCCACCCCTACCGCGGCCGCTAACTCCCATAGAATCACATCTTTTGCAGACCCCCCACACCTAACTCCTGTCGAATCACATCTTTGTGAAAAACATAGGGGGGTGGGGTGCGGTTGTCTCCTGTCCCTCGCCACTCTCCACTCGTCCCTCGCCGCTATCTTCTTTAGAATGAACACTTCCCCAAAAGGCGCCCATAACTCCTCTAAAACTCTGCGCCGTCGCGCCCTGTTTGCGCAAAGAATGCGCACTCCCAAAAGAACAGGACTTAAAGCCATAAGTTCTTTAGAATCCGCACTTGCAAAAGTGTGTGATTATACGAGACTTAAAGTCCTTTGGAATGAACACTTACAAAAAAACCGGGGGGAGGGGGGTACCAGAAATCGGAATAAGGATTTCTGTCCCGCTTGCCCCGAGCGGTCTTGGCGAAAGGAGCGACCATCGGGAGCGATCTCTTTATCACCGCTTAGGCAATCCGTCCCGACGACCATAGCGGCGACGCGTCTCTCTTCGCCTATGGTCGCACAGACTTCAGTCTGTGCTAGGGTACGGGCGACAGTTCGCGGGTCACGGGCCACCGATCACTCTTCCAGCGTAATATCGGCCCGGCAGAGGTACCTCGCAGGACCTATATGATCTCAGCAGCCATTGCCAACAAGAAGCACGATGAGCTGCGACTGCTCGTCAATTCGCGCCATCCCATCATCACCGTCGAGACGCCGGAGGAGGAGCGCTTCGAGCAGATGCTCTTCGACGTAGCCACCGAGCTCGGCGTTCCGCTCTATGAATGGAGCGTAACCACCGGTCTGGCAAAATTTCACGGCGCGCCCATCTACAACACGGAGCTGACCGAGCAGGCCCTTGCGAACATCGCCCTTATACAAGGCGACGCCATTTTTCTGTTGAAAGATTTCGCGCGCTACTGCGACAACGACCGCATCTGCCGGCGCTTGCGCGACCTCGCCGAAAAATTCCGCATGGTCCGCAGGTCGATTGTGATTTCCGCGGCCTCCATGCAATTGCCCCCCGAGCTCGCGGCCGATGCCGCGCCGTTTTCCTTGGGGCTGCCCGCCGCTGAGGATTTACTCCCCGGCGTGAAGAGCATCCTCGCGGACCTCAATCGCGATCAACACATTCCAGTGGCCCTGGATGTCCCAGGCATTTGTCAGGTCGCACAAAACCTCGTCGGCCTTGCCGAAGAAGAAGCCATGCGCACGCTGCGCATGTGTATCCTCGGGCGAGGCCGCGCCGATGCTGGCCTTCTCGATGCAGTCTTGGACGCCAAGCGGCAAGCTCTGCGCACCGACGGCCTGATCGAAACCATTCGCAGGGACGCCTCGTTTGGCGACATCGCTGGACTGAAACGCCTGCGCGAGTGGATCGCCAAGCGCAAGAGCGCGCTCACTCCCGAAGGACAGCGATTCGGCTTAGTCCCGCCGAAAGGCGTGCTCATCACCGGCGTCCAGGGCTGCGGAAAGAGCCTGGCCGCGCGCGCCGTGGCGGGCGAGTGGGGCTTCGAGCTGGCGCGTTTGGACGCTGGCGCCCTCTACGACAAATTTGTCGGCGAAAGCGAAAAAAGGCTGCACAAAGCGCTGGAGTTGGCGCAGAAGCTCGCGCCGCTGGTGCTGTGGATTGACGAAATCGAAAAAGCTTTTGCTTCAGCTGGTTCAAGCGGGGACGCCGACGCGGGATTGTCACAGCGCTTGCTGGCCACGCTGCTCACCTGGATGCAAGACCGCGAGAGCGGCGTCTTTTTGGCTGCAACTTCGAATAACATCATGGTCCTGCCGCCGGAGATGCTGCGCAAAGGCCGCTTCGATGAAATCTTCTTCGTGGATCTGCCGGACGCGGAAACTCGCGCCGCGCTATTTGCGCTTCATCTGAAGAAGCGCGGGCGCGATGTAGCCGGCTTTGATCTGCAAAAGCTGGCGGCCGGTTGCGAGGGGTTTTCCGGCGCGGAAATCGAGCAGGTGATTGTCGCGGGACTCTACACCGCGTTCGCGCAGAAGCAGCAGC
>WNEZ01002460.1_pt1 | contig 22974 bp, 18 predicted proteins | sample 5400521 | NCBI WGS metagenome assembly WNEZ01 (sample SAMN13153339, study PRJNA577476) | soil metagenome | isolation source: 120 cm saprolite under Douglas fir tree site 2 hole 1 replicate 1 | place: USA:California | collected 2015-04-18
TCCTTCGGCCCGATGAAGATCAGCGCGACGATGCCGATGAGCAGAAGCTCGCCCCAACCGATGTCGAACATGGAAGTGTCAACTCCGAGCGGCGCGCAACAAGGTCACGCGCTCCTGCGCTGGCTCGATCGCGGTGCCGGCGCGCCTGCGTTTGCGCCCGCCCGCCGCGCGGACGCCGCGGCGCTTCCCGTGCTCAGCCGACCTTGCGGGTTTCCGTGGCGGCGGTCGGGGCCGGCTGTTGCTGATGGTCGATGGTCTTGATCGTGTCGGTCTTCGCCGGTTCGGCGTCGGCTTTCTCGTCCTCCGCCAGCCCCTTCTTGAACGACTTGATGCCCTTGGCGAAATCGCCCATCAGCTCGGAAATCTTGCCGCGCCCGCCGAACAGCAGGAGGCCGACGGCCAGGACCAGAATCCAGTGCCAAATGCTCAGTGAACCCATGCGCAAACCCTCCGCCTCGACGGGGCCGCCCGCCCTGCTCGTCTGTCGGCTTTGTCCAGAAACTAGGCTCCGGGCTCGTCAAAAACAAGGACCGCACCGATGCAAAGGCTGCGATCGCCGCGGCCGATCGGCCGAAAATCGCCGCGGAACGCGACCTTCCGCCGCAATTAACCTAAATCGCGCGCGTCAGTCCTTGTCCGTCCGTTCCGGCGGCGGGACGAGGCCGAGATCGAGGTCGTCGGGTTCCAGCGGATCCTCGTCGTCGCGCAAGGCCGGGTCGTCCGACGGCACCGGCACCGAGAAGCCGGGCGGCAGCCGACCGTCGAGCAGCCCGGAGCCCTTGAGCTCCTCGAGCCCCGGCAGGTCGCCCACCGCATCGAGCCCGAAATGCGACAGGAATGCCTCGCTGGTGCCATAGGTCACCGGCCTGCCGGGCGCCTTGCGCCGTCCGCGCGGCCGGATCCATCCGGTCTCCAGCAGCACGTCGACCGAGCCCTTCGACGTCGTCACTCCGCGGATCTCCTCGATCTCGGCGCGCGTGACCGGCTGATGATAGGCGATGATCGCGAGCGTCTCGATCGCCGCGCGAGAGAGCTTGCGGGTCTCGACCGTCTCCTTGCTCAGGAGCCAGGAGAGATCGCTCGCGGTCCGGAACGTCCATTTGCCGCCGATCCGCACCAGGTTGACGCCGCGCGCCGCGTATTCCTCCTGCAGGCGCAGCAGCGCCGCGTGCACCTCGATCCCCTGCGGCAGCCGCTCCGCCAGCGATTTCTCGTCGAGCGGCTCGGCCGAGGCGAACAGCATCGCCTCCAGGAGGCGAAGCTCTTGCGCCCGTTCCGCCGCCCGCGCGTCGTCTCGCGCCGCGCTCCCGGGCTCATCGTCGTCGACCGGCGTCACCACCTTCAGCCTCGGCATTGCGTGGGCCCTCCTCTATCCCTGGCCGTCGCCGGGCGCCGCCACGCCCGCCGTATCGGCCGCCCCGTTTCCAGTCTGCTCCCGCTTGCGCACATAGAGCGGCGTGAAGGCGCCCTGCTGGTGCACCTCCATCACTCCCTCGCGCACCATCTCGAGCGTGGAGGCGAAGCTCGATGCGAACACCGTCGGCACCTGCGACGGCTCGACCACGAACGAGATCAGATATTCGTCGAGCCGCGACCAATCGGAGGAGCCGCCGATCAGGCGCTCGAGCGCCTCGCGCGCCTCCGCCAGCGACCAGACCGTTCGCTTGGCGAGCCGCACATGCGCAAGCGCGCTGCGCTGGCGCTGCTGGGCATAGGCGGAGAGCAGGTCGTAGATCGTCGCGGTCCATTGCGGGTGCTTGATATGGGCGATCGGCTCGGGCTGGCCGCGGCGAAACACGTCGCGATCGAGCTGCGCGCGCGCGAACAGGCGCTCGGCCAGCCCGCGAATGGCCTCGAGCCGCTTGAGCCGCAGGGCCAGCGCGCTCGCCATGTCTTCCGCGCTCTGGCCTTCCGGCGCGCTCATGTCCGGCAACAGTAGGCGGGACTTCAGATAGGCGAGCCAGGCCGCCATCACCAGGTAATCGGCCGCGAGCTCCAGGCGCAGCTTGCGCGCCTCCTCGATGAACGCGAGGTATTGATCGGCCAGCGCCAGGATCGAGATCTTGGCGAGATCGACCTTCTGCTGGCGCGCGAGCGCGAGCAGGAGATCGAGCGGGCCTTCGAAGCCCTCGACGTCGACGACCAGGGCCGGATCGCCGGTCGCTCGCTCGGCCGCAAGATCGACTTCGAATTTGATCTCGTCGGGTGTCATCAGCTCGCCCTCTGCCGCGCCGCGGCGGCACCCATGAGCGCTGTCCATTCGGCCCGCACCGCCGCGACGTCGTCGTCCGACACCCGCCGGCGGGCGAGCGCGGCATCCGCACGGGTAGCGGCCTCGCCCGCGAGCGCCGGCACGGCTTCCGCCAGCGCTCGCATCTCGGCGAGCGCGCCGCTGCAATAGAGCACGAGGTCGCAGCCGGCGGCGATCGCCGCCCGCGAGCGCTGTTCGATCGAGCCGGACAAGGCCCCCATGGAAATATCGTCGCTCATCAAGAGGCCGCGAAAGGAGAGCCAGCCCCGAATCACATCCCGGACCAGAGTGACCGAAGTCGTGGCCGGAGCAAGGGCGTCGATCGCCGTGTACACCACATGGGCGGTCATCCCCAATGGCAGATCCCCGAGCGGCCGGAACGCGGCAAAATCGGTCGCCTCGAGGGTCGCGCCGTCGGTCTCGACCACCGGCAGCGCGCTGTGACTGTCGAGCGTGGGCCGGCCATGCCCCGGAATGTGCTTGAGCACCGGCAGCACGCCGCCCGCCGATAGGCCTTCCGCCACCGCCCGCGCGATCCGGGCGACCTTGTCGGCGCTCGTCCCGTAGGCGCGATCGCCGATGACGGCATTGGCGCCGGGAACCGGCACGTCGGCGAGCGGCAGGCAGTCCACGTCGATGCCCACCGCCGCGAGGTCGGCGGCGATCAGGCGGGCGCCGAGATGCGCGGCCTTCGTTCCGACGGCAGGGTCGAAATCGTAAAGCTCGCCATAGGCGGCGCCGGGCGGATAGGCCGGCCAATGCGGGGGTCCGAGACGCTGCACGCGCCCCCCTTCCTGGTCCACCAGCACCTCGCGGCCGACGGCTTCACGGAAACTTGCCGTCAACCTCGCGACTTGCTCCGGCGTCTCGATGTTGCGCTTGAAGACGATCAGGCCCCACGGCTCGCTCTCGCGCAAAAACGCGCGCTCGGCGGGCGTGAGGATCGTGCCCGCGATGCTGCAGATGAAGGCGCGTGCCGTCATCGACGCGGATTAGCCCCCGCGCGCCGGAAGGGTCAAGCGGATCTCACTCGTTCGGGACCACGCACTGGCCGCCCGCGGCCTTGTAGTTGGCGCAGAACTGGGCTGCTTCGTGGGCCGATGCGAATGGACCGACCGCGGTGCGGTAGAACACGCCCTTCTTGCCCAGATCCGCGCGGCGGATGACCGGCTGCCGGTCGCCCAGCTCGTTCGGGAACTTCGCCTGCAGGCTGCGGAAGGAGGCCAGCGCCTCGGCCTCGCTCTTCTGCGAGGATAGCTGCACGACAAATCCGCCCGTGCTGGCGGTCGCCTCGGTCCGGCTCGGCGGCGGCGCGGTTGCAACCCGCGCCTTGGGCGCCGGCGCCGGCTCGCTCGATTGCGGATCGAGCGAGATCGGACCGCCCGTGCTGCGCGTGGGCGCAGTTCCGGCGCGCGGAGCCGGCGGCGGCGCCGTGCGCGGCGTCGCGGCGGCTGCGGCCGGCGCGCCTGCGGGCCGACCGGCCACGTCGGTTCCATCCGGCCGAATGGTGACGGTGCGGATCTTCTTGGCCTCGGAGGGCTGGGCCGCTCCAGGGGGAGCGGGCGCGACCGGCGCCGGCAGCACCACGCGCGGGGCCGCCTGGGTCCCGAGTTCCCGAAGCGCGACCGGCTCCTCCTGCTTCGACACGACCTGTTCCTGGCCGGCATTTGCCAGCCGATCCTGGATCGCCTTGCTCGACTGCGGGTCCCCGGCCGTGGCGGGCACGATCTTGGTCGGCGTCGAGCTGTCGGCCGTGATCACCGGCGGCGGCTGCGTCGAATCGGGACTGCCGTAATAGCTGCGATAGGCGTAGGCGCCGGCGGTGCCGAGCATGGCGCAACCGATGAGCGCGAGCGCGGTGACGAGCCCGCCCCGACGGCGGGCGCGCGGCGCGTCGTCGTACATCGCGTCTTCCTGCGGCTGCAGCGGGGCGTCGTCGGGGTAATAGCTCTCGACCTGCTCGCCCTCGACGCCGTCGTCACGCCGGTGCTCGCCGGCGGCGAAGTGCGCGTCGTCGTGCGGGCCTTCATAGCCGCGGTCATCCTGAGCATGGGTTTCCGTGGCCGGCGGCAACGGATGGCTGTAATCCTGGCTCGACCGGTGATCCGAGGCATAGGTCGGCTGGTAGGGCGCACCCTGGTGCGATCCATAATTCGCATCATGAGAGCCCTGCTGCGATCCGTAATTCGGATCATGGGAATCGTCCCGCGCGCGGCGCCAGGCATCGTCGGAGCCATAGTGCTGGTCGTAGGACGGCGCGGCGGGCCAGTCGCGCGCCGCGGCGGGAGGCGCCGCCTGCGTCCTCTGCTCGGCCCTCTGCTGGTCTTGACGCTGATTGCTGCGGCCCAATTCCGCAAACGGATCGCTCTGCCCGATCAGACGGGCGAGCTCCGCGAGCGGATCGGATTGGCTCGACCGCGACGGCTCACGCCGGTGCGGATCATTGGAGCGATTGGATCGAAACGTGTTGTCGTCCGCCATACTCATCCCGTTTCCGGTACAGGCGCCGCGCTCGGTCGGTTTCGTGACGGATCCGTCGGGTCCATCTGCCCTAGGGCACCGAGCGAGATCAACGCATCTCCTCAGGCGCCTCGACGCCGAGCAAGTTGAGCCCCGACGCGAGAACGGTGACGACGCCCTGCACCAGTGCGAGGCGTGCCACGGTCATTTGTGGATCATTCTGGATAATGAAGCGTAAATGTGGCGTGTCTTTCCCGCGGTTCCATTGGGCGTGAAAATCGCTAGCGAGGTCATAGAGATAAAAGGCGATCCGGTGCGGCTCGTGGGCGAGCGCGGCGGCCTCGACGAGGCGCGGATAAAGCGCGAGCCGCCGCATCAGGGAAAGCTCGCCGGTATCGTCGAGCCGTTCGAGCGGTGCCGCCGCGAGCGCGGCGGCGCGCGTCGCGCCCCCGCCCGGCAGGTCGGGAGCGACCTCGCGCGCGTTCCGAAAGACCGACTGCCCGCGGGCATGGCCGTATTGCACGTAGAACACCGGATTGTCGCGGGACTGCTCGATCACCTTGGCGAGGTCAAAATCGAGCACGGCGTCGTTCTTGCGGTAGAGCATCATGAACCGCACGGCGTCCCGGCCGACCTCGTCCACCAGGTCACGCAACGTCACGAACTCCCCGGCCCGCTTCGACATTTTCACCGGCTCGCCGCCGCGCAACAGCTTCACCAGCTGCACGATCTTGACGTCGAGCTCGGCGACCTCGGCCTTGGTGATCGCCCGCACCGCCTTCACCGCCGCCTGCATCCGCTTGACGTAGCCGCCGTGGTCGGCGCCCCACACGTCGATCATGGCGGCGAAGCCGCGATCGACCTTGTTCTTGTGATAGGCGATGTCGGAGGCGAAATAAGTGTAGCTGCCGTCCGACTTCTTGAGCGGCCGGTCGACGTCGTCGCCGAAGTCGGTGGCGCGAAACAGCGTCTGCTCGCGATCCTCCCAGTCCTCGATCGGGGCGCCCTTGGGCGGCGGCAGGCGGCCCTGGTAGACGTAGCCGGCGCGCTCGAGCGCGGCGATGGTCTCGCCCACCTCGTCGCGCGGCCCTTCGATCAGCGAGCGCTCGGAAAAGAACACGTCCTGCGCGACGTTCAGCGCCATGAGGTCGCCGCGGATCTCCTCCATCATCATGGCCACAGCCCGGTCGCGGACCACCGGCAGCCATTCCGCCTCCGGCTTGTCCTTCAGGCTCGCGCCGTAGTCGGCGGCGAGCCGCTCCCCCACCGGCTTGAGATAGCCGCCGGGATAGAAGCCTTCCGGGATCGCGCCGATCGCCTCGCCGAGCGCCTCGCGGTAGCGCAGGAAGGCGGAGCGGGCGAGCACGTCGACCTGGGCGCCGGCATCGTTGATGTAGTATTCGCGCGTGACCTCGAAGCCGGCGAAGGCCAGGAGATTGGCGAGCGCGTCGCCGAACACGGCGCCGCGGCAATGGCCGACATGCACCGGACCGGTGGGATTGGCCGACACGTATTCGACGTTCACGCGAGTGCCCTGCCCTACCGCGCTTCGCCCGTAACCGGCGCCGGCTTCGAGCACCGCGCGCAAGGCACCGATCCAAGCCGCCGGCTTGAGCGTCAGATTGATGAAGCCCGGTCCCGCCACCTCGGCCTTTGCCATCAGCGGGTCGGCGCGAAGCTTCTCGGCGATGGCCTGGGCGAGCTCGCGCGGCTTCGTGCCGGCGTCCTTCGCCAGCACCATGGCCGCATTGGTCGCCATGTCGCCATGCGCGGCCTCGCGCGGCGGCTCGACCACGATGCGGGACTGATCGGCGCCGGTCGGCAGCAGCCCGTCCGCGATCAGCGCGCAATTGGCCGCGCGGACCTTGTCGAGCACGGCGGCGAAGATATTCTGGTCGCTCATGGGCTGCGCTTCATCGGGCCGCGCCGCGTAACGCAATTCCCCGTCGAGCAATCCCGTAGGGTGGGCAACGGCGCGACACAGGACGTTACCGCGTGGGCAAAATCGCACGCGCCCACAGCCCGTCGAAAGACGGGCGTAAACGCCCTTATGGCCCCACGCGTCAACGATTCGGCATGCGATTTTGCCCACCCTACGGCCGCGTCTCGTTCGGGCCGCGCCGGGTAGCCCAATTTCCCCGGCAAGTCAAAGCGCAGGCGCGCGGCCTTCAACCATGCCGGCAAGCGGGCGACGTTCGCACGAGCGTCGACGCCATCCCGCCGAGAGCATGGGACAGCGCTACCGCAATTCCGGCGTCGAATGAAACAACCTTGCGTGCTCGATGAGCGCATAGCGGTCGGTCATTCCGGCGATGAAATCGGCGATGCGGCGCAGGCGCGAGGCCTCGTCGCCGGCGTCCGCGCACTCGACCCAATCCGCCGGATTGGCCGCCGGAGCGGCGGCATAGCGGGCAAAGAGCTCGCAGACGACACGCTCGGCATCGCCCATGATGCGCATCACGCGGGGATGCCGGTACATGCGCGGGTAGAGGAAATCCTTGATCGCCCGGTCGGTCTCCGCCATGGCCGGCGAGAACGCCCCGACCGGCCCGCCCCCGTGTCGCACGTCGTCGGCCGCGCCCGGCCCGAGCGCCGCGAGGCGCTTGCCGGTCTCGCCGACGACGTCCTCGATCATCTGCGTGATCAGGCGGCGGATGAGCTCGTGCACCAGCCGTCCGGAATCGAGCCCGGGATGGCGGCCGCGGATGTCGCGCAGGAGCTCGCGGATCGGCGGCACTTCGCCGAGATCGTCGAGGGCGAACAGCGCGGCGCGCAATCCGTCGTCGATGTCGTGGGCGTCGTAGGCGATGTCGTCGGCGATGGCGGCGAGCTGGGCCTCCGCGCTGGCGAAGCTCCAAAGCTCCAGATCGCGGAGCTTGGCGCCATCCCCGTAGGCGCTGATCGCTTCCGGCAGCCCGCGGTCGCGATAGCGGCCGATCGGGTTGCCGGCACGATCGGTGAGCGGCCCGTTGTGCTTGACCAGGCCTTCCAGCGTCTCCCAGGAGAGATTGAGCCCGTCGAACGCGGGATAGCGCCGCTCGAGCGCGGCCACCACCCGCAGCGTCTGCGCGTTGTGATCGAAGCCGCCGCATCGGGCGAGGCAGCGGTCGAGCGCGCGCTCGCCGGCGTGGCCGAACGGCGGGTGGCCGAGATCGTGGGCGAGCGCGAGCGCCTCGGCCAGATCCTCGTCGAGCCCGAGCGAGCGCGCGAGCGAGCGAGCGATCTGGGTCACCTCCAGCGTGTGGGTGAGCCGGGTGCGGAAATGATCGCCCTCGTGGAAGACGAAGACCTGGGTCTTGTGGGCGAGCCGACGAAACGCGCTGGCATGAATGATGCGGTCGCAATCGCGCCGGAAAGCGTTGCGGGTCGGGCTCGTCGGTTCCGGATGAAGCCGGCCGCGGCTGCGGCCCGGATCCGACGCATAACGGGCACGCGTGACGGCCGCCGCGATCGCCATGGCGGACCCTTCGATTGAGCGTGTTGACCAAAGCCCTGCGGGCACTTAACTATCGGTCAGGCCCCCTGGCAATCACGGATTGCGGATGGAGAACGAGATCACCGTCACCGAACGGGCGGCGCGCCGGATCGGAGAGATTTTGCGCCGCGAGCCCGCGGGCAGCATGCTGCGCGTGAGCGTGGAAGGGGGCGGCTGCTCGGGCTTCCAGTACAAGTTCGACGTGGAACGCTCGCAGGCGGCCGACGACATCGTGATCACGCGCGACGGCGCAACCGTATTGATCGACCGGATTTCGCTCGGCTACCTCGCCGGGTCCGAGATCGACTTCGTCGACGATCTGATCGGCGCCGCGTTCCGCGTCAACAATCCGAAGGCGACCGCCTCCTGCGGCTGCGGCACGAGCTTCTCGCTGTAGCGCTTTTCGCCGTAGGTTGGGTCGAGCTCTTGCGAGACCCAACGCCGATGGGCCGTGAGATGTTGGGTCTCGCAAGAGCTCGACCCAACCTACGAAAACTACGAACCCCGCACTCGACCCAACGAACTGATCACTCCGCCGCGACGGCGGTGGGCCGCGACGGCTCGACCTCCTCGAGCTGCGGCTCGAGCCGGTATTTGAGCATGCGGTCGATGCGGTCGAGATAGACGTAGACGACCGGCGTGATGAACAGCGTGAGCAGCTGCGAGACGCACAGGCCGCCGACCACGGCGACGCCGAGCGGCTGACGCAGCTCGGCGCCCTCGCCCGAGCCCAGCGCGATCGGCAGCGCCCCGAAGATCGCCGCGAAGGTCGTCATCATGATCGGACGGAAGCGCAACAGCGCGGCCTCGCGGATCGCGGCCTCGGCCGAGAGTCCGACGCGCCGGCGCTCGATGGCGAAGTCGACCATCATGATCGCGTTCTTCTTGACGATGCCGACCAGCATGACGACGCCGATCATGGCGATCACCGACAGTTCCATGCGGAACAGAATCAAAGTCAGCAGCGCGCCGATGCCGGCCGAGGGCAGACCCGAAATGATCGTGATCGGATGGATGAAGCTTTCGTAGAGGATGCCGAGCACGACATAGGCGGCGAAGATCGCCGCCAGGACGAGGAGGCCCTGGCCGCGCAACGCTTCCTCAAAGACCTGGGCGGTGCCCTGGAATCCGGTCGAGATCGTCGCCGGCAGGTTCGATTCGCGCTCGATCTTATGGATGGCCGAAGCCGCATCGCCGAGCGAATATCCCGGGGCCAGGTTGAACGAGATGGTGACCGCAGGCTGCTGGCCCTGGTGGTTGACGAGCAGCGGCCCGACTGTTGCCACCGGCTTGGTCACCGCGGAAAGCGGGATCGATTGTCCCGAGGGAATCCCGTTTCCGGACACGCCCGCGCCCGGCCCCGTCGCGGTTACGTTGGTCTTCACAAAGATATGCGAGAGGCTTGAAACGTCGGCCCGGTATTCAGGCAGGGCCTCGAGGATGACCTGGTAGTCGTTGGTCTGAGTGTAGATGGTCCCCACCTGGCGCGCGCCGAAGGCATTGTACAATTCCTGTCGTATTTGATCGACGGTGACCCCGTAGGCGGCTGCCTTTTCGCGGTCGACCTCGATCATGACCTGCGGGTTGGTCACGTAAAGATCGGTGGTGACGTCCTGCAGCCCCGGCAGCTCGGCGATCTTGTCGCGCAGCTCGGATGCGAGCCGGTACAGCGCGTCGGTATCGCTCGATTGCAGCGTGTACTGGTACTGGCTCTTGAGGATCTTCCCGCCGATATTGATGTTCTGGATCATCTGGAAGAACATGGCCATGCCGGGGACGCCACTCGTCTCTCGACGTAATCTCTGGATGACCTCGTTCAGCCGGCCGCGTTCCGACTTCGGCTTCAGGGCGACGAGCATGCGGCCCTGGTTGGCCGTCGAATTGGGTCCGCCGACGCCGACGGTCGAATTCACGTAGAGCACCGCTTTATCGGCGCGGATGATCTCGGCCATCTTGCGCTGGCGCTCGACCATGGCGGCGAAGGAAACGTCCGACTGCGCCTCGGTGATGGCCAGCATGTAGCCGGTATCCTCATTGGGAAAGAAGCCCTTGGGGATGAGGATGTAGAGCCAGACCGTGCCGATGATGGTCGCGAAGGTGGCCGCCAGCGTGATCGCCTTGTACCTGATCACCTTGTCGAGCGCCCATTCGTATGACCTGAGCCAGGCGAGGAAGAGGCGCTCGAAGAGGCGCAGGATGAAGATTTCCTTCCTGTCCTCTTCGTGATGACCGCGCAGCACGCGCGCGCACAGCATCGGCGTGAGCGTCAGCGAGACGAATCCGGAAATCACGATCGCGACGGAGATCGTCACCGCGAATTCGCGGAACACGCGGCCGACCATGCCGCCCATCAGCAGCACCGGGATGAACACGGCGATCAGCGAGAACGTGATCGAGATGATGGTGAAGCCGATCTCGCGCGCGCCCTTGAGCGCGGCCTCGAACGGCCGCATCCCGCCCTCGATGTGGCGCACGATGTTCTCGAGCATGACGATGGCGTCGTCGACCACGAAGCCGACCGACAGCGTCAGCGCCAGCAGCGTCATGTTGTTGATGGAGAATCCGAATGCGTACATCGCCGCGCAGGTGCCGACGAGTGAGATGGGCACCGCGAGGCCCGGAATGATCGTGGCCGACGCCGAGCGCAGGAACAGGAAGATGACGAGGATGACGAGGCCAAAGGCAATCGCCAGGGTCTCCTGAACGTCCGCGACCGCCTGTCGGATCGAGATCGATCGGTCGAGCAGCGTCTCCATTCGGATCGAGGCCGGCACCTGGGCGCGGAACTGCGGCAGCTTGGCCCGCACCGCGTCGACCACGGCGACCGTGTTGGCGTCGGGTTGCCGCTGGATCGCGAGCACAACGGCGCGCTCGTTGTTGAACCAGCTCGCGATTTTGTCGTTCTCGACGCTGTCGATGATGCGGGCGATTTCGTTGAGCTTGACCGGGGCGCCGTTGCGCCATGCGGCAACGACGTCGCGGTAATCGGCCGCGTGCCGGATCGCTCCGGAGGCGAGCAGGGTGACGTCGCGGTCGGGGCCCGACAACGTTCCGACCGGAGTATTCGAATTCGCCTTTGTCAGGACGCTACGGATATCGTCGAGCGAGATGTTGCGCGCTGCCACCGCAACCGGATCGACCTGAACGCGGACGGCGAACTTCTGCGCTCCGTAAACCAGCACCTGAGCCACGCCGGCCAGCTGCGAGATCTGTTGCGCGATCAGGGTCTCGCCGTACTCGTCCACGGTCGACATCGGCAGCGTCGGCGAAATCAGGCTGATGAACAGGACCGGGAAGTCGCCCGGATTGACCTTCCGGAAGAACGGCGGCGTCGTCATCTCGACCGGCAGCCGTCGCGCGGCGACCGCCAGCGCGGTCTGCACGTCGAGCGCGGCGCCGTCGATGTCGCGGTTGAGATCGAACTGGATGGTGATCTGGGTCTGCCCAAGCGTCGACTGCGACGTCATCGACGAAATGCCGGCAATCGTGGAGAACTGCCGCTCGATCGGGCCGGCGACCGAGGCCGCCATCGTCTCGGGGCTCGCTCCAGGCAGTGTCGCAGTGACCTGGATGGTGGGGAAATCCACCCGCGGCAGCGCGGCGACCGGGAGCAGCCGGTAGGCGAAAATGCCGAACACGACGATCGAAACGGTGATGAGTGTGGTCAGGACCGGCCGACGGATGCAGGTTTCGGACATCGTCATGTCACGAGCTGACCTTCTTGCGCTGCGTCACTCGGGTTCCGTTCGAAAGGAGAAGCTGGCCGTCGGTTACTACCACCTCCCCTTCGGCAACCCCCGACTCGATGACGGATACGCCGTCAACCGTGCGCTCCACCTTGACCGGACGAACGGTCGCCACATCGTCCTTCACCACGAACACGAAGGTGCCCGTTTGACTGAGCTGGAGGGCGGCTGCAGGAACGGTGACCGCGTCCTCGGTTCGCAAGGTCAACTGCGTGCTCACGAGCGTGCCCGGCCAGAGCACCTCGTCCTCGTTCGGCATGGTCGCCCGGATGGTCACCATGCCGGTCGCGAGATCGACCATGTTCTCGATCATCGTGACCTGGCCGGACGCGCGCGCGCCAGTTCCGGGAACGATTGCCTCCAGCGTCGCCGTCTCGGCGGCGAGCGCCTGTCGAACATCCGCCAGGCGGCCCTGAGGAACGGTGAAGGACACGTAGATCGGCGCCGTCTGGTTGACGGTGGCGAGCGCGGGGAGATCCGCTTGCCGAACGACATTGCCGACCTTGACCGCTGCCATGCTGGCGCGACCGGAGATCGGGGCGCGAATGCTGCAATAGCTCAGCTGAATATTGAGATTTTCGAGCTGCCCGGTGTTGGAGGCGACCGAAGCGCGGTAGATATTGACCTGCGTCATCGCGTTGTTGAGGGTAACCTGGGTAGTGGCGCTCTTGGCGTAGAGCTCGGTGTAGCGCGCAACGTCGCGCTCGGCCTGCTCGAGGTTCGCCTTCGCACCGTCGAGTATTCCCTGCACCTGCTTGATCTGCGCCTCGATCGCGCGGCCGTCGAGCGTAAACAGGAGATCGCCTCGCCGCACCATCGCGCCGTCGCGGAAATGCACGCCCACGATCTCCGAATCGATGCGCGGCTTGATCGCGACACTGGCGATCGGAGTGACGCTGCCGAGCGCCTCGACACGAACCGGGACGGTTTTCTTCACCGCGGTCGCGACCTCGACCGGTGCCGCCCGCGGCGCGGCCTCCCGTTGCGACTGCGCGACCGCGCCGCCCGACCACAATCCGCCGCGTATCGCCGCGACAATGCCGATTGCCGCAAGCGCCGCGACCCCCCCGAGCACCAGCGTGCGTTTCTTCATTACCTCGTTACAATGCCGAGCGAAGCCGCCCGGGCGCCGCTCGGCCTCCCTTTCGATCCCGGCGCCCCGCCCGCGACGATTCTACCTGGTATGCCAAGCGTCCCTTCTAACATATCCATGCTAACGGTACATCATTCCCGGGCGCTTACTGTCTAAAAAAGGCGTAACTTTCGGCAGAAACGCCCATCCTTGACACCAACACCATCGCCCCACCGCCGCGTCCCCGCGTCTCGCACGAAGTTGAATTCGACCGCCGTAAACAACATCGCTGCCGGCCATGCGCATCGCCACCTGGAACGTCAATTCCATCAAGCAGAGAATGGACAACCTGACCGCTTGGCTCGCCGAGCGGCAGCCCGAGATCGTCTGCCTGCAGGAAACCAAGTGCGTCGACGACGCCTTCCCGCGCGAGCCGCTGGAGGCCCTCGGTTACAATGTTGCGGTGCACGGCCAGAAGGCCTTCAACGGGGTGGCGATGTTGTCGAAATTTCCGTTCGACGAGGTGACGCCGCGCCTTCCCGGGGACGACTCCGACGACCATGCCCGGTTTCTCGAGACGGTGGTGTCGACGGGGCGCGGCGCGCTGCGGCTGGCCTCCATCTATCTGCCCAACGGCAATCCTCCGGACAGCGACAAATATTCGTACAAGATCAATTGGATGGATCGGCTCATTCACTACGCACGCGAACGCCTGCCGCTGGAGGAGCCGTTGGTCCTGGCTGGCGACTTCAACGTCATCCCGTCGGCGCTCGACGCCCGAAACCCGGACCGCTGGCTGGGCGACGCGCTCTACCTGCCGCGCACGCGCGCGAAATTCCGCGCGCTTTGCCACCTCGGACTGACCGACGCGGTGCGCGCCGGACATGACGGTCCGGGTCCCTACTCGTTCTGGGATTACCAAGCCGGTGCCTGGCAGAAAAACGACGGGATTCGCATCGACCACCTGCTCTTGTCTCCGCAGGCGGCCGACCGGCTGGTTGCGGCCGGCGTCGACAAGCATGTGCGCGGCTGGGAAAAGCCCTCCGACCACGTCCCGGTTTGGGCGGAGCTCGAGATCAACGCTGCTTGAAGAAGCTGTCGAGCATGCTCCAGGGCAGCTTGTAGTTCACGCCGAGGCGGACGATGTGATCGTCGGGACGGGCGTTCTGGTTGATCGCCACGCTGGGCGCCGGGGTGAAGTAGGATTTGTCCTGAAGCCCGACGTAGAGATATTCGATCTTCGCCGTCCAGTCCGTGGTGAGCTTGACCTCGACGCCGCCGCCGGCGGTCCAGCCCAGGTGCCAATGCTGCTCCGACAGCGCAAGGCCCGGGATGCTGCTCGCGACGTTGCCGAGCGCGCCGCCGGCCGTGGCGTAGAGCAACCAGTTGTCCTGCGCGTAGCCGACCCGGCCGCGGAACGTCGAAAGCCAGCGATCCTTCACGTCGTTGCTGAAGGCACTGTTGGCCGGGAATTCGAATGCTCGCCTGCCGCTCGCCGAGGTATCGCCCTCGTAGCCGAGCACGACGTTGCCTTTTTGAAAGTTGAACCCGGAGGTGATCCCGAAGCTGCCGAGATCCGGGCGCGAGGTCGGATCGGCCCCGATCGCGTTATTGGGCACGACCGCGCTGCCCCCGGCGCTGCCGCCCCAGCCCGCGGTATAGGAGCCGCTCCAGGCAGCTACCGGTTCAAGTGGCGCCTTGTAGATCGGCTCGACGCCGAGATCAGTCGCCGCGGCCGGCGCCAGCGTCGCCAGCACGAATCCCAAGGCCGCCGTGCTCACGCACAGCCCATACTTCATAAACGACCCTCGCCTGGGCGCATTTCGCATTGCGACTAGAGATACGCCCGCTCTGGATTCGGGTCTATGAAAACGGGCCGGTGCAACGTCGATTTTGGGCGACTGTGGCAATGGCGCCACAGGTCGGTCACTCGCGGCGATCTTTCAGCCAATCTTCCAGGTACTTATGCGCCATTGCTCGATCGTTTTCGCTGGCCTGGGCGAGCGCGCTCGAATACATGTCGGTGATCCAGGTCTCGTCCGGAGCGGCGCTGTCCTTGGCGACGATAAGCCAGAACAGGCCACGCCCGGCCTGCCGCGACACCTCTTCGCCTTTGAACAGCATGCTGCCGAGCAAAGCCTGCGCCCGGTGGTCGCCCTTGTTGGCGGCAAGGCGCAGCCAGCGCGCTGCCTGGATGGCATCCTTCGGCGCCCCCTTGCCGATGAGGTAGAGCCGGCCGAGATAATATTGGGCTTCCGGATCGGCGAAATAGGACGCGGCGTAACGGAACATTTCGTGCGCCACATTGGCGTTGGGCTTCAGCGTTCCGGGGATGCCTTCGAGGTGATAGAGGCCGAGCGTCACGAAGGCGTTGGCAACGAACCGGGCGTTGGGCGTGTGCGCGCTGTCGTCGCCATGGGACGAGGTGAGACGGCGGAACAGCTCGTAAGCCCGCGGCTTGTTGACCTTGACGCCGTCACCATCGGCATACATCCGCCCGAGCTTCCAGAGCGCGCCGGGCACGCCCTGCTCGGCCGCGTATTCGAGCTCCATCACGGCTTGGTCGGTCTTGCCCTGGCGGAGCGCCTGGGTGCCGGAGCGGAACGCCTCCTGCGGGGTCGGCGGGACCACCGTCGGCGGCGCCATGGTGAGCGGTGCTACCGGCACGGCCGCGAGCGGCGTGGCGCTGCCGAGGGAATTGACGGGGGAACTGCCCCCCGGGCTCGGCAGCGGCACGGCGACCGTCGTTCCTTCGGTGCGCGTGCCGTCGAAGCTCACTGCCGGCGACAAGCCGAAAATGAGGGCGAGCAGGCCGAGGCTCACGACCGCATCAGATGTCCGCATAACACGCCTTCTCGGCTGCACCGCCGGGATGGGTCACCGCGCCATCGCGCGCCGACCCGACCTGCTGGGCGTATTTCCACAAATATCCTGAGGTGAATTCGGGTTTGCGCGGCTTCCACGCCTTGGCGCGCGCGTCGAGCTCAGCCTTGCCGAGCTTGACCTCGAGGCTGCCTTTCACGGCGTCCAAGGTGATGATGTCGCCGTCGCGAACGAGCGCGATCGGACCGCCGACGGCGGCCTCGGGACCGACATGGCCGACGCAGAAGCCGCGGGTCGCTCCGGAGAAGCGCCCGTCAGTGATCAGCGCCACCTTCCCGCCCATGCCCTGCCCGTAAAGGGCGGCGGTGGTCGCCAGCATCTCCCGCATCCCGGGCCCGCCTTTGGGCCCTTCGTAACGGATCACGAGCACTTCGCCTTCCCTGTACTTCTTTTTCTTGACGGCGTCGAAGCACGCTTCCTCCCCGTCAAAGCAGCGCGCCGGGCCGGTAAACTTCAAGTCCGCCATCCCAGCAACCTTAACGATCGCGCCCTCCGGCGCGAGGTTGCCCTTGAGCCCGACGACGCCACCGTTGGCGGATAGCGGCTTGTCGGCGGGACGGACCACGTCCTGGTCCTTGTTCCACTTCACCCGCTTGAGGTTCTCCGCGACCGTACGCCCCGTCACGGTCAGGCACTCACCGTGGAGATACCCGTGGTCGAGCAGCGTCCTCATCAGCAGCGGAACGCCGCCAGCCTCGAACATATCTTTGGCGACATAACGGCCGCCCGGTTTCAAATCCGCGATATATGGTGTCCTTTTGAAGACCTCGGCGACGTCGAAGAGATCGAAGCGCAAGCCGCATTCGTGCGCGATCGCCGGCAGGTGCAGCGCAGCATTGGTCGAGCCGCCCGATGCCGACACGACCGTGGCCGCGTTCTCGAGCGCTTTGCGGGTGACGAGGTCGCGCGGACGGATGCCGGCCTTGATCAGGTCGACGATCTGCTCGCCGGCGGTCATGCAGAACGCGTCGCGGATCTCGTAGGGCGCGGGTGCCCCGGCCGAATAGGGCAATGCGAGCCCGATCGCCTCGGACACCGTCGCCATGGTGTTGGCGGTGAACTGCGCCCCGCAGGCGCCGGCCGACGGGCAGGCGTTCTGCTCGAGCGTCTCGAGATCGGCATCCGACATCTCCCCGACCGAATGCTTGCCGACCGCCTCGAACACGTCTTGCACGGTGACCGGCTTGCCTTTGAAGGTGCCGGGCAGGATCGAGCCGCCATAGATGAAGATCGACGGCACGTTGAGCCGACACATCGCCATCATCATTCCCGGTTGCGACTTGTCGCAGCCGGCGACCCCGACCAACGCGTCATAGGCGTGGCCGCGTACGGTCAGCTCGATGGAATCGGCGATCACCTCGCGCGACGGCAGCGAGGACTTCATCCCCTCGTGGCCCATGGCGATGCCGTCGGTGACGGTGATGGTGCAGAACTCGCGCGGCGTGCCGCCGGCGGCGGCGACGCCCTGCTTCACTGCCCGCGCCTGGCGCATCAACGCGATGTTGCAGGGGGCGGCCTCGTTCCAGCAGGTCGCGACGCCGACGAACGGCTGGTGGATCTGCTCGCGCGTGAGCCCCATCGCGTAATAGAACGAGCGGTGCGGCGCGCGCTCGGGCCCCTCGGTCGCATGCCGGCTGGGCAGCTTTCCCTTGAGATTGGCCTTGGCGTCCATCGCCCCTTGTCCCGTTCTCCTACCCTCGCGCCTGCGTGCGGGGACCGACCGGAGGTCTTCGGCCATCGGTCTCGGGGCGCGGTATGGCCAAATCGCGGCGCGGCCGGGTCGGATTCCCGCCAGCATGTCAATGTTTTAGCTCTGTTGCAGCAAGGCAACAGGTTTAACGCTCGGTTAATAAAATATGTCACACCTTGGCCACGGGAGAGTCTTGTTTTCGCAAAATAGCGCAGCCCGCTACCCCTCCCGCCCCTTCCCCGCCGGCGCGGGTAAATTTGCAGGCGCCGATCAGAATTCGGGATCGAAGCCGAGCTCGGCGCGCGCCTTGCCGATCGCCACCACCCCGTCGTCGTCCGCGACATTGTAGATGCCGGGCGCGCCGCGGCTGACCGCGAGCAGCGCGGCGTGCGCGGCCGCGTCGACGTGCAGCGCCGGCTTGCGCGTCGGCGTTTGCGACCAGGTGCCGGGTCCGTAGAGCAGGCCGTAACGCAGCACGATCGCCTCGATGCCCGCCGCGGCGAGGACTTGTTGCTCCATGTCGGCCGCGCCTTTGACCGTCACCGCACGCGCCGGGTCGGCCAGATTCAAGGGATCGGTCTCGGGATGCGGCTCGCCGCCTGCCGCATAGGCAAACGCGATGCTCTGCACGATGAACCGGCGCGCGCCCGCCGGCCGAGGGCCGGCGGCCTGCGCCGCCGCGATCAGGTTGCGGGTACCTTCGGTGCGGATGCGGGCATTCCTGCCGTAGGACGCGGTGATCCGCGCCGCGTCGAACTCGCGCGGCAGATCGGTGAGCTGGTGGATCACGACATCGGGCGCCGCGGCGCAAACCGCGGCGGTCACGGCCTGCGGGTCGAATATGTCGAGCACCGCGGGCGTGACCCCGGCGCGCGCCAGCTCCTCCCCGGTCTCGGCCGAGCGCGTCGTGCCGGTGACCTGATGCCCGGCGCGGACGAGGAGCGGATGCAGCCGCCGGCCGATAGCGCCCGCGGCGCCGGCCAAGAATACTCTCATGGCTCTATGCTAGGCCGTCCCTTCGCTCGCAGTCGACCCGTCGCGATGCCCATTCGTCTCCGTCGCAGCTTCTTCTCCCGCAGCGTGCACGCGGTGGCGCCCGACCTGATCGGAGCCACGCTCCTGTTCAATGGCGTCGGCGGCATCATCGTCGAGGTCGAGGCCTATCACCATACCGACCCCGCGGCGCACTCGTTCGGCGGGCGCACCGAGCGCAATGCCGGCGCTCGGCATCACCGCCGCGCATTACGGCCTTGCGCTCGATCGGCCGCCGTTCGAGCTCATTGCGCGCCCGCAAGAGGTCGAGCTTGCGGTCGGTCCGCGCATCGGGATCAGCAAGGCCACGGATCATCCCTGGCGCTACGGCCTCAAGGGCTCGCGTTTCCTGAGCAAGCCGTTCCGGGGCTGATCGCGTGCATTTGCCTCGAGCTGTCGCTCGGGCGCGGATCGAGATCGGGTGATCATTCCACGCCGGGCGCAAACAGCTCGCCGGCATCGACCGCGCGCGGCGAGAGCCCCTGCTCGTGGACATAGCGGCCGATGGCCTCGAAGGTCGGCCGGTTCGGCTCGAGCCCATAGGCCCAGAAATCCCGGCCGAGCACCCGCCAGGCTTCCTCGACGTGGTCGATGAGCCAGGGCAGCGCCACGCGCAGCGCATCGGTGTCGTAGAGCCCATCGACCGCGAGATCGCGCGCCTCCACGAACGCGCGGTAAATGCTTTTCGCCGCCCACGGATGCGCGCGATGGACGTCCTCGCGCAGCACCACGGTGTGCATGATCGGAAAAACTCCGGTGCGGCGGTAATAGTCCTGCTCCGCCGCCTTGTAGGCCGGAAACAGGCGCACGATCGACGGGGAGCCTTCGAGAAAGAGCTTCGGAATATAGAGCGAGAGCAGCGCGTCGAGCTCGCCGGCAGCGAGCATCTGCTCGAGCGTCTGCCGGCCGGACAGGAACTCGAGCCGGATGTCGCTCGGCAGATTCAGCGGGATCAGCGGCGGCTCGACGAAGCTGTTGAGCCCGCCCATGAACCAGTGCATGTCGCTCGCCTTCACGCCGTAGTCGTGCTGCAACATGCCGCGCATGAAGACGAGGCCGGTCGAGCTCCACTGCGAGGTGCCGACGCGCTTGCCCTTGAGATCCTGCGGCGCCGCGATGCCGGCGCCGGGGCGCACGTAGATGCAGGAGTGACGGAAGATTTTCGAGAGCGCGACCGGCACCGCCACGAACGGACACTGGCCGCGGCCCTTGAGCGCGGTATAGGACGCGAGCGACAGCTCGGAGACCTGGAACTCCCGGTGCTCGAGCATGCGCTGGAACATCTGGCGCGGACGCAGAATCCGGATGTCGAGATCGATGCCCTCGGGCTTGACGCGCCCGTCGATCAGCGGGCGGGTTCGGTCGTAGTCCCAGCAGGCGAGCGTGAGCGTGAGGTCGGCCATGGTGCGGGGCAGTCTACACGGCACCGGGCCGGAAGCGGATCGTTGCCGGCACGAGCAGGATCGGCAGCGCGGAGAGCACGATCGGAAGGAAGGCGAAACGCGCGGCTCCGCCCAGGTCCCAGGCCGCGCCGCTGAGCACCGATATCACCAGCGCTTCGCTGTAGCTGATGGTGAACATCGCCCCCGACAGGCGCGCGAGATTGCCGGGCGCGCCCAGGAGCGGCGGCAGTGCGAGGGCGAACGTAAATACCACCGCGCCGAAGAAGCCGAGCCAGAAGGCGAAAAAGACCGTCCATGCGCTCGCCGTGGCGACGATGCCGATTAGGCACACGATGATCAGGGTGCCCGAGACGATGATCGGGTAGGCCCGGCGCTCGAGCCTGCCGGCGAGCGCGAGCAGCGCGAACGAGGCCGGCAGCTGGCCGAAATTGAGCGCGGTCAGCGAGGCGCCGATCAGGTCGGCCCGGCCGGCGCCGGTGAGATGGCCGGGGAGAAAGGCGTTGGTGCTGAAATAGGTGCTGTTGACGCTGCCGAACAGGATGCCGATCTGCCAGACCAGCTTGTCGCCCCAGTCGGGCCACCAGCCCAAGCCCGCCACGGGCGCAGCGGAAGTGGTCGCCTTCGAGCGCGGAGCGAGCGCGACGGCAAGGAGCGCGATCAACACCAGCGGCACGCCCCAGACCACGAGCCCCCACCGCCAGCCGCCGGTGAGCGGCAGGACGAGCGGGATCGTCAACATCACCGCCAGCGTCTCGCCGACCAGCAGCCCGTTGGTGAAGACCGCGGTGCCGAACGTCAGCCGACGCGGCAGCCATTGCCGCACCAAGAGCGGCAGCGCCGGCTGCATGATAGCGATGCCGGCGCTCATCACGACAGTGGCGGCATAGAGCGCCAGCACGTCGAAGGCGGCGCCGCGCAGGCCGGACGCGATGCCCGCGACAACGAGCCCCGTCGCCAGCGTCGCAAGCGCGCCGAAGCGCGCGATCAGGAGCGATGCCGGCAAGGCCGCCATGGCGAACAGGATCACCGGCAGCCCCGAGAGAATGCCGATTTCGGTCCCGGAGAGGTACAGATCGGCTTGAATGAGCGCGATCACCGGCGGCACCGCCAGGAGGGTCAGCCGCAAGCCCACGCCGGCGAGCCAGAGCAGGCCGACCGCAACCCAAAATTCCCGCATGGGTTATGCCACGCCCGCGAGCCGCCCGAGCGCCTCGGCGATCTTGGCGCGGCGCAGCGTGGCCTCCTCGCGCTTCTCGCGCTCGCCCTCGACCACCTCCTCGGGCGCGCGCCGCACGAAGTCGGCATTGGCGAGCTTGGCGTCGATGCGGGAAATGTCGGAATCGACCCGCGCGATCTCCTTCTCGAGCCGCGCCTTCTCGGCGGCGAAATCGATCACGCCCGAGAGCGGCAACGCGGCGATCTCGCCGCGCACCACGAGCTGCACCGAGCCCGGCGGCGCGCTCGCCGCCAGCGAAAGGTCGGAAAGGCGGGCGAGCCGCCGAATGACCTCGGCCCATTGCTCCGCCCTCGCCGCGCTCTCCGCCGACACGCCGATGAGCACCGCCGGGATCTCGGTCGCCAGCGTGATGTTCACCTCGGCGCGCACCGAGCGAATGGCGCTCACGAGATCGATCACCCAGCCGATCTCGGCCTCGGCCACGGTGTCGGCGAACGCCAACGGCTCGGGCCAGGGGGCGAGCGTCAGCAGGCCCTCGCGCGCGGGCCCGCCTTCCGCCGTCACCCGCCACAGCTCCTCGGTCACGAACGGCGTGAAGGGATGCAGCAGCTTGAGGATCTCGTCGCGCACCCAGGCGGTCATCGCCCGGGTCTCGTCCTTGGCCGGGCCGTCGACGCCTTGCAGCGCCGGCTTCGCCAGCTCGACATACCAGTCGCAGAAGACGTTCCAGACGAAGCGGTAGGCGGCGCCCGCCGCCTCGTTGAACTTGTAGAGCTCGATCGCCTCGGTGGTCTCGCGCACGGCCTTCGCGGTCTCGTGCGCGATCCAGCGGTTGAGGGTCTCCTTGGCCGACCTCGGATCGAAGCCGGGCACGCTCGCGCAATGGTTCATCTCGGCGAAGCGGCAGGCGTTCCACAGCTTGGTCGTGAAATTGCGGTAGCCTTCGACCCGCTGGGTGGAGAGCTTGATGTCGCGCCCCTGTGCCGCCATGGCGGCGAGCGTGAAGCGCAGCGCGTCGGCGCCGTACTCCTCGATCAGCTCGAGCGGGTCGATGACGTTGCCCTTCGACTTCGACATCTTGGCGCCGTGCTGGTCGCGCACCAGCGCATGGATGTAGACGGTGCGGAACGGCACCTCCTCCATGAAATGCAGGCCCATCATCAGCATGCGCGCGACCCAGAAGAAGATGATGTCGAAGCCGGTGACCAGCGTATCGGTCGGGTAATAGCGCGCGAGCTCCGCGGTCGCGTCCGGCCAGCCGAGCGTCGAGAACGGCCAGAGCGCGGAGGAGAACCAGGTGTCGAGCACGTCTTCGTCTTGATCAGAAAGTTTGTAACGGCCGTCGCGCAGACCGGCCGCATACATCGTACCATCAAGAGGCAGAAAGTCTGTTTGGAACGTCCCTTTTCGTTCGTAGTGATCTGCAGCCGCAGCAATAGCCTCGGCCTCAGTCAATCCCGTGAATGCTTCTCCGTCAGGTCCATACCAAGCCGGAATCCGATGTCCCCACCAGAGTTGGCGCGAAATGCACCAAGGCTGAATGTTTTCCATCCACTCGAAATACGTCTTCTCCCAATTCTTCGGCACGAACACGGTGCGACCGTCGCGGACTGCCTCGATCGCCTTTAGTGCAAGCGAGATGGCGTTTACGTACCATTGATCCGTGAGGAACGGTTCAACGACCGCACCCGATCGGTCACCGTGTGGAACCGTGTGCGAGTGCGGTTCGATTTTGACGAGAAGACCGCGTTTCTCCATCGTCTCAACAACGCGCTTTCGGGCTTC